>Ga0308174_10001927_pt1 | contig 9977 bp, 10 predicted proteins | sample PhyPR2_FD_203894 | JGI IMG/M metagenome (GOLD analysis project Ga0308174, IMG submission 203894) | Soil microbial communities from UC Gill Tract Community Farm, Albany, California, United States - DLSLS.P.R2 | ecosystem: Environmental > Terrestrial > Soil > Agricultural land | place: USA... | reverse complement strand
CTGTTGTATAGTCCAGACGTCGTATGCTCGCAACCAAAGATACTGCAGGGACTTCCACCCACATCGATGGCCGCCCGTCGATTCCGGATCGTATCGAGGATTTGGGTATCCCTCGAGCCTTGGTCAGCGATCTGATTCTGCGCTATCTGTGGATGCATGGCACGGGCACTCTGACAGCGTTGAACGACAGCCTGAAGCTCTCGTTCCCCATTCTGGAAACGGTGTTCCATCAGTTCCGGCAGCAGCAACTGCTGGAAGTGAAGGGGATGATGGGCAATGACTACAGCTTCAGCCTGACCGCTAGTGGACGGGCGCTGGCCACGGCGCGCAACGAAGTCTGTCAGTATGCCGGACCCGCGCCGGTCTCGATCCAGCAGTATCACGAGATAGTCAAGGCGCAGGCGGCCAAAGTGAAACTGAGCCGCGAGAGCCTGCGCAAGGCCCTCGACGACCTGGTGCTCCCCGACGGCCTGCTGGACCAATTAGGCCCTTCGTTGATCGGCCACCAGTCGCTGTTCCTGTACGGCGGCACCGGTAACGGCAAAACCAGTATCGCGGAACGCATTCTTCGGATCTATCACGATACGGTACTGGTCCCGTACGCGGTGGAAGTCGATGGGCACATCATCAGCCTGTTCGACCCCGTAGTGCACCGGCCGGTATTCTCCAGCGAGGAAAACCTGGACCCCCGCTGGGTGGTGTGCGAGCGGCCGTGCATCACGGTCGGCGGCGAGCTTTCGGCTGCGATGCTCGAACTGCGGCTGGACGAGGCCACCCACGTCTTCATCTCGCCCTGCCAGATGAAAGCCAACAACGGCGTACTGATCATCGACGACTTCGGACGACAGATGCTCTCGCCGCGCGACCTGTTGAACCGCTGGATTGTGCCCCTCGACCGGCGCGTCGACTACCTGACTTTGGCGTCGGGCATGAAGTTCCAGGCCCCGTTCGAACTGATGGTGGTCTTCTCGACCAATTTGAATCCCACGGATCTCGCCGATGAGGCCTTCCTGCGGCGCATTCAGACCAAGGTACTGGTGGAAGACGTCAGCGAAGAAGTCTTCGACGAGATCTTCCGTCGAGTGTCGGCGCTCCACCAGGTGCCCTGCGAACCCGGCAGCGCCGAGTATCTGCGGGAGCGCTGCATGGCCGCCGGGGCGAAGTACTTGCGCGCCTGCTACCCCAACGACATCTATAAGTTGGTGAAGGCCATCAGCGAGTACGAAGGCCGCTCGGTCCGCCTGAATCGCGCCAATATTGATCGGGCAGTGAGCCTGTACTTCGCCCGTCCTGAACCCGCCCGCTGAAAAGCGGGGTTGGGTTCGTTTGGTAAACAGTAGACCAGGCGCGGGTTGCGCCGGTGCAGCGACTCCCCCAGACCTTATCGCAATCAGCTCATGTGGGCCTCCGCATGCTGGTGATGACGATTAGGGGAGACAGTACGCTGAACCAGGCTGGCCATCGCTTTCGACTGCATCCCACGCTTCCCTGGAAGGTGCTCGCCCACCGGGTCTCTTACGAAATCTTCAAGGACAACGTGTTCGGCCGGGCTGCCGAGTTGGCCTATTTCTTCCTCTTTTCCCTGCTGCCGCTGCTGCTGGTCCTCAGCAACCTGCTTGGGCTTGTGTCAGATGGCCGGCGAATTCAGCAGGACATGCTGCGTTACTTCAGTTCGGTCATGCCCTGGACCGCATACCGACTTCTTGCCACGACACTGGATCAGGTGGTCCGTAGCAGTGGCGGCGCCAAGCTGTCGCTGGGCATCCTGATTACTTTGGCCACGGCATCGAACGGTATGGTGGCGATCATTGAGGGGCTAAACACCGCGTACGAGGTGAAGGAAGGAAGGTCGTGGTGGAAACGGCGGGTTGTCGCCCTGGCACTGACTCTTGGGTTAGCGATTCTCACCATTACCGCTCTCGCGATGGTTTTGTACGGCACTGATTTCGGCGGATTTCTCACGACGCAGCTCGGGTTCGGCAGGATGTTCGAATCGGCGTGGCGCGTGGTTCAGTGGCCTCTGGTGGCGGCGTTTGTGCTACTGGCGTTCACACTCGTCTACCGGTTCGCCCCGAATGTGAAGGACCAGCGTTGGCACTGGATCTTACCCGGGGCGGTGGTCGCTTTTCTTCTGTGGTTGCTGGCCTCTTTCGGGTTACGGCTATATCTTCAGTTGTTCAACAGCTTCCCGGCTATGTACGGATCGTTGGGGGCAGTCATGGTTCTGATGCTCTGGCTTTACCTGTTTGGCACAGCGGTGCTGATAGGAGGCGAAGTAAATTCGATCGTCGAACAGAGCGCGGCACGCGCCGGCGATCCGGAAGCGAAACTGCCCGGCGAGAAAGCGCCCGGAGAAGCAGAGCGGCCAATGCACTCTTGACGATCCGGGTGTCGACTCACGTGTTTAGGGGATACTGCCGGCGGGTACCGAACCATACGATAAAGTAGGCATGCGATTACGGTCTGAGGCCGGGTGCTCCCCGAACAGGCTTAAATGGTTAAAGAGCATATGGAATCCAAGCGTTCAGCGCCGATCCTGATGATTGGCTTTGGACTCCTGATCGGGTTAATCGCGCTTTCGGGCCTGGGGGCGTGGCGCCGTGCGCGAGATACGTACCGGGAAGTGTCGGGCCTCAACGAGGGGTATCGCCGCACAGACCGGATGCTGAACGCGGTTTCTTCCGGCATGTACATGATGGGCCTGCTGGCTCGAGACTACCTGCTCGACCCTTCGAATATCAGGGCGGCTGAGTACCGCGAGCAGTTGGTTCAGGAACGCGCCTCCATGGAGCTCGAATTTCGCCAATTGAGCGGCGCGATTCGGGAGCAGGACAAACCGCGCCTGGAGCGGCTTCGCCAGGAGGTGGAAGGATACTGGGATGCCCTGGATCCGTTGTTCGAGTGGACAGCCGAGGAGAAGGCGGCCCGCAGTTGGACGTTCTTGCGAAAAGAGGTGCTTCCGCGGCGCCACGCCGCCCTCAGCATCGCCGAGGAAATCTCCAAGCTGACGCAGGCGAATTTGGATCAGCAGCGTGAGGAAATCGACCGCAAGCAGGCGATGGTAGCGACGTTCATCGGCCGGATGCTGGCGGTAACGCTCCTGATGGGTCTGGGGATCGCCGGCGTCGTATTGTTTCGCATGACTCATTTGGAGAAGAGCAGCGAGCAACACCGGATCAGAACCGAGGAGGCCGAGCGGGAATTGCGGCGGCTTTCCCGCCAATTAGTCCAGGCACAGGAGGAAGAACGGCGATCATTGTCGCGCGAACTCCACGACGAAATCGGCCAGGTGCTGACTGCCCTGCGCATGGAACTGCGCAGCGTACAGGAACTTCGAACGGCGCCGGAAGCGGAGTTCACGGAGCATCTGGAAGGCGCGAAACGGCTGGCCGAGCAGTCCTTGCGCGCTCTGCGGGACATGGCGATGGGACTACGCCCGTCCATGCTGGACGACCTGGGACTGGGTTCCGCCGTGCAGTGGCAGGCGCGCCAGTTCGCCAAGCGCACCAGCATCCCGGTGAACGTGGAGATAGAGGGAGTGCCGCCCGGATTGCCGGAACCGTACCGCACCTGTATCTATCGGGTGGTGCAGGAAGCCCTGACAAACTGCGCCCGCCATGCGAAGGCGAAAAGAATCTATGTCAGCATCGAAGGATCGCGCAGCAGCCTGGCGGTGACGGTAAAGGACGATGGAGTCGGCTTCGATCCGACGAAGGTGCGGGGCCGAGGCTTGGGCCTGATTGGCATGCAGGAACGGGTAATGGAACTGGGCGGGCAATTGGTATTGGAATCGCGTCCCTCGAAAGGCACAGTGCTGTCAGCATGTATTCCCGTAACAACCGAGGTCTTGCCGAATGAGCATACGAGTCTTGCTGGCCGATGATCACGGGGTTGTGCGGAAGGGATTGCGCTTCATCCTCGAGCGGCAGGCCGGCATGGAAGTGGTCGGTGAAGCAGGAGATGGGCGGGAAGCCATCCGGTTAGCCGAAACGTCTGAACCCGACATCGTCATCATGGATATTGCGATGCCCCTATTGAACGGGATCGACGCCACCGCACAAATGGTGAAACGCAATCCGTCGTTGGGCGTGATCATTCTCAGCATGCATTCCGATGAGGATTATCTGCTCTCGGCACTGAACGCCGGGGCCAAAGGATACCTGCTGAAAGACTCTGCCGAGGTTGACCTTGTTCGCGCCATTCAGGCGGTGCATAGAGGCACACCATTCTTCAGTCCCGAGATTGCGAGAACGATGCTGGAAGACTACGTGCGATTTCTGCAACAAAGAAATCTGCAGGATTCGTATGAGTTATTGACGGAGCGGGAAAGGGAGGTGCTCCAATTACTCGCGGAAGGTAAGTCGAACAAGGAAGTCGCCACCATCCTGAATGTGAGCGTTTATACAATTGACACGCATCGGACTCATTTGATGCAGAAGCTGAATCTGCATAACACCGCGGAGGTTGTGTTATACGCGGTACGCAAGAAGATCATCAGCTAGTCTGTGCCAGTCGTCTCTTTTCATCCGCCCTGTCACGTGTTTCCGGGATAGCCCCATCCCGCGCCGGAATTGACAATATAAATAGCCTTTGGGCAATGAACTCAACTGGAGGTAACAATGGCGGCCAGATCCGTGCCAATTTATTCTCAGAAGCCGCAGCCAGCATGGTGGGAGCGATTCCAGCGCCTGGCCGAGCAACGCGTAAGCGAATGCAACGCGCTCGCCGGCGAACGTTTATGGATATCCGCCGCTCCCGCTAACTCGGCCGTTTCATGGGCGGTTTACTCAGCCAGTAACCCTGCAGATTCGGTCAGTTGCAGTATCGATGCGGAAGCCGGTCTTTTGATATGCAAGCCCGGCGCCGCGGTGTGCGGGGAAGTCGTGCTGTTCGCCTGCAGTGATGGCTCGGCGGACGTCGTGCGCTGTGGCGAGGTCGAGTTCAGCATGGAAGAGGCGGTGAGCCTCATGCTGGACCGGTTGGCGTGGCCTGATGAGCCATGCGACGAGGAGCAATCCGATGATCGAGAGGCCGAATGAGCTTGCGGCATTTGCGGGTCAGAGACTCCAACGCCTCCCTGCTGGAATTACTTCGCACAGAACTGCACGGCCTCCCAGTAATCGCGGTCTCCAACCGCGAACCTTACATCCACCGGCAGAACGGCGATGAGATCGAGTGCATCCGGCCGGCGAGCGGCCTGACGGTGGCACTCGACCCGATCATGCGCGCGTCGGGCGGCACGTGGATCGCGCATGGCAGCGGGGACGCCGACCGGCTCGCAGTAGATTCGCGGTGCCATGTGGCGGTTCCTCCCGAGAACCCGCGTTACACTCTGCGCCGCGTGTGGCTAGACGCCGAAACCGAAGAACGCTATTACTATGGTCTCGCCAACGAAGGACTCTGGCCCTTGTGTCACATCGCTTTTCACCGCCCGGTGTTTCGGCTGAGCGATTGGGAGGCGTACCGTAAAGCAAATGCCATCTTCGCCGATGCGGTTCTCCAGGAAGCCCGCGGCCAGCCTGCCCTGATATTCATTCAGGACTACCACCTCGGGCTTCTTCCCGCCATGCTCAAGGAGAAAAATCCGTCGCTTACCGTGGCGCAGTTCTGGCATATTCCGTGGCCCAACCGCGAGGTGTTCCGCGCATTTCCCTGGAAGGAGGAACTGCTGGCCGGTCTGCTCGGCAACGATCTCCTGGGCTTTCATTTGCCGTGTCACTGCGGAAACTTCCTCGACACGGTCGACCGAGGTCTCGAGGCCATGGTGGACTCTGAACATTCCGAGGTTTTTCGTGGCGGTCGCCGCACCCAGGTTCGTCCTTTCCCTATCAGCATCGATTTCGACTGGCACACCGGCCGGGCTGCCGGCGCAGAGGTGGAGCGCCTTACTACCCACTGGCGCGGCGAATTAGGCAACTGCTCGCACTTGGGCATCGGCATCGATCGTGCCGATTACACCAAAGGCATTCCCGACCGTCTGCGGGCGATAGATCGACTCCTCACAAACTGTCCGGAATATGTCGGCAAACTGGTGTTCCTGCAAGTGGCCGTTCCCAGCAGGACGAGGATCGACGGTTATCAGAGCCTCAACAATGAAATTCAAGCGATCACCGACGAAGTCAATCAGCGTTGGTCCGCCGGGAGCTGGCGGCCCATCCACCTGTGCCGCCGGCACCTGCCGCAGGACGAACTCATGGCCCTACATCGCCTGGCGCGATTCTGCGTGGTGAGTTCCCTGCATGACGGAATGAATCTGGTGGCAAAGGAATTCGTGGCCAGCCGGAACGACGAGGATGGCGTGCTGGTGCTGAGCAGTTTCACCGGCGCCGCACGTGAATTGACCTCGGCCGTCCTCGTCAATCCGTTCTCCGCCGACCAGATCGCCGACGCTATACACCGCAGCTTGACAATGGAACGTCAGGAACGGAAGGTGCGGATGCAGTGTCTGCGAAAGGCCGTTCGCAACAACACGGTATACGACTGGGGTGCGAACATCATCCGCAGCCTTGCGGATGCCGGGCACTTCGCCGGCATATCTTACGAAGAACCCTTGGGGATGGTTTCCGGCATATGAGACCCGCACCTCTGGCGACGGCGCTCGATGAACTTCGCGAGCGCATCGAAACGGCGGAACGGATTGTCGTCGCACTGGACTTCGACGGCACCCTGGCGCCGATCTGCGACAATCCCGGCGACGCAGTGGTGCCGGCGGAGTCGCTGGCTGTTTTGCGGGCTCTCACCGAGGTGCCCGGGCTTACGCTTGCGATTCTGAGCGGTCGATCCTTGGCCGATCTCAAATCGCGAATCCAACTGCAGGCTTTTTACGCAGGCAACCATGGCTTGGAGATCGAAGGCCCAGGACTGTCGTATCTTCACGAAACCGGCGGCCAATTGCGCGAAGCCATCGATCAGTCCTGTTGGGACCTGAAGGCCGCATTTCACGCCGTCCCGGGCGTCCTGGTGGAACCAAAGGGCATGACTGCAACTCTGCACCACCGCCAGGCTCCCGAGAGCCTTTCGCTCTGGATCGAGGAGACGACCCGGATAGTTCTGTCGCCGTACCGCTCGATCCTGAGGGTCGAGCCGGCACTGATGGCTTGGGAGATTCGTCCCCGTGTGGATTGGGACAAGGGCGCCGCCCTCGAGTTGCTGCTGAAGCACCTCGGTACAACCGAGCCGCTGCTGGTATGTGCCGGCGACGATATCGGGGACGAAGGTATGTTCGACTGCCTGCCGAACGCGATCTCGATCCAAGTGGGCGGACGACTCCCGACGCGTGCGCGCTATGGCGTCGACAACCCGGCGGAACTCGTTGCCGTGCTGCGTTGCCTGTGTGGCGGAGCCGGCAAAACGCGTGTGTTGTGCAGCCAGTCCGGATAGTATCAGTTTGTCGGGAACGAGCGTGCAGTTAACCGTCGCAATCCGTAATTAGGCATTTTGGACCTGTATAGCCTATTTGGACCCTTGCGTGCAGTCAATTCCGAGACTCGTACAGGAGGGTCCACGATGGCCAAGGGCTTCGTCAAAATAACAGTCGAGCGATGTAAAGGGTGCGGATTCTGCGTTGAATTCTGCCCCACTCGCGTTCTATCTCTTTCATCTGCATTCAATTCCAAGGGGTATCATCCTCCCAATATCGTCAGCGCCGAGAAGTGCAGCGGCTGCGATCTGTGCGGTATGTACTGTCCCGATTTCGCTATTTTTGGAGCACGCCATGCACGCTGACCCGAAAGGTGTCCTGACCGGTGTCCATTTTCTCGACGGTGACCATGCTTGTTGTGAGGGAACCCTCGCAGCCGGTGCGCGATTTGCCGCAGGATACCCCATTACCCCGTCGACAGAAGTGGTCGAACGGTTCGCCTGGAGAATACCCACTGTCGGCGGCATCTTCATTCAGATGGAAGACGAACTGGCGGCCTCGATCGCGATCCAGGGCGCCGTTTGGGGAGGCGCCAAGGCCTTCACAGTGACCAGCGGACCCGGATTTTCCCTGATGATGGAGCACATCGGCTACGCCGCCATGACGGAAACGCCCTGCGTCTTCGTCAATGTGCAGCGCGGCGGACCCTCCACCGGATTGCCCACCCTGCCCGCCCAAGCCGACATGATGCAGGCCCGCTGGGGTTCGCACGGCGATTACGCCATCATCGCCCTTTGCCCAAACTCGCCGCAGGAATGCTTCGACCTGACCATTCAGGCCTTCAATCTGGCCGAGGAGTTTCGTGTGCCGGTCATGCTGATGCTCGACGAGTGCGTCGGCCACATGACTGAGAAAGTGGTCATCCCGGACGCCGGGCAACTCTCGATCACACCCCGCCGGTTCACCAAAAAGACACCCGAGGAGTTCCAGTTGTTTGCGCCGCAAGCCGACCAAGTGCCCGACATGGTCAAGGCCGGCGATGGGTATCGTTTCCATGTCACCGGACTGACACACGATGAGCGCGGCTATCCCAGCATGACCGTGGATACGCAGAACCGCACCATCCGCCGCATGCAGACCAAACTGGATCCGCTGGCCGGCAGCCGGGCGATATTCGAAGCCGAGAACCTGGACGACGCCGACGTGGTGGTAGTCTCCTACGGCATCACTTCGCGCGTGGCGCAGCGCGCCATCGGCATGGCACGGCAGCAGGGCGTCCGCGCCGGCAAGTTCCGCTTGATCTCGGCATGGCCCTTCCCAGCGGCCCACATCGCCGAGCTGGCCGGCCGGGTGAAGGCCTTCGTAGTCCCGGAGCTTAACCTGGGCCAGATGGTGCATGAGGTCGAGCGCGCCGTGGCCGGTAAGGCAGCCGTCGTCCCGGTGAGCCATGCCGGGGGTACGGTCCACGATCCGAAATTGATTCTAAATGCCATTATGGAGGCGGCGCGATGAACGAATCGACACTCGAAATTCCCTACGAGATCCCGTTGGAAGCACACAACCCGGTAGAACCTTTCCTGCGCATGGACCGCATGCCGCACATCTGGTGTCCCGGATGCGGCATCGGCACCACCGTCAATTGCTTCACCCGCGCGCTGCTGGATTCCAAGGCCAACCTGGACAAGGTCGCGGTAGTCTCCGGAATCGGCTGCACGGGGCGAGTCGCGGGGTATGCAAGGCTGGATTCGTTCCACACCACGCACGGACGCGCCATTCCCTTCGCCACCGGACTGAAGCTGTCGAATCCCGAACTGCAGGTGGTCGTTTACTCGGGTGACGGCGACCTGTTCGCGATCGGCGGCAATCATTTTATCCACGCGGCGCGGCGCAACATGGATCTGAAAGTAATCTGCGTCAACAATCTGACTTACGCCATGACCGGAGGCCAGACTGCGCCAACCACGCCCGGTAAGGTGATCAGCGCGACGAATCCTTACGGTGTTTTTGAACCGTCCTTTAACCTGGTAGCGCTGGCGGAAGCGGCCGGCGCGTCGTATGTTGCCCGCTGGACTACTTACCACGTCAAGCAGCTTGCCCGTTCAATGGAAGAGGTCCTCAACAAGAAGGGCTTCTGTTTCATCGAAGTGATCTCTCCATGCCCGACGCTATATCAACGGCGCAACAAGATGGGCGATGGACTGGACGCCATGAAGTCTTACAAAGAACTGAGCAAGGTGCGGAACGGCGCCCGCACCAGCGAATGCGATCTGACCAAGAGCGGCGAGATCGTGGTCGGCAAGTTCGTGGATCGCGACCGGCCCGATTATTTCGAGCTGCTGCGCAACCAGATGACGGAATCGCTGGGCGATCGCTACGCCGAACCGGAGGTCTCATGCAGCGAATGCTAACGGAAATTCGAATCGCCGGTTTCGGCGGACAAGGCGTAATTCTGGCCGCGGCGGTAATCGGCAAGGCAACCGCGATTTTTGAGGGCGGCCACGCCACCATGACCCAGAGTTTCGGCCCCGAAGCCCGCGGCGGCTCTTCCAGCGCGCAGGTAATTCTCTCAAGCGAGCCGATTCTCTATCCTTACATCACGCGGCCTGACGTCCTGGTA
>Ga0308174_10001924_pt1 | contig 9982 bp, 9 predicted proteins | sample PhyPR2_FD_203894 | JGI IMG/M metagenome (GOLD analysis project Ga0308174, IMG submission 203894) | Soil microbial communities from UC Gill Tract Community Farm, Albany, California, United States - DLSLS.P.R2 | ecosystem: Environmental > Terrestrial > Soil > Agricultural land | place: USA... | reverse complement strand
CGACCGCGCACTGCGGGAACGTCCCGCCGCAGAAGCCAATCTCGTGACAGGTGATCCCGGCCAGCTCCGACACCGGACGGCCGACGACCAGCGCGAGCGCGGCATTGCCACGCAGCAGCCGCCCGTCGCCGTCGAACACCGCGATCGGATCGCTGATCGCGTCGAAGGTGTCCTCCCATTCCTGCTTGCCGCGCCGCAGCACGTCGTGCAGGCGGGCGTTCAGAACGGCGACGGCGATCTGCCCGGCGATGATCCCGACCAGGTGCTCGTCGGCACGCTCGAACCGGTACGGGTCGCCGGCCGCGACGCTCAGCACGCCGATCAGTTCGTCCTTCACCAGCATCGGCACGCTGAGGCAGCTGCCCGCGAACCGGGTCGCGACTGGTTGGCAGCGGGGGTCGTTCGCGAACTCCTGCACCCGCGCCGCGCGATGGGTGGTCAAGACCGACTCCGCGAGCGATCCGGGACCGTGCAGGATGGGCAGCAGCTCCGGCGGGCCGACCCGTGCCTTGACCTCGTAGGCGCCGGAGGCCGGGTTGCGGACGCTGATCGATCCGGCGGTCACGTCGAGCGCGCCGACCAGGCGTTCGAGCGCACCGGCCACCACTCCCTCGACCTCCAGCGAGCGCCCGATCGCCTCGGAGATGTCGTTGGCGATCTGCAGCTCCCACACGCGCCGGCGATCCGCGCCGGTCGCGCGCGATGCCTGCCGTGCGCAGCGCAGCGCGGCCCCGAGTGCGGCTTCGTCTGACGCGTTCACAACCGCCATCAGCGGCTCGAGCGCGGCCGCCACCCACTCGCGATCGCGCGCCGGCAACTGCACCGCCGCGACCAGTGCACCGGTCGGAGATTGGGCGGCAATCGTCCTGGCCAGACCGATCGCCTGGTCGGAACCCCCGGATAGCGCCACCACCGTGACGCCTGACCTCGCCCTGCCGTCCGCGATGATCTTCGCCGCCCGGGTCAAGGACTCAACCGATGTCTGGCGATAACCGAGCCGCAGCACGCACGTGGCCAGCGCGCCCGCCAGTTCGCGGTCGTCGGCGGCGATGAGCACGGAAGGAAAGGTGTCGTCCATGACGCAGCGGACCGCCGCCGCCGTAAAACGGGTGCGGCAGATCCGCCCTGCCAATGGCAAGAGCGGGGCCGAATCCGCCCACGTGTGCGGCGGACGCGATCCGGCTAACGTTTTCGCTGCTTCAGGAGTTGTATACCGGGCTGCGACGCCGGCTCGAGGTGGCCGGCCGTTTCATCACTGAAACATGCGGACGTTTCACTGATGAAACGGGCCGCGCGTTGACGCCACCCAGGATGTCAGGAGTCGATGCCGTGCTTCTTCATCAACCGCCACATCGTCGTGCGGCTGACCTGCAGCTCGCGGGCGGTGGCCGCGATCTCTCCGTGGCAGCGGGCCAGCGTCGTGACGATCATCTCCCGCTCCGCGCGCTCGCGAGCGGCGGTGACGGTGCCTTCGGAGGCCGGCGCGGGCGCCGTCTCGGTCTGCAGCAGTTCCTCGGGCAGATCGCCCAGCACGAGCTCCGGCGGCTGGGCAATCGCGACTGCCCGTTGAATGATGTGTTCCAGTTGTCTGACGTTGCCGGGATACGAATACGCCTCGAGGGCGGTCATCGCCGGGGCGGCCACGCCGGTGATCCCCGCGGTGCGGCCGTAGCGCTCGAGGAAATGCGCGACGAGGAGCGGGACGTCCCCGTCGCGCTCGCGCAGCGGCGGCATGTGCACGCGATGAAGGTTGACCCGGTAGTAGAGGTCGTTGCGGAAGGCGCCGGTGTCCACGGCGGCCTTGAGATCCACGTTGGTGGCGGTCACGAACCGGACGTCCACGCGGCGGCTGTCGTTCTCGCCGATCCGCCGCACCTCGCCGGACTCCAGCGCGCGGAGCAGCTTGGCCTGGAGCGGCGGCGTCATCGTGCCGATCTCGTCGAGGAAGAGCGTGCCGCCCGCGGCATGCTCGATGAGCCCCGGACGCGCTCCGGCCGCGCCGGTGAAGGCGCCGCGCGAATGGCCGAAGAGCTCGTTTTCGAGCAGCGATTCGGTCAGCGCGGCGCAGTTCAGGGCCACGAACGGCTTGGCCGAGCGCGGGCTCCCGGCATGAATCGCCCGCGCCGCGAGCTCCTTCCCGGTGCCGGTCTCGCCGGTGACGAGCACCGTGCCGGCCGCCGCCGCGGCGCGGCGGAGCAGATCGCGGACCTTGGTCATCGCCGGGCTCTGACCGACGAACCCTTCGGGGGACGGCGAGGCCGGCAACTGGCGCTGAAGGAGCGTCACCTGGCGCGCGAGTTGACGCCGATCCGTCGCCGCCCGCACCCGCATCAGGAGCTCGTCCCGGTAGAACGGCTTCTGCACGAAATCCACCGCGCCGAGCTTCATCGCCTCGACCGCCGTGTCGACGGTGCCGAAGCCGGTCATCACGATGAAGCAGGCGTCGACGTTGACGTCCCGCAGCTGGCGCAGCACGTCCAGGCCGGACAGGCCGGGCATCCGCATGTCCGACAGGATCACGTCGAAGGCGTCGCCGCGCGCGAGATCGAAGCCCTCCTCGCCGCTCGACGCAGCGAGCACGGTGTAGCCGGCGCCGCGCAGCATGCGGGTCATGCTCTCGCGCACGCCGGGATCATCATCGATGACGAGAATGCGGGCCATGCGGTCCTTGGTGCGGGTAAGTTTACCGCCTTCGTCAGCCGATACTCCGGGTGTGCGAGCCCTGCAGTGGTGGATCGGGATCGGCGCGATTCTGCTGGCCGCGGCGTGCCGCGGGCCCGCCGCGCCGCGCCCGCGGCCGGACATGCCGGCGCCGCCGCCCGTCGCGACCATCCGCGTGCAATTCGAGGATCGGGGCGAGACGGTGATCCGCGACATTCCCCTCGACGCGTACGCTGCGGCGGCTGCCCTCAGCGAGTTCGCCCCCGCCGCTGCGACGACGGCCGGGGCCGAGGCGATGTACGAAGTGCAGACGATCGTCGCCCGCACCTATGCCGCCGCGCACCGCGGCCGCCACGCCGCCGAAGGGTTCGACCTCTGCTCGACCACTCACTGTCAGCTCTACGAACCGGGCCGATTGATCACCTCGCGCTGGGCCGGGGCGGCTCGAACCGCCGCCGAACGGACGGCGGGCCTGCTCGTCCTCTACGAGGGCTCGCCCGCCGACGCAGTCTTCCATGCCGACTGCGGCGGCTTCACCAGCGCGGCGGCCGACGTGTGGGGTGGCGCCGGCCGGCCGTACCTGCAGGCCCACCCGGACGATGGCCCAGCCAGCGGCGCGCATGCCAGCTGGCAGTACGTGGTCGGCCCCGAGGCATTGCGCCCGGTGTTCGATGCCAGCCCGCAACTGCGCATCGGCGGACCGGTGGCGGCCATGACGGTGGTCTCGCGGGACGCCTCCGGCCGCGTGGCGCGTCTTCGTGTCCAGTCACCTTCCGGCGCACGCGACATCACGGTCGCGGGCACGGCGCTGCGTGACGCGATGTCCGCGGCATTCGGGGCACGGGCGTTGCGCAGCACGCTGTTCGAGGTCGCGCGCCAGGGCCGCGAGTTCCTGTTTTCGGGGAAGGGCTTCGGCCATGGGGTCGGCCTGTGCCAGGTCGGCGCGCTGGCGCGTCTGACGGCGGGGTCCGATACCCGCGCCGTGCTCGCGCACTACTATCCGGGGACGACTGTCGGTCCGCTGGCGCTCACGCGGTCATCGCATACACCACCAGATTGACCGCGAACTTGGTGTTGTCCTCGCGCTGGAAACGCTTGTTCCGCCAGTCGTAGTCCCACTCGCACCCGTAGTCCTTGTTGCTGTACAGGACGCCAAGCCGGCCGCGCCGTTCCAGCCCCCGCAGGTAATCGTGGACGATTTCGTCCCCCCAGCCATTCAGCTCGTGCGACGTCGTCGGCGGACCGCTGTCGAAGGTGAAGAAGCTCTTGTAGATCGCATGGTCCTTGGAGAGCTTGCGCAGCTCGCCCCCCTCCGGAAACGCGGTCTTCATCTCCTCCTCGAAGCTCCGCGCGTAGAGCCCGTTCACGTCGTGATTGCAGTCGTCCGAGAACAGCAGGCCGCCGTGCTCGACGAAGCTGCGCAGCCGGTCCCGCTCCTCGTGGGTGAAGCGCACCAGCTTGTGGCCGGTCATGAACAGGAAGGGAAAGGCGAGCAGTTCCTCGCTGCCCGGTGGGATGACCACCTCCTCCGGGTAGACCGGAATGTTGGTGTACTCGACCACGGAATTCAGGACGTTGGCGGCGACCTTGGGGTTATAGTCCCAGTCGCCCGAGTCGTAGCGCAGGCGGGCGAAGACGAACTCCGAGGCCCGTGGGCGCCCCTGTGCGGTCGCGGCAGCCAGCGGTTCCGGAGTGCGCGGCACGCCCGCATTGTACTGTGCCGGCCGGCGCCGGCCGGCCCGGGCAGACGGACGCTGGCGCACATCCGTGAGCGATCTCCTATAATTGGACGGGTTCGGCCGCGGGTAAACGCCCGCTTCCCTGAGGCGTATCTGAATGACAGGAGCTCACGCAGCCGGTGTGGCGCCCCGCGAAGCGGACAGCGCTTCGGCCTCCGCCGTCAAGGCGATGCAGGCCGAAGGCCGGCACCCGGAAGCTCGTGAGCGTTACGCGGATCTGGTTGCGCGGCACCAGCGGCGCGCATCCCGCATCGCCTTCCACTACCTGCGCGACGGCGCGGAGGCGGATGAAGCGGTACAGGATGCCTTCGTCAAGGCGTACACGCACCTGTCCTCGTTTCGCGAGGAGCTGCCGTTCGAGGTGTGGTTCACCCGCATCCTGATCAACGGGTGCCTCGACCGGATCAAGGCGCGAACACGCCGGGAGCGCTGGCTCGTGTCGGCTCCCGAGCCGGCGCCGGGCCAGTCGGATTTTACCGACCGGGTGGCCGGGGGCGGGCCCTCACCCGAGGACCAGGTGCTGGCGCGCGAGCGGCGGCAGAAGCTGGCCAGCGCGCTGTCGCGGCTGCCCGACCGGCAGCGGTCGGTGTTCATGCTGAGCCACTACGAGGGCTGCACGTCGCGGGAGGTCAGCGCGCTGACCGGGTTGAACGAATCGACGGTTCGGGTCCATTTGTTTCGTGCGATCCGCCGGCTGCGCACTCTGCTGACCGACGATGGGAGCGCCCGACAGGCTACGATCACCGGAGGCAAACGTCGTGTCCTTACTTAGAGCACTGGGGCGCCGTCGGCATCTGGACGACGCGGCATTCAGCGAGCTGTGGTCGGCGGCGGCCGCCGGCAGCGACGCGGCAGTCGCGACGCCCGACGCCGAACACCTGGAGAGCTGTGCCGCCTGCCAGGCCCGCTACGACGCGTTCACGGACTGGCTGGCCGACGCCCGCGTCGACGCCATCGCCGCCGCCGACGAGGTGTTCCCGTCCGAGCGGCTGGCGGCCCAGCAGTCGCACATCATGCGCCGGCTCGAGGCGCTCGAGCGTCCGGCTCGGGTCATCGCCTTCCCGAAGTACGCCCAGCCGGTCAGCAGCACCCGCAGCGGGCCCCAGCGCTGGATCGCCGCGGCGGCCGCCGCCGGCCTGATCGTCGGCCTTGGCGCCGGCGAACTCCTCGACCTCCGGCGCGGGCCGCGGCTGCGCCCGACGATGTCCGAGCCGGAAGCGGTGACGCAAACCGCGCGCGGCAACGTACAGCCGGTGTCGCTCAACTCGGACGATGCGCTGCTCTACGACGCCGACCTCTCGCCGCGCGTCGAAGCGCTCCAGGCCCTCGACGCGCTCACGCCACGGGTGCGCGACGTCGAGCAGCCCCGCTAGTCCCTGGAATCGTGGCCGCCTCCCAGCCGCTGATTTTTCGTAAGGGTCTCGACATGAAGGAGGCCGTCGCCGGGGAACTGGCGGCGGCCTACCACAGCGCCATCGTCGATCGCGTGAGGGCCAACGACTACCGCTACGGCACCGGCCGCCTCACCATCCACCTCGCGCGCGAGTTCGGCTTCTGTTACGGCGTCGATCGCGCGGTGGACTATGCCTACCAGGCCCGGCGCCGCTTCCCCGGCCGGCAGGTCTACCTCACCGGCGAAATCATCCACAATCCGCACGTCAACGATCAGCTGCGCGCCGCCGAGATCCGCTTCCTGACCGACCCGGGCGAACGGTGGGACACCCTCGGCCCAGACGACGTGGTGATCCTGCCGGCCTTCGGGGTGACGGTCAGCGACATGGCCCGTCTCGTCAACCAGGGCTGCACGCTCGTGGACACGACGTGCGGCTCGGTGCTCAACGTCTGGAAGAACGTCGTCCGCTACGCGCAGGACGGGTTCACCGCGGTGATCCACGGGAAGGTGCACCACGAGGAGACCCGGGCCACCGCGTCACAGGCGCTCAAGTACCCGCGCGGCCGCTATCTGGTGGTGCTCGACCGCGCCGAAGCCGCGGCGGTCTGCGACTTCATCCGTCAGGGCCCGGCGGCGGACTCCGACGCCTTCACCGCCCGGTTCGGTGCGGTCGCCTCGCCTGGTTTCGACCCGACCGTCGATCTGGATCGGGTCGGCTGCGCCAATCAGACGACGATGCTGATGTCCGAGTCGCTGGCGATCGGGGAGATGTTCCGGGAGGCCATGACCGAGCGCTACGGTGCCGCCGAGCTGGCGGCCCATTTCCGGGCCTTCGATACCATCTGCAGCGCGACCCAGGAGCGGCAGGACGCCGTGACCGCGCTCCTCGATACGGAGCGTCTCGACCTGATGCTGGTGGTCGGCGGTTACAACAGCAGCAACACCGTCAACCTGGCAAAGATCTGCGCGGAGCGCGTGCCCACCTTCCACATCGCGGAGCCGGAGTGCCTCGTCTCCCGAACCGAGATCCGGTACCGGCCGGTCGGGGCGCCGTCCACCGTGGCGTGCCGGGAAGAAGTGCAGCTCGATTGGCTGCCTCCGACGGGGCCGCTCGTCGTCGGTCTCACTGCCGGCGCCTCCACCCCCAACAACATCGTCGGACAGGCGATCGAGCGGCTCGAACAGTTCAGCCGTTAAGGCCCCTTGTCCGGAACAGGGTCCTACCGGGCGCCGCCGAGGCGGGACAGCTGGCGCGCGCCGTTCTCGATCAGGGTGATTTTCACCTGGTGGCCGCGCTGGCGGGCGAGGAACTGATACAGATCCGAGCCGGGTTTCGCGACGAGCGTGGCGGTCTCGCCGAGCGAGAAGTAGCCTTCGGCGAGCTCGTGATCGGCCGCGCTGACCTGGACCGTGAGCACGGCCTCGTCCTGATCGTTCGCGCGGGCGGTGGTGAAGGCCGCCAGCAGGAGCACCGCCGCCGCAAACCCGAGGTTTCGTTTCCGCGCCATGAGCCGCCTCCGTGCGGGCCGCGGGTGGGCCCGCAAATAAGGCAATTTGCAAGCCGTCTGCCACACAATTTTCACACCGTATATCCGCCAGACGCAGTAACTTAGCTGCATCGAGACTGGCCGTGCGCCGGCGCTCTCCAGCGAGTGGGTAAACGTGGTCCGGGGGCAGGTCGTAATACCGCCTGTCATCACCCCGTTTTGGAGAGCAAGACACATGGTCAGGTATGTCTCATGCGCGTTGGGGGTGGCCCTGATGCTCAGCGCGGTCCCGGCCCGGGCGGATTGCCAGCAGCAGGAGAAACGGCCGGCGGCCTCCGAACAGCAGCCGCCGCCGCGGCCAAAGTTCTGGCAGGACCCCAAGCTGCGTCAGGAAATTGGCATCACCGACACGCAGTCGGTCCAGATCGAGAACATTTTTTCGTCCAGCATCCAGGCGCTGCGTGATGCGCGCAAGGACCTCGACGCGCTCGAAGCGATCCTGTCGCGCACCATTCAGGAGAACACGGCGGACGTCTTCACCGTCTCACAGCAGGTTGACAAAGTCGAGGCGGCCCGGTCCGCGTACAACAAGTTGCGCACGGTGATGCTCTATCGCATGAACCTGGTGCTGAACCCGGATCAGCGCGTCAAGGTCAAGGCGATGAACGACCGGTATGAAGAGCAGCGCCGCAAGGACGAAGAGGCACGGCGCACGCAGGGCAAAGCGCCCGATTCGCGCCGCTGACTACCGCCCGATTCCCGAACCCGCAGTTTCCGCATCGCACTATTGGGAGGCTTTTCGTGAGTAAGACTGCATCTTTCTGGCTTGTGGCGGCGCTGACCGCCGTCGTTGCGTCGCCCGCCGCGGCCCAGGACGCCGACCGCGACAAGGCCCGGGCGCTGATCGCCCAGGTGATGAGCGGTGGCCAGGTGGTGACCGCCCCGCCGGCCAGCCAGGAGCCGACCGGACCGACCGTCGAACTGACCTCGGAACAAGCCGTGGCCCGCGCGCTGGACAAGAACCTGACGCTCGCCAGCCAGCGGATCACCCCCGAGACCTGGGACCTGCAGATCGCCTCCTACCTGGCGAACTACAAGCCCAATCTCACATCGCAGTACAGCACGCAGAACGCGGTGCAGCTGAACACCAACCTCTTCGCCGGCGGCAACCGGGTCACGCAGGACCAGAACACGTGGGCGGGCGGATTGGCGCAGAACGTGTGGTGGGGCGGCGGCAACTACACCGTCAATTTCACCAACTCGCGCAATGCCTCCGATGCGACCAACAGCACGGTAAACCCGAGCTACCAGTCCGGTCTCCAGGCCATCTACACGCAGCCGCTGATGCGGAACTTCAAGATGGACAACAACCGCCTGAACGTGCGGACGGCAAAAATATCGCAGGATTCCTCGGAACTGGCGCTGAAGGCGACCACCGCGAGCACTGTCGCGCAGGTGCGCAACGCCTATTGGGAGCTGGTCTACGCGCGGCAGGCCGTCGAGGCGGCGCAGTCGTCGCTCGATCTCGCCTCGAAGCTGGTTGCCGACAACCGCTCGCGGGTCGAGATCGGCACGATGGCGCCCATCGACGTCGTCCAGGCGCAGGCCGACGAGGCGACGCGGCGGCAGACGCTGGTGAACGCGCAGGCGACGCTCCGCAATGACGAGCTGGCGCTCAAGCGGCTGATCGTCAGCGGCACAGACGACGAGCTGTGGCGCGCGACGATCGTGCCCACCGACCTGCCCACGGCGGCGCCGCAGGCCATCGACCTCGAGGGTGCGGTCCAACTCGCCCTGCAGCAGCGCACCGACCTCGCGACGACGCGGAAGAACCTCGAGCTGAGCGACATCCAGATGAAGAACCTGGTCAACCTGACGCTGCCGCAGCTCGATCTGATCGGAACCTACACCCTCAACGGCCGCGGCGGTACCGGCCTGGTACGTGACCCGCAGAATCCGGTCAACATCATCAACACGATCCCTGGCGGATACGTCGACGCGCTGGCGGGCATCGGTCAGTTCGACGCGCCGACCTGGAACGCGCGCCTGCAGTTCGCGCTGCCGCTCGGGGTGAGCGCGCCGAAGGCCAACCTGGCGCGCCAGCGGCTGCTGCGGCGGCAGACCGAGGCCGACGTCAAGGCGGCGGAGTTGACCATCGCGACCGACGTCACGACCGCCGCCCTCGCGATTCGCAATTCGCTCGAGGCGATGCAGGCCGCGACCGCGGCGCGCGAGCTGTCGCAGAAGCGGCTGGAAGCGGCCCAGAGCAAGTTCGAAGTGGGCATGTCGAACAACTTCGAAGTGCTGCAGGCGCAGCGCGACCTGGCCGACGCGCGCAATCGCGAGCTGCGCGAGACGCTGAACTACCAGCGCGCCCTGGTCGACTTCGAGCGCTCGCAGATCAGCCCGCGCTGACCTCGTTCGGCCGGGCGCCGGGGCGTCCGGCCGAGTAATCACGCTGGCGGGCGTTGTCGTAACTACGGCGGTTCCCGCGGCGTTCGGCTTCAGCTGGTGCGGAACTCCGGGCGCCGCTCGCGCGCATCGCGATCGGGCCGGCCGGCCGCCTCGACGCTGGTCTCGATTCGACGGTGTAGATGCTCTTCGCAAGGGTTTGAAAGGACTGGGGTCGGGTCGCCCGAAGCACTCGTGAACCCGGCGCTCCGACCGGGTGGGATTCGCACACATGAAAAAACTGATTGCGC
>Ga0308174_10001922_pt1 | contig 9985 bp, 11 predicted proteins | sample PhyPR2_FD_203894 | JGI IMG/M metagenome (GOLD analysis project Ga0308174, IMG submission 203894) | Soil microbial communities from UC Gill Tract Community Farm, Albany, California, United States - DLSLS.P.R2 | ecosystem: Environmental > Terrestrial > Soil > Agricultural land | place: USA... | reverse complement strand
CGATGTCCGACTTCGTCTCCTCGACGATGAAGAGCTTCTGCAGCGGCTCGAAGATCAAGTACGCGGTCGGCTACCAGGCGATCCCGGATCCCTGCGCGCAGACCACGACGACGACGAACTCGACCACCACCACGGGCTAGTTGTCGCTCGCGGACGCGCTCGTCGAGCTCCAGGAGCTGACCGAGCGGCTTCGCCGCGAGTGCCCGTGGGACCGCGAGCAGACGGCGCGCACGATCGTGCCCCACACCGTCGAGGAGGCATACGAGGTCGCGGATGCCGCGTTCGCGGATGACGACGCGAAGCTCCTCGACGAGGTCGGCGACCTGCTCTTCCAGTCGTACTTCCTGGCGCTCCTCCTGCAGGAGCGCGGCGCCGGCGACCTCGAGGCGGTGGCGCGCAATCTGCACGCCAAGCTCGTCTCACGCCACCCGCACGTCTTCGGAGGAAGCGAGGCGCGCAGCGCGGAACGCGTGCGCGAGCAGTGGGAGGAGATCAAGCGTGAGAAAGAGGGCCGCGAGGGGATCTTCCACGAGGTGCCGGAAGGTCTCCCGGCACTGCTCTACGCGCGCAAAGTGCAACAACGCGCGAAGTCGGTCGGGTTCGAGTATCCCGACCTCGACGGCGCCGTCGCCGACCTCGACGACGAGATCCGCGAGCTGAAAGAGGACTACTCCGGCCATGAGCTCGGCGACGTGCTCTTCGCGACCGTGAACGTCGCGCGAAAGATCGGAGTCGACCCCGAGCTCGAGCTGCGCACGGCAGCGAAGCGTTTCCGCCATCGTGTGGAGGCGGCCGAGGCGCTCGCACGCGCCGACGACAAGGATTGGACGAAGCTCCCGCTCGACGAGCAGGACGCGTACTTCGACAAGGCAAAGGAGCAATCAGCGTGAAGATCGCCGACGTCCGGGGACGCCGTGTCCTCGACTCCCGTGGCAACCCGACGGTCGAGGTGGAGGTGCGTCTCGACGGCGGCGAGACGGGACGCGCAATCGTCCCCTCCGGTGCGTCGACCGGCGTGCACGAGGCCGTCGAGCTCCGCGACGGCGCCGCCGAGTGGGGTGGAAAGGGTGTCGCGCAGGCCGTCGCGAACGTGAACGGAGAGCTCGCGGCCGCCGCCAGGGGCCGCGACGCCGGCGATCAGGAGGGGCTCGACCGCGCGCTGATCGACCTCGACGGGACGCCGAACAAGGGCCGCCTCGGCGCGAACGCGATCCTCGGCGTGTCGCTCGCGAACGCCAAGGCGGCGGCGCTCGCCGCGGGCAAGCCGCTCTTCGCCTACCTCGGTGGCGACGACGCGGCGACGCTTCCGGTTCCGATGATGAACGTGATCAACGGCGGCGTGCACGCCTCGAACTCGATCGACCTGCAGGAGTTCATGGTCGTGCCCGTCGGCGCCGAGTCGTTCTCCGAGGGTCTGCGGATCGGCGCGGAGGTCTACCACGCGCTCAAGAAGGTGCTGACCGACCGTAGGCTCTCGACGCTCGTCGGCGACGAAGGCGGCTTCGCGCCCGACCTCGACACGAGCGAGGACGCGATCGACCTGATCCTCGAGGGCGCAGAACGCGCCGGTCACCGCGACCGCATCGCGATCGCGCTCGACCCCGCGACGAGCGAGGTCTTCTCCGACGGCGTCTATCGCTTCGAGGGGCGCGAGAAGACGAGCGCCGAGATGCCGGGCTTCTGGGCGGAGATCGTCGAGCGGTATCCGGTCGTCTCGATCGAGGACGGCGCCGCCGAGGACGACTGGGAGTCGTGGAGCGCACTCACGGAACGGCTCGGCGACCGCGTGCAGCTCGTCGGCGACGACCTGTTCGTGACGAACCCGGTGCGCCTTCAGGAGGGAATCGACAAGGGCGTCGGCAACTCGATCCTCGTCAAGGTGAACCAGATCGGGACGCTCACCGAGACGGTCGACGCGGTGCGCCTCGCGCAGCGAAACGGTTACTCCGCGGTGATGTCGCACCGCTCGGGCGAGACCGAGGACGCGACGATCGCGGATCTCGCCGTCGCGCTCGGCACCGGGCAGATCAAGACCGGCGCGCCCGCGCGCTCCGACCGCGTCGCCAAGTACAACCAGCTGCTCCGCATCGAGGAACAGCTCGGAAGCCGCGCCGTGTACCCCGGTCGGGGCGCCTTCCCGCGGTCGCTACATTGAGGGAAGTGGCCGTATCACGCCGTAGGACGAAGATCGTCGCGACCATCGGGCCGGCCTCGTCCTCGCACGACACGATGCGTGAGCTCGTCGACACGGGTGTCGATGCGATCCGTCTCAACTTCTCGCACGGCACGCACGAGGATCACGCAGCGAGCGCACGCACCGTTCGCGAGGTGCAGGACGAGAGCGGCAAGACGCTCGCGCTGATCGCCGACCTGCAGGGGCCGAAGCTGCGCATCGGCGACCTGCCGTCGCCGCGCGTGCTCCTGAAGGACGAGGAGATTCTCGTCGTCGGCGAGCAGGTGGCTGTCAACGGTGAGCTTCCGGTCGCGCCGGCCGTGATCGGCGAGGTGCTCCGCCCCGGCCACGACATCCTGATCGACGACGGTCTCGTGCGCCTGACCGTGAAGGACGTCGAGCAGGGAAAGGCACTGTGCCGCGTGGTCGTCGGCGGCGAGGTGAAGTCCCACAAGGGCGTGAACCTGCCCGGCGTGCCGCTCCCGATTCCCTCGCTCACGAAGAAGGATCTCGGCGACCTCGAGTTCGCGCTGGAGCTCGGAGCCGATTTCGTCGCGCTCTCTTTCGTCCGCGCGGCCGCCGACGTGCGCGACCTGCAGGCGATCATCCGCCAGCACGGCTCGCCCGCACGCGTGATCGCGAAGATCGAGAAGTCGGAGGGTGTCGAGGCGCTCGACGAGATCCTCACCGAGACGGATGCCGTCATGGTCGCCCGCGGCGACCTCGGCGTCGAGATCGGCGCCGCGGTCGTGCCGCTGCTGCAGAAGAAGATCATCCTTCGCTGCCTCGAGGCCGGCAAGCCGGTGATCACCGCGACGCAGATGCTCGAGTCGATGATCGAGCACGCCGAGCCGACGCGCGCGGAGGCCTCGGACGTCGCGAACGCGATCCTCGACGGCACGTCGGCGATCATGCTCTCGGCGGAGACGGCGACCGGCAACTACCCGATCGAGGCGGTGCGCACGATGGACTCGATCGCGCGCGCGGTCGAGCCGTCGATGGGCTATCGCCACCAGCTGCCCGAGCCGGGGGAGAAGACGACCGTCGGCCGCGCGATGTCGAACGGTGCGTGCGACCTCGCGGAGACGCTCGGCGCGAGCGCGATCCTCGTTCCGACGTTCACCGGCCGAACCGCCTCGGCGGTCGCGCGCCTGCGCCCGCGCCGCCCGATCGTCGGCCTCTCGCACCACCAGACCGCCGTGCAGCAGATGGCGCTCGAGTGGGGGGTCACGCCGGTGCTGATGCCGCAGACCGAGAACGTCGAGGATTTGTGGACCCGATCGCTCGAAGCGGCGCTGAAGGCAGGAGTGATCGAGACAGGCGACCGCGTCGTCACCACGGCCGGCACCGCCGTCAACCTGCCGGGATCCACGAACGTGATCAAGGTCGACATCGCCTAGTGGTCGACTCGGTTGCCGGCGAAGCCGGAACCGAGTTACCTGTCTTTCGTACAAGGTGTCTGGCACCTGTCGCAGAACACAGCGTGGTGATCCGCCTTCGCCCGACCCGGCTGCTCGCGATCGGCGCAGCGGTGCTCGTCGCGTTCCTCTACTGGAAGCCGACGCACTCCTACGAGAGCACGAAGCAGCGGCTGCAGGCGCGCCACGCCGAAGTCGCGGAGCTGAAGGCCGAACGGGCGAAGCTGCAACACAGGATCGAGCTCGCCGGGACGAGCACGGAGCTCATCCGCCAGGCGCGCCATCTCGGGCTCGTCAAACCGGGAGAGCGGCTCTTCATCGTGCGCGGCATCAACACCTGGCGCAAGAACCACTAGCTCGTTGAGCTGGCGGCTCGACGAAGTCGCGAAGGCGGGGCCGGAGCATCTGGAGCCGGCATACGTCGAGCGCTTCGACGCCAAGTCGCCGACCGACTGGACGCAGACGCTCGACCGCCTACGTGCATACGGTGTCGGCTCGGACGCCGTCGTCGTCGACCTCGGCGCGGGGACGGGCTCCTTCGCGGCGGCGCTCAGACCGCACGTGCGGCGTGTCATCGCCGTCGACGTGTCCCCGGCGATGGTCTCCCTGCTCGAGCGGCGCGGCCTCGAAGCCGTACGGGCAGGCTTCCTCGACTACGAGCACGAAGGGCCGCCGCCGGCAGCCGTGCACACGCGGAACGCGCTCCACCACCTCCCCGACTTCTGGAAGGCGATCGCACTCGACCGGATCGCCACGCTGCTCCGGCCGGGCGGTGTGCTGCTCCTCGACGACCTCGTCTTCTCGTTCGAGCCTGCGGCGGCGGACGCGTCGATCGAGGCGTGGCTCGCCGCCGCGCCGCTCGACGCCCGCGAGGGCTGGACGAGGGAGGAGCTCGCGGAGCACGTTCGCACCGAGCACTCGACGTTCACCTGGCTCCTCGAGCCGATGCTCGAACATGCCGGCTTCGAGATCCGCGAACGGCGGTTCAGCCCGAGCGGCATCCATGCGTCGTACGACTGCCTAGTAGCCTCGCGGAGGTGAACGACCAAGAGGTCGTGGCACGGCAGATCGGCCGCGCTCCGCGCGCGTTCCGGCGCGTCGCTGTCCGCTGCCCCTTCGGGAAGCCCGCCGTGACCGAGCAGGCGCCGTTCGACGCCGACGGGCGCCCGTTCCCGACGCAGTACTACGTCACGTGCCGCCACCTCGTCGCCGCGATCTCGCGCCTCGAGGCGGCCGGCGGCGTGGAACGCTGGACGCGCGCCGCCCGCGAAGACGACGAGCTCGCGGCGAGCCTCGCCGCCGCACAGGAGGAGCAACGACGCGTCCGTCCCGAGCTCGACGCCGGCATCGGCGGCTCGACGCGCACGGGAAGCCTCAAGTGCCTGCACGCGCACGCCGCCTTCGCGCTCGCGCGGCCGGGCTACGAGCTCGGCGACCGCATCCTCGCCGAGTTGCCGTCCATCTGGCCCGACTCCTGCTGTACTGATCCCGTGGAGGTGGAGCTCGCACGCCAGCACTGGCTGGACGGGAACCGGCGTGTCGAGCGCACCCGCGAGGACGACCGGCGCTACCGGATGCTCGTCGGGGATGTCGAGCTCGTCGTCGCGCAGCTGCGCAAGCGCATCGGGCAGAACTTCACGCTCGCGGAGCTCGCCGGCGCCTACGACGGCGCCGACGAGTGGGTGCGCGCGCTCCTCGACGACGCCGATCCCGAGGGCCCCGGCCCGTCCGAGCCGGGCACGGTCGCCGACGCGGCGTTCCACGTCTACTCCCACGGCGCCTCGGACTACCGGCCGTGATCCGCCGCCGCGTCGTCCCGGCCGTTGTCGTCGTGGTCGTCTTCGTGGTCGGGATCGGTCTCGGCGAGGCGCTGAACGACGGCCCGGGCAGCAGCGGGACGCAGACGCTGACGCGCAACCTGAAGCCGCTGCCGCTCGCGCCCGCCGCACGCGAAACCGTTACGGTCACGGTCCAAAACCCATAAATCGGTTTAGGTACCGGAAGCTTTGGTTACTTTTCAGCCATGAGCTACCCCGGGAGACGAGCCCCGACGACCGAGCCGGACTGGCTCACGCTCGGGCAGGCGGCGAAGTTCCTCGGCGTCGCCCAGTCGACGATCCGCAAGTGGTCCGACCAGGGCCGGGTGCCGGCGTTCTACACGCCGGGGGGCCACCGGCGCTACCGGCGCCGCGACCTCGAGGCCTTTCTCGACCGTTCCGGCCCCGGCGGGAGCTCGGGCGGCCCGCTCGTGCTCGTCGTCGACGACGACCCCCGGATCCGCGAGTACGTGCGCGTGAACCTCGAGATGGAGGGCTACCTCGTGCGCGAGGCGTCGAGCGCCGACGACGCGCTGCAGGCGATCGACGACCAGGCGCCCGAGCTCGTCCTGCTCGACGTCGTCATGCCCGGAGTGGACGGCTGGCAGATGCTGCAGCGGATGCAGGAGCGCCACGGCTCGATCCCGGTGATCATGTTCAGCGGCCAGGTGGATGAGAAGACGGCGAAGGACGCCGAGCAGCGCGGCGCGCGCGGCTTCATCGGCAAGCCGTTCGACCCGCAGCAGCTGATCGAGCGCGCGAAGCAGCTCGTCCCTGCTTGAGCCGACCCCGCGCCTGAGCACCGACAAGCATCTCGAGCACTGGATCGTCGCCCACCGGGTGCACGACCTGAACTGGCTCTCGATCGGCCTGTCGCGGATCGGGACGCTCGGCGCGGTCTGGATCGCGATCGCGCTCGTCCTCGCCGTGCTGTGGCGCTGGCCGTGGATCGTCCTGCCGGTCGCGATCGCCGTCGGGGGCGCCGACCTGCTGACGGCGCTCATCAAGGAGGTGGTGCCGCGCCACCGGCCCTTCGAGCGGCAGCTCGGCCCGCCGGAGCGCACGCACTCGTTCCCTTCCGGCCACACCGCGACCGCGTTCGCGGGAGCGACGATCCTCGCGTCGTTCCTGCCGCGCTACCGCGTGCCGCTCTACGTGCTCGCCGTGCTGATCGCGCTCTCCCGCCTGTACAACGGCGTGCACTACCCGACCGACGTGCTGGCCGGTGCCGTGCTCGGGCTCGGAGTGGCTATAGCTCTTCTGCTGCTCGGAGCAGGCCGCCTGCGATCACGGCCAGCGCGGCGATCAGGCTGATCCAGATGCCGATGCCGCGGCCGTCGGCCGGCAGCACCGCATCGGGGATCGAGATGACGCGGATCAGCACGAACACCGTCGCGAGAGCGCCGAGCGCGAGCACGAGCAGGCTCTCCGGGACCGTCGGCGGCAGCTCGAGCCCGAACTCGCGCAGTGCGACGAGTGCGAGCACCGCCAATCCGACGAAGAAGACGAGCTTGCCGAGGACGCCGCTGTGCCAGCCGATCACGGCCAGCTTCACGCCGACGCCGGACCCGGCGTACCAGTCCATGAACGACGAGAGCGCGAGCACGAGGCCGGCGACCCACGTGATGCGCTCGCCTGCCGCCCAGAGGCCGCCCGTGGCCGTGCGCGCGTATCCGCCTGGAGTCGGTGCGCCGGGCTCCGGCGGATCCACGTCGAAGAAGTCCGGGGTTTCCACGGGGCTAAGTATGGGGAAAGAACCGGTCGGAAGGGTTGTGATGCTCGACGAGGGGGTCGCCAGGGTGCTCGACGAAGTGAGAAGGCTCGATCCGAGGGACGGGGACTACGTGGAGTTCGCGACTGCGGGCTCCGCCGCGCCGGGCGCCTACCACTGCTCGAGTTGTGGCTACGGGGTCACGATCCAGGCGACGCTGCCGCGCTGCCCGATGTGCGGCGGCACGAGCTGGGAAGCGGCCGCGGCGAGCTCCTATTCGCGCCCCGTCGACCCTCTGCTGTAGGCGCTACACCCCGAAGAGCGTCTGCACTTCGTGCCAGGCCGCGAGGATCAGGAACGCGGTCACGAAGGCGAGCACGCCGAGCGTCACCCAGAAGCGGACGTTCGAACGCCGGGCGGCACTTCGCCGCTCGACGCGGGCCCTGCGGCGCGCACGTTCGCGCCGGTAGTTCCGCTCGATCGCGAGCGGATCGAGCGACGGGGTGTCCTCGGGAAGCGTCGGCGTCTTGCGGGCGGGCTCTGCCACGGCCGGATTGTAGGCAGTATTTCCCACCAGATGACTGTCGAAGCCCAGCGACTGCCGGTCGAGGCGCTGGCGGACGCGGCGGGGCAGATCGCCGCGAGCGGAGATCTCCGCGCAGCGCTCGAAGCGATCGCGAACGCCGCCGTCGAGGCGCTCTCGGCCGATCTCGTCGTTCTTCGGGTCGTCGACGAGGACGGCGACCTCGTTGCGCGCCTCGTCGCGCCGGAGACCTCGCCGCTCTCCCCGGAGGTGGCCGGGTCCCGCGCGCTCTGCGACGACATCGCAGACGGAGCGCTCTCGGACGCGGTCGTGCGGACGGCGGAGCAAACGCATGCCGCGGGCACGGTCGTGGAGGCTGCGCGCGCGGGGGGACGGGTCGTCGGCTCCGTCGAGGCCATGCGCCAGCTCCCGTTCGGCGTCGCCGACCGTCCGGTCGCGGCGCTCGTCGCCGCGCAGGTCGCGCTCGCCGTGCGCACGCTCGGCGAGAGCGCCCACTCGGCGGCCGGCTTCCGGCGCGCCGCGTGGCTCGAGCTCGCCGGGGAGGCGCTCGCCGCGGGCAGCGACCCGCGGCGGGCGGGGCAGCAGGCGATCCGCATCGCGACGGAGGCGACAGGCGCGCGCGGCGGTGTTCTCTGGCGGATCGACCCCACCGGCGGAGCGGAGCTCGATGTGTCGTTCGGCGAGGTGACGCCCGCGCTCTCGCGCGCCGCGGCGATCGTCGCAGAGACGCTCGACGCCTGGCGGCCCGTCACCGTCGAGCGTGACCGCCTTCTGCCGCCGCCTCTCGCGCATGCGGCGACGCTGCCGCTCGGGCAGCCGCCGTTCGCAGCCCTGCAGCTCTTCTACGGAGAGGACAGCGCGCCGACCGAGACCGACCTGGCGGCCCTCGCCGCGTTCGCAGCACGGGCGGCGCACGCGCTGCGCTCCGGTGCGCGCGCGCGTGACATCGAGCTCGAGCTCGAGAGGACGCGCGCGCTCCTCGACGTCGTCAGCGAAGCGATCTCGCGGCTCTCGCTCGCGCATACGCTCGAGACCGCGGTCGAGCGCATCAGCGAGCTGCTCGGAGTCGAACAGGTCGCGGTCTACCTCCGCAACGACGGCAGGCTGTACGCGGCGGCCGCGCGGGGGGTCGCGCCCGGTCACGATGCCGTGGCAGAGCGCGTCTCGGACGCTCTCGCCGGTCCTCTGCGCGCACGTTCGTCGGTTCACGCGCACGTCGACGGGAACGAGCCGCCGCTCGCGACCGTCCGCGCAGCGCTGCGCGCGGCGGGCGAGCACTCCGCGGTCGCGGTGCCGCTGCACGTGCGCGAGGACGGGATCGGGCTGCTCGTCGCGTATCCCGGCGACCGCGAGCTGGGGGAGAGCGACCTCGTGCTTCTGACGGCGCTCGCCGCCCAGCTCGCCGTCGCCGTGCAGAACGCCCGGCTTCACGAACGGGCGACGGAGCTCGGGACGGCGCTCAGCGAGGTGCTCGCGTCCGAGCGCGAGGCGTCGCGCCAGGTGAACGCCCTCTACGAGATCTCCCGCTCGTTCGCGCAGACGCTCTCGCTCGACTCGACGCTTGCAGCGGTCACCGAGACGCTCGTCAGCGAGTTCCATGTCGACGCCGCTGTCATTCGCGTGCCCGACGAGCGCGGCGACCAGTTCGTGCCGCGCGCGGTGCACGTGGCGGACACGAGGCTCGCCGACGCGGTGCGGACGATCCTCGAACGACCGCAGCCGCGCCCGCCGCGCAGCCACGCACCGATCATCCTCGACGTCGCGGCGGTCACCCGCCTCGGCGGCGCGCACGCGCTCCTCCGCCCGTTCCTCGAGAAGGGCTCGACCGCGGCGTTGATCCCGATCGCGACCACGACCGAGCTGCTCGCCGAGCTGACGATCGTGTCGCTCGATCCCGCCGAGCCGATCACGAGCGAGACGCTCGCCACCGCACGGACGATTGCGCAGCAGGCCGCGCTCGCGATCGACAACGCGCGCCTCTACCAGCAGCAGAAGCTGTTCGCGGAGACGATGCAGCGCTCGCTCCTGCCGCGCGAGCTGCCCGCGGTTGCGGGAATCGAGGTCGGACGCGTCTACGAGTCCGCCGCGCAGGTGGACGTCGGCGGGGACGTCTACGACTTCCTCGAGCTCGCCGACGGCCGTCTCGCGGTCGTGCTCGGCGACGTCACGGGTCACGGGATCGACGCCACCGCCGACATGGCGATGGCGAAGTTCGTGTTCCGCTCGCTCGCCCGCGAGCATTCCGAGCCGTCCGAGTTCCTCGCGCACGCGAACGACGTCGTTGTGGGGGAGATCGCAGTCGGCAAGTTCATCACCATGGCC
>Ga0308174_10001915_pt1 | contig 9997 bp, 8 predicted proteins | sample PhyPR2_FD_203894 | JGI IMG/M metagenome (GOLD analysis project Ga0308174, IMG submission 203894) | Soil microbial communities from UC Gill Tract Community Farm, Albany, California, United States - DLSLS.P.R2 | ecosystem: Environmental > Terrestrial > Soil > Agricultural land | place: USA... | reverse complement strand
CGAACTCAAGGGACGCATCAAGTCCGTCGAGAACACGCGGAAGATCACGCGCACCATGGAAATGGTCGCGACGTCGAAGTTGAAGCGCGCGACCGACCGTGTCGCGGCGGCGCGCCCGTACGCGACGGCGATCGCGGACACGATTGGCAGCCTCTACTCCGCGGATCTCGCCGAGCGGTTCCCGCTGCTCCGGCAGCCCGCAGCGGCGAAGCGCGCGGCGGTGCTGCTGCTGACGTCGAACCGCGGGCTCGCCGGCGCGTTCAACGCCAACCTGCTCAAGGAAGCGCGCGCGACGATTGCGCGCCTCGAGCGTGAGGGCACCGAAGTCGAGCTTCACGTCGTCGGGCGGAAGGGCATCGGCTTCTTCCGCTACCTGGGCCGCGCGCTCGCAACGAGCCGGACGGATATCACGGACCGGCCGTCGGCGCAGGATGCGACGTCGCTCGTCGACGCGCTGATGGAAGGGTTCATCAACGGCTCGCTCGACGCGGTGTACGTCATCAGCTCGCGCTTCAACTCCGTGCTGTCGACACCTCCGCACACCGAGCGCGTCCTGCCGGTGACTCCGCCCGCGCAGAAGGGCGCTCGCCGCGACTACCTGCTGTACCCCTCTGCGGAGCGGCTGCTGACGGAACTGCTTCCGCTCTACGTTCGCAACGCAGTCTACCGCGCACTGGTCGAGAACGAGGCGAGCTTCCAGAGCGCGCAGCGGACCGCGATGAAGAACGCGACGGACAACGCGGGCGACATCCTGACCAACCTCCGACGCACGTACAACCGCGCACGCCAGGCGCAGATCACGCAGGAAATCGCCGAGATCGTCGGCGGCGCCGCGGCGCTCGAATAGACTGACCGCAACAGACTCTCACCGAGTTATCGATATGGCTACCATCGCTGCACCAGGCACACAGGTCGGAAAGATCATCCAGGTCATCGGACCGGTGCTCGACGTCGAGTTCGAGTCGGAGCACCTTCCGGAGATCTACAACGCACTCGAGATTCGCGCGCAATCAGCGAGCGGCGAGCAGCTGCGCGTCGTCGTCGAGGTGCAGCAGCACATCGGCCGCAACCAGGTTCGCGCCGTCGCGATGTCGTCGACCGACGGCGTCGAGCGCGGCATGGACGTCATCGATACCGGGGCGCCGATCACGGTGCCGGTCGGTGAAGCGGCACTCGGCCGCATCCTCAACGTGCTCGGCGACCCGATCGACAACGGCACGCCGATCCCGGCGAACGCCGAGCGGTGGCCGATCCATCGCAAGCGTCCCGACTTCGTCAACCTCGAGCCGAAGACGGAGATCTTCGAGACGGGGATCAAGGTCGTCGACCTGATCGCGCCGTTCGTGAAGGGTGGAAAGATCGGCCTTTTCGGCGGCGCCGGCGTCGGCAAGACGGTCGTCATTCAGGAGCTGATCAACAACGTCGCCACGGGACACGGCGGCCGCTCGGTGTTCTGCGGCGTCGGCGAGCGGACGCGCGAAGGCAACGACCTGTACCTCGAGTTCAAGGAAGCGAACATCCTCGACAAGGTCGCCCTGATCTATGGCCAGATGAACGAGCCGCCGGGAGCGCGCCTCCGGGTCGGCCTGTCAGGCCTAACGGTCGCTGAGTACTTCCGCGACCAGGAGAACGCGGACGTTCTCGTCTTCATCGACAACATCTTCCGATTCACGCAGGCAGGCTCGGAGGTCTCGGCACTGCTCGGCCGCATGCCGAGCGCGGTTGGTTACCAACCGACGCTGGCGACCGAGATGGGCGATCTGCAGGAACGCATCACCTCGACGAAGAACGGTTCCATCACGTCGGTGCAGGCGATCTACGTTCCCGCCGACGACATCACCGATCCGGCACCGGCGACGGCGTTCGCCCACCTCGACGCGACCGTCGTTCTCTCGCGTGCGATCACCGAGCTCGGGATCTATCCGGCCGTCGATCCGCTCGCGTCAAGCAGCCGCATCCTCGATCCGCAGTTCGTCGGCGACCGCCACTACAAGGCGGCTACGAGCGTCCAGCGCATCCTGCAGCGCTACAAGGAGCTGCAGGACATCATCGCGATTCTCGGCATGGACGAGCTCTCGGAAGACGACAAGAAGATCGTCGGTCGCGCGCGCCGTCTGCAGCGTTTCATGTCTCAGCCGTTCAAGGTCGCCGAACAGTTCACGGGCATCCCCGGCAAGTACGTGAAGCTCGAGGAGACGATCTCCTCGTTCGAGCGGCTCGTTGCCGGCGAATTCGATCAGCTTCCGGAGCAGGCGTTCTTCATGGCGGGCGGGATCGAGGACGTCGTCGCCAACGCCGAGCGGATGGCGAAGGCCTAGCCGATGCTGACCGTGTCGGTTGTTTCGCCTGAGCGGACGCTGTTTGAAGGCGAGGCCGATTCGCTCGTCGCGCCCGCGTTCGACGGCCAGGTCGGCATCATGTCGATGCACGCGCCGATGCTCACCCTCCTCGGCTCCGGCGAGCTCCGGTTGAACGCGGCCGGTGGCGAGCGCCGATTCGCCGTCTTCGGTGGCTTCCTGGAAGTTGCGGACGATCGCGTTCGAATCGTCACCGAGCGCGCGGAATCGAAGTAGTCCTCGCGAGCGACATCGGGCGGGCCGGAGCAGGAGCTCCGGCCCGCTTTCGCATTGAATCCCCGTCAACTCGGCTGTTCCGGTGCGGCGGTTGCAATAGGAAGACGCGACCTGCAGCCTCTCTCCCCGCACGACACGATCATGACCCAGAATCGACTGGCTGGTTTCGTTGCTGCCATCGCCGCGACGCTAGGCGCCGCCGGTAGCTGCCTTGCGCAGATGCCCGCGACTCCTGTCCTGCAGAACGCATGGGCCAACGCCGGCATTACGATCGCCGCCGATTACGGGAAGGCGCAGGATGCGTCCGCATTTGCCGGGGCTCTCGCGTGGGCTCCCACGCAGTCGCGATTCCAGCTGAGCGCCGGTGCGGGGGTCGTGAGAGCGGATTCGGGAGGTTCGCAGGGCGCATATGGAGCACGGCTCTCCATCCCGTTGCTCAGCTTCGCCTCGGGGAATCTGGGGACCGCGATCTTCGGCGGCGTCGGCGTGACGTCGAAGAGCAGCGTGACAAGATCCTCGTTTCCCGTAGGTGTCGCGCTGGGCTTCCGCCATGCACTCGGAACGCGGCGCGGCATCAGCGCCTACGTCGCGCCATTCTACGTGATCTCCCGAATCAAGGGAGACTCGTTGAGCAAGCCGACTGGCGGCGCGATGCGCGCGTCAGTAGGTCTCGACGTGACGGTCGCGCCGCAGATCGGCGTCACCGTCGGCTACGAGACCGGCGCGAACGCAAAAGCGGGAAGACCCGGGCCGAGCGGAGGCGTGTTCGGCATCGGCGTGTCCTACGCCCTTCATCGTCAATAGGCGGCGCCAGCGACTCGCACGACGCGGACTCGACGGGGCAAGGTTCTTGCCCCTCTTGTCACATCTCCCCTGCCGATTGGATGTGCTGATGGATACGCTTCCTCCCATCCTCGTGGTCGACGACAACCACGACAATGCCGAGATCATTCGCCAGTACCTCGAGGTGCGCGGCTATCCCATCACCGTCGCGTACAGCGGCGATGAAGCGCTGGCTGTCTTCGAGCAGGTCAAGCCGGCGCTCGTGCTCCTCGATGTGATGATGCCTGGCCGCGACGGATGGGAAACGTGCCGACTGATGAAGCAGCACCCGACGCTCGGGCGGAAGGTGCGAATCGTGATGGTCACCGCTCTCGACGAGTGGTCGGACAAGCGTGAGGCACTCCAGACAGGCGCTGACGACTACGTGGAGAAGCCTTTCGATCTGCCGAAGCTCGCGACGACCGTGCAAAGGAACCTCGCAATGCTGTCGGCGCCCTCCTAGCGCCCGGCCGCGCTCGTGAATCAGAGCACACTCCTCACCGACAGCGGCGATCCGCAGGTCACCGACGCCCTCGCGCAACTCGACGCGTGGCGAGCCGTGGTCGTCCCGTCGCAGGATGTCGCGCGAGCAATCGGCCATGAGCGGGGATTGCGCGCGGTCTACGTGACGGCCGAGAGCCCACCGACGCTGCGTGAGATCGTCGAGTGCGCCCACGCGAAAGGGCTGCCAGTGATCGTCGGCTGCAAGGATGACGCGGCCCGGCGGCGCGCGATCGAGCTTCGCGCTGAAGAGTGGCTGCGCCTTCCGACCGACGCCGAGGAGATCGCCGGTCGCGTGCGGTCGGCGATCATGCGCCAGCTTCCGGGCGACGCGCCTAACGGCGACCGGGCCGAGCGCGCCGAGCAGGCGCAGATGCTCTACGACTTCATGACCGGGCTGCCGACGCTCCCGGTGATGATCGAGCGGATGCGGCCACAGATCAAGGAGCGGGGCGAGCTGGTCGTGGTCTACTTCAACTTCGTTCGCTACTCGAAGATCGAAGAGATCTACGGATGGGAGAAGCTGGACGCCGTGCTCGAGACGACCGCGGCGGGGGTAAAGGAGTTTCTCGACGGGCACTCGATGCAGGCGTCGCGCGTCATGGTCAGCTACACGAACGACGACGACTTCATCTTCTTCCACGTCCCGCCCGCGGGCGAGGCGCGTGCGTCCGAGCAGCAGATCACGACGCTCGTCGGCCGCCTGCAGGAGCATGTCGCGCAACGCATCGAGGTCGCGCACGGCGAAGACATCGCGGCGCTGTTCGAGATCTATGTCGGGTTGGCGCGTGTCTACTACAACCCGAAGCTCCGTCTCGAGCGGCTGATCTACCGCGGAATCCGTGAGGCGGCTACTGCGGCGAAGAGCGTCGAGGAGCGGGAGCGGGCCCGTCGCGTCGACGACCTGCGGACGAGCCTTCGTGACCGCGCGGTCTACGTCGACTATCACCCGATCGTCGTCGCGACGACACGTCAGATCTTCGGCTACGAAGCGCTCGCGCGCGGTGTGATGCGGAGCCTGCGAAGCCCTGAAGTGATGTTCGACGTCGCCGCCGAAGCCGACATGATCTGGGAGCTCAGTCGTCTCTGCCGCAGTCGAGCGATCGAGGGGATCGAGACGCGACTCGGACCGGGCGAGCTGTTGTTCATCAACGTCGATCCCCATGACTTCGCCGACCCGGCGTTCACGGAAGCCGAGGTCACGGATCCATCCCGCGTCGTCATCGAGATCACCGAGCGAACCGCGATCAAGGACTATCCGAAGTTCCGCGAGCGATTGAAGGCGTTCCGCGAGCAGGGCTATCGCTTCGCCGTCGATGACGCGGGAAGCGGTTACGCAGGCCTCGGATCGATCGCCAATCTGGAGCCGGACTTCATCAAGCTCGACATCTCGCTGATCAACGCGATCGACTCGAACTTCATCAAGCAGAATCTCGTCGAGTCGATGGTCAAGTTCGCGAACGACCATGGCGCGCAGGTGATCGCCGAAGGGGTGGAGCGATCAGAGGAGTTCGAGACGGTCAAGTCGCTCGGAGTTCACCTCGTACAGGGATTCTTCCTTCATCGTCCGATCACGGCACCGGTGAGCGGGGTCATCGCCGTCTCACCGAAGGCCTGACGCTCAGGTCGGATACGGGGGCCGCTCGATCAGGCGCTCGACGAGCGCGACACTCCTCGCCGTCGCGCCGGCGTTCTCCTCGACGACGCGCCTCGCGGCGGCGCCTGCCGCCAGTCGCGCCTCACGGTCTTCGAGCCATTGGCGCAGCCGGTCGTTGATCTCCCGCGAATCCGCCACCGACCAGGCCGCACCAGCTGCCAACAGCAGGCCCGCGTCGCGACTCCCGAGGTGGCGGGGTCCGAACATGACCGGCACGCCGTAAGCCGCCGGCTCGAGCACCGAGTGCAGACCGGCGGTGTGGAATCCGCCACCGACGAACGCGAAATCCGCGAGCGCATAGAGTTCCCCGAGCACACCGACACGGTCGACGATGACGACGTCCGCCGCTCCAGCGTCGGGGCTGCCTAACGTTGCGCTGCGGAATCCGGCTGCGGTCGCCCACTGCTCGATCGGCGCGAGGTGCGTCCGCGTCGGCTCGTGCGGCGCGACGATCGTGCGGAGTCGCGGGGACGAGCGATGCAGGTCCGCCAGCGCGGGAAAAATCTCGCGCTCGTCAGCTGGCCAACTCGACCCGACGACGAGGGTCGGCCGGTCCGATCGCAGTGGCTGGAGCAGCGAGCTCCCACGATCCGCACGCGCGGCGCGAGCAATGACCTGGTCGAACCGCGTGTCGCCAGTTACGCAAACGACCGACGAACGGCAGCCAAGTTCCACCAGCCGGGCCGCGTCGCTGTCGCTGATTGCCCCGACGGCATCGAGTGCCGAGTAGGCATCGCGAAGAAGCAGCCCGGCGAGACCGCCGGTGCGGGAGGAGTCCGGCGCGAGGGTGGCGCTGAGCAGAGCGAGAGGAATCGCACGCCGTCTTGCCTCCTCGACCAGTGTCGGCCAGACATCGAGCTTGCTGAAGATGAGCGCGGATGGCCGGAGCGCGTCGAGCGCCACGCGCGCCGCTCGGACGGTATCGAAGGGCAGGAGGTCGTGAAAATCGACCCTCAGGCTTGTCGCGAACGCCTGCGCACTCGGCGAGAAGCAGGTATAGGCGAATTGCGCGCGCGGGTGCCGGGCGCGCAGCGCTTCGAGCACGGGTCGGGCCTGGAGTCCCTCGCCCACTGATGGCGCATGGAACCAGAACAGGGGGCGAGACGGGTCGCGATCCTGCTTTCCCCATCGCGTAAAGCGTTCGAGGACGTCGCGCCTGGCGCTGAAGGAACGGCGGACCTTGCCGTCCCCTCGAGGTGCGAGCGAAGCGGCCACTTCCGCGAGCGAGCCGGCCACGGCGTAGGCGACGCGGACGAGGGGATTCACGCGTTAGGCGCCCGCGAGCGGTCGCTCGCATGAAGAACGGATCAGCGTGTGCCGGCGAGCGCCTTGTCGAGAGCCGCGCGGAATTCGGGAAGTGGCACAGCGCCCTCGATCTGGTCGCTACCGAGGAAGAAAGTGGGTGTCGCCCGCACGCCGGCGCTGGTCGCACGCGCCTGGTCGGCGAGGATCATCGGTCGGGTTGCGTGCGACGCGATGCACGACCGGTACGGCCCAGCCGCGACTCCAAGGCTCGTGGCAAGAGAGTCGAACACCGCCGTCGGATTGGCGAGCTCGGCCCATTGGTTCTGCGTGCGAAAGATGGCGTCATGCATATCCCAGAATTTCCCCTGCACCGAGGCGCACATGGCAGCTTCGGCGGCTGGCATCGCGTTCTGGTGCCCCGACAGCGGGTAGTTGAGATAGGCGAGTCTGACCTTGCCGGTGGCGACGTAGTCGCGTATCACAGTCGCGAAAACCTCATCGTGCCACTGGCGGCAATATGGGCACTGAAAATCGCTGACCATGATCAGCCAGAGCTTCGCCGAACTGTCCCCGCGGATCCGGCCTTGATCGGCTTTTCCGAGCACGGTCGTGGAGTCATTGGCTGTACCGCCGGTCGCCGGTGCTGACATCGTGGTCGAGCCGACCGCCGCCGGCGCGGGGGAATGTGCCGAGGACGGCTCGGGGGCGGAGCAGGCCACGAGCACCGCGGCCATCAGGAGCGTACGCGAGGAGATCAAGATTCAGGGACCTGCGGCATGAGTGAAGTGGGTCCTGGTCGGGTGGAAACTAGGCGTGGCTCGGCAACCGCGCGAGTGGTTCGGCATTCGGCGCGATTGGTGCACAGTCGTAATTCCCGAGAGGCGTCGGGGTGAAAGCAGCTGGAGGGGTGGTGGTGCAAGGGGGCATGTCTCTTGCACCTATGCCTTTGTTCAATAGCGCCGGCGAGACTGCCGCACGCGCCCTCGGCACTCGACCGGTCGCTTCTCCAATTTTGGAGACGCCGAAACGGCGATGGCCGCGACCGCACATTAATCCGGAGTGGAGGTTTCATGCGCATCATGCGACGCGGGATCGCGACGCTCACGTGCGCGCTGGCCGCGACGGCTGTCGCCGCCGCGCGGGTAGACGCGCAGCAGTCGGATCCTTACCACGCGACACTGTACCAGGGAACCGGGTTGGTGACGATCCCGGTAGCGTGGGTCTCGCCGAACTCGTTCGATGCGTGGTTCGCGATCAGCGGGAAGAATCTTCCGTCATACGATGCCGCGACGGGTCAGTCGAAGCAGGGCTTTGCGAGCCTTTGGAACACGAACGTCGCGCTCGATGTGCACATGTTCGGGCGAGCGTCGGTTGGTGTCGCAGCGTACGACCAGAACATCGACTACGGGTTCTTCGGGCAGCTGCTGCTGTTGCAGGACAAGATGGGGACTCCGCTTCCGGGAGTTGCGATCGGCGTTCGGAACGTCGGTCCGGGAAAGCACGAGGACAGGTTTTACATCGCGCACGACGTCAGCCTGATCAACGGGCGGTATGAGAAGATGTACGACCTTCGCTACTCGAGCTTCAGCACCGCGCCAAGCGTCTACGGTGTTCTCACGAAGCAATTCAGCCTCGGTTCGACCTCCGGCCGCATGGCAGGTTCGCAGTTCGGGTTCACACTCGGCTACGGCAACGGCGTCTTCTCCGAAGACGGCGGACTCGGTGATGCCTACAATGACAAGGGCACCATCGCGAAGGGGCTCTTCCTCGGTGGTCGCTTCTCGATGCATCCCTCGTTGAATACTTCGCTCGATTTCATGGTCGAGAACGACGGCTTTGACTACAACACCGGGTTGGTGTACGACTGGCGCGGGCTCTCGGCAGGACTCTACGCCACGGAGCTCGAAGAGGGCGGTCGCAAGAATAGCGGCTACGGGGTCTATAACTACACGAAATTCAACCTGTCCCTCGGCTACAGCGGCAATATCATCGACATCTCGCGTGGGGTCCTGCTTCGCACCCGGATCACCGAATTGACGCGGGAGCAGCAGCGTCTCAACGCCGAAATCGAAGCGCGCGGACGCCGTATCAAGGGACTCGAAGTCGCGCTGCGGAAGGCGCAGGCCGGCGAGCTTGCTGGGATGGCCGCACGACGTGCGGAGCTGGAGAAGTCGGTGCAGGAAGAGCGAGACGCGATCCAACGCGCTGAGGAACGGCTGAGAAGCATCCAGCAGAATCCGTCGGCGCCGGCGACGCCCCCGGCGACGAGCACGCCGCCACAGAACTGACGAGGCGATCGAGAACCGATGAGAATGACACGCTTTTCCGCCGCGGTCGCCGGCGCGGCGCTTCTGGCGATCGCCGCCCAACGCGCGGACGCTCAGCAGACCTTTCCGCAGACCATCTACTGGGGCTCAGGCCTCATCGACATCCCCGCCGCATGGGTTGGTCCGATCCCGGGAGACTTCGCGATCAACTATTCGGCAAAACGGTTCGACGCGGATCCGAATTCCGAGAAGATCAACTACAACAACCGGCTGAATTCGCAGCTGACATTCTCGATTTCCGGGTGGGGGATCGTCGAAGGAGGGTGGGCTGCCTACTCGTCGAATCCGGAGTGGGGATTCTTCGGTCATGCGCTGCTCGTCAACCAGCAGAACCTGCGCGCGAGAGGCGGGGCTGCCGGTTGGATGCCGAGCATCGCGGTCGGTGTCCGGAATGTCGGGCCCTATAAGCATATCGATCGTTTTGGGGTCGGCTATAACCTGCTGCCGCCCGGCGCGGATCCGAACCAGGCGCACGTCGCCGACTCTCTCCATCAATCGTTCAATACCGCCAACACGGTGTACGGCGTTGCGACGGAGTCGTTCTCCCTGACCGACATCCGGCCGACCTGGGCGGATATCGATCTGTCGTTCACGGCCGGCTATGGCAACGGCCTGTTCAGCGACCACGGCGATCTCCCAGTCGAGCAGTACGCGAAGCACTCCACTGGCGGATTGTTCTACGGCGGCAAACTTGATTTCAACGCGACGCCGAACCTCGGTGTCACGCTGCTCGCCGAGAATAACGCCTGGGACTACAACGTCGGCGGTGTGCTGAACTACCGCGGCATCCGCGGCGGCGTCTACCTCACCGAGCTCGGTGCCGGCTCCGCGGCGAGCGACACGTCGACCAATCCCACGAACGCGCAGCGTGC
>Ga0308174_10001914_pt1 | contig 10004 bp, 7 predicted proteins | sample PhyPR2_FD_203894 | JGI IMG/M metagenome (GOLD analysis project Ga0308174, IMG submission 203894) | Soil microbial communities from UC Gill Tract Community Farm, Albany, California, United States - DLSLS.P.R2 | ecosystem: Environmental > Terrestrial > Soil > Agricultural land | place: USA... | reverse complement strand
GAGGCCTCGATGTAGCCCTTGTCGAGCCCGCGCTCCTCCTTGAGGGCCGCGGCCAGCCAGGCGAGGAAGCCACCGAGGTTGGGGCGGTCGGCGCTGACGGTGAAGCTCGCGGCGACGTCGGCGAAGGCGTCGAGGTGCGCCCGCGCGGCCGTCGGGGTGTAGCCCTCACGGGCGAGGACCTCGATGTCGAGCCCCAGCACCCGCTCGGCCTCACCGACGAGGTCGGCGAGGGGCAGGCTGCTCAGGGAGCGGAGGCGGCGGATGGCCTGCTGCAGGCCCACGAGCCGTCCCAGGGCGACGTCACTGACCGTCCGGCCGTCGCGGCTGCGCCATCCCGATGGGGGCAGGTCGTCGACCGCCTCGACGATGCTGACGCGGTCGGTGCTGTCCGGGGCCTGGTCGACCGGCTCGGAGGGTGCCGCGTCACTCCCGTCGGGGAACGACCCCCCTGCGTCGCCTCCTGCCTCGCCCGCGGCAGCGCGTCGGGCCGCGCCGAGGCGCAGCTCCTGCTGGTGACGCGCCCACGCCATGAGCCCGTCGAGGTCAGCCGCACCGAGCCGGCACAGCGGGCCGGTGAGCAGGCGCAGGAGCTGGTCGCCCCGCGTCGGGTCGTGGACGACGTGCAGCAAGGAGGTGATGTCCTCGACCTCGGGGGTCAGCAGCAGCCCGCCGAGGCCCACGACCTCGTAGGGCACGCCCTGGGTCTCCAGGGCGTCGATGACGAGCGCGAACTGCGACCGCTTGCGGCACAGCACGGCTGCCGACGACGCCCCCCGGGCGCGGCGCTCGTGCAACCAGGTCGCGACGAGCGCCGCCTCCTGGGCGGCCGTGAGCACGCGGGCCGCGCTCACCCGGCCGGGGCCGGACCCGGCGCGGGCCGACAGCTCCTGCACCGGGACCGCCGAACCGGCCCGGAGCGGCCCGGCCACGGCGTTGGCGACGTCGAGGACGGCCTCGTCGTTGCGCCAGCTCGTCGACAGCTGCTTGACCGGGGCGGGCGCCCCACCGTCGCGGAACACGTCGCGGAAGGCGCTGAGCGTGGTGGCGCTCGCGCCGCGCCAGCCGTAGATGGACTGGTGGGGGTCGCCGACGGCGGTCACGGGGACCGGCTCTCCCTCGGCGACGAACAGCGACCGCAGCAGCTCGAGCTGGGCGGCCGAGGTGTCCTGGAACTCGTCGAGCAGGACGGCGCCGAAGCGCTGGCGCTCGATGGCGCCGATGTCCGGGAACGTCGTCGCCAGCCGGGCGGCGAGGGCCATCTGGTCGGCGAAGTCCATCGCGTCGCGCTTGCGCTTGAGGTCGAGGTAGCGCTCGACCATCGGGAGCACCCCCGCCCGCGCCCGCAACGCGTCGCGCATCTTCCTGGCCTCGCCCGGCAGGTCCTTGGCGCGGCTGGCCCCCGGCGGCAACGCGGCCAGGGCGGCCAGCACCTCCTCGATGTGGTCGCGCACCTGCGCCGGGGTGACCAGGTGCTCAGCCATCTCGCCGGCGAGGTCGACGACGGCCGCGGTCACGGTCGACTCGGCGTTGGGCACGTGCTCCATCGGGCCGTCGTAAGCGGAGACGACCTCGGAGGCGTACTGCCAGGCGGCGGCCTCCGAGAGCAGCCGGGACTCCGACTCGTAGCCCAGCCGCAGCGCGTGCTCGCGCACCAACCGGCCTGCGTAGGAGTGGTAGGTGGACACCGTGGGAGTGCCGCCGAGCACCTCGGCCCCGGTCTCCTCGTCGTCGGTGCGCGGGTGCCACACGTCGCGCGACTGCAGCAGGCGCAGGCGCGCCCCGATGCGCTCGGACAGCTCGGTGGCCGCCTTGCGGGTGAAGGTGAGGCCGAGGACCTGGTCGGGCTCGACCAGGCCGTTGGCCACCAGCCACACCACCCGGCCCGTCATCGTCTCGGTCTTGCCTGACCCGGCACCCGCCACCACGAGCAGCGGCGAGAGCGGGGCCTCGATGACGTCGAGCTGCTGCGGCGTGGGCTCGGGCTGGCCGAGGGCCGCCGCGATCTCCTTGGCCGAGATCCTCGCTCGTGCCTGGTGGTCGGCGCTCACAGCACCCTCCCCTCGGGCTGCACGGGGCAGGAGCTGCGTACCTGGCACTGGGTGCACCACTCGCCCACCGTCGCGTGGAAGGTCGAGGCGGCCATGCCCTCGGCGGTCGCGCCCACCAGCTCGGCAGCCCACCGGGGGTCCTCGTCCTCGCCCAGCGGTGGCTGGGTCTGCAGGGTGGTCTTCACCAGGGCGCCCTTGCCCACCTGCAGCAGGGCCGCCCCGGCGGTGGTCGTCCCGTGCTCGGGGAACGCCCCTTGCTCGACCCCCAGCTGGTAGGCCCCGAGCTGGGGGTGGCGCGCCAGCTCGTCGTTGCGCGGCTTGCTGCTGCCGGTCTTGTAGTCGACGACGCGCAGCCCCCGGCCGTCCGGGGTGCGCTCGAGGCGGTCGACCTGTCCGGTGAGGACCGCTCGGCCCAGGACCACCCGCATGTCCAGCTCGGCGCCGAGCCGGGTCCACCCCGCGGCCTCGGCCTCGCGGAAGTAGCGACCGAGCCGTCGCACCATCTCGTGCGCCTCGGTGCGCTTGCGGTCGGAGACCCAGCCGGACGGGAGCCCGAGGCGCCCCCACCGGGCATCGACCTCGGCGACCATCCGCTCGGCGTCGGCGTCCCCGAGGTCGTGGGCGATGCCGTGCACGAGGGTGCCGATGTCGGCCGCGCCGACCGAGGGGCCGTCACCACCGACCGAGCTGAACAGCCAGCGCAGGCCGCACTTCCCGAACGCCTCCACCTTGCTCGGTGACACGCGGACCTGCTCGTCGTCGGTGCGCAGGGGCCGGTCGTCGGACACCGACCGCATGACCCACCACTCGGCCGGGTCGGCACCGGGAACGCGCTCGTGGGTGAGCCGCGCCAGCGCGGCGACGGCGGTGTCGCGCGACAGGGCGTCGGGGTCGAGCAGCTGGCGGCGCAGCTGGCCGACGAGGGTCGGCAGGGTCATCGTGCGGGCCACCTCGGCGAACGGCCGATCACCTTGCGTCGCAATGGTCTCCGGGTCGACGACATCGAGGTAGACCGACGGCTGCTCGTCGTCGCTGCGCACCGCGGTGACGAGCACCCGTTCGCTCGCGCGGGTCATGGCGACCAGGAAGAGCCGGGTCTCGTCGTAGCGCACAGCAGACTGGGCGGCGCGGAAGGTGGTCGACCTCCCGGACACCACGTCCACGAGGTGCTCCGAGCCCAGAAGCGAGCCCCGGAGCCGCAGGTCCGGCCACACCCCCTCCTGCACGCCGGCGACGACCACGAACTGCCACTCCCGCCCGGCCGCGGCCTGGGGTGTCGTGATCGTGACGGACTCGCCGACGGGCGAGCGGGCGACGAGCGTGTCGCCCGGGATGTCCTGGCTGCCGATGTGGGTGAGGAACTCCTCGGGACCGGCCTGCGGCAACCGGTCGACGAACTTCGCCGCGGCGTCGAAGAGCCCGACGACGGCGTCGAGGTCGCGGTCGGCCCGCGCCGAGGCGTGACCACCCGAGAGGGCGGCCGCCTGCCACTCCCGCGCCAGCCCGGTGGCCGACCACATCTCCCACAGGACCGACTCGGCACTGACCCCGGTGTCCCACCGCCACGATGCCCCGTCGACACCGCCCTTGGCCGCGCTGACCCCGGCGGCGATGGTGCGCGCGACCCGGCGCGCCGGGTTGGCCTCGGGCCCGAGCTCCACGAGGGCACCCGGGATGCACAGGGCCTCGGCGAGGAGCTCGTCGCTGGTGCGGCCGCCCCCGCCCTCGAGCTCACGGCGGCGCAGCGCGCGCCGGAGCCGGCGCAGCCCCACGGCGTCGGCTCCCCCGACCGGCGAGAGCAGCGCGTCGACGGCGACCTCGGGCGTGAGCGCGTCCTCGACACCCCGCGACAGGTCGAGGACCACGCCCAGCAGGGCGAGCAGGGGCCGCACGGCCACCTCGTCGCGCACCGGCAGGTCGGTGGCCGACCCGGCCACGGGGACACCGGACGCCATCAGGACCCGGCGCAGGGTGGACGTGCGCCCCTGGCCGCGCACGACGACAGCCATCTGCGACCAGGGCACGCCGTGGCGCAGGTGGGCCTCCCGCAGCTCGGCGGCGACGCAGCTCGCCTCCTGGCTCACCGCACGCAGGAGCCGCACCTCGACCCGCCCGCCGGGGCGGGCGGCGACGGCAGCGCGCTGGGCGCCGCCCCCGAGCGCCCCGATCTTGGGCGCCACCCGCCCGGCTGCCTCGTGGACCGCCGCGGGGAGGCGGTGGGACGTGGGCAGGACCAGGGTGTGCCCGTCCCCCAGCTCGGTCCACCCGTCGGTGAGGTAGCGCGGGTCGGCTCCCCGGAAGGTCTGGACGGCGCAGTCGGGGTCGCCGAGGAGCACGACGTCGATGCCCGGCCCCACGACGGTCTGCAGCAGCCGGGCACCGGCCGAGGTGAGCTCCTGCGCGTCGTCCACCACGACGAGCCGCAGGCCGTCGCGCAGCCGGGTCAGCGCGTCCGGGTCCTCGACGAGCAGGTCGGCCGCAGCACCCAGGATCCACGCAGGGTCGTAGGCGCCGGGCGCCGAGAGGGCGGTCACCTCGTCGTACTCGGCGAGGACGGAGGCGGCTGCCACCCATTCGGGGCGGTCGCGCTCGCGGCCCCACCGGGCGAGGTCGTGCGGCTCGAGGTCGAGCTCCACGGCACGCATGAGCAGGTCGCGCAGCTCATGGCGGAAGCCGCGGGTGCCGAGCGCTGCGTGGACCCGCTCCGGCCAGTCCGGAGCCTTCGTGTCACCCGCCGCGTGGCCGGCGAGGAGCTCACGCAGGATGACGTCCTGCTCGGGACCGCTGAGCAGCCTGGGCGCCGGGTCGCCGCGCAGCGCCGCGGCCTGGCGAAGGATGCCGAAGCCGAACGCCTGGTGGGTGCGGGCCAACGGCTCGGTGGACGTACGGCCGAGGCGCGCGGTCACGCGCTCGCGCAGGCTCCCGGCGCCCACGCGGGAGGACGTGAGGACGAGGCACTGGTCGGGGGCGGCCTCCCCCGACACCACCCGGGCCACGACCCCCTCGATCGCGGTGGTGGTCTTGCCGGTGCCGGGCCCGCCGAGCACGCGCAGGACGCCACCACGGTGCGCCACGGCCTGCCTCTGGACGTCGTCGAGCGGCGGGGCGTCGACGACGAGGCTCGGAGCACGGCGCAGGGTCAGCACGGTCCTGATTCCATCACCTCGCGCCGACACCGCGGAGCGCCGCCTCGGCGCGTCACGCGGTCGGTCGCCGGGCGTCCTTCCACCGGGCCACCGCCAGGTCGACCCGCCTGCCGTCGACCGCACCTCCCACGAGGGCCGTCCCCTCCTCGCGGTAGTGCGCGAGCGCCTCGTCCTCCAGGCCCTGGGGGAACCACCCCCCGGACCTCAGCACGCGCCACCAGGGCACGTCCGACCCGTACCGCGCCATCACGCTGCCCACGCCGCGCGCGCCTCCACGTCCGAGCACCTCGGCGATGTCGCCGTACGTCATGACCATGCCCTCGGGGATCTGGTCGACGACCTCCAGGACGTCGTCGGCGAACTCGCTGGGCGGGCCGAAACCCGTGGCGTCGGTGACCACGCGCGCCCCGCTCAGTACACCGGCAGGCTGGGGTCGACGTCGCGCACCCACGCGAGCACCCCGCCGGTGAGGTTGCGGACGTCGTCGCGGCCCTGCGCCGCCAGCAGGCCGGCCGCCTCGGCGGACCGCACGCCGGACTTGCAGAGCACCACGACGGGTACGCCGATCGGCAGCTCCTGCGCGGCGGTCCCCGCCCGGAAGGCGTCGAGGTGCACCGCCCGCGAGCCGGGGATCGCCACGATGTCGCGCTCACCGGGCTCCCGGACGTCCACGAGCTCGAACTGCGCCTCGCCCCGCTCCCTCGCCTCCAGGAGCTGCGCCAGCTCGCCGGCGGACACCTCCGCGAACGCGGCCGAGCCCTCCGCCCCGACCTCCACGCCCCCGGTGGACGCGGGCACCGAGCCACCGCCGACGCCGCAGAGCTCGTCGTAGTCGACGAGCGAGGTGACGGTGGGTGACTCCCCGCACACCGGGCACTCGGGGTCGGCCCGAACCCGGAGGGTGTCCCAGGTCTGGCGCAGGGCGTCGTGCACCAGCAGCCGTCCCACGAGGGGCTCGCCCCGGCCCACGACGAGCTTGACCGCCTCCGCGACCTGCACCGAGCCGACCGCGGCGCAGAGCACGCCGAGCACCCCCCCGGTGGCGCACGAGGGCACCGCCTCGGGCGGCGGCGGGTCGGGGAACACGCAGCGGTAGCAGGGCCCGTACCCGGCGAACCACACCGACACCTGCCCGTCGAACCGGTAGATCGACCCCCACACGTGGGGCAGGCCGAGCAGGACGCAGGCGTCGTTGACCAGGTAGCGCGTGGCGAAGTTGTCGGCGCCGTCGAGCACCACGTCGTAGTCGGCCAGCAGCTCGAGCGCGTTGTCGGCGGTGAGCCGCACGTCGTGGCGCACGACGGTCACGAGCGGGTTGACGGCCGCGACGGTCTCGGCGGCCGACTCGGTCTTGCGGCGCCCGACATCGGCGACGCCGTGGACGACCTGGCGCTGCAGGTTCGAGGCGTCGACCACGTCGTCGTCGACGATGCCGATGGTGCCGACGCCGGCAGCCGCGAGGTAGAGCAGCGCTGGCGACCCCAGGCCGCCGGCTCCCACGACGAGGACGCGGGCGTTCGACAGCCGGCGCTGGCCCTCCACCCCGATGTCGGGCAGCAGGATGTGCCGGGCGTAGCGGGCCTTCTGCTCGACCGTGAGCTCTGGGCCGGGAGCGACGAGCGGTGGGATCCCCATGTGACTCACGTTACCCGTGCGTACGATGTCACCGACACCTCCGCAGGGCGGTGGTCCAGCCACGAGAGAGGGACGCATGTCGCTTCGCGCCGACACCGGCACCGACACGGCCAAGGGCCAACGGATGCCCCGCTCCGCCCGGCGGGCGCAGCTGCTCGAGGCCGCGCAGGCGGCATTCGTCGAGTCCGGCTACCACGCGGCGGCCATGGACGACATCGCCGACCGTGCAGGTGTGTCGAAACCCGTTCTCTACCAGCACTTCCCCGGCAAGCTCGAGCTCTACCTCGCCCTGCTCGACAAGCACAGCGAGGCCCTCGAGATGCTCGTGCGCGAGGCCCTGGCCTCGACCCACGACAACAAGGAGCGCGTCTACGCCTCCATCGCCGCCTACTTCGACTTCGTGTCGCGCGACGGCGCCGCGTTTAGGCTCATCTTCGAGTCCGACCTCACCAACGAGTCAGCGGTCCGCAACCGCCTCGACGCGGTCGGGCTCGTCTGCGCCGAGGCGGTGGCCGAGGTGATCGCCGAGGACACCAACCTCCCCGACGAGGACGCCTCCCTGCTCGGCATGGCCCTGACCGGCCTGGCCCAGGTCAGCGCCCGGCACTGGCTCGCCCAGGGGTCGGACGTCCCCAAGGACGAGGCCGCGCGCCTCGTCGGCACGCTCGCGTGGCGCGGCCTCGGTTCGTTCCCCAAGGTGGGCGGGGAAGGTTCCACCGAGGCGGCTCGTTAGCCTTGTCGACAGACCGCACGGCCGGGTACGGCGCGTGCGCACCTCATCACCGGCCGCCGCACCGCGGCCGGTCACCCCTGAACAGGAAGGCACCACCGTGGAGGTCAGGATCGGCGTGCAGAACGTCTCCCGCGAGGTCGTCATCGAGTCGAACCAGACCGCGGCCGAGGTCGCTGCGGCGGTGAGCGCCTCGCTCGGCGAGGGCGCGCTCCTCACCCTCACCGACGACAAGGGCCGGCAGGTCCTGGTCCCCGCCGCGTCGCTGGGCTACGTCCAGATCGGCGAGTCCGAGAAGCGCGGCGTCGGCTTCGGAGTCTGACCCGGGGCCCCGGGCCCCTCGACAGAAACGTCCTTTATCGCAAGCCGCTGACCTGCGCAAACGCGGTAGAATCGTTTTCGAGCCGTGACCTCGACACCCCCTCACCCAACGTGCACGACCCGGTCGGAACGTGTTGAGTATCCCGGTGAGGACCGCACCGCGGTCTCGACCAACAGCACAGCTCATCACGTGCAGAAGGAGTGAACGATGATTGGAACGATCATCGGGGCCATCATCGCCGGCCTCATCATTGGAGCACTGGCGCGACTGGTGCTTCCTGGCAAGCAGAACATCTCCGTCCTGGTGACCATCATCCTCGGGATCCTCGGCTCCCTGGTGGGGTCGTGGCTCGTCTACCAGCTCGGCTACAACAACTCGAACGGCGGGTTCAAGATCATCCCGTTCCTCGCCGGCGTCGTGCTGGCAGCCATCTTCATCGTGATCTACGAGCGCATGACCGGCCGCCGAGGCGCGACCCACGTCTGAGTGACCTGCGTCCGGACCACGCAGTGCGTGGGGCGGACGACGAAGGGGCCCGGTCCAGGTGGACCGGGCCCCTTTCGTGTGCGCGCGCAGGGCGCGCCCGGCGCCGGTGTCAGGCGGCGAGGCCGAGGCGCCCCATACGGCGCGTGTGCTCGTCGGTGAGGCGGGCGAACATGCGCCCCAGCTCGGCCAGGTCGGCGCTCGGCCGGTGCGGGCCCCCGACCCCTCCGACGAGCAGCGACGCCAGCGCGTCCCGCTCGACCGCCACCTGCTGCGCCTGCGACAGGGCCTCCCCCACCAGCCGCCGGCCCCACAGCGCGAGGCGGCCGGCGACGCGGGGGTCGGTGCGGATCGCCTCCCGCACCACCTTGACCACGAAGTCCGCCTGGCCCACGTCCTGCATGGCCGAGTTGACCAGCTCGCGGGTGGAGGGATCCACGTAGGCCGCCACCTCGCGGTAGAAGTCGGTGGCGATGCCGTCGCCCACGTAGGCCTTGACGAGCCCCTCGAGCCACGTGCTGGGGCGGGTGCGCTCGTGGAACGCGTCGACGGCGGGGATGAACGGCGCCATGGCCGTCTCCGGCGCCACGCCCATCGCCTCCAGCCGGGCGACGATCATCTCGTAGTGGCGGAACTCGGCGACGGCGAGGCCTGCGACGGCCGCCTTGAGCGGCTGGGTGGGGGCGAGCTCGGAGTCGCCGGCGAGGCGCGTGAAGGCGGTGAGCTCGCCGTAGGCGAGGGCGCCCAGCAGGTCTGCCACCGCCTCGCGGTACTGCGGGTCGGCGAGCCAGTCGTCCTGCGTCATGGTCGTCACCCTAATGGCGGGACGTGCCGTGGATGCGGACGAAACCGGACCACGGCGGTAGTCTGGGCGGCGTCAAAGGTGCCCGGTCGGCACGAATCAGCCGCGGAGACCCTCCGCGCCCCGCTCGACGAGCATTGACGAAGACCTCCGATCGGCCCGCTGCGCGACGGCCTCCCCCGCGGGGAGCGCCCCGATCGAGAGAACTCCATGACCGAGACCACGACGGACGCCGCTGCGCCCGCAACCCCCAGCTTCGCCGACTTCGACGTCCACCCCGACATCGTCGCGTCGCTCACCGACGCCGGCATCACCTCCCCCTTCCCCATCCAGGCGATGACGCTGCCCGTGGCGCTGTCCGGCCACGACATCATCGGCCAGGCCAAGACCGGCACCGGCAAGACGCTGGGCTTCGGCGTCCCGATGCTCAACCGCGCCGTGGCCCGTGGTGACGCCGCCTGGGAGGGCATGCCCCACGCCGGCAAGCCCCAGGCCCTGGCCGTGGCCCCCACGCGCGAGCTGGCCGTCCAGGTGGCCGGCGACCTCGAGCGCGCCGGCAAGCGCCGTGGCATCCGCGTCCTCACCGTCTACGGCGGCCGCGCCTACGAGCCGCAGGTCGAGGCGCTGCGCGCCGGCGTCGAGATCGTCGTCGGCACGCCCGGTCGCCTCATCGACCTGGCCAAGCAGGGCCACCTCGACCTGTCCCACGTGAAGTCCGTCGTGCTCGACGAGGCCGACGAGATGCTCGACCTCGGCTTCCTTCCCGACGTCGAGAAGCTGCTCGCGATGACCCCGGGATCGCGCCAGACGATGCTGTTCTCGGCCACGATGCCGGGCG
>Ga0308174_10001913_pt1 | contig 10004 bp, 7 predicted proteins | sample PhyPR2_FD_203894 | JGI IMG/M metagenome (GOLD analysis project Ga0308174, IMG submission 203894) | Soil microbial communities from UC Gill Tract Community Farm, Albany, California, United States - DLSLS.P.R2 | ecosystem: Environmental > Terrestrial > Soil > Agricultural land | place: USA... | reverse complement strand
AGACGGATAAGAAGTTCATGACATCTATACCGAAGGTGTTTTCAGCCGGGGATGCCAGTCGCGGGCAGTCGCTGGTGGTCTGGGCTATTGCCGAAGGCCGCAAAGCGGCCCATTATATGGATGAATTTCTGATGGGATCGAGCCAGTTGCCGCGGTGAGAAAGTTCACGAGGGCTTCGAGGTTCGACTGCACCCGTCCCGATCATCATCGCGCCCTGAGATTCCCCATCAGCGTCCCTTACTTGATAAAATAGAGGCTCATTCCATGAGTTCGGGAGCGCTCCTGCTGCGCGGCGCGTTACAAGAGCAGCATGCCCTTAATATTGATGACGTGCAGGTGCGCGCTCTGGTGCGGGACCTGCACCGCGTAAGCGCGTCCGTTTACTGGTCGGACCTTCTAGCGAGCTCCATTGTCGGCTGGGGAGCATTTGTGTTCGGGGTTGTGCTGCCGCCCTTTTCGGCTGGCATGGTCGCCGCGGCGTTGATCGCAATTTTTGCTCTGTACCGGGCTCTTTGCTTCATTCACGAGATCAGCCATCAGAACCGCCGTACGCTACCGGGCTTTGAGACGGTCTGGAATTTCCTGGCGGGCTATCCGCTGATGATGCCCTCCTTCATCTACGTCGGCGTGCATCAGGATCATCACAAGCTCAGCAGCTACGGTACTTCCAGCGATCCTGAATACTTGCCGTTCGCCCGGTCGAGTGGACGGACAACGGCTTTTGCCCTAGAAAGCTTCTTCATTCCGGTGCTTCTGCTAGTCCGGTTCCTGGTGTTTACGCCGCTGGGGCTGATATCGAAGCGGCTGCAGCAGTGGCTGATTGTCCACGCTTCCTCTCTCACCATTAATATTCGTTACCGGCGCGACGTGACGCCGAACCTGGTGAAAACGATCCGGCGGGACAGCATCTTCATCGTTCTTCTCTGGGCTGTTCCAATCGCCCTTGCCTCGCTCGGCGTAATTCCGTGGCGGACCTTTCTGGTGTGGTTCGTGGTGGTCTCGATTGCAAGCTTCATCAATACCTTGCGAACGCTGGGAGCCCACGCCTATGAAAGTTCCGGTGAGCCGCTGGACCGTATGGGCCAGTTGATCGATTCGATCGATACGCCGGGAAGAAGCTGGACCGAACTTTGGGCGCCGGTCGGGTTACGCTACCACGCGCTGCATCACTATTTTCCTGGAATCCCGTATCATTCTCTGCCGGAGGCCTACCGCCGCTTAGTCGGCACGCTTCCGCTGGCCGCCGAATACCGGAAAATGAGCAGCCGCAGTCTGCCGCATTCGCTGAGCAAGTTGTTAAAAAAAGGCATGCGTCGTTCAGGGCCGCACGCGTAAGCACCCGGAAATATCTGCTAATTTTGTGGCGAATGTTGCCCTTATCTGTCCACCTCTACCCGGGCACCTGAACCCGACTACCGCATTAGGCCGCGCTCTGAAGCGGCGAGGGCACGCAGTTACCTATTTCCATATCCCTGGTGTCGAGGCAAGCGTCCGTAAGGCAGGCGTGGATTTCAAGCCCGTCGGGGAGCCTGATACGGGCGTGCTCGCGGCGCGCATCCGGAAGATGAGCGAGTTGAGCGGGTTAAAATCATTGCGGTTTGCTGTTGCGTGCTCACGGGAATGCTCCGCCATTTTATGCGAATCATTGCCGGGCGCGCTGTCCGATGCGGCGATCGATCTGCTAATCGTCGATCAGAATGAACCGGCTGGCGGTACGGTTGCGGAGCACCTGGGGCTTCCGTTCATCAGCATCTGCCCCAGCTTGCCGCTCAACCGGGAACCCGACATCCCGCCGCCTTTCGTACCCTGGCCGTACAATACCGGGCGCTGGGCGCGGCTGCGGAATCGAATCGGATCCAGCGTTACCGATCGTCTGATTGCTCCCATCAATAAGACCGTCAACCGATACCGCTCGATGTGGGGCCTTCCCCGTTTGCTCCAACCCGATGATTCGTTCTCGCCGATTGCGCAGATTTGCCAGATGACCAGCGATTTCGATTTTCCGCGCCGCGAACTGCCGGAATCATTTCACTATGTGGGGCCGTTTTGTGACCGGACTGGACCTGAATCCGCTTTCCCGTTCGAACGATTGAGCGGTAAGCCGCTTATTTACGCTTCGCTCGGAACGCTGCAGGAAGGCAACAGCGGTACCTTTCGGGTTATCGCGGAAGCATGCGCGGGTTTAGACGCTCAGCTTGTGATCGCAACCGGCGGCAGCAAGGGCCGGCCCCTGACTGATCTGCCCGGCTCGCCCATCGTTGTCAATTACGCGCCGCAGCTCGAGATCCTGTCACGCGCAAGTCTAACGATCACGCACGCCGGCCTCAATACCGTAATGCAATCGCTGGCTTTCGGAGTGCCTATGATTGCGCTCCCCATTACTCACGATCAGCCGGGCATTGCCGCGCGAGTAAAGCGGTCCGGCACTGGCGAAGTGATACCGGCAGCACGCGTTACCGCTCCCCACCTGCAAGCGGCAGTGCAGCGTGTCATGACGGATCCGCTATGCCGGATCCGCGCGGGAGCACTGAGGGCCTCCATCCAACGGGCCGGAGGAGTAGAGCGCGCCGCGACGATCGTCGAAGACGTGCTGCTGAACCAGCGCGGCTGTTGCCGCCGCCAAAGCGATGCACTTCGGAATCATTAGCCCGCCTGTTTCGGGCCACATTCATCCATTTGGCGCGTTGGGGCGCGAGTTGATCCGGCGAGGCCACCGGGTCAGCCTGATCCAGATGCCGGATCTAGGGGAGCGGGCGCGCACTGAGAAACTGGGGTTCATCGGAATCGGCTACTCCGATCATCCGCCCGGATCGCTGCCGGAATCGCTGGCGCAGCTCGCCCGGCTGGAAGGGTTTGCCGCTCTGCGCTTCACCATACAGGCCATCCGGAAGACAACCCAAATGATCTGCCGTGATGCGCCCGGTTGTATCCGCTCAGCCGGTATCGAGGCCCTGCTGGTGGATCAAACCGAGCCAGCGGGAGGAACTGTTGCGGAGCATCTGGGCCTTCCCTTCATAACGATTTGCAATGCACTGGTGTTGAACCGCGAACCCGGCGTTCCGCCACCGTTTACCGGCTGGAATTACCGGAATACCCTGTTTGCTCGCCTAAGAAACCGCGCCGGGTATGCGGTTTCCAACCGGGTGATGGCTCCTGTGACGAGCGTCCTGCGTAGCTATCGCCATGAATGGGGTCTCAAGCCGCACCAGAGTCCGGATGATTCGTTCTCCACGGTGGCGCAGATCAGCCAGCTTCCACCCGCTTTCGACTTTCCGCGGCGAGCACTTCCGAAGTGCTTCGAGTATGTCGGGCCCCTGCGCGATCCGACCAGAGAAGAAGTCCCGTTTCCGTGGGACCGGCTAGACGGCCGCCCGCTTGTCTATGCCTCGCTCGGGACGCTTCAGAATCGAAAGGAATCCGTGTTTCGCTGCTTCGCGGAGGCTTGTGAAGGGCTGCCGGTACAGCTCGTGATCACCCACGGAGGCGGTCTGGATGAGCGTGCGGTGGCCAGCTTCCCGGGAAAGCCGCTGGTGGTCAGCTACGCGCCGCAAATGGCGGTCCTGGCCAAGACGTGCCTGACCCTCACCCACGCCGGGCTGAACACTGTGCTTGATTCGCTGGCAAATGGTGTTCCACTCGTCGCAGTTCCGATTACGTACGAGCAACCTGCCATTGCCAGCCGGATACGGTGGTCAGGGACAGGACGGGTCATTCCCCTGCCCAAGCTCGCGGTCAGGGAACTCCGGGAAACGATCCAGATTGTCCTGAGTGAGTCATCTTACACGGATAAGGCTCGCACGGTAAAGCGTTCAATCGAAAGCGCCGGGGGCATTACCCGGGCGGCCGACATCATTGAACAAGGAATTTACTAGGAGGGTTAGCCATCCTACTGGCGCTATAATCCAGAAGTTTCCCGGTAGAATTCGGGTTCATCCGAATCAAATACCAGGCAGCGAGGAGTTTTCCCGTTGGAAGTACATAAATTTATCAACAAAGCTGTAAGAAATACCTGTTCGGCAGCTTTCTTCTTCATCCTAACTATTTCCGTGTGGGGGCAAACCACAGTCCTCTACGGCCCGGCTTCACCCACTGTCGGACCCTTTCCGACCAATGTTTTGACTATGCCCGATCCAGGGCAGAAGACCGGGTTGCGAGTTGATCTACCCGCTACTTTCGATTATTGTGATCCGTCCCTGAGTCCCAGCGTTTGCAGCAACGTAGCTTTGCTTAATCAGCTGGACGGATTTAGCATTAATCCGCGGATTATGGTGTGCTTTTCGGCTGCAATTGATCCCAATACGCTTGCAGGCGGGATAAGCATTGTTCCGATCGCTAATCCTCAAGCGGCCGTATCCATTAATCAAATCCTCTATGATTCCAGCAGTAATTGTGCCTTTGCCAAGCCCAATCAAGTATTGAATCAACAGAGTCAATACGTTCTTTTGGTGACTAACTCGGTTCACGATAGCAGCGGACAGAGCGTAACGGCAGATTCAACCTTCACCGCCTGCATCAGCGGGAGTCCGGACGCCTATTGCGCCGGGTTATCCAGCGCTTTGAGGCAGATAAATCAGCAGACCGGTGCTCTTGCCGGAGCATCTCTTTTCACAACATTAAGTGCGACAACATGGCTGGAACAGGCCCGGCAATTTGTAGATGCGCATCAGTTGCCGGTGGTCCTGCCGGCTGGGTTGCCATCGGCATTTGCCCTGTCGAAGATCAAACACATGGCGTGGTACCCGCAGGGCAACAGCTCAATTCCATCGCAGGACATCCCGCTTTCTCCGCTTTCCGGAGTTCAAACGATCGCCTTTGGCCTCTATCTCTCTCCCAATTTTCTGAATCCATCGAACGGAACTATTGCAGCCATGCCGACCAATACTCCGATTACGGCGCCCGTGCCGACCCCGACTGCGCCTTTGGGCTACGCGAGAATTTCGTTTCACGTCTTCCTGCCGGCCACTCCAAAACCGCGCGGTGGGTTTCCAGTTGTCATTTATGGTCATGGTTTGGGCGATAACCAGTTCGGCGCGCCCACCTACATCGCCGGAACATTGGCCAAGAAGGGATTTGCGACCTTGGCGCTTGAAATTCCCGGGAACGGTTATGGTCCGGGAAGCACGGTGCGGTTGACGGATACCCTCGGTATTCAACACACGGTTTCGACGCCAGGGCGAGGTATCCTCATCCCCGGAAATTCACAAATCGGACCGGCGGACGGCTGTATTGTGCCGGGAGCGGTGGCCATTCGAGACTGCGGCCGCCAGACGGCCGTCGATTTGTTTGCACTGGTAAAGACGATTCAGTTAACGAATGGCCTCGGGATGAATCTGGATCCGAACCGCATCTATTATGTGGGCCAATCATTCGGAACCACCTACGGAACGCCCTTCCACGCAGTGGAGCCACGCGTCGCCGCGGCAGTCTTCAACGGCGACGGCGGCACTTCGGTCGATGTGGCGCGGCTTGCCATCTCGGGCCGTCCGTTGGCGATCGACTATCTCGCCTCCATTAATCCGGCGCTGCTGAATGCACCGCCTCCTGCTTATTTCAATGACGATTATGTCTTCCGTGATCAGCCGCCGCTGGTGGTAACCGCCCCTGCAGATGGCTCGGCGCGTCCAACGACGCTGCAGGCCGCCTTCGAAGCCGCCGAGTGGGTTGGCATGTCCGGCGACCCTCTCAGTTACGCACCCCACCTGAAGAGTTCACCACTGGCCGGCGTGCCGACGAAAAATACGATGTTTCAGTTCGGGTACGGCGACCTGGAAATGCCGAATCCGACGGAATCCGCCATCATCCGGGCGGCAAATGGGCAGCCAACTTCGTGGTTCCTGCGCTTCGATAAAATTGCTGATCCGAGCAGCCCAAACTTCCACCCCGAGCTGTTGAGCCTGACTTCACCCGGTGTTGGCTTTCCGATCCTGCCTCACCGCGCTTTGAGCAATGAAACGATTTTCGATCCTGCTATTCCGGCCGAGACGTCCATAGCGCTTGCCGAGCAACAGCAGGTGGCAGCCTATTTCGCTTCGAACGGCCAATCGAATCCGGATCCGAATCAATTTCTGAGCGGCGCATTCCAGCCCGCATCGAAACTGTTTGAAGTACCAACCACTTTGCCCGAGAGCCTAAATTTTTTGATTCCGGTTCCGTGGTAGCTCAGATGGATTGACGGCTGCCGGCGCTCAATACTTTTTCAGAAGCGCTTCGACGCTGGGCTCCTCCGCATTCTTTTGAGCGATGCAAACATCGATCCTCTCCAGGACTTGGGAGAGCGTGCGAGGAGCGCCGGTCAGCTTATCAATGCGCGGCTCGAAGAAGCTCTTCAGCGCGTCTCTCGACTGGTCATTGCAATACGATTGGCCGACACGCGGCAGCATTGCGGCGAAGTCAAAGCCGCCGCCCGTGGGGCGTTCTTTCATAATCTGCTCATAGTGCGTTTTCAGGAAATCGAAGGGCATCTGACGGGTGGCGGTCGTGCCTTGCCCGGCACTCAGAAGCAAATAGCCGCCGCCTTCCACCATGGGGATTTCGCCTGCAATGACAGCCTGCTGCAGGGCCGAAATCGCGGTCGCATCGCGGAAAGAAGCCATGCTGCGAAGCAGCCGCTGCCGCTCCTGACGGTCCTTCGTCTTCTTGTACTGCGCCAGGAACTCCTCAAAAAGATTCTTGTCGCCGTAGTACGCTGCGGTCCTCAGGACCGCATTCACCATATTCGGATCTACACTGCTTCGGTCCTGAAACCATTTCTCAGCGAGTGCGCGGCCTTGTTTCGCGAGTTCCTGATCACCGCCGTATGTTGCGATATCGGGCACCAGCGTGGGGCGAAGCAGCCGGACACTGTCAGCTTCGCCGGGTTTCGGAATCCATCCCAGCTCGTGTGCCCGCTTACCAAAGTTCTTTTGCAGAAACCGCTGATAATTCGGTTCCAGACTTTGGGGCACCAGGTGTAAACGAGGCTCCAGGGCCAGATCGAGCGCTCCCTCAACTACATACCGCTCGGGATCGGAATGAAACGTTTCCACGAGCCCCAGCGCGTCCGCCGGCGGCAATTTCCCGCCACCTGCAAGCGCGCTCGCGTTGCCAATAAAGTCTACGCGTTCCGCCGCGGATAAGCGCTGATCGACATCTCCCTTGGTCAAGTTCTCAAGCAGGCTCTTTTCATAATCGACACGGTAGTATCCGACGGCATTGTCGTTCGCCTGCACCCAGGCCGGGCAGCTATTTGCCTTAAGCGTCCAATCCTCTTTCGGATCGGAGATTAGCTTACAGGCGCTCTGATCCTTATCTCCGGTTCCGTACCGGATGCAAACCGGAATTTGCCAGTTCTGATCCGTCGAGCCTTTCGATCCCAATGGGAGGAATCGCTGCTGTTGGATATGCAGCGTCGGCGCGCTTTGGTTACAGTCCAGGCTGACCGATACCAGGGGCACTCCGGCCTGGTTCAGAAATGTGGAGAAGGGCTGCGTAACGTCCTTCTTCGTCGCCGAACTGATGGCATCCAGAAACTCCGGCGCGGTCGCGTTGCCGAACGCATACTTCTTCAGGTACGCCTGCACACCCTTGCGAAATTGCTCCGGGCCCACCCAGCTTTCAAACATGCCGATAACCGCAGCGCCCTTCTGGTACGTAATCGCATCGAAGGCGTTGCTGATATCGCCCTTGGTCTTGATCTCCTGGCGGATCTTGCGCGCGGATATGAGGCTGTCGTCCGCCTCGGCCTCGAGCTTCGAGTTCACGTCTTCCACGCGCGTGTGCCATTCCGGTTTCCACTCGGCGATGATCTTCTGCTCCATCCAGGTGGCGAAGGCTTCGTTCAGCCAGATATCGTTCCACCATGCGGTTGTTACTAAATCGCCGGTCCATTGGTGCGCCAGCTCGTGCGCTTCCACCGACGCGCACTCCCTCTGGCGGGCCACTGTGTCCCGCTCCGGATTTGCTAGCAGAATCGTCTGCCCATACGTCACCATCCCGGCGTTCTCCATGGCGCCGAACCCGAATGTCGATGGAATCGCAACCTGGTCCGATTTCTCAAACGGGTAAGGAATTCCGTAGTAATCTTCCAGGCGCGTGAGAATGGTCGCGGTCACTTCGGCGGCGTACTTGGCGTCCGCGGCGTGGCCTTTCGGCGTGACGATGCGAACCGGTACATGATTCTTCCCGGCATAGCCGGCGGGCACGAAATCGAATTGCCCAACCGCAAACGCAATCAAATAACTTGGCAGCGGCTTGGTTTCTTTAAAGATATAAGTCTTCCGGCCGGCGTTGGCGCTGTCCGTCACGATTGGAGTATTACTCACCGCATCGTCTTGCTGCGGCACATCGAGCGTGAGCTGCCACGGCACTTTGTATGAGGGCTCATCGAAGCATGGAAATGCTCCACGCGCATCGGTTGATTCGAACTGCGTGAACAGATAATCATTTCCGTTCTCAGCCATGTGAAACACGCCAGAGCTGTCGTGCTGGCGAACTTTGCCGGTGTATTGAATGTCTATTTGCGCCGCACCGGCAGGTACATTCGAATCAAACTGCAACCCGATGAAGTCATTCCCTCCAGGAACGGATTTGGCTGCCATAGTCCGGCCGCCTGATCTTAGAGATGCTTCGCTGATCGAAAGTCCCGTACCATTCAGCCAAATCAAGTTGGCGGGCTGTTTGACTTCGATCTTGATCGCGATGTGGCCGCTGAACGTATCTTTCCCGGGGTCGAGCTTAAGCTGGACCCGATAGCTGGTGGGCACAACCGTATCCGGAAGACGCAACTGAGGAGGCTGCTGAGCAGCCGCTAAAGAGCAGAAAGCGGCCACAACGGACGTGGTCTGTAAGACGCGTTTTACTCGAAAGTTCGCCACAATCGCTATCGTGACACAGCAGAAAGGAGCGGGTTATGCGTCGGTTCATGCCAGCCACTGCAGCCATTCTTCGGCCCGGCGGCGCAGGTTTTTGCGATTGCACTCTTCCGGGAGCAGGGCGGCGATGACGGCTACGGAATCCGCGCCGGAGGCCAGAACGTCGAGCGCGTTCTCGAATGTAATACCTCCAATTGCCACCAGCGGTTTTACCGTCAAGGCGCGCAGCTTGCCAAGCGCATCGACACCGAGGGGCGGATCGGCCTGCACTTTCGACTTGGTTCCAAAGATGGGGCCGAGCGAGAGATACTCTACCGGCTCTTCACTCGCCCGCGTGAGTTGCAGTTGATTGTGAGTGGAGAAGCCCATCACCTCATCGCCGATCACGATGCGCGCAGCTACCGGTGGCAGATCATCCTGCCCGACGTGCAGCGCCACCCGTAGCAACCGTGCATAATCGGCGCGATCGTTCAGAACAAACAGCACGCCCGCTTTTTCGCAAAGTCCCGAGATTCGCTTCGCTTCGTCAAACTGTGTTTGCGTCCACTCGTCCTTGTGGCGGTACTGCATGATTCTCACTCCGGCATCCAAGAAGGCTTCGGCAGCGATCAGGGCAGAGCAATTGCGTTGCGAAAGGGAATTGGTGTCGAGAATCGGGTAGAGCTTTGGGACGCGGAATGGAACTGGCATCAAACCGAATTGTACTTTCGACGTGCATGGAAACCCGTGTTTGCCCGAAATCTCTTGCGCCGCCCACTAGTCCAATAGTCTGGAAGGAACAGTATGGCTAGATCTAAAACGGACGACAAGAACGCTTTGCCGCCCGAGCACAGCAAAGAATTCGACGATAAGGAACTGGCCTCAAGAGCGGCGGTTGGTGGAAGCGGCGGTCTGGGCTATCCGACTCATCCTGAAGGGGAAGATGCCACTGACCCGGTCGATGAAACATTGTCAAACGGCACGAGGGGCGTAGATGTTTCCGGCGTGCAGACGGGGTCCGGTAACACCCGCATCACGGTTACTCCTAGTGTGTCTAACCCAAAGAAGAAGGGCTGATGAACTGAAGTGGATGCGCCGTGCTCAACTGCGTGCGACCACTGGAAACGGGATCTGATCCGTGATCTGGATCCCGAATCCTTCGAGTCCAACAACCTT
>Ga0308174_10001912_pt1 | contig 10008 bp, 12 predicted proteins | sample PhyPR2_FD_203894 | JGI IMG/M metagenome (GOLD analysis project Ga0308174, IMG submission 203894) | Soil microbial communities from UC Gill Tract Community Farm, Albany, California, United States - DLSLS.P.R2 | ecosystem: Environmental > Terrestrial > Soil > Agricultural land | place: USA... | reverse complement strand
CTGCGCGGTCTCGCCGGAGCGGTCACCGGCGAGGCGCTCCCTGCCCCGCCTGTCGCCGAGGTGCCGTCCGGCACGGACGCGATCCACCTGGAGCCCTCGCGCTACCGCTACTGCACCGTCTTCGTCGTCGAGGGCGAGACGCTCGATCGCGACGAGCTCGAGGCCCAGCTCGAACTGCTCGGCGACTCGCTCGTCGTGGTGGGCGACGCGACCGCGCTCAAGGTGCACGTCCACACCGACGACCCCGGCTCGGCGCTCTCGCTCGGCACCGCGGCCGGCACGATCGAGGGAGTCGAGATCGCGAACATGCACGAGCAGCAGGAGCGCCGGGAGCGGCGCCTCTCGCTCGTCCCGTCCACGCACGTCAGGAGCGGAGTCGTCGCGGTCGTCGCCGGCGAGGGGAACCGCCTGCTCTTCGAGACGCTCGCGCGGCCGGTCGGGACGATCCGCGTCGTGACGGGTGGGCAGACCGCGAACCCGTCGACCGCCGAGCTCGTCGCGGCGCTCGAGGAGCTGAACGCGGAGGAGGCGATCGTCCTGCCCAACAACTCGAACGTCCGGCTTGCGGCCGAGCACGCGGCAGAGCAGGCCGAGCGGCCCGCGACGGTCGTGCCGACGAACTCAATTCCCGCGGGGCTCGCTGCGCTCGTCGCCTACGACGGTGCAAAGAGCGCTGCCGAGAACGCCGCGGACATGGCTGCAGCCGCGGCCGCCGTGACCACGGGCGAGATCACACGCGCCTCGCGGGACGTCGAGCTCGACGGCCTGGCGATCAGGAACGGAGCCTGGCTCGGCCTCGTGGACGGCGAGCCGGTTGCAGGGGGTGAGGACTTCGCCGAGGTCGCCTTCGAAGTCGTGACTCGCCTCGTCAGGGAACAGCGCGCGGTGCTCACCCTCCTGACCGGCGCCGAGCCGCCGCCCCTCGACGGCCTCGTCGAACGGCTCGCGTCCGCCCATCCGGAGCTGGAGGTCGAGGTGCACGACGGCGGCCAGCCGCACTACCCGCTTCTGCTGGGTGCGGAATAGGGTTCGAACCGATGCCGCCAGTCCGGATCGTGCTCGTGGAGGACAACGAGGTCTTCCGCGACGCTCTCGAGCTCCTGCTCGGGATGAGGGACGACGTCGCGATCGTCGCCTCGGTCGGGGACGGGATCGCCGCCGTGGCAGCGGCGAAAGAGCACCGGCCCGACGTCATGCTGATGGACTACCGCATGCCGGCGCTGGACGGCATCCAGGCCACGGCCCAGGTCATGGAGGAAGTGCCCGGAGTTGCCGTCGTCGCGCTGACGGCGTCCGCGGACACCGCCGAGCGCGAGGCGCTCGTCGAGGCGGGAGCGGTCGCCTGCCTCATGAAGGACCAGGAGCTCGAGGAGATCGTGGCCGCCATCCTCCAGGCTGCCGCAGTCGCAGGTTGAACCTCACCGCCGAGAACACGGCGATCGTCCTCGACTCGACGGCGGACCTCCCCGACGCCGCCGACCGCTTCCCGAACTGGCGCGTCGTGCCGCTCTACGTCCGCTTCGGCGACGAGAGCCTGCGCGACGGTGTCGACATCGACGACGCCGAGTTCTACGAGCGCCTACGTGGCTCGACCGTGTTCCCGACCACGTCGCAGCCGACGCCGGGCGACTTCCTCGCCTGTTACGAGGAGCTGGGCAGGTATCAACGCATCTTTTCGCTGCACGTGTCAGCGCGCGTCTCCGGCACCTTCGCCAGCGCGGAGACGGCCGCAACCGAGCTCGCGGACGGACGCGTCCGCGCGATCGACACCGAGACCGCCTCCGCCTCGATCGCCATGCTCGCGCTTGCGATGCAGCGCCGGCTCGAGCGCGGCACGACCGACGCCGAGATCGACGAGTTCGTCGAGCGGTACCGCCGGGAGCGGGGCCTCCTGTTCACGGTCGACACGCTCGAGTTCCTCCAGCGCGGCGGCCGCATCGGCAAGGCGGCCGCGTTCGCCGGCACGCTGCTACAGGTCAAGCCGATCCTCTCGATCCAGGACGGTGAGGTCGTGCCGGTGAAGCGGGTGCGAGGAGAGCGGAAGGCCTTCGCCGAGCTGGCCGCGGCTCTCGAGACCGGGACGCGGGACGAGCCGGCCTACCGGCTCGGGGTCGCGCACGCAGCCACGCCCGAGCGGGCGGCCGAGCTCGAAGCGCTGGTGCGCGAGCGGCGCCCGCAGGCCGAGCTCGAGCTGGTCGTCACCCTCGGTGCGGTCATCGGCGCGCACGCCGGCCCCGGCACGCTCGCCCTCTTCTGGTTCCGCGACGGAGACTGACGTCCGGTCCGCGCGGGATACTCAGCGCGCCCGGTGCCGCGGACGATGACAGCCACCCGTCAACAGACGGTCTTTGCAGGCCTGGACCAACCCGGGAGGTGGCCTCCGACGCCGCGGGCTCTGCGGCCGCAGCGTCTCGACGCGGGGCTCGACTCGCTGCCCGGCGTCGCCGCGACGACGCAGCGGAAGCTCGGAAGGCTCGGGCTCGCGACCGTCCGCGACGTGCTCGAGCACCGGCCGCGCCGGTACGAGACAGCTGCGGACGAGGTAGCCATCGCCGCGCTGCGCCAGGGCGAGGAGGTCGTGATCAGCGGTCGCGTGCTCAACGTCGAGAAGCGGCCGATGCGCGGTCGGCGGCGGACGAGGATCGTCGCGCGGGTCGCCGACCACACCGCCGCGCTCAGCGTGACCTGGTTCAACCAGCCGTGGCTCGCCGACCGGCTCGAGCCCGGTACCGAGGTCCGGCTGCGCGGGAAGCTCGGCCGCTACGGCTTCGAGCCCCGCTCCTACGACATCGGCGACGAGGCTCGCGCCACGGCCGACTTCGCTCCGGTCTACCCGGCTGCGGAGGAGCTCGCCGCGGCGACCGTTCGCCGCGTGGTCGACGCCGCGCTTCCGCTCGCGGTCCACGTCCCGGACCCACTGTCCGCGGAGCTGCGCGAGCGCGAGGGATTGGCACTCAAGCGCGACGCACTCGCGGCCGTGCACCGACCGCACGACCTCGGCGAGGCGGAGACTGCCAGGCGGCGACTCGCGTTCGAGGAGCTGCTCGTCCTCCAGATCGGAATTGCGCGGCGCGCGGCCGAGCGCGAGCGCACGCTCGCTCCGGCGCTCGCCGAGCCGGGCGACCTCATTCGCCGCTATCGCACGGCGCTGCCGTTCGCGCTGACGCCGTACCAGGAGCAGGCGATCCGCGAGATCGACGGCGACCTCGGGCGCACGGTCCCGATGCAGCGGCTGCTGCAGGGGGACGTGGGCTCCGGGAAGACCGTCGTCGCCCTCTACGCGCTTCTGCGCGCGGTCGAGAGCGGACGGCAGGGGGCGCTGATGGCGCCGACCGAGACGCTCGCCGAGCAGCACTTCCTCACGGTCGCGGACCTCTGCCTCGAGCTCGGTGTGAGCTGCGCGCTCCTCACGAGCTCGTCCGGCAAGCGAGAACGCGGCGCGGCGCTCGGAGCCGATGTCGTGGTGGGCACCCACGCGCTGATCCAGGAGGGCTTCGAGCTGCGCGACCTCGCGGTCGCCGTCGTCGACGAGCAGCACCGCTTCGGGGTCGAGCAGCGCTCGGCGATCGCCGCCGGCCGCGCGCCGCATGCCCTCCACATGACCGCGACCCCGATCCCGCGCACGCTGGCGCTCACCGTCTACGGCGACCTCGCGGTGTCCGAGATCGCCAAGCCTCCCGCGTCCCGGAAGCCGGTGATCACGAGCTGGATCACCGAGGACCGCGCCTCGGAGGCGTACACGCGCCTGGCCCGGCTGCTGCGCGAAGGGCGGCAGGCGTACGTCGTCTGTCCGCTGATCGAGGCTTCCGACACCTCGCTCGCGCGTGCCGCGGAGGAAGAGGCCGAGCGGCTGCGTCGGACCGAGCTGCGGGACTTCCGCGTCGGCTGCCTCCACGGCCGGGTCAAAGCTGCCGAGCGGCGCGACCTCATGGCGCGGTTCAAGGCGCGCGAGCTCGACGTGCTGGTCGCCACGACCGTGATCGAGGTCGGCGTCGACGTCGCGAACGCGACGGTGATGATCGTCCAGGAGGCCGACCGCTTCGGGCTCGCCCAGCTCCACCAGCTCCGCGGCCGCGTCGGTCGCGGCGCCGAACAGTCCTACTGCCTGCTCGTCTCCCGCGCGAAGGAGGAGCTGACGGAGTCCGCGCAGGCGCGACTGCAGGCGCTCTGCGAGACGAACGACGGCTTCGAGCTCGCGGAGGTCGATCTCGAATTGCGCGGCGGCGGCGCCCTGCTCGGCACGCGTCAGTCAGGCCTCTCCGATCTACGCTTCGCGCATCTCCTGCGCGACCGCAAGCTGCTCGAGCGGGCGCGGGCCGTCGCACCGAGCGTCGAGGCCGGCCCCTTGCGGGACGCCGCGGTCGCGCTCTTCGCCGAGGTCGAGCCGGAGGCGCTCACGTGAAGCTGATCCGCCGCCTGCTCGCTCGCCGCCGGCCGACGTCGAGCCCTGCCGATCCCGAGCGCCTGCAGCGGATCTACCACGAGACGCACCGCCGGGTCGAGGAGCTCCGCCGCGCGGCCTGATCCTACGATCCTCTCGTGAGGGTCATCGCCGGCAGCCGGAAGGGCCACAGGCTCGCGGCTCCGCGCGGCCTCGACACGCGGCCGACCTCGGACCGCGTCCGCGAGAACATCTTCAACCTCGTCGGCCCGGTCGACGGCGCGCGCGTGCTCGACCTCTTCGCCGGCTCGGGGGCGGTCGGGATCGAGGCCCTCTCGCGTGGGGCCGAGAGCGCCGTCTTCGTCGAGCAGGACTCCGAGGCCGTGCGCACCATCGAGCGCAACCTCGACCGCTTGCGTCTGACGGGCGCGCGCGTCGTGCGCGGTGACGTCGTGCGGACGATCGCGCAGGAGGCGATCGCGGGCGCGAAGTACGATCTCGTGCTGGTCGACCCTCCCTACGGCATGCTCATCGAGATCCAGCCACGCCTCGCGCGCCACCTGCCGCCGCTCCTTGCAGCGGACGGCCTCCTCGTCCTCGAGACGGACGCGCGAACCGAGCCCGAGCTGCCGCTGCCAGTGCGCACGAGCCGCAAGTACGGCCAGACGCGGGTCACGCTCTTCGAGGCGGGACAGTGATCACCGCGATCGCGCCCGGCTCCTACGACCCCGTCACGAACGGTCACGTCGACGTGATCACGCGCGCCGCGGGGATCTTCGACCGGGTCGTCGTCGGCGTGGTCGGGACCCCGCACCACAAGGAGCCGACCTTCGCGGTCGAGGAGCGGGTCGAGTTCCTCCGCGACGCCCTCTCCGGGCTCGGCAATGTCGAGATCGACGTCTTCCGCGAGCTCGTCGTCGACTTCGCGCGCCGCTGGGACGCGAAGGCGATCGTCAAGGGGCTCCGGGTCATCTCGGACTTCGAGTGGGAGTTCCAGATGAACCAGCTCAACCGGACGCTCGCGCCGGAGGTGGAGACTGTGTACGTCATGGCGAGCCCGCAGGTGAGCTTCGTCTCCTCCAGTGGCGTGAAGGAGATCGCGGCGTTCGGCGGCGACGTCTCGGAACTCGTGCCGGCGCCTGTCGCCCGCCGGCTCGCCGAGCTCTTCCCGGACGGCCGGCCGGGAACGCCGGAACGTCCCGACGAATGACGCAAGAGCTGTCCTTCGTCTACGACTACGGCCAGGTCTACCTCTACGACGCTGCGGCCGCAGCATCGGTCGACTTTGTCGCGGCGCTGGACGACGCCGGCCGGACCGGTATGAGCGTCGGTGTCGCAGGGCCGCTGGTCGACCTCCTTCTTCCCCTGCAGTGGAATTTCTCCGCACGGCTCCTGCTCGAGACACTCGAGGGCGAGCCCCCGCCCGACCTCGACGAGTGGGAGCACATGGTCGAGTTCGTCTTGCAGCTGCCGAGCGGTCGACTGCTGCTCGAGGGCTCGGGAGGCAGCGGGCAGCTGGAGATCGGACTTCCGCCAGGGATCTACCATGCCCGCTGGGCAGGTCGCGGCTTCCCGCCGCCCGGAGTACGTGCCAGGCGAGTCATCGGAGGACACCTATCGCCTGCAGTTGTGGACCGCCCACTCCGATCTGCCATCCCGCGAGCTGAAGCGGTGGCCCGGCTACGACGTCCTGGCCGGCTGATCCCGCCTTTCTGACCGCTCCCTCCGCCCGGAGGGCTACACTCCGGGGCCAATGGACGTCCTAGTTCTGATCGACAAGCTCGACGACCTCGTTCACAACGCCAAAGCCGTCCCGCTGACCGACCAGGTGCGGATCGACCGCGAGGAGATCTACGACATCCTCGACCAGATGCGCGCGACGATTCCGGAGGAGATCAAGCAGGCCCGCTGGATCGTCAAGGAGCGGCAGGAGATGCTGGCCGAGGCGAAGCGCGAGGTCGACCGGCTACTCGCGGAGGCGCGGGAACAGGCGGTGCGCGAGGCGTCGCAGACCGAGATCGTGAAGATCGCGGAGCGGCAGGCCGACGAGATCGTCGACGACGCGCGGCGCAGCGCGCGCGAGATGAAGCTCGAGATGGAGGACTGGGCGGACAACCAGCTCGCCTCCCTCGAGGTCAATCTCGAGCGCTTCCTCACCGCGGTTCGGCGCGGTCGTGAACGGCTGCACGAGCGCTCGCAGGAGACGGTCATCGCGGGTCTCGCCGCCAACGGCGACATGGCCGACGACGAGCGCTTCTAGCGCTTAGCTCCGGCCGACCCGCAGCGTCACGATGACCGGGTGGCCGTCGCGTCGGATGACGTGCCCCACCGGCGACTGGCCGACGACGGTCTCGTCGCAGGTGGAGCCGTAGGGGTGACCGGCAATGCGCCAATCGTCGACGGTGTGGGCCACGGTCCGCAGGGCTTTGCAGGCCTTCATCCCGATGACGTTCGGGACACTGACTCTCCGTGACGGCGTGACCTCCACCGGCCGACCGCGGGTCGCGGAACCGTGCCCAGCGGTTTGGAGCGCCGTCCAGGTCACGAACAGGACGAGGAAGAGCGCGACAACGATCCATGGCCAGATGCGCCGCCTCTTCGGCGGCGCGGGCTCGCGGACGAGCCCGCGCTCCCCGGCCCAGTTCGCGGCGAAGCGGCGCGGGTCGCTTTCGCCGAGCAACTCGGCGGCCGAGACGCCGTCGGCCTGCGCCTCGGCGAGGTCGGACTCGAGCTCCGTCGCCATCTCCTCGGCGAGGAGGTCGGGCACGCCGAGCCGCTTCCACTCCTGCCGGCACTCCTCGACGTAGGCCGTCATCACGCCACCTCCGCTTCGATCGTCGCCAGGACCGAGTCGACCTCACCGCGGACGTCGCGCCACGCCCGCACTCCCTCGGAGAGCGCGCGCCGCCCGCTGGGCGAAGCGCTGTAGTACTTGCGCGGTGGGCCGCCGTCGCTCGCCTCGCGATGCGTGGCGACGAGGCCCTCGCGCTCGAGGCGGCCGAGCAGGGGATAGATCGAGCCCTCTCCGACCGTCGAGAGCCCCCGCTCGCGCAGGCGGCGGGTCATCTCGTAGCCGTACGCGGGCTCGTCGACGACGACCGCGAGGAGGCAGAGGTCAAGAACTCCGCGGAGCATCTGGCTGCGCCGACTTTCAGCTGCCATGCGGCGCATGGTAGTGAGAATTTGGCTTGCGGCGCAAGGTAGGCCCTGGCCGCGTAGCATCCCGACGTGGACGAGCTCGCGGTGTGCGCGACCTGCGGCGTCCAGTTCGGCATCTCCGATCCCGATCGGTGTCCGGTCTGCGAGGACGCGCGCCAGTACGTGCCGCAGTCGGGCCAGGAGTGGACGACGCTCGCTCAGCTCCGCCGCGAGCACCGCAACGTGATCCGCGACGATGCGGGCTTCGTCGGTATCGGCACCGAGCCGAGCTTCGCGATTGGCCAACGCGCGCTCCTCGTGCCCTGGCGCGGCTCGAATCTCCTCTGGGACTGCCTCCCGTTGCTCGACGACGAGACGGCGACAGAGGTCGAGCGCCGCGGCGGCCTTGCCGCGATCGCGATCTCCCACCCGCACTACTACTCCGCGATGGTCGAATGGGCAGACCGCTTCGACTGCGCGATCCTTCTCCACGCCGACGACGCCGAATGGGTCATGCGGCCTTCGCCGCGCATCGACCACTGGGAAGGGGAGACCAAGGATCTCGGCGACGGCCTGACGCTCATTCGCTGCGGCGGCCACTTCGCCGGCGGGCAGGTGCTGCACGTCGAGCCACGACATGCGCTTCTGTCCGGCGACATCGTCCAGGTGATTCCCGACCGTGCGTGGGTGAGCTTCATGTACAGCTATCCGAATCTGATTCCGCTTCCCGCCGCGGCAGTGGAGCGGGTCGCGCAGGCTCTGCAGCCCTTCTCCTTCGACACGATCCACGGCGCATGGTGGGAGCGGCTGGTGCCGCGCGACGGCGAAGGCGTGGTGCGGCGCTCCGCCGACCGCTATGTCCGTGCGCTCGCCGGCGATCTCTTCTAACCGGAAGCGACCTCACGGGCGAGCTCGACGAACGCCTCGGCGGCTTGCGAGCGATAGCGGTCACGGTGCCAGGCGAGGACGAGGGTGCGCGGCGGGATCCGCGAGCCGAAGGGGAGCATCTTCACTGCCCGGTCGCGGGGATCGACGACGAGTTGCGGCTCGATCGCGGCGCCGAGGTCCTCGGCGACGAGCGCCCCGAGCGTGCCGTTGTCATCGGTGCGGAACACGACATTGAGCTCCGGTACGCGGCCGGCGAGGAACCGTTCGGGCTCGTCGGTCGTGCGGCGGCCGATCAGCGGGAGCTTCGCGACCTCGCGCAGCGACGGCGCCGCGTCGAGCTTCGCGAGCTCCGAGCGCGCCGAGACGAGTAGGACGTACGGATCCTGCAGGACCTCGGCCCATTCGAACGGGCCTTCTCGCAGCGGCAGGTCGGCGAAGGTGAGGTCGAGCTCGCCGTGCTCGAGCAGGCGCAGGAGGTCGGCCGCGGCGCTCTCCTCTCGCACGCGAACCCCGACGAGTGGCCACTGCTCTCGAAAGCGGCGGACGAGCGCGGGGAGGAGGCGAGCGCCGACGCTCTGGTAGATGCCGACCCGCAGCGTTCCCGCGGCGCCCTCGGCCAGCGCGGCCATGTCGGCTCGCGCCGCGTCGAGGCGCGCCACGATCGCGTCTGCATGGCCGAGCAGGAGGAGGCCGGCCTCGGTTGGTTCCACGCGGCGAGGGCCGCCGGGCCGGTGGAAGAGCCGCTGACCGACGATGCGCTCGAGCTGCGCGATCTGTTGGCTCACGGCCGACTGGGTGTAGCCCAGCTCGCGCGCTGCGCGGCCGAAGGAATTTGTGCGTGCCACCGCTTCCAGCGCGGCGAGGTGGCGCAGGTCGAGACCCAGCCAATCATTAGCGCTCATGATCAACACCAACGATAACTCAACTTGTGCTGATCGCTTCCGCTCGGCACCATGAAGCCATGAGGACGAAGATCGCAATTGCGCTGGGGATCGTCTACGTCGTCTGGGGATCGACCTATCTGGCGATTGCGGTCGCCGACCGGACGCTGCCGCCGCTGCTCATGCTCGCGGTGCGGTTCGGGCTGGCCGGCGGGCTCCTCTACGCGTGGTCCCTCAGGAGGGGCGATGTCGCCGCCGCCCGCCTGGGCCGCCGCGAGTGGACGTCCGCCGCGATCGTCGGCGGCCTCCTGCTGTTCGTGGACACCGGCGGGATCGCGTGGGCCGAGCAGCGTGTCGCCTCGGGCGTGACCGCACTGCTCGTCGCGACCGTGCCCCTCTTCACGGCGCTGCTCGACCGCACCATCTTCGGCGTCCGCCTCTCGCTCGGCGCGCTCACGGGCATCGCCGCCGGCTTGCTCGGCGTCGCGCTGCTCGTCGGGCAGAGCACGCACGTGGACCCCGTCGGTGCCGCGGTCATCCTGGGAGCCGCCCTCGCCTGGGCGGCCGGCTCGGCCTACGGCCGCGTCGCGCGGCTGCCGCAGGCCCCCTTCCTCTCCGCCGCGATGCAGATGCTGTGCGCCGCGGCGCTGCTCGGGGTCGCGGGAGCGGCGATGGGAGAGCTCGGCCGGGTGCATCCGGCGGCGATCTCAGCCGGCTCGG
>Ga0308174_10001910_pt1 | contig 10013 bp, 8 predicted proteins | sample PhyPR2_FD_203894 | JGI IMG/M metagenome (GOLD analysis project Ga0308174, IMG submission 203894) | Soil microbial communities from UC Gill Tract Community Farm, Albany, California, United States - DLSLS.P.R2 | ecosystem: Environmental > Terrestrial > Soil > Agricultural land | place: USA... | reverse complement strand
AGGCGCGACGGCGCGCTGTACAGGATGCCCCGCACAGTGAACGTGCTGCAGCGGGTCACGAGCGCTTCTTCCTCGGCGAAGTCAGTGGTGCGACGTTCAGGCAAATCCTGCAACTGTGCGCGCTCAATACGAAACGCCGCAGCGTTGCGCCGGTTTCGGCGCATCACCACCTCACGGATGAATTCATCGTACGCAGCCCGGTCAGCGAACTCGCGATGGCCGCGAAGCATCAAGGCCTGGTCGACCGCTTCCTTCAGATACCGATGCGAGGATTCCACGCTGCCGTTCTCGTGACCCAGGCCACGATTGTTGCGCGTGCCCTCCATGCCGTAATGGTCAAGTAGCGCTGCGTAACGCTTCGTGAAGTCCTCCTGCTCTGTCAGATTCTTGAAGGCAGCCGACAGGCTGTCAGAGCGATGTTCGCGCGGGCAACCGCCGGCCTGCCATAGCGCGTTCTGCAATCCCGCTGCGAGGGCCTCGAAACTCTCGCCACCCTCAACAACGTTCGCGTACTCCCAGCGCGAGAACGCCAGCACGAAGTGATACAGCCGGTGACCGAATGGGGCGCCGCCGATCGTCACGCACAGCTTGCTCATATCGGTGAAGTCTGACAGTCCGCGCACGCCCGGTTGATGTTCCTGGGGGAAGAACACCTCCTGCGTAGGCCCTTCAAGGGCCCGCCACTGGCGGATACGTCGCTCCAGCGTGCGCCGCATGCTATCGGGATAACGATCCGGGTGATCATCCTGCAGCTTGCGCAGGATCGTGACGCCCATCAGGTGGGGCGCGTTGCGCAGCAGCGGTACGACTTCGCTCTCCCATACGTCGACGAAGGGATCAGCTCGGGTCCGCCATGTTTGCCGTGGTTTCTGAGATGGCAAGGTGGCGTCACGTTCGATGCGGCGTGCCGTACGCACGCTGATACCGGTCTTGGCGGCCGCGACTTCCTGAGAATGCTGTTTGCGCTTGTTCATATAGAGATGAACCTGTTGGTCGGTAATGCGGGTTCCAGACATGAGCTGACCGCTTCTTCTTCAAGCTTCGATCATCCCATCCTAAAGCCCCGTCGACCTGGCGCTGCCGGTGGCTCGTCGTCTCCTGCGGCTACGCCGCCTACGACTCCTCACCACCGGCCAAAACAAGCGTCAACGACCGGCCACGACAATTGTCGCTGCCCACAACGCTTGCTCGTGCTAGCCGAGCAGGGGCTTGGCGACACAATTCACTTCTGCCGCTACCTTCCAATGGTATTGGGACGATTCGCCGAGGTGGGGTTTGTGTGTCCCAAACCGCTGCGACGCTTGCTCGCTGACTCGTTCGGTAAGCGCTGGCCGAATCTGATTCTGCTCGACGACTTACCAAATGACTTCTGGGCATGGGACCGGTATATCCCCCTGATGTCGATGCCAATGGCGTTTCGAACCGGTCTAGAGACCATACCTGCCGCGATTCCGTACCTATGCGCAGAACCGCGCATCAGCCGGAAATTCTCAGTTCGGCTCGAAAGGCTCGGGAAACCGCCGCGTCCGAGAATTGGACTGGTTTGGGCGGGCGGACACGGGCACTTGGAGCCTGATCAGTGGAGAAGCATTCCGCCGCATCGTATGAACGCGCTCATCGACTGGCCTCACGCGTGCTGGGTGAGTCTGCAGGAACCGGAAAGCCACGACAAGCAACTCAAGCCTGATCAGCGCGTGAAGGTCGTCGACTGGATGAACGAGATGAAAGACTTCGCGGACACGGCTGCGCTCATTGCATGCCTTGACCTGGTCATCTCAGTCGATACCTCGGTCGCTCATCTGGCGGCCGCAATGGGCAAACCAGTGTGGTTATTGCATCGCTTTGCCGGCTGCTGGCGATGGTTGCGCAACCGCGAAGACAGTCCGTGGTATCCAAGCATGCGCATCTTCACTCAGAAGGAACGCGGTAACTGGGATGAGGTCCTCTCGCGCGTGTTGATTGAATTGGAGAACACCGAGTTCGTGCTGGGTTCGGCTCCAGAGAGAGTTCAAAAACGCGCTATTGAAAAACAAGATTGAATCCGCCGCGGCATGCGTGGCTGATTGAACCAGCCACCGCCGCGAACTGCCTTGCTACCGCAAACCTGCCACTGTAAGTCCAGAGATGCCAAAGCCGCTGCGATCGATGATGATCATCATCGGCGAGTCCGCGTGTTCGGTAGTTGCCGGGAGAGAGGCCTTAGAAAGTTCGATTGGATTACGCACTTCCCTCGCGCGCGTTTATATCCGTTCTGCGTTGAAGTTCGTCCATCCGAGACGTCGCATTGCTGCTGACAATTCGACCGAGCGTGCAACGTGAGCAAACTGGGTTTGTCATTAGGACCGAGAATCGCGCCCAACCCGGCCGTCCCCATGCAGAGTCCAGTAAAGACACCTTCGAAAACCCATCGCCATGCAGCCCGTACCGATAGCCCCTAATGGCACCCGCGTCCCACACGCAAAAAAAAGGCACCGCAAGCGATGCCTTCCTTCAGTTACGCCAATGCCGCGCGTAATTACCGGATCGAAACGTCCGTCTCGAAGTATTTCGCCATAATGCGCTTGAACGTGCCGTTCTTCTTCAGATCGTCGAACGCCTGGTTCAAGCCGCTCTGAAGCTGGGCGTCGCCCTTGCGCAGGCCGATAGCCGTACCCGGACCGATCAGCGCCTTGTCCTCGACGATCGGACCGACGAGCGCAAATGGCTTGCCCTGCGGCTTTTTCAGAAAGCCGATGGCGGCTTGGGCAGCGTCGGTGAACATCGCGTCGATACGGCCCGCGACGAGATCGCCCTCCACTTGCTCCTGATCGGCATACGCGACCACCGTCACGCCCTGCGGCTCCCACTTGGCTTTCGCATAGCGTTCCTGCACGGTGCCCTGCTCAACGCCGACGCGCTTGCCCCCAAGCGCTTGCGGCGTGGGCAGCAGCCCCGAGCCCGCCCGCGCGACGAGCTGCGCATGCGTGTCATACAGCGGGTTGGTGAAGTCGATCTGCTTCAGACGCTCTTCGGTGATGCCCATGTCCGAGAGCACGGCGTCGAACTTGCGCGCCTTGAGGCCGGGAATCATGCCGTCGAAATTGTTCTCGACCCACACGCATTTGACTTTCATCTGGGCGCAGAGCGCATTGCCGAGATCGATATCGAAGCCGACGAGCTTGCCGTCGGGCTGCTTCGATTCGAACGGCGGATACGACGGGTCCACGGCAAAGCGAATTTGCGAGATGTCACGGGCGTAGGCGGAAAACGAGGTGACGGCGAGTGCTGCGAGCATCGCGCGCAAAGCGAACGATGCAGATTTCCTGACGAACTTCTGTTGCGACATTCCAATCCTTCGAGATTTGCGGCGAATGCTGACGCGCCGCATACGCACGTTGCAGCGTCTGCAGCGAGGCGCCTTACGGGGAAAACCCGCATGTTAGCAAACCCGCGCGGAAATCACGGCACGACCGAGAGAAACAGGAAAGCCGCGAAAATGACCAGATGCACGACGCCCTGAAGCACGGTCGAGCGCCCCGTTCCGAGCGTGATGACCGAGACAAGCAGCGTGACCGCGAGCATCGTGATTTCCTTCGGCGCAAGACCGAGCGAAATGGGCTGGCCGAGCGCAATCGAGACGACGGCCACCGTCGGAATGGTCAGACCGATGCTCGCGAGCGCCGAGCCGAGCGCAAGGTTCAGGCTAGTCTGCAGGCGGTTGAGGCGCGCCGCTCGCAGCGCCGCGAGTCCTTCGGGCAGCAGCACGAGCGCCGCGATGACGACGCCGACGACCGCTTCCGGCGCGCCGGCCGCCTCGACGCCGGCCTCGACCGTCGGCGAAAGCAGCTTCGCCAGGCCCACCACGGCAACGAGCGAAATCATCAGCAGCGCGAGCGCGAACCATGCTTCGCCGTTGGTCGGCGGCGGCGCGTGCGGCGCTTCGTCCTCGGCTGCGGGGGATTGCACGACCGCTTGCGGCACGAACGGCAGAAAGTAAGCGCGATGCCGGATGGTCTGCACGAACACGAAGACCACGTAAAGTACGAGCGACACGACGCCGACGAAGACCAGTTGCGAAGTCGACAACGCCGGGCCCGCGACCGTGCTCGTAAAGTTCGGCAGCACCAGCGTCAGAACGGACAGCGCGCAGAGCGTGGCGAGCGCCGCGCTCGCGCCCTGCAACTGGAAGTCCTGCACGTGATGCCGCAAGCCGCCCACGAGCAGGCACAGACCCACGATGCCGTTGCTGCAGATCATGATTGCGGCGAACACCGTATCGCGTGGCAGTCCTGCTTTCTCGGGGCCGCCGGACAGCATCACGGAGACGATCAGTGCGACTTCGATCACCGTCACCGCGACCGCCAGCACCAGCGTGCCGAACGGCTCGCCCACGCGATGCGCGACCACTTCCGCATGATGCACGGCCGCGAACACCGCGAGCGCAAGCGCAATGGCCGCGAGCACTGTCAGGACGACGCCGTGCATCAGCGCCGCCGCACCGAGCACGGCGACCGCGATAATCGGCGTAATGATGGTCCAGTCGAGCTTGAGTTTCATCGGCGCTCCGGGTGGATCGAGTGAACGAAATTGTCGGGTGGATGGCGATGCCAGCGCCCGCAGACCCCGGATAATAGCGCCCGCCGCCGGGCCGAGGCGGCCTACAACGGTCAACGCAATGAGTCAATCGCACGTTTTCTGAAAAACAGGTCTAACGAAATCATCCGCGCGCCACTTGACCGCGCGTCAACGTGTAGAGGAACCGCAGACTCATGCTCGCCGCACCCAAACCCGAGAACGAATCGGCCCGCGTCGCCACGCTGCGCACGCTTCGGATTCTGGATACGCCGCCCGAGGAGCGCTTCGACCGGCTCACGCGTCTCGCCCGCTACATGTTCGACATTCCGATTGCGCTCGTCAGTCTCGTCGACGAAAACCGGCAGTGGTTCAAGTCGTGCGCCGGCCTGGAAGCGCGCGAGACTACCCGCGATGTCTCGTTCTGCGCGCACGCCATCCTGAACGACGACATTCTTCTGATTCCCGACGCGCGTGCCGACAGCCGCTTCCACGACAATCCGCTCGTCACCGGGGAGCCGCGCATCCGCTTCTATGCAGGCCAGCCGCTGACGATCACGAATGGCGCGAAGCTCGGCACGCTTTGTCTTATCGACACCCGGCCGCGCCTCTTCGATGTCGAGCAGCGCGGACTCCTGCGCGATCTCGCCCACATCGCGGAACAGGAGCTTGCGGCAATAGAACTCGCGACGGTGGACGATCTCACGCTCATTCCGAACCGGCGTGGCTTCGAGGCGCTCGCGCAGCACGCGCTGAACGTCTGCAAGCGGATGGGGCATCGCGCGTCGTTGCTTTTCTTCGATCTCGACGGCTTCAAGCAGATCAACGACACCTACGGCCACGGCGAAGGCGACCGCGCGCTCGCGACCTTCGCCGCCGCATTGCGCACCGCGCTGCGCGAAACCGATGTGCTCGGCCGGCTGGGCGGAGACGAATTCGTCGCGCTGCTGACGGATGCCGACGAAGACCAGACAACGCGCGCGCTCGGCCGCCTGCGCGACGCGCTCGCCAGCGAGCGTGCCGCCTACGCGATCCGCTTCAGTGTCGGTCAGACGCAATTCGATCCGGCGCGGCACACGACGGTACTGGATCTGCTCGCGGAAAGCGACAGCCGCATGTACGCGCACAAGCTCGCGCGGCGCGGCGGCTTGCAGCAATGATCCGGACGCAGAAACGGACGGCATGCACCGTCCGTGCTTCGAGTGAAACTTACGACACGAGTTCCGCGTTCAGCGTGATGGTCGCGTTGCCCGCGAACAGCTTCGACACCGGGCAGCCTTCCTTGGCCGCTTGCGTCGCCTTGTCGAACGCGGCCTGGTCCGCGCCGGGAATCTTCGCCTTCAGATCGAGCTGGCAGGACGTGATCGTGAAACCTTCGCCGTCCTTTTCCAGCGTGACCGTCGACCTGGTTTCGAGGCTTTCCGCCTTCATGCCCGCCAGTTCGAGTTGCAGCGAGAGCGCCATCGTGAAGCAGCCCGCGTGAGCGGCGCCGATCAGTTCCTCGGGATTCGTGCCCGGACCTTCTTCGAACCGCGACTTGAAGCCATACGGCGCTTCGTTGAGCACGCCGGTTTGCGTCGAGATGAAACCCTTGCCATCCTTGATGCCGCCGCTCCATTTAGCCGATGCAGTCTTTTGCACGAGAGTTCTCCATGAACATGGTGGAATTGTGATGACCGGCGCGCCCGCGTGCGCCGATGAACGTACGCGCCAGGACGCTGCCTGCGCCCGGTCTCGATGACGCTTGTCGTTAGACGCGTCGCGCGAGTGCAACTGTGCGCGACGCATCGCGTCCATCGTAGCGGATCGGGCCTCCCGATGCAGCGAGCGCGCAGCAGCACGACTTTTGTTCATATGGCGAAGCGTCGCCGATTCCCTTAGCATGCTTGCCGACTCCGGGGCGCCGTGCGCCCGGTCCGAACATCATCGGAGAGAACACAGCATGAGTGAAAACGCAGAACGCGCCGCGCTCAAGGGAGCGGCATAGCATGGGACCGCCTACCGAACGCATCGCGGAAGATCGCGTGCTGCCTGAACGCGTCGACGTGGTCGTCGTGGGCGGCGGAGTCATCGGCATCAGCACGGCGCGCTTTCTCACGGAGAAAGGATTTTCGGTGGCGGTCTGCGAGAAAGGTCATGTCGCGGGCGAGCAGTCGAGCCGCAACTGGGGCTGGTGCCGCGCGACGCATCGCGATCTGCGTGAACTGGCGTTGAGCCTCGAAAGCCTAAAGCTGTGGCGGCGAATGGATGCCGATCTCGGTATCGACAGCGGCTATCGCGAATGCGGCATCCTGTACGCCGCCGACGACACCAGCGCCCTCGCCGATCACGAAGCCTGGCTCGCGCGCGCCGTCGCCAAAGTCGGCCGCGGCGCGCTGGATTCACGCATCGTCTCGCCCGACGAAACCGCCGCGCTGTTGCCCGGCTCCGTGCGCCGTTTCGCCGGCGGCATCTACACGCCGAGCGATGGCCGCGCCGAACCGCAACGCGCCGTACCCGCGATGGCCGCGGCGTTGCGGCAGCGCGGCGTGAAGATCGCGACGCCGTGTGCCGTGCGCGGCGTCGAGACGAGCGGCGGCGCGGTCAGTGGTGTGGTCACCGAATATGGGCGAATTCGCTGCAATAGCGTCGTGGTCGCGGGCGGCGCGTGGACGCGGCTTTTCGCGGGCAATCTCGGCGTGGACATCCCGCAACTGATGGTGCGCTCGTCCGTCATGCGCACGGCGCCGCTTCCGGACGGGCCGGACGTCAGCGCGTGCAATCAGGCGGTCGGGTATCGAAAGCGGCTGGACGGCGGCTATTCGATCGCGAACGCGTTTCGCAGCTATAGCGACATTACGCCCGACAGTTTCCGGCTGTTCGCCAAGTTTCTGCCGGCGCTCAGGAGCCAGTTCGGGTCGATCAAGCTGAGCTTCAACGCGCGCTTCTTCGAAGAACTGCGTCGTCCGCGCCGCTGGCCGCTCGATCAGCCGACGGTCTTCGAGCAAGTGCGCACGCTCGACCCCGCGCCCGTCGAAGCATTCAACCAGACCGCGCTGGCCGAATTCCGCGCAATTTTTCCGTCGCTCGCGCTTGTGACAGTCGAGCAGGCGTGGGCCGGTTATATCGACGTCACGCCGGACGCCGTACCGGTCATCTCGGATGTGCCGCGCGTGCCTGGGCTTTTCATCGGGACGGGATTCTCCGGCCACGGCTTCGGCATCGGTCCGGGCGCGGGTAAATTGATGGCGGATCTGGTCGCGAACGATTCCCCGCTTGTCGATCCGCACGCGTTCCGTCTGTCGCGTTTCTTCGATGGCAGCAAGATCGAGCTCGATGGCGGCTTCTGAAGCCTTTTCCGCTGGCGCGGCACGCCGCCGCACGCGCTAACATACCGGTTTTGCGGCTCGTGCACGCGCGCGAGCCGCCGCAATTCATTCGTTTCAGAGGCTTTCATGGCATCCACGCCCCTTTTGTTTATCGACGTCTGGTCGGACTTCGTCTGCCCCTTCTGCTACCTCGAAACGCCAGTGCTCGACCAGTTGCGCAACGCTTACGGGGACGCCGTCGAGATTCGCTGGCACGCGTTCGAACTGCGCCCCGAGCCGACAGCGCTGCTCGATCCGAATAGCGATCACATTGTCGAATCGTGGGAGAAATCGGTTCGCCCGCTCGCCGAAGACCGCGGGCTCCTGATGCGCATGCCGCCCGTCGCGCCGCGCAGCCGCAAGGCGTTCGAAACGGCGATGTTCGCGCGCGAATCGGGCCGCTACGACGCCGTGCATCGCGCGATCTTCAAGGCGTACTTCGAGGAAGGCATTGATATTGGCGATCAGGACGCGCTGCTCGACATCGCCGCGACCTGCGGCGTCGATCCCGAATTGCTCGAAGAAGCGCTTGAGGAGGGCACTTACACCGATCTGGTCGTGGAAGACGAAGAGTTCGCGACGAAAATCGGCGTGAGCGGCGTGCCGTTCGCGGTGCTGTCGCGCGAAGCCGCGCCCGGAAAGGAACCGCCGCCGCCCATTGCGCTGCGCGGCGCCGCGCCCGTTCAACACTTCGAGGCGGCGATCGAACGGCTCTTTCCGGACGGCTTTCCGGGAAGCTGACGCCGCGCGTGGCGAGGAGCCGTGCCCGGTCATGAAGGAGTTCGAGTACTTCGGGCGCCCACATGACGCCGGATGACGACGTAGCGATCCGGGAAGCGCTACGGCGAATACGCCTGCACGCGCCGGTTCGACAGTGTTATGCGCATAAACGTAGTCGACTTATAACGTCTGCGCCGAAAAGGTATCGCACTGACGGATATCGCCGGTCGACATTCCCCGCCGCAGCCACCGCTGCCGCTGCGCACTGGTTCCGTGCGTGAACGCTTCCGGGACCACGCGCCCCTGCGTCTGCTGTTGCAGGCGGTCGTCGCCAATTGCCCCCGCTGCATTCAGCCCCTGCTCGAAATCGCCTGGTTCGATCAGCTTGGCGTTGTCTTGCTGCGCAACCGCGGCCCAGACGCCGGCGAAGCAGTCCGCCTGCAGCTCGACGCGCACGGACAGCGCATTCGCCTGCTCGCGCGACAACCGCGAACGCGCGCTGTCGACCTTGTCAGAAATGCCGAGCACGTTCTGCACGTGATGCCCGACTTCATGCGCGATCACATACGCCTGAGCAAAGTCGCCGCCCGCGCCGAAGCGGTCCCGCAGTTCGCGATAAAACGAGAGATCGATATACACCTTGCGGTCGGCCGGACAGTAGAACGGTCCCATCGCCGATTCGCCCGTGCCGCAACCGGTCTGCGTGCCGCCCGAGAACAGCACGAGCTTCGGTGCCGGATAGTCCTGCTTGAACTGCGTGCGGAAAATGTGTTCCCACGTGCGCTCGGTATTGCCGAGCACGCGGCGCACGAACACCGCGCCCGAATCGTTGGCGGGCGGCGCGTTGCTGGGCGCGGCTTGCTGTTGCGGCGCGTTGCCGTGCAGCACTTGCGCGCCGTTGATGATCGTCATCGGGTTGATGCCGAAGAAATACGATGCCGCGAGCGCGATGACGATCGTCCCTATCCCGATCGATCCGCCACCTATCGAAAATCCGCCCGAGCCGCGCCGGTCTTCGACGTTCTGACTTTCCGCTTCATCATCGAGGCGCATATTGGTTCTCCCTTTTATTCGCGCGTGGTTCTGCGCTCAAAGCCATTATCGTACCCGCGCGGACACGGTTTCCGAGCGGCACGGCGGTCAAACTTCGTTCGCTCATTTCCGATGGCGGCGCATTGCCGGATGTCGAGCAACCGGCATGACGCAGTGCGGTTGATTGTCGCGACGCGGACTGTGCGCGGCTACCGCAACGACCGCGCCCGGCTTGGTTAAAGTCGATGAATATCAACGATCTAGCGGCGCGACGCTCTCGAAACCGCGACATTTCCGCGCAATGATCTTTCACTGACGCAGCGCAACAGACGCTGCATATCGGGACTAAGCTCCGCTCCGTTG
>Ga0308174_10001909_pt1 | contig 10013 bp, 15 predicted proteins | sample PhyPR2_FD_203894 | JGI IMG/M metagenome (GOLD analysis project Ga0308174, IMG submission 203894) | Soil microbial communities from UC Gill Tract Community Farm, Albany, California, United States - DLSLS.P.R2 | ecosystem: Environmental > Terrestrial > Soil > Agricultural land | place: USA... | reverse complement strand
CACCCCCACCCGCCGCCGCATCGGCCGGCCCACGGACCCCGACCTGACCCGCCGGCTACTGGACGCAGCCGCGCAGCTGCTGGCCGAGTACGGGTCGGAACGCTGCACTATCGACGCCGTCGCCGAGCTCGCCGGAGCCGGCAAGGCCGGCCTTTACCGCCGCTGGCCCAGCCGGGAGGACTTCCTGGCCGCCGTCCTGGCCGACGCCCTCGCCGCACCGGTGACCTATCCCGAACCGCGGACCCCGGCCGGCGACCTGGCCGCGCTGCTGGCCGCCCGGGTGACCGGGCGGGCCGGGTCCGTGTCGGCCGCGCTGCTGTCCCTGATCGGGCCCGTGGAGTCGATCCGGGAGGCCTGGAACCACGCCCGCCGGCAGACGTTCGCCGCCGTCGTCGACCTGGCCGCCACCCACCGGCTGCCGATCTCCGGCGGAGAGCTCGCCCACGCCGTCGAGCAGCTGGCCGCCTGGCACCTGGTCGACGCCCTGGCGCACGCCGGCCGCCGGCCCGACGCGGAGACGATCGCGCGCGACGTCGCCGACGTCCTGGCCCCGCTGGCCGAGCTCGCCACCGCCTGACCGGCCGGGCCGGCCGGCTCGAGCTGGCCGGCCCCGCCACGGGGGGAGAATCGGGCAGCGTGTCGCGGCGCCCCTACTGGCGCCACGCAGTGAGGCCCTGTACCTTGAGCAGTGCCGGGACAGCCACCCGGACCAGATCGAGGAGGAACCACCGATGACCGCCACCGACTACCGCGGGGGACACCAGCCGTTCGCCGAGGGGCCGACGCTGGACGACATGACCCCGCTGTTCGGCGAGGACATCTACGAGCACCCGGAGTTCTACCTGCACAGCGGCCGCATGGAGCGGCACGAGCGGGAGAGCGTGCGCGTGTTCCTGTCGGTGCGGAACCGCCCGGACGCCCTGGTCACCGTGTACCGGGCCCTGCCGCCGGACGTGCCGCAGCAGATCAACCCGGGGGACTGGGTCGCGCTGTCCCGCGCCTACTGCGAGATTCACGCCGCGCAGAGCGACAACCCGGCCGACGACTGGCCGATCGTCTCGCGCACCGTCCCGGCCGGCGAGATTGTCACCGGCGGGTCGGACCTGATCGAGTGGGGATGGCAGCCCCGCGCCTGACCTGCACCACCCACCGCCGGCCGAGCGAGCCGGCACCCGACCAGCACAGGAGGAACCCGCGATGACCGAAACCCCCCGCCCGATGATCGGCAGCCCGGCATGGATCGCCGAGCAGCCGGCCGCGATCGCCGCCCAACAGGACAGCGTGACCATGGCCAGCGAGACCGTGGCCGCGTGCCTGGCCGTACTCGCCGACGCCGCCCGCGACCTGGCCGCCGCCGAGGCCACCGAGGCCCACGAGCTCGCCAAGCTGGAACGGCTGCGCGCCGAGCTGGCCGAGTGGACCCAGGCCGCGGAATGGGCCGGCGACCTGGCCACGGTGCACGAGCTGCGCCCGGCCGGCATCGTCGACGCCGTCGACCGCGCCGAGCACGCCGCCGCCGACCGGCTGCTTGCCGAGGAGAAGGCCGAGGCCGAGGCCCAGCACGCCGCCGACCTGGCCGCCGCCGCGGATGCCTACCCGCAGTATGGCGAGGACTTGGCCGCGCTCATCGCCGCCGGCATGACCGCCGACGTCGCCCGCCGCGTCGTGGCCTACGTGGACGCCCTCAACCGGCAGGACGTCGAGCGGAACAGCGGGGGGCCGTTCCCGCGGATGCGCCTCTACCGGGTGAAGCAGCCGGCCCGCGGCGCCCGGTACGCGCGCATCGTCTCGGCGAGCCAGCCCGGGCCGGCGACCTACGGCAGCGCGGAGGCCTTCGTCGAGCTGGCCACCGGCGACCTCTACAAGCCCGACGGCTGGAAGCGGCCGGCCCCCGGCATCCGCGGCAGCTTCCGCGACGACGAGAGCGCCGCGCGCATCTACACGCCCAGCGGCGCCCCGGGGAGTCTGTACCGCCGCTGAGCTCGCCCCCTGGCCGCCGGCCCGCACCTCCCGCCCCCCGGGAGCTGCGGGCCGGCCCCGTTGTGGGGACACGCCGCGCACCCAATCCCACCACCGGACCGTGAGACCCTGTACCATCGACGGCAGCACCGGGACAGCAACCCGGCGCACCACCCCCAAAGGAGCACCCCATGCCCGGACCCGGATCCCTCACCGTCACCGAACTCGGCAAGGACCACCACGGCCGCCGCGCCGCCGTCCAGCGCATCGCCGGAACCGGGCCCGTCCGGGCCGGAGACGCCTTCCTGGTCCTGGTCAACGTGCCCCGCGAGCTGCCCAACGGCGCCCGCCTGGTCGACGTCGTCACCGCCGGCACGGTCACCTGTGTCACGCCGGCCCGCGGCCGCACCCGCGGCACGTGGACGATCGAGCACACCCCCGCCCCCGGTATCTCGACCGCCTGGCAGGTGGAGGACACCCGCAACGGCGCCGCGCTGACCCTGGCCGGCATGGTGCCCACCGCCGAGCAGGCCACCGCCGACGCCGAGGCCGACCGGCTGCGCGCCGCCGTCACCGCCGGCGACCGGGACGCCATCGACCGGGTGAGCAACGCCCGCGCCGCCCTGGCCGCCGAGCTCGCCGACACCCTGGCCGAGGCCGACCGCTGGGAGGAGCTGCACGCGCCGGCCGAGGAGTGGGCAGCGCGGCTGCGCGCCGACGAGCTCGCCGACGCGATCGAGCGCCACCCGGCCGGCTCGGACGTCGACGACGCCGCCGGCCCAGTGCCCGGCAGCTTCCACGACCCGCGGGTGAGCTGCTGCCGCCGCGACGCCGCGGACTGCGACTGCGCGCCGGCCGGCGACCTGGCCGACCTGGCCGACCGGCTGCAGGCGGCCCGGGAGCGCGCCGACGCCGCCGAGGCCCGGCACGGCTACACCTGCACCCGGGTCGAGGAGCTGCGCGCCGCCCTGGCCGAGGCCGAGCAGGAGCGCCGCGACGCCCGCGAGGAGCTGACCGCCGCGATCGACGCCCACGCCGCCCTGTTCGACCTGTAGCCGGACCCGGCCGGCACGGGCCCGCGCCAGGCCCGTGCCACGTCCGGGGGACACGCCGCGCGCCCCGACCTGCGGCACACCGTGAGACCCTGTACGCTGGACCCAGCGGGACAGCAACCCGCACCGACAGGAAGGAACCACCCATGCCCGGAACCCCGCACACCTGCACCCGCGCCCAGCTGGAAGCCGGCGACACGTCGCAGTGCTACGCCTGCCAGGAGACGCACGGATTCAGCACCGGCGCGCCGGCCCTGACCGCGATGACGCCGGCCGAGGTCGACACCCTGGCCGCGCCGCTTGAGTCCGCCCTGGCCGAGTTGCACGCCCGGATCGCAGAGGCCCGCGGCAACGCCTACGACGCCGAGCGGAAGGCGCAGCGGACCAGCTCCGACCGGCTCGCCGCGAGCTACGCCGCCGACGCCACCCGCTACCGCGACCAGGCCGACGAGCTCGCCGAGCATCTGCCCGCCGCGCTGGCCGCCGTGAAGCCCTACCGGGAGGAGTACCTGCGCCGCGGAACCTGGCCGCGGATCTTCTGGTGCGCCGCCAACGGTGGGCACGCGCACCGCTCGCTGAACTGCCGCACCCTGCACGTGACCACGCGCATGGTCTGGCTGCCCGAGCTCTCCGGCACCGACGAGACGCAGCTAGTCGAGCAGGCCGGCGAGGCCGCGTGCACCGTCTGCTACCCGTCCGCCCCGGTCGACGTCCTCGCCCGCCCGTCGACCCTGGCGCCGGCCGTGGCCGACCGGGAGGCGGCCGCCTCCCGCAAGGCAGCGAAGGACCGCGAGCGGGCCGAGCGCGCCGCCGCCAAAGCCGCGAAGGGAATCACCGCGCCGGACGGTTCACCGCTCAAGGTCGACGGCTACGTCATCGCGTCGGAGGTGACCGCCCGCAACGACTACGTGAGCGCCGCCGCGGAAGCCGCCGACCACGCCGAAGGCCTGACCGGCTGGGGACACCGCCCGGACCTGGCCGAGAAGTACGCCGGCCGCGCCGCCCAGCTGCTCGCCGCCCTGGCCCACAAGCACGGCCGCACCGTGGAGGAGGAGCGTGCCGAGCTCGCCGACAAGGTGACCGCCCGCCGCAAGAAGGACGCCCGGGAGCGCGCCAAGTACGCCGCCCAGCACTGACCGCCCGACCACGCCGGCCGGCCCACCCGCGAGGGTGAGGCCGGCCGCCGTGCATCTACACCTGGACGACGCGCCGGCCGGCCCTACTACCAGCACGCAGTGAGACCCTGTACGGTGGGCAGCACGCCGGGACAGCAACCCGGCACCGATGAGGAGGAACCCATGCCCAACACCCACACCGCCGGCCGGCAGCTGGCCGCGTTCGCACCGATGAGCGCCGACGAGGACGGCGACCAGCTGGACATCTTGGAGGCCGCCGCCGAGGCCGGCGACCTGGCCGAGGCACTGGCCGCCGCGACCGGCGGAATCGTGCACCGCCTGACCATCGACGGCCCCGCGTGCGGCATCGCCGCCGACACCTCCGCCGCCTGGCTGGCCATGGACAGCGACCCGGCCGCCATCACCTGCCCCGGCTGCCTGCCGGCCGACGCGCCGCGCCCGTCGCGCGACGTCCCGCACATCGCCCAGCCGCTGCCCGGGTCCTACTTCTGCGCCTGCGGCAACATGGCCGACGACGGGGGACACATCCGGCCCAGCCGGCCCACCGTGGCCGCCGTCGAGGCCCCCGAGCCGCTACCGGTCCCGCCCGTCGAGCGGTCCGGCCGCGTCGGCACCGGCCCGGCCCGCATCCTGTTCGGCGACGCCCGATGAGCGCCGGCCGCCTGGCCCTGCAGCGCCTCACCCCCTCCGGGGAGCTGCGCAGCTGGCCCGACCCGATGGACCGCCGCGAGGCCGGCCGGTGCGTGGCCTACTGCCTGCACGACAACGGCGCCGCGACCCGCGCCGAGGCGACCGCGGCCGGCATGGCCACCGAGGCCGCGCCGGTAGGGGAGTGGATCGCCGCGCACGGCTACCGCTTCCGCCTGATCGACCCGGCCGCCGTCCCGTCCTGGTCGGAGGACGTCGCCCAGCTGGACGCCTGCCCCAACGTCACATGCGCCCAGGGCGTGACCGCCTGGCGCTCCGCCGGCATCGTGCGGCCACACCCGCGGCGCAGCTGGGACGGCATCACCACCGGCGGACTCTGCCCCGCCTCCGGCCGCCCGGTCGAGCTGCCCGCCGTCGAGCTCGCAGACCCGGCGCCCGCGGAGACCTACGGAACGACGCCGGGCGCCGCCTGGCCGCCGCAGGCTTCCCGGTACCGCGTCTGACCGCCTCAGCTGGCCCACGCCGGCCCGGCATCCTTCCCCGGAGGATGCCGGGCCGGACTCGTTGCACGGTTCGACTGCAGCCGGCCGCCGGCCCTGCCGATGACCTACCCGTGACCGACACCGCCCGCGCCGCCCTGGCCGCCCAGCTGGCCGCCACCATCCCGGCCCGCCCGAGCTCGCCGGCCCCGGCCGCCATCGTGCGGCCGCACTGGCTGCGCCGGCTGGACGCCGGCCGGCCCTGACCCGATCGGACGACACGCCGCGCCGGATGGACTGGCGCCACGCAGTGAGACCCTGTACGTTGAGCAGTACCGGGACAGCAACCCGGACCACCTAACAGGAGGAACAGACAGTGACCACCAAGCCCCGCACCATCGACGCCGCCGCCTACCGCGCCGCCCGCGCCGAAGGCCTGCCGCCCGTCGTCGCCGCCTACGCCGCCCGGCCGGCCGCCCTTGACCTGGACTGGCTGACTCACTACCAGGTTGACGAGACCTGGGCCGACTTCGAGCACAACGGCCGGAAGTTCCGCGCCGAGATCATCGACCCGCGAACGACCGAGGGTGAGTGCACGAGCTGCGCCGAGCTGGTCGACGCCTACCGCAAGCAGGACGACGGCATGGCGTGGCTGACCCCCGACGAGTACGAGCACACGAACCACGCCGCCGTGACCGTCGTCATTCTGGACGAGGACGGCGAGCGCGGGGAGTCCGCGAGCCTGTGGGGAGTCTGCACCCTGGACCGCACCCCGACCGAGCGCCGCATGGCCGAGCGGTACATGGCCGAGACCGTCGAGGAGCTGGCCGAGGAAGCCCAGCGCGCCGAGGAGACCGCCCGCGCCCTGGACGTCGAGCGCCGCGCGGCCGCCGTCGCCGAGCTGCGCGGCGCCTACCTGGCCGCCCTCGCCGCCTGCGCCTGACCAACCCCGCCGGCCGGCCCGCACCCCAGCGGGCCGACCGGCCCCGTTCCCGAGAGGAGCCCCGAGCGTGTCCCGACTCATCCGCTGCGCCTGCGGCCGCGAGACCGCCGCCGGTGCGCCGATGGCATCCCATCAGCGCCGCTGCCCGGCCGCCGCCGCCCGCCGCGAGCAGATCGCCGCCGAGGAGGTCGCCCGCGTCGAGCGGGTCGCCGCCGCCACCTGCACCCGCTGCAACGCCGGCCCGGGCGAGCCGTGCACCGAGCCCGGACGCCGGCCCGGTACCCGCGTCCCGATGCCGCTACCGGGCCGGGAGTGGGCAGGCGCCTACCACCAGGAGCGCCACAACGCCGAGCGGTTCGCTCGTCTCGGCTACTGACCCGCCCGAGCACCGCGCCGGCCGGCCCACCCGCACGGGTGAGGCCGGCCGCCGCGTGTCTGCAGGACGTCGAGCACCTGGCCGAGAACTTCCCCGCGTGTCGCGCCGGTTCGACTGGCGCCACGCAGTGAGACCCTGTACGTTGTACCTAGCACCGGGACAGCCACCCGGAGCACCCACCAAGGAGGAACCCACGATGACCGCAAGCCCCCGCGAGCTCCGTACCGCCGAGCTGCTGCACCTGGCCCAGACCGTCGCGTCCGAGCTGGTCAGCGAGACCGGCGACACCTGGACCGCCGAGCCGCACCCGTCCGCGGACGTGTCCATGGTCTACCTGACCCGCGCCACCGACGGCGCCCGCCTCTCCCTGCGCATGTCCATGGTCTACGCCGAGCGCGGCCGCCTGGTCGTCGAGGCCGACGAGCCGGCCGAGGTCACCGCGCACAACTACCAGGCCGAGAGCGGCCGCCGCGCCTACGTGGCCCGCGACCTGCGCGCCACGTTCGCCATCGACCGGCCGGCCCGCGCGATCGCCCGGGAGACCGTGCGCCGCATCCTGCCCCGCCTCGCCGAGGAGACCGAGCGGGTACGCGCCGAGGTGGCCCGGCACACCGAGCACCAGGACGCCACCGAGGCCACCGCCCGCCGGCTGGCCGAGATCATGGGCGGCCGCGTGCACACCGACCGGGACGGCAAGGTCACCGGCACCATCTACGGCGGCCCGTGCCGCGTCGACGTCTCCGGCGACCGGGTGAGCCTTGACCGCCTGTACCTGGACGCCGACACCGCGGCCGCCGTGCTCGCCGTCCTGGTCGAGCGCAAGGCCTGACCGCCTGACGTCCCACGGCGCCGGCCGGCCCTTCACCGGGCCGGCCGGGAGCCGCGGAGCCTCAGCCGGCCCCGAGCACCACCCGACACCAGGAGGAACCGCCCCCATGCTCACGCTCACGATCAACACCGACGGCGCCGCGTTCACCATCCAGAGCGCCGACGCCGACAACGGCACGCCCAACCCCGGCCCCGAGGTCGCCCGCCTGCTGCGCCAGGTCGCCCGGGACATCGAGGCCCACGGGATCACCGGCGGCACACTGGTCGACGACAACGGCAACGCGTGCGGCGCCTGGTCGCTGGACGAGCCCGCGCCGGCCGCCACGTGCGAGCGTTGCGGGGACACGTTCGACCCCGACCAGGCCGGCACGAGCGACGACCCGGCCCTCTGCGCCGACTGCACGAGCCACAACGCCGACCGCGTCACCCTCTAGCCTGCCAGGACAGCCACGGGCGCGCCCGGGCCGGACAGCCACCGGCCCGGACGCCACCGCGGAGGCCCAGCGAGCCCCCGGCACCACCACCACCCACCAGGAGGAACCCGCCATGAGATCACCCGCCGTCGCCCGCCTGGCCGAGGCAGCCGCACGCGCCGACGTCGTCCGGGACGAGCTCGCCGCCCGTCGCCGGTTCGCCGACCACTCCCGCCGGCAGCTGGAGACGATGGCCCGGCAGGCCCGGCAGTCGATCGCCCACCACGAGGCCCGGCACGACGCGTACAGCCGTAACGCCGTGCGCGTGTACCGGGAGTCACTGGCCGAGATCGAGGCCGAGCAGCTGCGCCGCGCCACCCGCGCCGCGTACGCCGCCTGATGCTGGGCAGGATCCTCGCCGCCGTCGTCGCCGTCCTGGCCGCCGTCGTCGCCATCGTCCAGGCCCGCGAGGGACGGCCGGCCGGTAACGCCGCCGTCGTCGCCATGGTCGCCGGCATGGTGGCCGCCATCGGCCCCGCGTTCTGGACCTGACCCCAACCGCCGGCCCCCGCCCCCACCCGGGGACGGGGGCCGGCCCCGTTCGAGGGACACGGCGCGCCACATCCCACCACCACGCCGTGAGACCCTGTACGTTGCTCAGTGCACGGCCCGGACAGCCACCGGGCCGGCCCGATCCCCAGGAGGACCACCCGCCATGACCCGCCGCCCCGACCCGCGCACCGTCCCCAACCCGCTCGCCGCCGCCTCCGCCGCGTGGCTCGCCCTGCAGTACGCCGACGTACACGGCGCCGTGTCGTTCAGCCTCAAGCCCGACAGCCGCACGACCGTCGTTGTCGGCTGCTGGGACGCGCCCGCCGTCGCCCGCGTCGCCCGCGCCCTGGACGCCGCCGGCTACGACGTGCACACCCCGACCGGCCGGCCGACCGTCGTCGAGGCCCAGCACTACGCGCACGCGGCCGCCGAGCTCACCGCGGAGGCCGAGGCCGCCGAGCTCGCCGGAGACGCCGAGCGCGCCGAGTGCAAGCACCGCAGCGCCGCCCTGGCCCTGCAGCTGCTCGACCACGCCGCCGCCGCCTGGACCGCCGCAGCGTGACCGAACCGTGACCCGGCCCGGATCAACCCGGGCCGGTTCACTGCCGATGACCAGAGAGCACGACACCGGCCGGGACAGCCACCCGGCCGGCACCCCACACAGGAGGAACACCCGCCATGGCCAAGCACACCGCCCGCGCCGTCCGCCGCAGTACCCGCGCCATCCGCCGGGAGGCGGCCCGCGAGGCCCGCGCCCAGCTGTTCGGCACCGGCCGCCTCATCTGACGCCCCACGGCGCCGGCCGACCCGTCACCGGGCCGGCCGGCCGCCGCGGAGCCTCAGCCGGAGGGACACACCGGCGCGCCGACACGACACGCACCGTGAGACCCTGTACGTTGCTCAGTGCAAGGCCGGCACAGCGCACCGGCACCGAGACCAGGAGGACACCGGACACCATGACCGACACCGCCGCCCCTCTCAGCTGGCACGCCTACGCCGACCGGCAGGACGCCCGCCACCTGGCCGCCGCCGAGCTCGCCGGCCCCGAGCTGCTGGCCGCCCTCACCGATGGCCAGCGGTACGAGCTCCGCGGCGCCGTGCACGTCCTGTGGCACCCGTTCGCCGTCGTCGCCGGCTGCTACGCGCCCAACATCACCGGCACGCCGGCCGCCGCCGTCCCGACCGCGGCCGCCGTCACCTGCACCGAGTGCGCGGCGCGCGTCCTGGCCGAGCACGCCGAGCGCCTGGCCGAGCTGCAGCCGGCCGAGCCCGCGCCGGCCGCGCCGCCCGTCGTTGTCATCCCGTGCGGCCGCGCCAAGCTGCCCCACGCCGCGGAGGCCGGCCGCCTCTACACCGGCAGCGCGCACCGGATGGCCCGGCAGGCAGCCGACGCGATCGCCGAGCGCACCGGCGCCCGCGTCCTGATCCTGTCGGCCCGTCACGGACTGTTGGACCCGTCGACCGTCGTCGAGCCCTACGACGAGACCCTGACCAAGCGCCGCGCCCTGGACGGGCCCGCCCCGGTCGCCCGCACGGCGGCCCGCCAGCTGGCCGAGCTCGCCGCGCCCGTCGTCGTCTCCCTCGCCCCGAACCTCTACACCGACGCCCTCGCCCACGCCTGCCGCGT
>Ga0308174_10001908_pt1 | contig 10015 bp, 7 predicted proteins | sample PhyPR2_FD_203894 | JGI IMG/M metagenome (GOLD analysis project Ga0308174, IMG submission 203894) | Soil microbial communities from UC Gill Tract Community Farm, Albany, California, United States - DLSLS.P.R2 | ecosystem: Environmental > Terrestrial > Soil > Agricultural land | place: USA... | reverse complement strand
AGCCGACGATCTTCCGGATAAGCGGCAGGTTCGCTTCCTGCTGAATGGAGCCCTGCAGATGATGGCCGGGAATAGCTTCGTGATAAGTGAGCGTCGGCAATGTCCAGCTGGGCACCTCCGCCGTGTCCCGCAGATTGATGTAGTAGCGACCGGGGCGTGAGCCATCGAGCGACGGATTCTGATAGTAGCCGCCGGGCGCGCCCGCTTCGGTGTATTTCGGCACGCGCACGATCACCACATTCGCCTTGGGCAACACGCCGAAATACTCAGGCAGCCGCGCGCGTACCGCCCGGACCTTCAAATTCAGATCCGCGATCAGCTTCTCTTTGCCCGCATCGGTGTTGGGATAGCGAAATTTCGGGTCGCTATACATTTCGCGGTAGCGCTGACCGACGCTGCCACGCGTGAGCCCTTGCGCTTTCATAATGGAATCCGCCTGCGCCGAAAGTTGCGCCACCACCTCGAGACCGAGCTTGTGCACGTCGGCCGGCTTCATCGTGGTGGTCGTCGCCTGATCCAGGGAATCCGTGTAATAGGATGCGCCTTCCGGCAGCCGCCACACACCTGCGTCATGCACGGCCTTGGGCTGTAACGACGTCATAAAATCGATCTGCCGCTGCAGCGCCGGATATACTTTGCCGCTGACGATTTTCTCCGCATCCGGACCGTAATTGCCAGCGATATTCTTTTCCTTGGTGCGGCGAACCACCGATTCAACGAGAACCGATTGCGCTACCGGCGTGTTGTGGATGCCGGTCATCTGCGTGAGCGCGCGTGCGATGACGAAGTCCGGCGGCACGACGCCCAGGCCCGTATCGTGCCGCGCGAACTCGGTTTCCTGGTCAAGCACGCGCGCGAAGGCGTCGAGTCGCGCCATGTAAGCGTCGGCGTCGGTCTTGTTTTCGATGGGATGCTGACTGTCGAGGAAGTCCGGCAACTGCTGATACGACCCGGTCAGCTGCGAAATAACATAAGGCCCTTGCAGGCCACCGCCAGCATAGGCGTATTTGCGGTTTGCCGCGTCCTGTGTCTTCAGGCCATACATCACGACATCGTAGCCGACTGCATCGCTGGCATTCAGCGAAGCGCGATTGAACGTCTCCAGCCGCTTCAGCTGGTCTGCGATCAGTGCCTTCAGGCGATCGGCCTCCGCCAGCGAGTGATCGGACAATTCGCTTCGCTGGTGCGCACGTGGGCCGGTGTCGATGCCAAGACTGGTCGCGCCCTCCGGCGCATGATCCAGTTGCTCGTTGACAAAGGCATCGAACAGCGCGTTCAGGTTTTTGGATGCCTCTGCAGTATCCGCGGTGCTGCCCGGCATGTTCGCCGCGAACGCCCGCCCGGGAATTCCTATGGCGATTGCCGCAGCAGCACTTGTGGCAAGCAGATTGCGTCGATCCAGCATGGAAGATTCTCCCGGTACGCCTGAAAGCATGGTTAGTGGCGGCACTATCGGCTGGCAAGGCGCGGATTGCCCTCCAATTCCATCCGATCTTCAATTTGGCGTGTTGCCGCCCGTTTTGATGCCATGCGACGCGCGCAACGCTCAGATGCGTGACGCAGCAGACAATCGGTGCAGCTGCAGCTTCTCGTAATAGGGCCGCCCGGACATGGCGATTGGCTTCAGGTCCTCACGCAAATCATCGAACGGCACCGGTGCCCGCGGCGGTGCAAAGCCGGTTGAGCGCTCGACAGCATCGTACCAGGCGGGCGCCCACGCGCCATCTGTTTCGCGGCGGCCCGGCGGCCAGTGCAACATGTCCTCCATAAATGGAATATCGAGTGCCCTGCAAAGTGCAGACAAGGTACCGCGCGGATCTTCAAGCACATCCGCCGCATCGATTACGGGTGGAGCAAATCCAAGCCGCTGCGCTTCGGCATCGAAAATTTCCGCCTGCTGCACGAAGCCGATATCGTCCAGCGCCACCTCGCTGCGCTTTTCCGTGTAGGAGGCCAGCACATCTTCCGGCGCACGGATCAGAAAGGCGTTGCGGCATCGCGCGATCCAGTCGCGCCCGAATTCCGGCAACATGTGGTGTGTCATGTGCTTCTGGTAGAAAATCGGACGATTGTCCGGCACCGGCCCCAGAATGATCTCCACCACCTTCTGCCAATCAGCAGGTTGGCTTCTCAGCGATTCCTCGCGCAGCGGATGATCGATACCGGTCGCAGCGAGGTACGCCGCATAGAACGGTTCGTCGATCACAGCAGTGTCGCGACGATTGCCGAAACTGCGCATCATCGCCGTGGAGAGGTTTCGTGGCCCCGACCACATGGCGATGCGAATGGGATCAACCATTCACGCGGCCGGCGTCCGCCGCCTCATTATCCTTCAGCTGCGCATATAGTTCGTGCACGCGAAGCGTGACGTCGCCAGGAACGCCGCCCCGCAACAAACGCCCATCGATTTCGCGCACTGGTGTGATGCCGCCGAAGGTGCCGGTCACGAACGCCTCATCCGCATCGTGCACCTCGTCCAGAGTGAAATTGGCGAGCCGGACGGGGATCCGGTTCTCATGACACAGCGCGATAACATTTCCACGAGTCACGCCATTGAAGCAGTACTCGCCCGTCGAGGTGCGCACCTCACCCCGGCACACGAAAAAGAAGTTCGTGGCGTTGCAGCTGGAGATGTAGCCGTGTGGATCGAGCATCAGCGCTTCGTCTGCTCCGGTCTTCAGCACATCGAGCAGCGCCCGGACGAGATTGAGACGGCTATGCGAATTGAGCCGCATGTCGAACATATTGGCCGGCGTGCAGCGAATACTGGAGGTAGCGAGCGAAAGCCCGCGCCTCACGATCTCTGGGCTCGGCTCTTTATGCTCCGCCACCACGACAATAGTGGGGTGCCCCAGCGCATTCCGCGGATCCTGGTTGGGCGCTTTCTTCAATCCACGCGTGACCATGAGGCGGATGTGGACACCGCTCTCCATGTTGTTGGCGTTTACCGTTTCGCGGAGCGCCGTCCGTATGCCGTCCCGGCCCAGACCGATGTCCAGCTGGATAGCGCGGGCCCCTTCGAACAGCCGGTCCAGATGGGCATCCTCGAACAGGAAAGCGCCGTTGTGCAGCCGAATGCCTTCCCAGATGCCGTCGCCCAGCACGAAGCCGCCATCGAAGATCGAAACCGTCGCCTCCGCCCGCGGCACCATTCGCCCGTTGAGATAAACGAGAACCGTTTCGTTGCGTGGATCGGAAGCGAAGTCCTGGCTGCCGGGCATCTGTTTTCCGTTGTTGGGGCGACCGAACATTAAAAGGCTGCCGTCGCCGAAGAAAGCGGAACTGTTCCGGCAGATGCGCGGCTCGGAGCCCGGAAAGGAGTTCCCTGCTCGTTCATCCAGTTTAGCACTGTCACGCACGGCGAGTCGGGCACTGCGGCTATAGTGCCGAAAAAGCGGCAGCTACCTTGAGCATCTTTAACCGGCGGCCACCTGCCGCGTTGCTCTTCCTGTTCGTGCTTCTTCCGGGAAGCGCGAACGCCGCTGCACCACTGAACTATCTGGAGGGCCACGGCAGCAAAGCCGATCCTGTGGTGGCACTCACCTGGGGAACGTTGGCCATTTCTGTTGGGGTCACGGCGATCATTGGCATCTTGCTGATCGGTGCCATATGGCGACGCGGGACGCCTGCCGCCATCGATGGCAGGATTGAGATCGTTCATCTGCAACACGGAATGGAATGGATCTGGATCGGGGTAGGCATTTCTACCCTTGTGCTTCTCGCCGTCTGCGTGTGGACCATGATCGTGTTGGCACGCATTGTCTCGCCGGCCCGAAAGGCGCCGTTCACGGTCGAGATCATCGGGCGCCAATGGTGGTGGGAGGTGCACTACGTGTCGGGCAACGCGGCCCGCGATTTCACGACGGCAAACGAGATTCACATCCCCACCGGCATGCCCGTGGTGTTCAAGCTGATCGGCGCCGATGTCATCCATTCCTTCTGGATCCCCCAACTGTCGGGAAAGACCGACATCATCCCGGGGCAGACCAACCGGATGTGGCTGGAGGCGCGTAAACCTGGCATTTATTACGGTCAGTGTACGGAATATTGCGGCGTCCAGCACGCCAATATGAAGGTGCTGCTGATTGCGCAGCCGTCCACCGATTTTCAGGGTTGGTGGGATCGTCAGCTGCAATTGGCGTCGACACCCGCCGCTCCCACTGCCGAGCTGGGGCAGCGTCAGTTTGTGGTGCATTGCGGCAGCTGCCATGCAGTGCGCGGCACCGATGCCGGCGGGGCGTTCGGTCCCGATCTCAGCCACCTGATGACCCGCAAAACCATTGCGGCGGGAACACTGCCGAACACGACCGGCAATCTGATGGGTTGGGTCTCGGATCCGCAAAGCATCAAGCCTGGCTGCCTGATGCCGCCGCCGGCGCTTAGTGGGCCCGAATTGACCGACATCCGCGCCTACCTGCAGACGCTAAACTAGGAGCGCGCCGTGTCCAGCATCTACGAACGCGCTCCGAACCTTGCCGAAGAGAATTTCAATTCTGCGCTCGCCCACAGGCTGGAACACATCTGGCAAACGGAACCGGGTCTTGCCGGCTGGCTCTCCACCGTCGATCACAAGAAGATCGGCATCCGCTATATCGTCACCGCATTCATCTTTCTCATTATCGGCGGTGTAGAAGCCCTGATCTTCCGTGTGCAACTGGCGCAGCCGGCGCTCTCTTTCCTGAGTCCAGAGACCTACGACCAGCTGTTCTCGATGCACGGCATCACCATGATCTTTCTCTATGCGCTGCCGATCCTGTCCGGTTTCAGCAATTATCTCTGGCCGCTGCTGTTCGGCGCGCGCGACATGGCGTTGCCGCGGCTGAACGCGTTTTCCTACTGGGTTTATCTTTTCGCCGGCATCTTCATGTATGCCGGCTTCGCTGTCGGCAAAGGTGCCAATGACGGGTGGTTCAATTATGTGCCGTACGCACTTAGGCCCTTCAACGGCGGACCGAATATCGATTTCTACGCGCTAGGCATGGTGTTCCTCGGGATTTCCACCACGGTTGGGGCCATCAACTTTATCGTCACCTTCTTCCGCATGCGCGCGCCTGGCATGTCGATCGATCGCGTTCCCGTGATGACGTGGGGCACGCTGACGGCCTCGGTCGCCAACGTGTTCGCCGTACCGTCCGTCAGCCTCGCGTTCTTCCTGCTGTGGATGGATCGCAACTTCGCCACGCATTTCTACGATGTTACATCAGGCGGCCAGCCGTTGTTGTGGCAGCACCTGTTTTGGATGTTCGCGCATCCCTGGGTTTACGTCGTGGTCCTGCCCGCCATGGGGATGGTATCGGAAGGCCTGCCCGTGTTTTGCCGGCGTCCGCTGGTCGGCTACGCGCCGGTTGCTCTTTCCACTGTCGCGACCATGATCCTCGGCTTCGGCGTGTGGGTGCACCACATGTTCGCGACCGGCCTGCCGGTGATTTCGCTCTCCTTCTTTAGTGCCGCGTCCATTATCATCGCGGTGCCGAGTGCAGTCGCGGTGTTCGCGTGGATCGCCACCATCTGGACGGGACGGCCGGTTTTCACCACTGCCTTTCTTTTCTTCGCCGGCTTTGTGTTTCTGTTCGTGCTCGGCGGCGTGTCCGGTTTCATGACCGCCTCCGTTCCGGTCGATTGGCAACTCACCGATACCTATTTCGTTGTGGCGCATCTCCACTACGTGCTGATCGGCATCAACGTGTTTCCTGTGGTCGGCGCCCTCTATTATTGGTTCCCGAAAATGAAGGGGCGGTTTCTCGACGAGCGTCTGGGCCGCTGGAATTTTTGGGTGATGTTCATCGGCTTCAATCTGGGCTTTTTCCCGATGCACATTTCCGGATTGCTCGGAATGCCGCGCCGTATCTACACCTACGCGCCGAACATGGGTTGGGACACGCTCAATCTCATCACCACCCTCGGCTCCTTCCTGTTCGCAATCGGAGTGCTCCTGCTGCTCGTCAATGTGGCGATCAGTTTGCGGCGTGGGCGCGCGGCAGGCCCCAATCCGTGGGACGCGGCCACACTCGAATGGCTCACGCCATCACCGCCACCTTCGTACAATTTCGCCGTTATTCCGACGGTGGCGAGCCGCCATCCGCTGTGGGAGGACCGGTTGAAGGAATCGGAAGATCGCACCGTTTCGAGCAAAGGGCTGGTGCTGGATCATGGGCGCGAAAATGTCGGCACCGACCCGCTCGACGCGCAGCCGGATATCATCCTGAAAATGCCCGGCGACTCCTTTGCACCCTTTTTGCTGTCGCTCTGCCTGACCGGATTGTTCGTCGGCCTTTTCGTACACTCCTGGACTCTCACCATCCTGAGCCTGGTTGCCGGCACCGCTTCCGTGATCGGCTGGCTATGGCCGGAACGGGCGCTTGGCGAAACTGCGGAGCCCGCCGATGTCTGAGGCCATTCTGAAACGGCCGCTCCCCGTTGGCGCGATCGATACGCGGGCGTCAGGCTGGTGGGCGATGATCTTTGTCGTCTGCACCGAAGGCGCGCTCTTCGGCTATCTACTGTTCAGCTACTATTATTTCGCGGTTCAGGCACACAGCATTGGTTATTTCCCGCCCGGTGGACCGCCGTCGCTCACGCTGGCGCTGCCGGACACGGTCATCCTTCTGCTGTCGAGCGTTGCAGTCTCGTGGGCGCAGCTCAACATCAAGCACAACGACAAGCGTCATTTGGTGATGGGACTCGGGATCGGAGCCGTATTGGGAATTGTCTTTCTGGTGGTGCAGTATCTCGAGTGGGCGCAGAAGCAATTCACGATTTCCTCTCACCCTTATGGTTCGCTCTATTTCACCATCACCGGCTTTCACATGGCGCACGTCGCGGTCGGCGTGATTGCGCTGCTCACCCTCGCACTGTGGTCAGGGATGGGTTATTTCAATTGCGTTCGCTATGCGCACATCCATATTGGTGCGCTCTATTGGCATTTCGTGGACGCCGTGTGGCTCGCGGTTTTCTTCACCTTCTATATCACGCCAAGGCTCACCTGATATGCCCGCGCCGGCTGCGCTCGATAGAGCGGTTCGTCCGGACCTGCGCCGCCCTTTACGGCTTTGGTTCGGGGTGATCGCGGCACCGCTCGTCTGGCTTACGCAGGTGCTACTGAACTACGGAATCACCGCACTCGCCTGTTACCCTGCCGAGGCGCCACATGACGCACCACTCTATGGCTGGTCACATGCCGCCACCATCGCCTTCGATGCATTCGCGATTCTGATAGGGATCGCCGCCACCGTTGTCTCTTACGGCAACTGGAAAATGCAGGGATGGCGTTGGCCGAAGGGGCATGCACTGGACGTGAAGGGCGAACGCTCGCATTTCCTGTCGGTCTGGGGGGTGCTGTTCAGCGGTGGATTTCTTATCGCCATCGTCTTTGAGACCATCGGCGACATGACGGTGCCATTGTGCCGATAAAATCAGGCGGCAGGTGCAACGCTTAATGGAGCTTGCCCGGAGGGCCCGACCTCGCTGGGCGCATCGACCAGGCGCTCTTTGGGCAGGTGCAGGCGGGTGATCGTCCCTCTGCCCATTTCGCTCTCGATGGTAAAGCGGCCGCCGTGTAGTTCCGCCAAAGATTTGACAATGGGAAGCCCAAGGCCCACGCCTCCATGCACGCGTGCATAGCTGCTTTCCGCCTGTCCGAAGGGCTCCATGATGAGCGGAATCTTGTCGGCGGGAATACCCTCGCCATTATCCTCAACGACCAAGTCCATGCCATCTTCGACGCGCTCGATACGAATATCGATCACGCCACCTTCACCGGTGAACTTGAGCGCGTTGGATACGAGGTTGATGACGGCCTGGCGCAATCTCACCTCGTCACCGCGCACCAGAACATCGTCGTCTGACGCACGAATGTCCTTGTCGGCGTGGGCTTCGCGACCGCCGAGCATGGATAAAGCATGCTCCACAACATCGCCAAGTCGGACCAACCGGTCCTGAAGCTCCACCTTTCCCGATTCTATTCGCGCCATGTCCAGAACACTGTTGAGCACGGCAAGAAGATGACGGCTGCCCTCCGCAATGTCCCCGGCGTACTCCTGCGATTTTTCCGGCTTCAGCCGGCCGCCCACCAGCAATTCGGAAAACCCGATAATGGCATTCAGCGGCGTACGCAGCTCGTGGCTCATGTTGGCAAGGAAGTGGCTCTTCGCACGGCTCGCCTGCTGGGCCGCCTGCATGGCGACGCGCAGCCGGGACTCGACTTCAGTGCGACGTTCGATTTCCTCATCCCGTTCCGACAATGTGTCGGTGAGGGCGATGTTCTTCTGGGCGATATCGTTCTGATGACGCTGCAGAAGTGTGTGACGCCAGGCGATCCAGACCAGAAGCAAAAGCGCTGCCAGAATGACGCCCGCGAACACAATGGACTGAACTTCGGCCTGGGATTTTCGTAGCCGAATGTCACGCTCGAGTTCTGCCGCCCTCAAATGCGCAATTTCGAGATCCTGCCGCTGGAAGTCGAACTGTGCCCCAAGCAGCGCAAGATTCGCTGAGGCGGCGAGCGATCGGCCTTGATCGTCCAGACGCTTGAAAGCCTCAACATGGGCCATGGCGAGCGGCAGATTGCCCTCCGCGCGATAAACCTTATAGGCGACTTGGTGCATATCGCGAAACATTGGCGCGGTGGTCTTCAGGTCGAGGCCGCGAAACGCCTGCTGCAAATCCGCTGCGGCACCTTTCAGATTCCCGCGCCTGTACTCGATCTCCGCTTTCGCGCCCCAGACAAAGCGCAGTTCTCCTCCTTCGTCTGTGTTGCGCAACAGCCATAAGGAACGTTCTGCCGCGCGCTCTGCCTCCTTCAGTTTCCCCAGCCGGGCATAACTGACAGCCAGGCTATCGAGAATGCTTGCCTGGAGGATGGGACTCTTCAATGACCTCGCGATGTTCAACGCCTGCTCGAAGCGTGGGATCGCCTCGCTGTAATGGCCCATCTGCTCATAGGCGAAGCCAAGATTATTGACCGCCGCAAGCGCAATCGCCGGGTCGCCGGAATAGATTTGCGCCGCTTCCCTGTAATACTTGATTTCGCGACTGAAATCCCGCGCCTTTTCATAGAGATCGCCAAGACCGAGTAATGCCAGCGACTGGCTTCGGGGTATCCCGAGTTGGGCGAACACTGCGTGCGCCCGCTGATAATTTTTCAGGGCACTTGCAAAATCTCCACTCGACTCGGAAATGCGCGCACGAGAAAGCGCAAGGTCTCCGTCAAGTTTGGTGAGCTTTCCGTCAGCAGCCGCCAATTGTGACGCCTTGGCCGCTACTGCGCGCGCTTCTGCAATTCGGTTGGTCCGCGTAAGGGCCTCAGCTTCGAGCCAGAGCGCACTTGCGAGTGCGTGGGGATAGCCCGGTTCTCCCTTGTGTCGCTCGGCAATAGCGGCGGCACGCTGCGTCTCCTTTAGGCCCATCTCGGGACGCGCCATCGTAATTGTCAGTGCGTGGGCAAAAACCCGGTTGAACTCGTCCCACTGTCGATGCCCCTCGGGTGCGGCAATCGCCCGTTCGGAATGGGCACCTGTCAACGTGGCCAGAACCACGCCGACGAACAGCAGCAAAGTGCAACGCGGACGCCTTTCGAACGTGCGCGCCCGAGCGCGGCTGACAGACCAGCGTTCGCCTTCAAGGGAGTTCTTTGCGTGTTTCGACGTCAAAGCCGCTCTCGGCATTCTTCCCTCTCCGGCCACCGGACCGGGGAAGGAGCGCTTCCCGAATCTCGGCGATTATCGCCGAGTGAGCTTTATGTACCGTAAAATTGACGGCTTTCGCGCGGCTCGGCGAGGCGCCGCTAATGGCGGCATGCTTGCTGCACAGTGGTTCAAAGCCGGTGCCCGGCCAGGGAACTCTCTAAAATTCCCAAGACTTCGCAAAGGGTTATTCAGCATGGTGTCTGCTTGGTGACTATTAACTGTAAAAGACGACAGGTGAACTTAACGAGTTGACAAGCATTAATTTTTGGTTGATTTTGCATGGAACTCTGGCCGGGAACTGGCTCGAGTGGGGGCGGTAGCTCTGGGGCGCG
>Ga0308174_10001907_pt1 | contig 10015 bp, 6 predicted proteins | sample PhyPR2_FD_203894 | JGI IMG/M metagenome (GOLD analysis project Ga0308174, IMG submission 203894) | Soil microbial communities from UC Gill Tract Community Farm, Albany, California, United States - DLSLS.P.R2 | ecosystem: Environmental > Terrestrial > Soil > Agricultural land | place: USA... | reverse complement strand
CCGACGTGCTCGATGCGCTCCTGTCGCCGCGCCCCTACAAGCCGAGCTGGACGCTCGACGCCGCACTGGAGTACCTGCAGGAGCAGAGCGGGATCCTGTTCGATCCGCGTTGCGTGGAAGCGCTATTGCGCAGCCGCGCGAAACTGGACGACATCTGCGCGCGTTATTCGTCGGTATCCAGCCGGCCGGGCGTGGAGTAGCCGATGATGTCCCCGCTGGCCATCGTGAAATCCCGCCTGTCCAACCGCCCGGACAGCGAGCATGCGCAGAACCTGGTGCGCATCGTGATCACGGCGTTGTTCATCACCTACCTGGGCTGGCAATACCTGCACCAGGCCGGTGCCAAGGCGCTTCCGGTCACCTGGATGATCCTGCTCGCCGAGCTGGCGGTCGCCTCCGGACTGCTGGTCGCGATCATCGAGCAGCCCGGCGTTTCGCACGTGCGGCGCTGGATCGGAATGCTCACCGACTACGCTGCGATCGGCGCCATCATGTGCCTCGAGGGGGAGACGGCATCTCCGTTGTATGCCGTGTTCCTGTGGGTCACGGTCGGCAACGGCATGCGTTACGGCAACCGTTACCTGCGTTTCGCGACGGCCATGGCGACGCTGTCGTTCGCTGTCGTGCTCTGGGTCTCGCCGTACTGGCGCGCCAATGTCTATCTGTCCTGGGGATTGCTGATCGGACTGGCGGCCGTGCCGCTGTACTTCGACTCGCTGCTCAACGCACTGACGCGCGCGATCGAGGATGCGCGCCGCGCTAACCAGGCCAAGAGCCAGTTCCTGGCCAATATGAGCCATGAGTTCCGCACGCCGCTCAATGGCCTGGCGGGCATGTCGGAGCTGCTGGCGACCACGCGGCTGGATCCGGAGCAGCGCGAATGCCTGCAAACGATCCAGGCATCGACGCGGTCGCTGCTGGCGCTGGTCGAGGACGTACTCGACATCTCGGCGATCGAGGCCGGCAAGCTCAAGCTCAGTCCTTCGGAGTTCTCGCCGCGCCAGCTCGTGCAGAGCGTGGCGCTGATCCTGCAGCCGCAGGCACGCGCCAAGCAGGTGCGTTACGAGGACCGCGTCGCCGATGACGTGCCGGAAATCCTGCGCGGCGATGTGGCCCATGTGCAGCAGGTGCTGATCAACGTGGCCGGCAACGCGGTCAAGTTCACCGACGAGGGATCGGTGCGGCTGGACGTGGTGCTTGCCGCCGATGACGCCGTCAACGTGCGCCTGCGCTTCACCGTGACCGATACCGGCGTCGGCATCCCGATGGCCGCGAGCAAGCGCCTGTTCGAGGCGTTCGAACAGGCCGACGCCGGGCTCGCGCGCCGCCACGCCGGGACCGGCCTGGGGACGACGATCGCCAAGGGCCTCACCGAGGCGATGGGCGGAACGATCGGCTTCGAGAGCGCCGAGCAGCAGGGAACGCGGTTCTGGGTGGAGTTGCCGTTCGCCCGGGTACCTGCGCTGGTCGATGATGCGCCGGCGCCCGCCGCTGAAGTCCGGTCCGGACTTGCGCCGGTCGCGGCACGGGCCGAGCCCGTATCCCAGCCGCACCCCGAAAACGTCATCGCGTTCGCCAATCCGTTCCTGCGCCACCGCGCCCGCGTGCGCAGCCTTTCATTGCTGATCGCCGACGACAACGCCGCAAACCGCATGGTCGTGCAGCGGCTGCTGCAGAAGGCCGGACATCGACCGGTCTGCGTGGACGGCGGCGAGAAGGCGCTGGATCTCCTGGCGACGGCCGACTACGACGCGGTCATCGTCGACCTGCACATGCCGGGCATCAGCGGCCTGGACCTGCTGAAGCAGCTGCGGGTCATGGAAGCGGGAGGTGGCCGGCGCACGCCGGTGCTGGTCCTCAGTGCCGATGTGACGCCCGATGCGATCCAGGCCTGCGAACGCGCCGGAGCGCGGGCCTTCCTGGCCAAGCCGGTGTCCACCTCGCGATTGCTCGAGACCCTGGCGGACATCGCCGCCAACGGTCAGATCAGCCGTTCGTTCGCCGACGTGCGCGGCGCGGCACCCGCGGCGGCGGCGGAAGAAGCGTTCGACAGTTCCGTGCTGGACGAACTGGCTGCACTGGCGCTGGGCAGCAGTTTCGAAAAGGAATTCATCGGCCAGTGCCTGCGCGATGCCGACGCCTGCATCGACGCGCTGGATCAAGCCGGCAAGGCGGCCGAGTGGGAAGCGACGCGCGAACAGGCCCACGCCCTCAAGGGCGTGGCTGGCAACCTCGGCCTGGTCATGCTCGCGGCGGTCGCGGGCGAACTCATGCGGCTCGGCGACCACCAGCTCGCCGACGAATGGAACACCCGGTTGCGTGGGTTGCGCGAACGCCTGGAGGAGGGCAGGAAGATCCTGCAGAGCCGCCAGCGTTCGCACACCGTTGTCGACGGCAGCGAACGCTCGCCCTGAGGCCCACGGCTATGCCGCCTCGGCCCCGGCCCTGCGCACCTGCGCACGGACCAGGCGATCCATGGTGCGCAGCGACTTTTCCCCCAGCTGCAGCGCGGTGTCCACCCAGATCTCGGTGATCCGCATCATGTCCTCGAGCGATGCCGATTGTGCCTGGCGCACCTGGTGCATCGCGGCGCGCGCGTGCGGGATGCGGCGGTTGGCGCGGATCACGTCCTCGACCGCCTTCGCACCCTGGCCCTTGGGGACGAGCACGTCGACCAGCCCCATCCGATGCAGCTCGGCGCTGTCGAAGACGTTGCCCTCGAGCATCAGCTTCTCGGCGGTGTGCGGTGCGACCCGCTGGCAGAGGAAGGAATACGCGCCCATGCCGGGGAACAGGTCGAACAGCACTTCCGGCAAACCCATCTGCACGCCTTCCTCGGCGACGATGGTATGGCAGCTCAGTGCGGCCTCGAATCCGCCACCGAGCGCGTCTCCCTGCACCAGCGCGATCGTGTGCGCACCTGCATCGAGGCCCACATGGAACGCGTGGACGCCGATCACGCAGCGACGCGCGTAGTCGAGCAGGCGTTCGCGATCACCGAGGCGGATCAGGCGACAGAACAATTCGAGATCGCCACCGAGGTTGAAGGCGTCGCCGTCCGACGCGAGCACCACGTGCGGCAGCGGTTGCTGGCCGCGATTGGCGCGCAGGCGCACGGCGAGCTCGCGCTGGTAGGCGACGATGTCATCGACCAGTTGCGTGGAGAAGCACGCGCGTCCAGGCATCCGGGCCAGGTTCGCATGCATGTTGCACCAGTACACCCCGTGGGCGGGGTCTTCCACGACCCGCAGGGTCTGTCCGGAATTGGTGCGAAGGAAAGGTTGGGCCACAGACATTGGAGTTCTCCGAGGGTTGGCCGCCCGGTCGGTCGCTATGCGGGGCGGCGGCGTAAGCAGGGCGCGTCCGACAGCGGATTCTATGCGCCCAAAACAGGACGCCCGCAAGGCATTTCTGCCACGGGCCATGGAACCGGCCAGGCCGGTATGGGGTCAGCTTGCCGGAGGTGGGTCGCGCAATTCGCGACGCAGGATCTTGCCCACGTTTGTCTTCGGCAGTTCCGAACGGAACTCGACGTATTTGGGGTGCTTGTAGCCGGTCAGGAATTCGCGTGCGTAGGCTTTCACCTGGTCCGCGGTGAGTGTCGGGTCTTTCTTCACGATGACGACCTTGACCGCCTCGCCTGACTTCTCGTCGGGCACGCCCACGGCTGCGACCTCGCGCACGCCCGGCATCATCGCGATGACGTCTTCGACCTCGTTCGGATACACATTGAAGCCGGAGACCAGGATCATGTCCTTCTTGCGGTCGACGATGTAGAAGAAGCCGCGCTCGTCCATGCGCGCCATGTCGCCGGTATGCAGCCAGCCTTCGCCATCGATCACCTCGGCGGTTTCGGCGGGACGTTGCCAGTATCCGAGCATCACCTGCGGACCCTTGATGCAGAGCTCGCCGACTTCACCGATCGAAAGCTGGCGACCATCGTCGTCCTTGATGCAGGCATCGGTCGACGGTACGGGCAAGCCGATCGAGCCGTTGTATTCGCGCAGGTCCATCGGATTGATGCAGGCTGCCGGCGAGGTCTCGGTCAGGCCGTAGGCTTCCACCAGCGTGCAGCCGGTGACTTCCTTCCAGCGCTCGGCGACCGAGCGCTGGACGGCCATGCCGCCGCCAAGCGTCATGCGCAGGTGCGAGAAATCGACCTTGTCGAATCCAGGCGTATTGAGCAGCCCGTTGAACAGCGTGTTGACGCCGGTGATGGCGGTGAACGGGATCTTCGACAGCTCCTTGACGAAGCCGGGCATGTCGCGCGGATTGGTGATGAGGTGGTTGTAGCCACCCAGCTTCATGAAGACCAGGCCGTTCGCCGTCAGCGCGAAGATGTGGTACAGCGGCAATGCGGTGACGATCACCTCGTCGCCGGCGCGAAGGTTGTTGGCGATCCAGGCCGACGCCTGCTGCATGTTCGCGACCAGGTTGCGGTGCGTGAGCATGGCGCCCTTGGCGATGCCGGTGGTACCGCCGGTGTACTGCAGGAAGGCGATGTCCCCGGGCTTGCACTCGATCGGCGGCAGCGAGTGCCGGCGTCCGGCGTCCAGTGCGTCGCGGAAGCGCACGGCGCCCGCGATGGCGTAGTCCGGCACCATCTTCTTGATGTGGCGCAGGACGAAGTTGACGATGCCGCGCTTGGGGAAATCCAGCATGTCGCCCAGGCCGCTCGTGACGACGTGCCTGACCTGCGTCTGCGCGACCACGTCCTGCACGGTGTGCGCGAAGTTGTCCAGCACCACGATGGCAGTCGCGCCGGAATCGACCAGCTGGTGCTTGAGTTCGCGTGGCGTGTAGAGCGGATTGACGTTCACCACCGTCAATCCGGCGCGCAGGATTCCGAAGGTGGCGATCGGATACTGCAGGCAGTTGGGCAGCATGATCGCCACCCGGTCACCGGTCTTGAGCTGCAGTTCGCCGAGCAGGTATGCGGCAAAGCGCGCACTGAGCTCGTCGATCTGCGCGTACGTCAGCGACTTGCCGAGATTCTCGAACGCTGGTCGGTCGCGATAGCGCTCGATCGCCCGCTCCAGGACCGAAACCACGGACGGGAATTCGTCCACGTCGATTTCAGCCGGAACGCCGGCCGGGTAGTGCGCGAGCCACGGACGTGCAGTCATCGATCCCCCTGCGGATGCAATGCTTGCCGATGCGATGGCACCGTACGGCAGCGCACCGATTGGAGCATAGGGCCCAAAGGCTGACAAGGCGACGCGCGTTGTCCTAGCCGTCGACTGTTGGACGGCGTGCCGTCGGCGCCATTGAAAAGGCCGGCGATACGCCGGCCCTGGTGACAACGTGTCCGATCGCGCGGGCGGTCAGGCCGCCTTTTTCGACGCCAGTTGGCGCAGCACGTAATGCAGGATGCCTCCGTTACGGAAGTATTCGACTTCCTTCGGCGTCAGCAGCAGCACCCGGACCTGGAACTGGATCACGCTGCCATCCGGCTTGGTCGCCATCACGGTTGCCATCTTCGAGGCGCCATCGGACAGACCGGTGATGTTGACGCTCTCGCTGCCGTCCAGGCCGAGCGTGCGTGCGTTCTCGCCATCCATGAACTGAAGTGGCAGCACGCCCATGCCGACGAGGTTGGAGCGGTGGATGCGCTCGAAACTCTCTGCGATCACCGCCTTGACGCCGAGCAGGATCGTTCCTTTGGCCGCCCAGTCGCGGGAGGAACCGGTGCCGTATTCCTTGCCGGCGAACACCACCAGCGGCACGCCCTCGGCCTTGTACTTCATGGCGGCATCGTAGATCGACATCTTCTCGCCAGTGTTGCCCTGGCGCGGGTAGTGGAGGGTGTTGCCGCCTTCCTCGCCGCCGAGCATCAGGTTCTTGATGCGGATGTTGGCGAACGTGCCGCGCACCATCACGTCGTCGTTGCCGCGCCGCGAACCATAGCTGTTGAAATCGGCGGGTTGCACGCCGCGCGACACCAGGAAGCGGCCGGCAGGCGAATCCTTCTTGATGTTGCCCGCCGGAGAGATGTGGTCGGTGGTGATCGAATCGCCGAACAACCCCAGCACGCGTGCGCCGTGCAGGTCGTCGATGCGGCCGACGCTCATGGTCATGCCATCGAAATAAGGCGGATTCTTGATGTAGGTCGACGCTTCGTCCCAGACGTAGCTTTCGCCATCGGGCGACGCGATCTGGTTCCAGCGGCTGTCGCCCTTGAAGACATCGGCGTAGTTCTGCGCGAACAATTCCGGACCGACGGTGGCCGCGATCATGTCGCCGATTTCCTGGTTGGTCGGCCAGATGTCGCGCAGGAACACGTCCTTGCCATCCGCGGTCTGCCCGAGCGGTTGTGTCGTCATGTCGATGTCGACGGTGCCGGCCAGCGCATACGCGACGACGAGCGGCGGCGATGCGAGGTAATTCATCTTTACTTCGGGATGCACGCGGCCCTCGAAGTTGCGGTTGCCCGACAGCACAGACGCGACGACGAGATCGTTCTGCGCGATGCCCTGCGACACCTCTTCCGGCAGCGGACCGGAGTTTCCGATGCAGGTCGTGCAGCCGTAGCCGACCACGTAGAAGCCGATCTGTTCCAGGTCGGCGAGCACGCCGGCCTTGCGTAGGTAATCGGTGACGACCAGCGAGCCCGGCCCGATCGACGGTTTCACCCACGGCTTGGGCTTCAGTCCCAGCTTCGCGGCCTTGCGCGCGAGCAGGCCGGCACCGAGCATCACCGCCGGGTTGGACGTGTTGGTGCAGGAGGTGATCGCGGCGATCACCACCGAGCCGTCGGTGAGTTCGCAGTCCTGGTCGCGGATGCGGATCTTCGCTTTCGGGCTCGCCGCCAGGTGCTCGGCCTGCGGCTGGTCGCCGCCTTCCTCGTCGAAGCGCTTGAGTTCGGTTTTTTTCGCCTTGCGGTCCGCGGTCAACAGGCCATCGAGGTTGGCGTGGAAGTTGTCCTGCACTTTTTCGAGCAGCACCCGGTCCTGCGGACGCTTGGGGCCGGCGAGCGAGGGGCGGACGTCGCCCAGGTCCAGTTCGAGGGTCGCGCTGTAACTGGCGTGCGGCGAATCGGGCGTGTGCCAGAGGCCTTGCGCCTTCGCGTAAGCCTCGACGAGCGCGATCTGCTCTTCGCTGCGACCTGAGAGGCGCAGGTATTTCACGGCCTCGGCATCGATCGGGAAGATGCCGCAGGTAGCGCCGTACTCGGGCGCCATGTTGGCGATCGTGGCGCGATCGGCCAGCGGCAGGTGCTGCAGGCCGTCGCCGTAGAACTCGACGAATTTCCCGACCACGCCGAGCGCGCGCAGCATCTGCGTCACCGTCAGCACGAGGTCGGTGCCGGTGGCGCCTTCCGGCAGCTTGCCGATCAGGCGGAAGCCCACCACCTGCGGGATCAGCATGGAGGAGGGTTGTCCGAGCATCGCGGCTTCCGCCTCGATGCCACCCACGCCCCAGCCGAGCACGCCGATGCCGTTGATCATCGTGGTGTGCGAGTCGGTGCCGAACACGGTGTCCGGGAACACCAGCAGCTCGCCGTCGACCACGCGTTCCATGACCACGCGGGCGAGGTTTTCCAGGTTCACCTGGTGCACGATGCCGGTGTTGGGCGGCACCACCTTGAAGTTCTGCAGCGCCTTCTGTCCCCAGCGCAGGAAGCTGTAGCGCTCCTTGTTGCGGGTGAATTCGATTTCGCCGTTGAGCTCGAGCGCATCGGCGCGGCCGAACACGTCGACCTGCACCGAGTGGTCGATCACCAGTTCCGACGGAATCAGCGGGTTGATCTGCGACGGGCTTCCGCCGAGCTTGGTCACCGCATCGCGCATCGCCGCGAGGTCGACCACGCAGGGCACGCCGGTGAAATCCTGCAGCAGCACGCGCGCCGGCATGAAGGCGATTTCGGTTTCGGGTTCCGCTTTCGGATCCCACTTCGCGACCGCTTCGATGTGCGCCGGCAACACCGTCACGCCGTCCTCGTGGCGCAACAGGTTTTCCAGCAGGATCTTCATCGAATACGGCAGCCGCGCGAGATCGAAACGCTCGCCGAGCCGGGCCAGGCTGGGATAGGCGTAGGACTTGCCGTTGACGGAAAGATGGGCGCGGGTGGCGAAGGAGTCGGCCATGGAGGCTCCGGGCAGATGAAGGGGATGGCGGGAAAAACACACCGCATTCAGCCCTGCAATTATGCCGGAAACGCCTCCCGACCGCATGCGCGGCGCGGCGCCGGGAGGCGTTCCTAGTCGAGCCAGGCGTCGATCGCGGCGACCATTTCCCGGCGACGCAGCAGGAAATCCCACATGCTTCCGCCCAACTGCCGCCACAGCACCGCCGAGCGCAGGGCGGCAAGCAGCACGGCGCGTATCTCGGCCACGACCGTCGCCTGTCCGAGGTAATGTGGATTGCCCTTGACCAGCACGCGCGGCCGCAGGTGGCTCACGGTCTGCGCATAGAGGTTGCCGAGCGTGGCGAGGACTTCCGGGTGCGAAGTGCCCAGGCGCATCGCCGAAGGGGCCAGTGCGACGATGCCGTCGTGGACCTTTCCAGCCATCGCGTCGCGGCTGAAGCGGCGCTCCAGCTGCAGCACCGCCAGTGTCAGGCGGGGAAGCAGCTCGTCGCGCGCTTCGTTGCGGAAATAGCGTTGCAGCAGCGTCAGGCCAGGACGCAGCGACGACACGCCGCCGTATACGCCGGAGGGCGATTCGGCGTCGATGCGGAACACGCTGTCGAGCGCCGTCTCCAGCACCGCGCCGTCGCCCTGGCCGGTGTCGGCAATGCGGCGCACCTGCTGCAGTGCCTGCACGAGCCCTGCGAGCGCAAGGACGCGCGCATCGTTGCCGCGGGCTGACGCCGGACTCATGCGGCCTGTCCCCTCATCGCTGCTTCGAGTGGCGCGTCGGTCGACGTGATGACCGCGCCGCCCAAGCAGGTGTCGCCGGCATACAGCACCAGCGATTGCCCCGGCGTCACTGCGCGCTGGTTGCGGCTGAAACGGACTGCGAGACTGCCGTCGTCACGTACCTCGACGTCGCAGGTTTCGGCCGGTTGCCGGTAACGCGTCTGCGCGGTGCAGGAGAAGCGCGTCGACGGCGGGACGCCTGCGATCCAGTGCGCCACCTCGGAATGCAGCATCCTCGACTGAAGCCATGCGCTGTCGCTGCCCTGGTCGACATAGAGGACATTGCGCTCGACGTCCTTGCCGATCACGAACCACGGCGCTGCGGGGCGCCCGCGTACGCCCCCGAGCTGCAGGCCTTCGCGCTGTCCGAGGGTGAAATAGAACACGCCGGGATGCTCGCCGAGCACGCGACCTTGCGGGTCACGGATCTCGCCCGGCTTCGCCGGCAGGTAGCGCGACAGGAAAGTGCGGAAGTCGCGCTCGCCGATGAAACAGATTCCGGTCGAATCCTTCTTCGCCGCGGTCGGCAACCCGGCATCGGCGGCGATGCGACGCACGTCCGCCTTGAGCAGCTCGCCGAGCGGAAAACGCGTCGCCGCCAGCTGCGCCTGTCCGAGCTGGTGCAGGAAATAGGACTGGTCCTTGCCGGGGTCGAGCGCGCGCAGGAGTTGCCATTTCCCATGCTCACGCACCACGCGCGCGTAATGGCCAGTGGCGATCGCATCGGCGCCCAGGGCGCGGGCGGCATCGAGGAAATGCGCGAACTTGATCTCGCGGTTGCACAGCACGTCTGGATTCGGCGTGCGGCCGGCGGCGTATTCGGCGATGAAATGCGCGAACACGCCATCGAGGTATTCGCGCGAAAAATCGCGGAAGTGGATCGGGATGCCGATCCGGCCGCAGACGGCGACGGCGTCGCGACGGTCGTCCTCGGCGCGGCAATCGCCGCTGCCATCGTCGGCCCAGTTGTGCATGAACAGTCCCGCGATCGACTCGCCGGATTGCCGCAGCAACCATGCGGCCACGGACGAATCGACGCCGCCGGACATGCCCACGATGGTTGCGGGCGCGCTCATGCGATGTGCTGGAGCATGGAGAGCGGATGCCGACGGCCCGCGAGGTAGTCGGCCACCACCTGCCAGACGAGCGGACTGC
>Ga0308174_10001906_pt1 | contig 10016 bp, 11 predicted proteins | sample PhyPR2_FD_203894 | JGI IMG/M metagenome (GOLD analysis project Ga0308174, IMG submission 203894) | Soil microbial communities from UC Gill Tract Community Farm, Albany, California, United States - DLSLS.P.R2 | ecosystem: Environmental > Terrestrial > Soil > Agricultural land | place: USA... | reverse complement strand
CTACTCATCGCCGGAGGCCGGACGTGTGTAATTGCTGCTGCATCAGCCGCCGGCCGACCTTCAGTGCGCGTGGAAGCGCAGCACGACTTCGCCGAGCTCGATGCGGTCGCCATCGGCGAGCTGGCGCTCGCCGTCCAGGTTCGTGAGCTCCTGGTCGTTCACGACGACGGGATTCGTCTTGGAAAGGTTGGCGACCGCCCACCTGCCTCCGGAGAAGGCGAGGCGAGCATGCTGGCGGCTGACCGTGCTGGAATTGAGCGAGATGTGCTGCGGCGACCGGCCTGGATTACGACCGAGGATCAGCTGAGGCTGCTGCCCCTGGACGCGAACGAACCGGATCTCCTGGTGGCGGCTATCGCCGCTGAGGACCTCCAGATGGCCGGGCAGCAGCTGCACCACGTCGTCGTTCGGCCGCTGGAAGCGCACCGTCTCGCTCGTCGCCGCAACCTGACTCTCGGTGTCGTGGCTCATCGGAATCCCGATCGATCGATCGGTTGCGATTCGCGGGGGCACGACCGTGGACGGAGGCGGCGCGAAGCTCGACACGAGCGCCTGAGCCGGCGCATGGCCCGGGGTCTGCGGCGCCTCCTGCGCCGACAACGTGGACTCCCAGGCGATCCCCGAGTTCATCGGGAATACCAGAGGGATCGGAGCGTACGCCGTGCTACGCCCGGCACGCCACCGCACGAACGACACGGTGGCCGCGACGGCCGCTACGATCACCAGGACGGCGACGACAAAAATCACGAAGTGAGCATGCTGAGGGTTGGTCCCTGAGGAAGACTGGCGGCCTCCTCCAGAAAGGCAAGAGGTGTTCCCTCGGCCGTACTCGGATACACCACAAGTCCCCGCGCGTGCGATCCGTCGCATCAGGGATATCCGAGCGGTCGAGCTCGCTCGCGGCGTCGCGAGCTCGTCGAGCCTCTAGCCACCCCCGGACCTGCGAAAAGTCGGCCGCGAGACCGGACTCCGCCGGCACACGGCGAAGTCACACCGGGCCGAACAGCTGGACGCCCACGGGTTCGGGAGGCGCTTCGGCGTCATCGACCCGCAACCGCAGCCGTCGGATGGGCGCGACCGATTGGATTCGCTCCAGCCGGCAGTGACCGATCGTCGTGCCCCCGCCGATCCGCCTCCAGCCGTTCCCGTCATTCCCCTCCACGGTGTAGCGCGCGACGCGCTGCCCGCGCGCGATCTCCTCGCCGAGCCGGACGACCGCCGGTGATGCCGCACTGGCGAGCGACCACTCGCCCACCGCGGAACGGTCGCCGGTGCGGCGCCAGCTCGAACGGGCCAAGGGGATGCTCGCCGAGCGCATCGCCTCGAGCCGGCGATGCAGGCCGAGCAGCCGCACGGCGTCCGTCTCGTGAAGCAGCCCCTCGCGGGTGGGAGGGACGTTCAGCAGAAGCTTGGCGTTCCGGCCAACCGAGGTGAAATAGAGCTCCACCAGGTTGTCCTCGGTGCGCACCGCGCTGTCCTGCGCCGGATGGTAGAACCAGCCGGGTCGGATCGACACGTCCACCTCCGCGGGGCGCCAGACCGATCCTGCGGGATTCCCATGCTGGAGCGCGGGACCGACCGCGTCGTCGCTCTGCCCGGGAAACCGAACGATTGCGGGATCGACGGGAGACCAGTTCGGATCGCCCGCGACACCGCGCTCGTTGCCGCACCAGCGGACGTCCGGACCCGCGTCGGAGAAGATCACCGCGCCCGGCTGGAGCTTTCGCACGATCCCCCACACTCTCGGCCAGTCATAGACCTGGCGACGGCCGTTCGGCCCTTCACCGTTGGCGCCGTCGAACCAGACTTCCGAGATCGTGCCGTAGCGTGTCAGCAGCTCGGTGAGCTGCGTTGCGTAGACGTCGTTGTAGGCGGGCGAATCGCCGTACGTCGGATGGTTGCGGTCCCACGGCGAGAGGTACAATCCCGCACGCAGCCCTTCGGCGGCGCAGGCGTCCACGAACTCTCGCACCACGTCGCCCTGACCGCCGCGAAACGGGCTCGTGGCGACGGAGTGTCGCGTCGTGGAGGTCGGCCACAGACAGAAGCCGTCGTGATGCTTCGCCGTGAGGATCAGCGCCCGGAAGCCGGCAGCCTTCGCCGTACGGGCCCATTGCCTCGCGTCGAGAGCGGTTGGATTGAAGATGGCCGGATCTTCCTTGCCGTCCCCCCATTCGCGGTCGGTGAAGGTGTTCACGCCGAAGTGGAGGAACATCGCCAGCTCGTCGCGCTGCCAGACCAGCTGCGCCGCACTCGGCAGCGCGAGGGCGGCGCGTGCTGGGGGCAGAGCCGGGACTCTGACCCCGACGCGTGCAGCGGCGATCGAGAGCGCGCCGGTCTGAAGAAAGGTTCGTCGATCCATGCCCGAGGATAGTGCGGAGCGAGTCGGCCGGGCAGGGTTGGCGAGCGGTGGGCAACCCTCCCGCTGCAGTCGCTCAACGATTCCTCTGGCGGGCGCGTTTTATGTATACCAAATTGCACACCGACGTCGGTGAACATGTGTCTGTGAGGCGTGGTATCTTCCACCTCAAGCTCTGCAGAGGCGAACATCCGATGAAGGCTCCAAACCCATTCGCCCTCGCGATCGCTCTCGCGCTCGCACTCCAAGGCGTCCCTGCCGCCGCCCAAAGCGCAGGGGACGGATACCTCTTCCACCCTCCTGTCGCGACGATCGGTCTCCGCGGCGGCTACTCCGCCGCCACGGCCGGCAGCGACGTCTTCGACGACGTCACCCGACAGCTCACCCTGAACAAGGGTGACTTCGGCAGCCTCACCGTCGGCGCCGACATCGGGCTCAGGATCACGTCCAAGCTGGACATCACGGTGGACGCCGGCTACTCGCGTTCGAGTCACAAGTCGGAGTTCCGCGACTTCGTCGACAACAACGACCTGCCGATCGAACAGACCACGACGTTCGAGCGCATCCCCTTCACCGCGAACCTCAAGCTCCATCTCGCCCCACCCGGCCGCTCGATCGGTACGCTCGCCTGGATCCCGAGCCGGTTCGTGCCGTACATCGGAGGCGGTATCGGTGTCATGCGCTATCGCTTCGAGCAGCAGGGCGACTTCGTGGACTTCAACACCAACGCGGTCTTCAACTCGTCGTTCGATGCGCAGGACTGGGCGTTCGTTCAGCAGGTGATGGCCGGCGCCGAGTACAACGTCTCGCCGAAGTTCGGCGTAACGTTCGATGCCCGGTACCTGCACGGCCGAGGGACCCTGGGCGCGGCATTCAATGGCTACGACAAGATCGACCTCTCCGGGGTATCCGGCTCGGTCGGTCTCTCTCTGAGGCTCTAGGCTTCATCCATGAGGACATCCACGATGAACATCACGATGAAGCACTGCGTCGCCGCGCTCGGCATCCTCGCGATCGCCTCGAGCGCTCTTCCCGCACAGCAGACGAGTGCGGGGGCAGGCCCCAGGTGGCAGAGTTGGATCGGGTGCTGGACGGCCGCGCCGGCCGGCGAGTCGGCGCTCGCTCCCGCGCCGGTGAGTGGCCCGGTCGTGTGCATCACCCCGTCGTTGGGCGAGGCGGTGGACGTCACCACACTGAACGAAGGAAAGGTCGTCTCCACGCAACGCATCGATGCGAGCGGCGCCGACCGCCCCGTCGACGCGAAGGGGTGCACCGGCGTGCAGCGCGCCAGGTGGTCGAGCGACGAGCGGCGCATCTACCTGCGCTCCGAGTCCACCTGCGACGGGTTGAAGTCGACGACGTCCGGCATCCTCGCCATGACGGCGTCGGGCGAGTGGCTCGACGTGCGTGGCGTCACGAGCTACGGCAACACGAACGTGCGAGTGGCGCGCTATCGCGATGCGGGAATCCCCGCGGCGATCCCGACGGAAGTCGCCAACGTGCTGCGCGAACGGAGCGGCTCGAGCGAGGCGGCACGCCTCGCCGCTGGCGCGGCGGTGGGCACCACGGCGGTGATCGAAGCATCGCGCGCCGCGGACAGCGGCGTCGTCGCCGCCTGGCTGCTCGAGCGCGAGCAGCGGTTCAGTGTCGACGCGAAGACCCTCCTGAAGCTCGCCGACGCCGGAGTGCCGGGTGCGGTGACGGATGCACTCGTCGCCGTGTCGAACCCGCAGGTGTTCCACTTCGCGCGTGCGTCGGATCAGGTCGCGCTCGCGGATGCGGACATCACCACGCCGGATGAGCGCCCCCTGGAGCGTCGTCCTCGCGTGTCGGCGATGGGAATGCCCTACGATCCGTGGGGCTGGGGCTACTCCGGGTATGGCTATCCGCTCGGCTATGGCTACGGCAGCCTCGGATATGGGAGATACCCCGGTTACGGATATGGCACGGGATACGGCTACGGCTACTATGGCGGCTATGCGCCGCCGATCATCGTCGTGACCGATGCTCAGGCGCAGTCGCGCGGACAGATGGTCAAGGGGCGCGGCTATACGCAGACGCAGGGCAGCTCGTCGGGAACCGCGAACGAGCGGCCGCGCAGCACCTACAATCCGCCGCCCCCCTCATCGCCGTCGGGGAGCAGCTCGTCGTCGGGGAGCAGCTCGTCGTCCTCGTCGGGGAGTGAGTCGTCGGGAAGCAGCAGCCGCACGGCGAAGCCGCGACCCTGAGTCGAACGCAGCGGGCAGATGTTCGAAGGGGTGCCGACGATGTCGGCACCCCTTCGTGCAGATGATATGCGACCGATGCGATCCGAACGCGCCGCGCATTGCTTCGGTGAAATTGCGCCGACGCTGCGAGCGTCACAGTTTCAGGCGGTGCATCCAACTCAGATCAACGTCGATCCACACCCGCTCCTCCGAGTCGCCGTCTTCTCGACGAGCTTCCCGGTCGCACTCGGCGACCTGGCGACTCCTCCTGCGGTAAGCGAAGGGCTGCGCCTCGACGCCCCTGCTCCACTCCAGCGTGACGAAACCGTGCGAGGGGCCGTGCGCGATCTGCTGCGCTTCGGCGGCTACAAGCCGACCGGTCGCGGGAAGCCGGCGTCCGAGTATCTGGTGCGCGCCGCGACTGAGGGCGCGCTCGGCTCCATCAACGCCGCGGTGGACGCGTGCAACGTCGTTTCGCTGCACAGCGGGCTGCCGATCAGCGTCGTGGACCTCGAGCGTGCGACGGCACCGTTCCGCATCGGGGTCGCGCCAGAAGGAACGTCCTACGTGTTCAACGCGTCGGGTCAGGAGATCGACGTCGGCGGGCTGCTGTGCCTGTTCGATGCGGAGGGAGCATGCGCCAACGCCGTACGCGATTCGCAGCGAACCAAGACCCGCGCCGAAACGCGCGCGACGCTCAGCGTGGTGTGGGGATGTACAGGATTCGAAGAGCGGCTCGCCATCGCCGAGCGATGGTACCGTGAGCTGCTCGGTGCGCTCGGTGCGACGACCGAGGCCGTGATCTCTTCGACAGGAGCTGTGGCGTGATCAAGTCGCTCGACGTGATCCAGGGAACGCTGGATCTGATCATCCTGAAGGCGCTCGCGCTGGAATCCGGTCACGGGTGGGGGATCAGTGACCGGATCAGAGAGATGTCCAACGACGTCTTCAAGATCGGCCAGGGCTCGCTCTATCCGGCCCTGCACCGGTTCGAGAAACGCGGGTGGGTCACGTCGTACTGGAAGACCTCGAAGAACAATCGCCTTGCGCGCTACTATCAGCTCACGGCCGCGGGGCGACACGCGCTGGCCCAGGAGATCGAGTCCTGGCGTTTCTACGCGGAGGCCGTGGAGCAGATCATCACCACGGAGTGACGGTCGCCCATCACCCGCGCCGCGGAACAATCACGCCTTCTTGCGGAGGATCCTTTCGAGCTCGGCGATGATCTTCTTCTGATTCTTCAGGATCGCCTGCTGGTTCCGGACGATCTTCATCTGGTTGCCGACGATCGGACGCAGACGCTGCTGATTGTGGATGATCTTGTTCTGGTTCGCGATGATGGTGCGGTGGCCCGAAAGGATCTTCTGCTGATTCCTGACCGTGGCATGCGCCATGGACACGCTCCGAGTGTGAGGACCGTCCGTCGGACGGTGATGAAGCCGAGTTTCGCCGGCGTACATTAAAGGGATGTCACGCGCCGACGGCAAGGTGGTACGCGGACAAAGCGCTATCTGCCGTCGGCCACGCGTTGCCAGAATTTCGGCAGATAACCGGCGCGCGGAAGTCGGCGTGCCTGTTCGTCGTCGTCGAGCGCCTCGAACATCGTCGTCAACGAGACGCCGTGCGTGGGGCGGAATACGACTTCGATCGCGTCACCCGCGGCGACGTCGCCTTCCTGCACGACGCGCAGATAAGCGCCCATCCGGCCGACGTGCTGGAATCGCTGTGGGAAGCGCGGATCGCCGAGCCGGATGCCGAGCTTGAAGCAGGGGAGCCGGATCTGCGCGACCTCGAGCAGTGCCGTTCCCACGCTCCAGCGTTCGCCGATGAGTGCGGCCGAGAGATCGACTCCCTCGGTGGTGAGGTTCTCACCGAACAGCGCCGGCTCGACGTCGAGTCCCCCGGTCGTGCGCCAGTAGTCGTAGTCCTCGCGCGCGTATGCGTAGACGGCCTTGTCCGGCCCCCCGTGCACGGTGCGATCGGCCTGATCGTCGCCGGCGAAGTTCACGCCGCGGAGCGCGACACGACCCGTGACGGGCGTCTTCCAGATCGCCGTCGATATCATCTCGCCACGCCATTCGATTTCGCGGACGCGGCCCACGTTGACCGAGAGGACACGAGGGATGGCCATCGACGCAAGTTACTCGCGCATCGCCGGTCCCACCTGGACTGCAGACTTCAGCGGACGGTGCGGTCTGGCATTACTTCACGTCGATCTTGACCGATCCGCTCTTCCCGCCGTTCTGGGACGTCTGTGCGGTGATCGTCACGTTTCCCGACCGCCTCCCGGTCACGACTCCGCTTCCGGACACCGTCGCCGTGTTGGTGTTGGAGCTCGACCAGAAGAAGCTCTGGTTCGGGATGACGTTGCCCTTGCTGTCCGTCGCGGTGGCCGAGAGCTGCATGGTGGATCCCGGTTTCAGCTTCTTGGACGGCGCCGTCACCGCGACGCTCGACACCGGGCCCGGAGTGACGGTGATCGTCGCCGTCCCCTTCACGCCGTCGACGGTGGCCGTGATCGTCGCCACGCCAACCTTCGAGGTCGCCACGTGGCCTCCATTCACCGCTGCGACGGCCGAGTTGTCGCTCGCCCAGGCAGCCGACTTGCCGCCGATCGCGTTGCCCCTGACGTCCCTCGGTGTGGCGGCGAAGAGCTGCGTGTCTCCCGCCTGCAACGAGCTCGCCGCCGGGCTGATGTCCACGCGCACGACGGTCGCTTGCGAGACGCTCGGCGGCGGCGATGTCGGGTTGCTCGCCACAGTCACGGTCGCGACACCGGATTTTCCGAGTGCATTCGCGGCGACCTTCGACGTGCCGACGGCCAACGCCGTGACGATGCCGTCGGCAGAGATGCTGACGACTCTCGAGTCCTGTACCGTCCAGATGATGGCGGCGTCGGGAACGACGGAGCCGGAATCGTCCCGCACCTCGGCCTGCAAGGGAAGTTGGGCGTTGAGCGTGATGGTCGAGCTGGCCGGGCTCACGACGATCGCGCCCACCTTCGGTGTCACGTCGGGCGCCGTGCTTCCACACGAGGAACTCGACAGCGCGACCACGACCGTGGTCGCCAACGTGCGTACACTCCTCGACATCTTCCCGCTCCTTCCGAGCTCTGCGCCGCACCTCAGCCGACAGGACGTTCGACGTGGACACGCAGCGTCGATGGCGGATGCGCCGCATACAGAGTGCCGACAGCCTTCTCCGCGTTCACATCGCGGTGGACCGTCCCCCCGAAAACAGGCTCAACGAAGACCGTGGGGTCAGTACACGTCGATCGTGACCGATCCGCTCACGCCGCCGGTCTGGGCCGTGATCGTCGCGACCCCGATCCGCTTGCCCGTCACGAGGCCACTTCCGAACACCGTCGCAATGTTGATGTTGGAGGTCGACCAGAGGAAGTTCTGAATCGGGACCGTATTTCCCTGGTCGTCCATCGCGGTGGCGGTGAGCTGCATGGTGGCTCTTACACCAAGGGTGTTCGACGGCGCCGTGACGGTAACCGTCGCCACCGCGCCCGGTATCACGGTGACCTTCGCAGTCCCCTTCACGCCGTCGACGGTGGCCGTGATGGTAGCCACGCCCGTTTTCGACGTCGTCACGAAGCCGTCATTCACTGTGGCGACGGCAGGATTGTCGCTCGTCCAGACCACCGCCCTTCCAATGACTACGTCGCCCCTTGGGTCCCTGGGCGTGGCGACGAGCTGCCGCGTCTGGCCCGCCTCCAGCGAAACCGATGTGGGGCTGACATCGACGCGGGCGACGACCTGCGACACGGTCACCGTCGCGCTACTCGACTTGCCTTCGCTAGCGGCCGTGATGCTCGCGGTCCCCGACGCGATGCCTGTCACCAGGCCGGAGCCATTCACGGCCGCAACTCCTGGGTTGCTCGTCGTCCAGGCGATCGTTCGGTCGGACATCACCGCACCGTTACCGTCGAGGGCCGCGGCCGAGAGCTGTACGGTCTCACCGACCGTGACGGCGGCCCGATCGGGCTGAAGCCTGACACTTGCGACGGGCGGCTTGGTCACTGTGATGGTCGCGATGCCGGATTTCCCGAGCGCGTTCGCGGCGACCTGCGAGGTTCCCAGCGCCAGCGCCGTGACGAGTCCGGTGCCCGAGACGCTGATGATCTTCGGATCCTGTACCGTCCAGGTGATTGCCGTCCCCGGGACGTCTCCGCCCGCGGCGTCCTGCACCTCCGCCTGCAAGGGAAGCTGGGCGTTGAGAACGAGCGTCGATGCAGCCGGTGTCACGGTGATCGCGGCCACCTGCGACGTCGCGTCGGGCGCCGTACTTCCGCACGACCAATTCGAAAGTGCGACCACGACTGTGGTCGTCAGCGTGCGTCCGATTCTGGACATGTCGGCACTCCGTCGGACCTCTATTCCATAACCCGCACTCAACTTCGCCGTGTGCTGGCCGCGCACAAGCGCTCTGAGCCGCAGCATACGAAGTGCCGCGCCTCGACCTTCGGCAATCCCGAAGAGGAGCCAGGGCGCCGCCGTTCAGGCGTTTGCTAGAAAGTAGGTTCCCTTTCGTGAGGAGGTGCCGACCTGCGTCAGTTCACGGTGATCGCGATCGATCCGCTCTTGCCGCCGGTCGCTGACGTCCTGGCCGTGATCGTCACAGTTCCGGACCGCTTTCCGCTCACGACCCCAGTCGCGGACACCGTCGCGGTGTTGGTGTTGGAGCTCGACCAGAGGAAGTTCTGATTCGCGATCGTGTTCCCCTGACTGTCCTGCGCTGTGGCGGTGAGCTGGAGCGTGGATCCCCTGTTGACGCGATTCGAGGGCGCCGTGACCGTTACAGTGGCGGCCGCGCCCGGAGTAACGGTGATCGTTGCGATGCCGGACTTCCCAAGCGCGTTCGCGGCGATCTGCGATGTTCCGACCGCCACCGCCGTGACGACGCCGTCCGCCGAGACACTCACGATCTTCGGATCCTGCACCGTCCAGGTAATCGTGGCGCCCGGCACGTCGGCGCCGGATGCGTCACGCACCTGCGCCTGCAATGGAAGCTGGTCGTCGATCGCGAGCGTCGAGATCGCGGGACTGACGACGATCGTCGCTACCTGTGGCGGCGCGTCGAGTGCCGCACCACCGGCGCATGACCAGTTCGAGAGCGCGACCAGCATCGTCCCCGCCAATGTGCGTCCGCTGGTCGGCATGTCGTCACTCCCTCGTCTCTCGCGGTTGGAAAGGCAGGACGGCGGCCGTCGACTGGCCGCCTGTGCCGCCCGTGGAAATCGGAGCATACAGAGTGCCGGTAGCGCTCTCGAGTTCACATCGCCACGGAGAATTCCGGATGCACGAAGCCCGGCAACGACTTTAAAGTCATTGCCGGGCTTCGAGTTGCCCCTCCTGGGATCGAACCAGGACTCTCCTGATCCAGAGTCAGGAGACTGGAGATATCCGTACATTTCTGCTGATTGATAAGAATAGTTTTGATAA
>Ga0308174_10001905_pt1 | contig 10028 bp, 6 predicted proteins | sample PhyPR2_FD_203894 | JGI IMG/M metagenome (GOLD analysis project Ga0308174, IMG submission 203894) | Soil microbial communities from UC Gill Tract Community Farm, Albany, California, United States - DLSLS.P.R2 | ecosystem: Environmental > Terrestrial > Soil > Agricultural land | place: USA... | reverse complement strand
CGGCGGCAATATTTGGCTCAGGTTCGGCGCGTCGGCGGTGGGTGTTCGATTCACCGACTCCACGATCAATACCGGCGTCGGAACCTGCCGCGGCTCCAGTTTCAGGCCAAGCTGCTTTTCGAGAGCGTCCGATACGCTGATGTGATCGCCCTGCTGCATCATGGGACCGATCAGTCCCATCGACCATTTCACGTCGAAATTCCACGCGCCCTTGAGCCCGGTCTCATCGAGAATAGGGTTATTACCCACCGAGCCGCGCGCGCCCAACATCGACGGGAGCCCTTCGGCAAACGCCGCCATCGTGATGTTCCGGCAGTGATATTGCAGGATGCCGCCAGGTCCGAGGCTAAGCGTTGTCGTCTTGCCATCGGGCCCGCTGGTGAACAGCCGGATACCGCCTTCGACGGGAGCGCCGCTCGCCTCCTCAACTTTGCAGCCGGTCTGATCGGACTTGTCCGGCTCCTTCAGTTGCAGCTTTTTTCCAACCGTCAGGGCGAATGTCGGCAGCGGCTTGGTTTCCTTGTGGACGACGAGTTTAAAGCGCTCATCCAGCAGTGATTGGAGCATCTGCTTCTGGCTCTCAGGTGTCGAGTCCTCTGGCAGCTTCCCAATCACATCGAACCGGTCCATCTCGAGCCACGATGGGCCCCCAAGGATCTTGTCGGCCTGATAGCCGTACGCGATGCGGATGAGGTCGAGCATGCTGGCGTTTTTCGCTTCGTAGCGGCCCGCGCGAACGGTGGCTCCGCGGAAGAACCGGCCCATCGGGTTGGTCGCTTTTGCAGCGGCGTGAACGTCCGCGATGATGAATGTGGCTGGCGTATCCGTGGATTGCGCCGTTAAGGGCGCGGAAAACAGAAAAGCAAAGAGGCACGCGCGAAGCATAGGAATATTATGGGCGAATTTTTATCTCAGCGCGGGTGGGGAGAACGCGCATAGTCTGGGCTAAACTGGAATCACCTCCCCCGCTTTAAAAGTTCGTCCAGGCAAGATGGCAGAAACTCCGTTCGTACACCTCCACAACCATACCGACTATTCGCTCCTCGATGGCGCGTGCGAAATCGACCAGCTGATGGAAGTCTGCCAGGAGCAGAAGATGCCGGCCGTCGGCATGACCGATCACGGCAATCTGTTCGGTGCGGTGCACTTTTACAACGCGGCGAAAAACGCCGGCATTCGCCCCGTGATCGGGTGCGAAGTTTACGTTGCCGGAAATCGCGCCAGCCGGACCGATACGGACCGCTACAACCACCTCGTCCTGCTCTGCGAGAACCAGGAAGGCTACCGCAACCTCATCAAGCTCGCCTCCGCTGCCTACCTGGAAGGCTTTTACTACAAGCCCCGCATCGACAAGGACCTGCTCGCGCAGCACTCAAAAGGTCTGATCTGCCTCTCGGCATGTCTGCGCGGCGATTTGAACGAGTCCATTCTCGCCGAGAAGTATGACGACGCGAAACGCCTCGCCTACACCTATCGCGACATGTTCGGGAAAGACAACTTCTTTCTCGAAATTCAGGACCATGGCCTCGAACAGGATAAGCGTCTTACCCCTCAGGTAAACCGTTTGTCCCTCGACACCGGCATTCCACTCGTCGCGACGAACGATTCGCATTACCTCCGCAAGAGCGATGCGCGGGCGCACGAAATCCTGATGTGCATCTCGACCGGGAAAACAATCAACGATCCCGACCGCATGCACTGGGATCACCCGGACTTCTATCTGAAGACGCGCGAAGAAATGATGGCGCTCTTCGGCGAACTGGAAGACGCCGTCAATCGTCCCTGGGAAATCGCGCAAAGGTGCGAGGTCAGGCTCGACAAAGTCAAAGATCCGTTTCCGCGCTTCGATGTTCCGGCGGAACACAACATCGACAGCTACTTCGCGTATGTCGCGCGGCAGGGATTCGAGCGGCGCCGTCCGCGCCTCGAAGCGCTGCGGGCGTCCGGCTGGCTCAAGCACGATCTCGAAGAGTACGTCGAGCGGCTCGAGCGCGAAATCGGCCTCATCCAGTTCATGAAGTTCTCGGGATACTTCCTGATCGTCTGGGATTTCATCCGGTACGCGAAATCGAAAAACATTCCTGTCGGACCGGGACGCGGTTCGGCGGCGGGCAGCCTGGTCGGATACTCGATGTCCATCACCGACGTCGACCCGCTTCAATACGGCCTCCTGTTCGAGCGCTTCCTCAATCCCGAACGCATCAGCATGCCGGATATCGACATCGATTTCTGCATGAACCGGCGCGGCGAGGTGATCCAATACGTCACCGAGAAGTACGGGCGCGAGCAGGTGGCGCAGATTATCACGTTCAATACGCTGGCGGCGCGGGCTGCGATCAAAGACGTGGGCCGGGTGCTCGAACTCAGCTTCGCGGATGTCGACAAGATCACGAAGCTCATTCCGAACGTTCTCAACATCAAGCTGAAAGACGCGATCGAACAGGAGCCCGGTCTTAAGGATCTGGCCGCCAAGGATCCGCGCGTCAGGGAAGTGCTGGACGTGGCGCAGCGTTTGGAGGGCTTCGCGCGGAACTCCTCGGTGCATGCCGCGGGCGTTGTCATCTCGCCCGAACCGCTGAACAACCTGGTGCCTTTGTCCCGTACCAATAAGGACGAAGTCGTCACCCAATACGACATGAGCGGAGTCGAGAAGCTGCAGCTTCTCAAAATGGACTTCCTCGGACTGACGACCCTTACAGTAATCGACGATGCCATCAAATTAATCGAGAAGCGCCACGGACTAAAGCTGCAGATCGAAGATCTGCCGGTTGAAGATCCCGCTGCCTACGATATTTTCTGCAAGGGGTTCACTTCCGGTGTCTTCCAGTTCGAATCGCCCGGCATGCGCGACATCCTGCGGCGTTATCAGCCAAGCCGTATCGAAGATCTGACGGCGCTCAACGCACTCTACCGGCCCGGCCCGATTCAGGGCGGCATGCTGGACGACTTCGTCGATCGCAAACATGGGCGCAAGCCCGTCGTTTACGACCTGCATGAGTTGAAAGCGATCCTCGGCGAAACCCTCGGCATCATCCTTTACCAGGAGCAGGTGATGCAGATCTCGAACGCTATCGCCGGCTATTCACTCGGCGAAGCGGACATGCTGCGCCGCGCCATGGGCAAGAAGAAGGCCGAGGAAATGGCGAAGCAGCGTGAACGTTTCGTCAAGGGCGCGCTGGAGAAGGGACATCCGCAGAAGAAGGTCGAGAAGATTTTCGACCTGATGGAGCAGTTCGCCGGATACGGCTTCAATAAGTCGCACTCGGCGGCTTACGCCTTCCTCGCATTCGTTACGGCGTATCTGAAGGCGCATTATCCGGTCGATTTCATGGCCGCACTGCTGACCTCGGAAACAGGCAATGTCGCCAAGGTCGTCAAGTACATCAACGAATGCCGCGAGATGAATATCCGGGTGCTGCCGCCGGATGTCAATCTGAGTGAGCTGACGTTCACGCCTGTCCGCGATCAGCAGGGCGATGCGATCCGCTTCGGACTGGGCGCGGTGAAGAACGTGGGCCACGGCGCGGTAGAGGCGATCGTCAAGGCGCGTACAGAGGCGGGCGGATTCAAGTCGATCTTCCAGTTCTGCGAAAACGCGGATATGGGAGCGATCAACCGCCGCGTGATGGAAAGCCTGATTCGCGCCGGCGCATTGGACTCGCTCGAGGGCACGCGTGCGCAGTTGCTCCTGGCGCTGGATAGCGCGATCGAGACGGGCGTTCGGGCCGCGCGCGATCGCGATAGCGGCCAGGGCGGACTGTTCGGCGGATTTGCGGCGGAAGAAGAGCATCCCGAGCCGCCGCTTCCGAAAGCGAACGATTGGACGTTGCGCGAGAAGCTGCAGGGCGAAAAAGAGATGCTTGGCTTTTATGTGTCGGGGCACCCGCTCGATAGCTACGACGAAAAGATCTGCGAAGTAGCGACGCACGATTCTTCTAAGCTGGAAGGTCTCGAGAAAGGTGCGGAGGTTGCGATTTGCGGAATGATCACCGCGCTGCAGCGCCGCCGCAATCGCGAAGGAAAACCGTGGGCATCGATGGTGCTGGAGGATCGCGCGGGCACGGTCGACGCGATGGTCTTCACCACGTCTTACGAGAGCCTCGCGCCCTCACTTCTCGAAGATCAGGCGGTGCTGGTGCGCGGAACCGCTTTGCCCGAAGAGGGCAACCCTACGAAAATTTCCATCAAGGAAATCGTTCCGCTCGATAAACTGCGCGTTGCCATGCCATCCCTGATCAGCATCAAGGTGGGGGTAGGGAAGAATGGCATCGACCGCGCTTCGGAGTTGCGGTCGCTGTTTGCGAAAAAGCCAGGAGAAACTCAGGTTCGTTTGCGGCTCGAGTCCGCCAAAGATTTTTCCGTGATCCTGGATGTGCCGGTAAAGGTACGTCCGGATCAGGAATTCAAGGGCGAAGTGGCGCGAATCTGCGGACCCGGCATGATCGAGGTCCTGGGTGGCTAATGGATGTGCCGGGCCGCCGCCTGACGCAGTCCTTCATCCAAAGTGAGGAGTTCCGCACCGAGAGCGATGGACAACGCTACATACGAAGCGTCATACGCCGAGACGTTGTGCCGCATGCTCCATATCTGCGGCAGGAACGGAGTGTGAGGGTGCCGTTCGATCGGAATGTCGCCGAAAATCTCGAATGCACCGTCTGCCTCGGAAAGGGTCATTTCCTTCTTTAGCACCAAGCGTCGCAAGACTTGGGTCACCTCGACGTCAATCAGATGTGGAGCGTGCACCTCCTCCTCTTCAAGACGAAGAAACAGATCGATACCTCGATCCGTACGCTTCAGGATCTCGATCATCGCCGATGTATCGATGACCAGCATTACTTTCCGCGAATCGCCCTGACGCTCTCGAGCGAACTTTCCTTCGTGATAATCGGTTTCATCTTTTTCATCTTCTTGATCAGTTCGGAAATAGAGGGTCTTTCGGCCAGCCGGGTTGCTTCCCGCAACAGATAGTCGCTCAGAGACATTCCGGCCGCGGCGGCGCGCGCTTTCAACTTTTTGTGCACATCATCGGGCACATTACGGATCTGGATCATCACCGGCATATCCACAAACTAACATGTGCGGCACATGTGCAGCGCGTCCCGGTCCCGGCGTTAGACTGAGGGTTCGGCATGAACAGAGTCACCAGCGGCGCGGCGCTTACAGTCCTGCTCTTAACCGGCGCGGGCGCAATCAAACTCGCCTCCGGCAACGCCAATCCCAAAAAGGTTCTCACCGGCGACGCGGCGTTCGCCAGTTACACAGACGTGAAGCCCGGTGTATGGCGGCACATTACGGCGAACAATCTTCCCAAGCCGTTCGCAACCAAAGGAGCATCCAACGGCGCGCGTGTAGTTCCTCGTCCAGGAAACGCCTGGCCACAGGCTCCGGCGGGATTCAAGGTGGAACTGTACGCCACCGATTTAGAGAATCCCCGGGAAATACGCCGCGCCCCAAATGGCGATCTGTTCGTAGCGGAAACGCTCGGCCGCGGCAAGATCACGGTTTTCCGCGGTATGACGGCCGACGGCAAGCCCCAGGGGACTTCCACCTTCGCGACAGGCATGAATTCTCCCTTCGGCCTCGCGTTCTATCCACCCGGTCCGGACCCTCAATACCTTTATGTCGGAAATACGGCCTCCGTGATCCGGTTTCCGTACAAGAACGGCGACCTCAAAGCCACCGGTCCTGCCGAAACGATCATCCCGGAGCTTCCTACCGGCGGCCACTCAACCCGCGACGTCGTCTTCTCGCTCGATGGCAAGCGCATGTTCGTTGCCGTCGGTTCGCGATCGAATGTCGATGACCCGGATACAACACCCGCTGAGCACTTGCGCGCCAATATCCTCGAATACACGCCGGAAGGCAAGTTCGTCAAAGTCTACGGCGCGGGCATCCGGAATCCAGTCGGTCTCGCGATCAATCCGACCACGGGCGAGCTGTGGTGTTCGGTGAATGAGCGTGACATGCTCGGCGACAATCTCGTACCCGACTACATCACACATGTTCAGGAAGGCGGATTCTATGGCTGGCCCTGGTATTACATTGGCGGCAACCAGGATCCCCGGCTTGCGGGAAAACGTCCGGAATTGAAAGGCAAAGTGATCGTGCCTGACGTCCTGCTGCAGCCGCACAATGCCTCGCTCGAGATGACCTTCTACGATGGCAGGCAATTTCCGGCGGAATATCAGGGCGATATTTTCGCAGCCGAACACGGATCGTGGAATAAAGCCGTGCGTACCGGATATGAAGTCGTGCGCGTGCCTCTCGACAAAGGACACGCCTCTGGAATTTACGAGGATTTCCTGACAGGCTTCGTCTTGCCGGATGGAGATGTCTGGGGCCGCCCTGTGGGTGTCGCCACAGCGGCAGACGGCTCGCTGATGATTACAGACGATGGATCGAAGTCGGTCTGGCGCGTGACCTACGCCGGGAAATAAGAACGCTCCCTCACGTTGATCGCAGGACCCCCTTTGCCGACTCCGCGCTTTTCGCGATACATCGCCAGATCGGCCGCGCGAAGGACTTCCTGGGCGTTACACCCCTCCTCCGGATAGAATGCGATCCCACTGCTCAACTGGAGAGGAAGTCCGGGCAAAGCGCATCGTTCGACTGCGCGTTTGAGGTCACCGGCCAGTTCTGCTACGTAGCCCCGCGTCGAGTTCTTCTCCACAAGGACCACGAATTCGTCGCCGCCGACGCGAGCGAGACAGGCAGTCTCTCCAACGACGTCGGAAAACGCCTTACCGATTGCGGCCAGCAGACCGTCTCCCGCCTGATGGCCGAGTGTATCGTTGACCTGCTTGAATCCATCCAGGTCCATATAGATCAAACCAAGCCCGGTGTTTTCTTTCCTGGAGCGCTGTTCCGCCTCCGTAAGACGTTCGAAGAAGTACCTTCGGTTCGGAAGATTCGTCAGCGGGTCGAAGTGAGCGAGCTGTTCGTACTGCGTGCGCAGGGCCGCATTTGAAGCCATCAGCATCCCAAATGCACAAGCCGTATATGCCACGTTTGACGAGATTCCCGAGATGATTTCGATGGGCACTGGCGAAAGAAAGCTGGATCCGTAGTGGCCGGTAATCGCTCCTATGGTGCGGACGGCAAGATCGAATGCGATGAGAGAAAAGGCGCAACCCGCAGGCCAGTAAATGCCCCTTTCGCCCGCTTTCACGCCACGGAACATGGAATCGGCCGCGTCCAGCGCCAGAAGGCAGAACGCAGGCGAGGCCACCGCCACCCGCATCGGGAAACTGTCCTGTACGAACAGCCAGTACAGGTAAAGGCTGGCCGTGACTACGGCGGCGATCGTAACCACTGAGTTATTGACCGGCCTCCATCCCCGGAACGCCCGAACGCCCTGCACGATGGAAAGGGCGCCCAGAAACATGAGGGCGTTCGACAGCGCCACGATAATGTTTCCGCCAAATACGGTCCGGACCAGGCTCAGTAGAGAACCGTTCCAGAAGACGAAAATCCCCCAGCCAAACTGGCGCATCCCGCGCACCGGGCGGTTGATCCGCAACGTCATCAGAGCGGCGCCGCTGAGAACGACCATATTCACCATCGTCATCACTTTGACGGTGAACAGATCCAATGATGGCGTAGGCGTCAATGCACTCAAATCGAATCTCGCTAACCCAGGGCGATCCGTTAAGAGTGTAGGAAATCCGACATTAATTTCCAAGATATCGAGAGTAGACGGCGCGGGCTTTACTAACGTCAGTAGTCCCTTTTATGATGGCCCTTCCATCGGCGAAGATCGTGATTTCGTGGGAATTATCGTCAAACCTCAGGGCGAATTCGTTGGCGCGGACCCGTCCCAGCCCTTCCAGGCGCACGGCAAGCGCCGGGAGATCCACCGGCCGCCGCACTTCGTGGATCTGCACGGCGTTTCTGCCGCAGAGACTGATCGGAGGCCGGTACCGCCCATCGAGCCAGGGAAAGCTGCGGCGGGCGCAGGCGGGGCACTCGGGATCGCGCGCCGGTTGAGCAGTTTCGCGAATCCGTCCGTTCCACAGGTCGGCAGTAAAGATTTTCCGCCGGACACTTTCCCTGTGGCCGGCAAGCACCTTCAGGGCCTCCATAGCCTGAACGGAACCGATCAGGCTGGTAACCGGGCCGAGGACGCCGGCGGTCTCGCAGGTCGGCTGTGCCCCCGACGGAGGCTCCGGATAGATGCAGCGGAAGCAGGCGGACTCACCCGGCAGAACCGGCATGGCAATGCCATAGCTTCCGACAGCCGCTCCGTAGATCCAGGGGATGTTTTCGCGCACCGCAAAGTCGTTGATCAGATAACGTGTTTCGAAATTGTCGGTTCCGTCGAGAATGACGCCCGCTCCGGCGAGGAGATCTTCCGCGTTCTCCGGATTCAGATCGGCAATGTTCGCTTCGATCCGGATCGCCGAGTTCGCAGCGAGCAAGTGGCGGCGCGCTGCTTCGGCCTTTGGCATCGCGGCGGCTGCGTCCTGCTCCGTATAGAGGACCTGCCGCTGAAGGTTATTTTCTTCCACGTAGTCGCGGTCGATGAGCCGCAGGGTTCCAACACCGGCGCGCGCGAGAAGCGTGGCGTGAACGGATCCCAAAGCACCACAGCCAACGATCACCGCGGTGGATTGTGCGAGGCGTTCCTGGCCTTCCAGCCCGAGCGGTCCGAACCGCACCTGCCTGCTATATCGGTCGAGGGACAAGTTGTGCAGGCTCCTGGCTGAATCGTAGCAGGTGTATCTCAAACTTAATTCGCCGACGGGACCTTCTCGTATGGTGCGAGCATAACTCAGTACGCTCGTGAATTGGCCCCGAAGTCCCGTCTCGTCGACTACGGGGCGCCCCGTCATCTTGCCAGGTCTCTCGCAAAGGTCTGAAGCATCGGCATCAGGCCGGGATCCGGCCCACCCGCAGGGCCGGCTTTCGCCGTAATGTCATAACATTGCGATTCCAGCCACGCGGGGCCTTTCACGCGATCGTCCGTCAAATTATCAGCGCGGCTGATAATCCTCAGGAGCGGCGCATTAACGGTTCGCCACGTGGAACCGCAACCCTGGCGTGTTCGGCGTTTGGCCATAAAGCCAGCAAGGAGCCGCACCCATTACCAGGAGAACGGAACGAATCCGCCGGATCGAGAGCATAACGAAGCGCACTCCATAGCAATTCTCAGACCGCGCACGCCGCCCCTGCTCTCTGAGACATGCACGTTAAGCAAGCCCTGTCCCCCCGCGCCCCACACATGAGCCGCACCGGTTGTCTGGCATCTGCAAAACTGGTCCTTAGCCACTTAGATGCCCGAGAAGACTTACGACCACCAACAGATCGAATTGAAATGGCACGACCGCTGGCAATCGGACTCGCTTTACAAAGCTGAAGAGAACTCCGAAAAGCCGAAGTATTACGTGCTGGAGATGCTGCCCTATCCAAGCGGCGCCCTCCACATCGGGCATATCCGCAACTATTCGATCGGCGACGCGCTCGCGCGTTACATGTGGATGCGTGGCTACAACGTGCTGCATCCGATGGGCTGGGATGCGTTCGGACTGCCCGCGGAAAACGCCGCAATCGCCAACCAGCGGCCTCCCCGCGAATGGACGCTGGGCAATGTCGAGAAAATGAAGCGCACGCATCGGCGCTTCGCGTTCTCATATGACTGGGATCGCGAAGTCACGACGTGCGACCCGGATTATTACCGGTGGAATCAGTGGTTCTTCCTGCGTATGCTGGAGCGAGGGCTCGCGTACCGGAAACAGGCGTTAGTGAACTGGTGTCCGAAGTGCGCGACCGTGCTCGCTAACGAGCAGGTGGTGGATGGCTGCTGCTGGCGTCACGAGGACACTGAAGTCGAGCAGCGCGCGCTCGAGCAATGGTTCCTGAAAACAACCGCCTATGCCGACGATCTGCTTAAGGACATGGCGGAGCTCGAGGGCGGCTGGCCCGAACGGGTACTCACGATGCAGCGGAACTGGATCGGACGGAGCGAAGGCGCCGAGGTCGATTTCGAAGTCATCGGCCATGGGAAAGTCACCGTCTTCACCACCCGCATC
>Ga0308174_10001902_pt1 | contig 10035 bp, 7 predicted proteins | sample PhyPR2_FD_203894 | JGI IMG/M metagenome (GOLD analysis project Ga0308174, IMG submission 203894) | Soil microbial communities from UC Gill Tract Community Farm, Albany, California, United States - DLSLS.P.R2 | ecosystem: Environmental > Terrestrial > Soil > Agricultural land | place: USA... | reverse complement strand
GGTCCCCGGCCACCTCAGGCACCTGGGCCGCAAGCAGGCGCTGGAGTCCGTCCCCTCGGGCCGGCGCAGCGCGATCAAGGGCGCGATCCGGTTCTACGAGGGACAGGTCGACGACGCGCGGCACACGATGATGATCGCCCGCACCGCCGCGCAGTACGGCGCGCTGTGCGCCAACAGCGCCCGTGTGGTCGGCTTCCTGCGCGAGGACGACCGCGTCGCCGGCGCGCGGGTCAGGGACCTCGAGTCCGGGCACGAGTTCGACGTCCGCGCCAAGGAGGTCATCAACGCCGCCGGGGTGTGGACCGACGAGATCCAGACCATGGTCGGCGGCCGCGGGCAGTTCCAGGTCCGGGCGTCCAAGGGCGTGCACCTGGTCGTGCCGCGCAACCGGATCAACTCCGCGACCGGCATCATCACCCGCACCGAGAAGAGCCTGCTGTTCATCATCCCGTGGGGCAGCCACTGGATCATCGGGACGACCGACACCGACTGGAGGCTCGACCTGGCCCACCCGGCCGCGAGCCAGACCGACATCGACTACCTGCTCGACCACGCCAACTCGCTGCTGCAGGACCCGCTCACCCGCGAGGACGTCGTCGGCGTCTACGCCGGGCTGCGCCCGCTGCTGTCCGGCGAGTCCGACTCGACCAGCAAGCTCTCCCGCGAGCACGCCGTGGCCAGCCCGGTCCGCGGGCTCACCGTCATCGCCGGCGGGAAGTACACGACCTACCGGGTCATGGCCAAGGACGCCGTCGACGCCGCCGTGCACGGCATGCAGCGCAAGGTCCCGCGGTCCTGCACCGAGCGCACGCCGCTGCTCGGTGCCGACGGCTACCTGGGCGCGTGGAACTCCCGGGAGCTGACCGCGGCCCGGACCGGGCTGCGGCGCGGGCAGGTCGAGCACCTGCTCGGCCGCTACGGCACGCTGATGTCCGAGCTGCTGGACCTGGTCGCCGAGCGCCCCGAGCTGGGCGAGCCGCTCGCCGGCGCGCCGGAGTACCTCAAGGTCGAGGCCTGCTACGCCGCCTCGCACGAGGGCGCGCTGCACCTGGAGGACGTCCTCACCCGGCGCACCCGCATCTCGATCGAGGTCGACGACCGCGGCCACGCCGCCGCCCAGGAGGTGGCCGAGCTGGTCGCCCCCGTCCTCGGGTGGGACGCGCACGACGTGGCCCGCGAGGTGGAGCACTACCGGGCGCGGGTGCAGGCCGAGCGCGAGTCCCAGCACCAGCCGGACGACCTCACCGCCGACGCGGCCCGGCTCGGCGCACCGGACGTGCGGGTGGGCGCCAGCGACCGGGTCTGAGCTGACCCTCCGCCCACCGTTCGCCGGGACCGGCCGACCCCCGGTCGCGGCGCGCCGTGGCTCGCCTTGAAGCCGGGCCGATTAGCGGGTTGAGTGAGGTACGTACGTGTTTCCGGCCCATCTGGAGGACGCTGTGGCGAACGAGACCCTGTCCAACCTGTCCCACGAGGACCGCAAGTTCCCGCCCAGCGAGGAGTTCGCGGCGCAGGCCAACGGCCGGGCCGACCTGTACGCCGCCGCCGCCCCGGACCACGAGGGCTTCTGGGCCGAGCAGGCCCGCCGCTACCTCACCTGGTCCACCGACTTCACCCGCACCCTCGACTGGGACGACCCGCCGTTCGCCAAGTGGTACGTCGGGGGCGAGCTCAACGCGTCGTACAACTGCGTCGACCGGCACGTCGAGGCCGGCCGCGGCGACAAGGTGGCGATCCACTTCGTCGGCGAGCCGGGCGACACCCGCGCCATCACCTACGCCGAGCTGCAGCGGGAGGTCAGCCGGGCCGCCAACGCCCTGGAGGCCCTGGGGGTGCGCAAGGGCGACCGGGTCGCGATCTACCTGCCGATGATCCCCGAGGCGGTCGTCGCGATGCTGGCCTGCGCCCGGCTCGGCGCCCCGCACTCGGTGGTGTTCGGCGGCTTCTCCGCCGACGCGCTGCGCTCCCGCATCCTCGACGCCGAGGCCAAGGTCGTCATCACCGCCGATGGGGGCTACCGCCGGGGGGCCGCCTCGGCGCTGAAGCCGGCGGTCGACTCCGCCGTCTCCGGCGACAGCACGGTCGAGAAGGTCCTCGTGGTCCGGCGTACCGGCACCGACGTGGCCTGGAACGACGACGTCGACGTGTGGTGGCACGAGGCGCTCGAGGCCGCGTCCGACGTGCACGAGCCGCAGCCGCTCGACGCCGAGCACCCGCTGTTCATCCTCTACACCTCCGGCACGACGGGTAAGCCCAAGGGGATCTTCCACACCACCGGCGGCTACCTCACCCAGGTGGCCTACACGAACGCCGTCGTGCACGACGTGCACCCCGATACCGACGTGTTCTGGTGCACCGCCGACATCGGCTGGGTCACCGGGCACTCGTACATCGTCTACGGCCCACTGGCCAACGGCGCGACCCAGGTGATGTACGAGGGGACCCCGGACAGCCCGCACCAGGGCCGCTGGTGGGAGATCATCCAGGAGTACGGCGTCACGGTCTTCTACACCGCGCCCACCGCCATCCGCACCTGCATGAAGTGGGGCGAGGACATCCCGGCGAAGTACGACCTGTCCTCGCTGCGGCTGCTCGGCTCGGTCGGTGAGCCGATCAACCCCGAGGCGTGGATGTGGTACCGCCGGGTCATCGGCCGCGACCAGGCCCCGATCGTCGACACGTGGTGGCAGACCGAGACCGGCGCCATCATGATCAGCCCGCTGCCGGGTGTCACCGCGACCAAGCCCGGCTCCGCCCAGGTCCCCGTCCCCGGCATCGCGGTCGACGTGATCGACGACTCCGGCGCCTCCGTGCCGGACGGCGGTGGCGGCTACCTCGTGCTCACCAAGCCGTGGCCGGCGATGCTGCGGGGCATCTGGGGCGACCCGGAGCGGTTCAAGGAGACGTACTGGTCGCGCTTCCCCGGCGTGTACTTCGCCGGTGACGGCGCCAAGAAGGACGAGGACGGCAACCTCTGGCTGCTCGGTCGCGTCGATGACGTCATGAACGTCTCCGGACACCGCCTCTCGACCACCGAGATCGAGTCGGCCCTGGTCTCCCACCCCCGGGTCGCCGAGGCCGCGGTCGTGGGCGCCAACGACGAGACCACCGGCCAGGCGGTCTGCGCGTTCGTCATCATGCGGGGCGCCGCCGAGGGCGAGACCGCCGAGCAGCTGGTCAAGGAGCTGCGCGACCACGTGGCCAAGGAGATCGGCCCCATCGCCAAGCCCCGGCAGATCATGATCGTCGAGGAGCTGCCCAAGACCCGCTCGGGCAAGATCATGCGCCGGCTGCTGCGCGACGTGGCCGAGAACCGCGAGGTCGGCGACGTGACGACGCTCGCCGACTCCACCGTGATGGACCTGATCAAGACGGGCCTGTCCTCGGGCGCGGCCGCCGAGTGACCCGCGCGACGGCCCCCGCTCCCTCTGGGGCGGGGGCCGTCGCCGCCCGGGCGGTGGGGTCAGGCCGGCAACGGCAGCTGCGGACGGGCGACGTCGCCGGTCGTCCCGGTACCGGCCGGCCCGCCCATCGCCGGCCACTGCCCACGCGCCAGCAGCACCTCACGCAGCAGGTCGGGCCGGTCGGTGATGACCGCGTCGACACCGGCGTCGTACAGCCGGTGCATCAGGGCGGGGTCGTCGACGGTCCAGACGACGACCCGCACCCCCAGGTCGTGCGCCAGGTGCACCACCCGGTCGGCGAAGACCGGCACCCGCCCCAGCCGCACGGGCACGTGCGCGAACGGTGCGCTGGCGAGGCCCGTCGGCGGGCGCACACCGGTCCGGGCGCAGGCCAGCAGCCCGGTCAGCGCGCGCCAGCCCAGGGAGGTGGCCACCCCGGGCACCTCTGCGCGGATGCGCCCGAGCCAGCCGTCCCACGCGCCGGCCACGCACACCCGCTCGGCCACGCCAGGGCGGCGCAGCGTGCGCACCATCGGGGCGATCGCCGCGTGGTCCTTGACGTCGACCGTGACGTACGCCGACGGGAACGCGTCGAGCACCTCCTCCAGGGTCGGGATCGGCTCGGTGCCGTGGACGCGCAGGCCCCGCACGGATCGCAGCGTCTGCCGGTCCACCGGCCCGGAGCGGTCCGTCACCCGGTCGAGCGTGGCGTCGTGGAAGCAGACCAGCTCACCGTCGGCGGTCACCCGCACGTCGGTCTCGAGGTAGCGCAGCCCCAGCGCGGTGGAGCGGGTGAACGCCTGCATCGAGTTCTCCACCCCGAGCCCCGCACCTCCCCGGTGCGCGATCGCGATCGGACCTGGCCCCTCGCCGTACGCCATGGCACGAGGGTGGCGCACCGCACGCCTCCTGCGGTGGCCGGAAGGGTGCTCCTGCAGGGTGTTCACGCAGCCTTCACCGCGCGGTCGTACGGCGCCCCCGTCCGGCCCGCTCGCGCCGCATCCCGGTCGCGCGGCCGGCCGGCCACCGGGCGGGGTCCGATAAACTGCCCGTGGTGTGCCGGGAAGTCTGGTCGGCGAGCGGCTCGGTCGAGCCGCTTTCCCGCCCCACAGCAGGGAGTCCGCATGAGCACCCTCCGCCCGCCCACACCTCGGATCTTCCGCCGCTCGACCTGGCGCGAGGCGCAGCGCGTGACGAACGCCCTGCGGACGGAGACCGTCGGCGGTGCGCTGCTGCTGGCGGCCGCGGTCACGGCGATCGTCTGGGCCAACACGCCGTGGGCCGACGTCTACGCCACGTTGCGGGGCCTGACCGTCGGGCCGGCCGCGCTGCACCTGAACCTCACGCTCGAGCAGTGGGCCTCCGACGGCCTGCTCGCGGTCTTCTTCTTCGTGGCCGGGCTCGAGCTCAAGCACGAGCTGGTGGTCGGCGACCTGCGCGACCCGGCCAAGGCGGCGCTGCCGGTGGCCGCCGCGGCGTGCGGGGTGGCCGTGCCGGCCCTGGTGTTCTTCACCGTCGCCGGCCGGCTGGGCGGCGGCTCGGGCGACGTGCTGGCCGGGTGGGCCATCCCCACCGCGACCGACATCGCGTTCGCGCTGGCGGTGCTTGCCGTGCTCGGCACACACCTGCCGTCGGCGCTGCGGGCCTTCCTGCTGACCCTGGCCGTCGTCGACGACCTGATCGCCATCACGATCATCGCGCTCTTCTACACCGACCACCTCGACGTCCGGTCGCTGCTGCTCGCGCTGGTGCCGATCGCCCTGTTCGGCGTCCTCGTGCAGCGCCGGGTCTCGTCCTGGTGGCTGCTGCTCCCGGTCGCCGCGGTCGCCTGGGCACTGGTGCACGCCTCGGGCATCCACGCCACCGTGGCCGGCGTCGTGCTCGGCCTGCTCGTGCCCGTCAGGAACGGCGCCCGTGACCCCGGCGAGCGGTCGCTGGCGGCCCGGATCGAGCACCGGCTGCGGCCGTTCTCGGCCGGCGTCGCCGTGCCCGTGTTCGCGTTCATGGCCGCCGGCGTGACCGTCGTCGGGGGTGGCCTGGGTGCGGCGTTCGCCGACCCGGCGGCGCTCGGGGTGGTGTTCGCGCTCGTGGTCGGCAAGGCGGTCGGGGTGATGGGCGGCACCTGGGGCTTCGCCCGGTTCACCCGCGCCGAGCTCGACGACGACCTCGCCTGGACCGACGTGCTGGGCCTCTCGCTCCTGGCCGGCATCGGGTTCACCGTGTCACTGCTGATCGGCGGGCTCGCCTACGGGGCGGGCGCCGCACGCGACGAGCACGTCAAGGTGGCCATCCTCGTCGGGTCGGTCACCGCGGCGGCGCTGGCCGCCGTCGTCCTGCGGCTGCGCAACCGCGTCTACCGCCAGATCGCGCTCGAGGAGGGGCGCGACGACGACGGCGACGGCGTCCCGGACTGCTTCGAGCACGAGCCGGTGGAGGCCGGCTCCGGGCTGCCGACCGGGCGCGCGGCGCAGGAGCCGCGCGAGTGACCGCGCGTGAGTCGGTAGGGTCGGGGGTACCTGCGACCTGACCAGCAGGCAGATCAGGCAGATCAGGAAGATCCCAGAGGTGAGGGCCCCGATGACAACCACCCCGAACACCACGCCCGAGCGCACGCTCGGCCAGCTCGTCGCCGACGCGACCCAGGACATGTCCACCATCGTGCGCAGCGAGATCACCCTCGCCAAGGCGGAGATCACCGCCGACGCCAAGCAGGCCGGCAAGGGCGCCGGGATGTTCGCCGGCGCGGGGGTCATGGGCTTCCTCGGAGTCGTCCTGCTGCTGTTCGCGGCGGTCTACGGGCTGGTGGCCGCCGGGCTGCCGATCTGGCTGTCCTTCCTCATCGTGGCGGTCCTGCTGTTCGTCGTCGCCGGCATCCTGGGCCTCGTCGGCAAGAAGACCGTCAGCAAGGTCAAGGGCAAGCCGGAGCGCACCATCGTCACGACGCAGGAGACGATCGCGGCGATCAAGCCCAACCACTGACACCCCCACCGCGAACCGGAAGCGGCACCACCCTGATGAGTACCGACGCCTCGTCCGTGCTCGTCGACGGTCCCTGGCAGCACCGGTTCGTGCCGGCCAACGGCGCCCGCTTCCACGTGGCCGAGCAGGGCGCGGGTCCCCTCGTGGTCCTGCTGCACGGCTTCCCGCAGTTCTGGTGGGCGTGGCGCGGCCAGATGAGCGCGCTGGCCGCCGCCGGCTACCACGTCGCCGCGATGGACCTGCGCGGCTACGGCGCCTCGGACAAGCCGCCGCGCGGCTACGACACGTTCACCCTGGCCGCCGACGTGGCCAGCGTCATCCGGTCGCTGGGCGAGAAGGACGCGACGGTCGTCGGGCACGGCTGGGGCGGGTGGATCGCCTGGTCCATGCCCACCATGCAGCCCGCGGTGACCCGGGCGGTGGGCGCCCTGTCGATGCCGCACCCGCTGGTCCTGCGCCGGGCCTCGGTGACCAACCCGGCCCAGATCCGTGCCAACGCCTACCTCGCCGGCCTGCAACGGCCGTTCGTGCCCGAACGGCAGATGACCAGGGGGTCGGGCTACGTCGACGCGCTGCTGCACGCCTGGGCCGCGCCCGAGGGCCGCTGGCCGTCACCTGAGGTCGCCGAGCGCTACGCCGACGCGATGGCGCTGCCCTTCGTGGCCCACTCCGCGGCGGAGTACTACCGCTGGGTCGTCCGCAGCCAGCTGCGGCTCGACGGCCGGCGCTTCGCCCGGCGCCTGCGGGGCGATGTGCGCGTGCCCGTCCTCTACCTCCAGGGCGACCGCGACGGCGCGGTCGCCCCGTCCAGCACCCGTGGCTCGGCGGCCTACGTCACGGGCCGCTACGAGGAGCACGTCATCGCCGGCGCCGGGCACTTCCTGCCCGAGGAGGCGCCGGAGGCCGTCAACGCCCACCTCACCCACTGGCTCGACCGCCTCGGCTGACCCGACCGCCGTCGCGGGGTCTCAGCCCGCGGCGCACTCACCGGTGCCGACCGGTGCGGTCGCCGCCCGGGCTGCCTCCAGGACCGGGGCGGCCTCGCCCAGGGTCAGCGCGTAGCCGGTGCTGGCGTCGTCCAGTGACTTGGCGAAGACGATGCCGACGACCCGGCCGTCCCGGGAGAGCAGCGGGCCGCCGGAGTTGCCCGGCTCGACCCGCGCGTAGAGGGAGTAGACCTCGCGCACGGTGCCGGGCGCGCCGTAGATGTCGGAGCCCCGGGCGCTGAGGACCGTGCGCACGCGTGCCGGGTCCAGCCGGTAGGGCCCGTCCAGGGGGAACCCGGCCACCACCGCACCGTCACCGCGGCCGAGCTGGTCGCCCTCGCGCAGCGCCGGCGCCCGCAGGCCGCGCACGTCCAGCACCGCGAGGTCGCGCCGCGGGTCGAAGACCAGGACCCGGGAGTCGTAGGACCGCCCGGTGCCCTGGACCCGCACGCGCGGCGCGGCCATGCCGGCGACGACGTGGGCGTTGGTGACCACCCGGCCGGGCGAGACGACCCAGCCGCTGCCCTCCTGGCCGCGGTTGCAGGCCGCCGCCAGCCCGGTGATCTTGACGACCGACGCCCCGGCCGCGGCCACGCCCCGCGAGGCGGTGACCGCGGGGCTGGGACTGGCCACCGAGGGGATCGGCTCGACCTGGACCCCGTCGAACACGCGGGGGAAGCCCTCGCGGTCGAGCAGGGCACGGAACCCGGCGAAGAGCTGGGTGGTCTGCGCGGGTACCGCCCGGTCGATCGTCTGCAGGATGCGCGAGCTGCCGATGGCCCGGGCCAGCGGCGCGGGAGCCCCGCCGCGCACGGCCCCGGCCACGAACCACACCAGGATCGAGACCGCGACGAGCGAGGCGACCCCGCCCAGGAACGCGTCCACGACCCGCGCCGGCTTGAGCCGGACCTGCCGGCGCAGCCGGGTCCCGGCCGAGACGGCCAGCCCCTGCCCGATCGAGGCCAGCACGAAGACCCCGAAGACCAGCAGGACGGTGTGCCACAGGACGTTGTCGCCGACGCCGTTCCACCGTTGCAGGAGCTGCGGCAGCAGCCACATGCCCAGCGCCCCACCGGCCAGGAAGCCGACGAGAGACATCGTGCTGACCAGCAGCCCCTGCCGGTAGCCGGTCACGGCGTAGCTGAGGAGCAGCACCGCGAGCAGGACGTCGAGGATCACGGCCGCTCCCCGTCACCACGGGGTCGCGCCGACGTCCGGGCGGCCAGCGAGACCATCCGCTCGGGCAGCGGCCGCCGGTCGGTGGTGTCCCATTCCCGGTCCAGGCCGGCCAGCTCGAGCACCTTGGCCAGCAGCCCGGCGGTGAAGCCCCACACCAGCAGGCCGTCGACGTCGAAGGCCGGGCCGACGTAGCCGCTCGGGTGGGTGACGGTGAACCGGCGGGCGGGGTCGGTCAGCTCGGACAGGGGCGCCCGCACCACCCGCGCCACCTCGGCCGGGTCGACCACCTGGATCGGCGAGGGCCGGGCCCACCAGGCCAGCACCGGCGTGACGACGAAGTCGCTCGGCGGCAGGTAGAGCGCGGGCAGCTCGGCGACGATGTCGACGCCGTCGGGGTCGAGGCCCACCTCCTCGCGGGCCTCCCGCATGGCCGCGGCGACCGGGCCCGGGTCGGCGGGGTCCTGCGCCCCGCCGGGAAAGGCGACCTGCCCGGCGTGCGAGCGCAGGTGCGGGGACCGCTCGGTCAGGACGACGTCCTCACCACCATCCTCGGAGGGCCCGAAGAGCATGAGCACGGCCGACGGCCGGCCGCCCTCCTCCGGTGGCAGGAAGCGGCTGAAGTCCGAGGGCGGGATCCGCCCGAGCTCGTCGAGGAGCCGCCGCATCCACGCCGGCTCGGGCGCGTCCTGCGGGAGGCGTCCCCCGGCCCGGCCGTCGGTCGTCATGCGCCGTCCGGGGCGAGCTCGTACTTCAGCAGCTTGGCGGCCTTGACGGGGTCGATCTCCCCCTCGCCGTAGGACGGGCACCAGCGCGCCACCGGGCAGGCGCCGCAGGCCGGCTTGCGGGCATGGCAGGTGCGCCGGCCGTGGAAGATCAGGACGTGGGACAGCATCGTCCAGTCCTTGCGCGGGATCAGGGCGCCGACCGCCGACTCGACCTTGACCGGGTCCTCCTCGGAGGTCCAGCCGAACCGCCGCACCAGCCGGCCGAAGTGCGTGTCGACGGTGATGCCGGGGATGTCGAAGGCGTTGCCCAGCACGACGTTCGCGGTCTTGCGACCGACCCCCGGCAGGGTGACCAGGTCGGCCAGCCGGGGCGGCACCTCGCCCCCGAACCGCTCGACGAGTGCCGTACCGAGCTTGATCAGCGCGTCGGTCTTGGCCCGGTAGAAGCCGGTCGACTGGATCATGGTCTCGAGCTCGGACCGGTCGGCCGCGGCGTAGTCGGCGGCCGTCCGGTAGCGGGCGAACAGGGCGGGCGTCACCAGGTTGACCCGCACGTCAGTGGTCTGCGCCGACAGGACGGTGGCGACCAGCAGCTGCAGCGGGTCCTGGAAGTCCAGCTCGCAGTGGGCGTAGGGATACCGCTCATGCAGCACGCGATACATCTTGCGGGCGCGGCGCGTCAGCGCGACGGTCGTCTCGGCGGTCTGGGCACGCGCGATCTGGGACACAGCGACAGAGTAGAGGGCGGATCTGCCAGCCACC
>Ga0308174_10001901_pt1 | contig 10038 bp, 9 predicted proteins | sample PhyPR2_FD_203894 | JGI IMG/M metagenome (GOLD analysis project Ga0308174, IMG submission 203894) | Soil microbial communities from UC Gill Tract Community Farm, Albany, California, United States - DLSLS.P.R2 | ecosystem: Environmental > Terrestrial > Soil > Agricultural land | place: USA... | reverse complement strand
GTCGCAGCGATTGTTGTCGGTGTGGTTGGCGTGGCCTTTGGTCCAGGTCCACGTCGTCCTGTGCCGCGACACCTGTTCATCGAGATCTTTCCAGAGATCCTGATTGATTACAGGCTTCTTCGCGGCTGTGAGCCAGCCCTTCTTCTTCCAGCCGTGAATCCACGTGGTGATGCCGTTCTTCAAATACTCGGAATCGGTGACCACTTCCACTTCACAGCCTTCGCGCAGCGCTCTGAGGCCTTGGATGGCAGCCGTGATCTCCATGCGATTGTTGGTGGTCTGCTTGTCGCTGCCCCACAGCTCTTTCGTCTGCTCCTTGTAGCGCAGAATGCACGCCCAGCCGCCCGGACCGGGATTGCCCAGGCACGCGCCGTCTGTAATCAGTTGGACCTTCTTCACTGCGCCAGCACCGGCGGCGTATTGAAGAATTCATGGACCATGTCCAGGATTTCGGGCGCTTCGTGCGCGTGGTAAATGGATGCGCGCAGTTGGGCGCCGTGGCGCACGCCGTGCGTGAAGTAGGTGGCGAACTGCTTCATCTTGCCCAGGGCATCGCCCTCGCCGCGTTCGATGAGCATGGAGTAGTATCGGCGCATCATCTCGTACCGATCGTCCTGCGTCGGCTCATCGTAACGGCCGGTGGCGATGTACTGCGCGATCTGGCGGAAGATCCACGGGTTGCTGCTGGCCGCGCGGCCGATCATCACGCCGTCGCAGCCGGTTTCGCGGACCATGCGCACGGCGTCCTCTGGAGTTACGATGTCGCCATTGCCGATGACAGGAATCTTCACGGCGGCTTTCACTTCGGCGATGCGCGTCCAATCGGCTTTGCCGCTGTAGCCCTGCTCGCGGGTTCGCGGATGGAGCGCGATCGCCTGTAGTCCGCAGTCCTCGGCCAACTGGCCCATGCGGATATTCACCAGTTCCTCGTCATTCCAGCCGGCGCGGTACTTGAGTGTGAACGGAATCGAGATCGCCTGGCGGACTTCGCGCAGCAACCGCTCGACGAGGGGAAGATCGCGCAGCAGCCCGGAGCCTCCATTGCACTTCACAACCTTATTCACGGGGCAGCCGAAGTTGATGTCGAGAACGTCGAAGCCCAGGTCCTGGCAAACGCGCGCGGCGTCCGCCATCACGGCGGGGTCGGCGCCGAAAAGCTGGGCGGAGATGGGGTGCTCTTCGGGGTCGAAGGCGAGGTACCTGGTGAGTGTCTTCGTCGGCTTGCGCGCGCCCATGGAGGCGCTGACGCCATGCGAGCTGGTGAACTCGGTCATGATGAGGCCGCACCCGCCCAGATTGCGTATGAAGCGGCGGAAGACGGTATCTGTGACCCCGGCCATGGGCGCCAGCACCGTCGCGGGCGCAATTCGGACCGGACCGATCGGAAACTCTGTAGGGAAGGGAATCATGCCTCGAATTATTTAATTTTAACGGGTTTCGAGCGCGGAAACGAAACCGGGCGGAAGGGCGTCAGATGGGGTAAGGGGAAGTAAGCGGGAATGAGGCCGATCCATATCGTAATCCTTATGTTGGCGGGCGCTTTGGGCGGCGCCGCGTTGATGAAGGTAGTGCAGCGACCCACGTCTGCTGTGGCTCAGCAGCAGGCATCGGTTGCCCAGGAAGCGCCGGCGAGCACGCCGGCTCCCGCGGTTCAGCCCCCGCCGGTCCAGTCGCCGCCGGTCCAGCCAGCAGCGCCGGCGGCCGAAACTGCTCCGCCGGTCGCACCCGCGCCCGAAACTACCCGAGCCGTCGTGGTCGAGACTCGCAAGCCGTCGCCGATGAAGCCGGCGCAGAAGGTCAGAGAAGAGCGGGAGAGCCGGATTCGGCCGGTGCCGGTACAGAAACGGACCCTTACTGCTTTCGCGGCGAAGCCCGCAGCGCCGGCGGTGCAGGAGAGGCCGGTCGCCGTTGCGCCGGCGGTGCAGGAGAGGCCGGCCGCCGTCGCGCCACCGCCTGTGGTAGCCCCCGCGGTGGATCCGCAGCCCGCGCCCCGGCAGGAGCCGCCCGTCCCCGTTTCTCCACCCGCGCGCACTGAGCCGGAGGTAGTTACGCCTCCGCCGGCTCCGCCCGCTCCCGAACCCAACAGGGCTACGCTGAACGCCGGTATGTTGATTCCGGTGCGCCTGTTGGACGGGTTGTCGAGCGAGCGGAACGTCTCGGGCGACGCTTTCACGGCCACACTTGACCATGAACTGGTCGCCGATGGCTTCGTGATCGCCGAACGCGGCGCGCGGGTGGACGGCCGAGTGGTGGATGTGGATCGGGGCACGAAAGTCAAAGGCGGCGCGACCCTCACCGTGGAACTCACGCGGCTGCACACCAGCGACGGGCAGACTGTGCCGATTCAAACCGATACGTTTCAGAAGCGCAGCGAGCCGGACCATCGGCAGGATGCCGAGAAGGTCGGCGTTGGAGCGGTGATCGGCGCGGTCATCGGCGGAATTGCCGGGGGCGGCAAGGGTGCGACGATCGGCGCCGGAGCAGGCGCGGGCGCCGGTGGGGCTGACGCGGTCCTGACCCGCAAGGCCGCGGCGCTGCCGAGCGAAACGCGCCTCAGCTTCCGGTTGCGCGCTCCGGTGCCTCTGACCGAACGGCGTTAGGCGCGCGAGTGGTCGTAACGCAGGGCGAGCTTCGCTCGCCGCAACAGGAAAGATTCCTGTTGCCACGTGCGCCGCTGCAACCGGCGTGGACTTCGGTCGCTACACGGTACAATGTGTTTCACCATGTTTTTCCGCACGACCCTCCTTGCGGTTCTTGTCTGCCTTTCCTCTTTCGGCCAAGCCAAGCGACCCATCAATCACCACGATTACGATTCCTGGCGGTCCATCGCCGGGCAGCATCTTTCGCCTGACGGCAAATTCCTCGTCTATGCGGTGTTTCCGCAGGAGGGCAATGGCGAAGTCATCATTCGCAACCTGGTGACAGGCAAGGAAGCGCGCTTCGCCGCCGGTGAACGGCCCGCGCCTGCGCCCGCGGCCGATTCCGAAGAGGGCACGCCGCAGCAGCGAAACCTCACCATTCAGATCTCTGCCGATAGCCGCGTTGCCGCCTTCAGCGCTTTCCCTCTGCATGAAGACGTCGTCAAGGCAAAGAAAGACAAGAAGCCCGCGCCCAAGGACGCGCTGGTGATCGTGGATCTGGCTTCGGGCAAGGAGACGCGCATCGATCGCGTTCGGCGCTTCCAGATGCCGGAAAAGAACGCCGCGCTTCTGGTCTATTCCAAGGACGCTCCCGATGCGCCCGCAGCTCAGGGCGGCACGGCAGTGAATGGCGGCGGACCGGGCGATGAAGATCAGCAGGGAGGCCGCGGCGGCCGCGGGGCTGGCGGTGGCGGCGGTCGCGGAGCCCGTCCGGAATTCGGCACCGATATGGTGGTGCGCACGCTCGCCGACGGCGCGGAGAAGACCGTCACCGACGTCGCCGAATTCGTCCTCAGCGACGATGGTCAGGACCTGGTCTGGGCGATTGCCGCGCGCGACACCACGCGCAACGGCGTTTACGTCGCGCATCCGGCCGCCGCAGGCATCGGCGCGCCGCTGCTCGCGGGCAAGGGAAAATACGAAAAGCTGGTCTGGGATGAGAAGCAAAGTCAGGTCGCATTCCTGAGCGATCGCGACGATGCCGCATCCAGGCAACCCAAGTTGAAGCTCTACCGTTGGGAGCGCGGGGCGCCGGCCGCTGCCGAGCTGGCGTCCGCCGAGACTGGCGGCTTCCGCAAGGAATTCGCGATCAGCGATAAGGGCACGCTCGCGTTTTCCCGCGACGGCTCGAGCCTGCTCTTCGGAGTTGCTACGCCCGCACTGGCGCCCGCGCCGGTCGGCGATACGGAAGCCGATGCAAAGGCCGTGCTCGACCTTTGGTCGTACAAAGACGACTATATCCAATCCATACAGAAGGTGACCGCGGCTCGCGATCGCAACCGCACGTTCACCGCCGTGTATTCCATTGCCGGCCACAAAGTGGTTCAGCTTGCCGACCCCACGCTGGAGCAGGTGAGTCTCTCGGACAATCCGCAAGTGGCGCTCGGCACGGACACGCGCGAGTACCGCCGCATGAACGATTACGACGAGCGCTACTCGGACGCGTACCTGATCGACACCGCGACCGGCGCGCGCAAATTGGTCCTCAAGAAGCACCACGGCACGGCATCGCTCTCGCCCGACGGCAAGTACATTCTCGCCTTCGATGGCCGGGATTGGAGCACAGTGTCGGTGGCCGACGGCAAGACGGTGAACCTCACTGCCAAGCTGCCGGTGAAGTTCTTCAATGAAGAAACCGATACGCCGAGTTCGCCGAACGCATACGGCAGCGGCGGCTGGACGAAGGACGGCAAGAGTGTCCTGCTGTACGACAAGTTCGATGTGTGGCGTATGTCGCCGGATGGTTCCTCGCCGGCGGACATTACAGCGGGCTACGGCCGGGCGCACGATTTGCGGCTGCGGGTCACGCGGCCCGACGCGGATCCGCGAGATCGCGGCATAGATCCCGCGAAGCCGCTCTTCCTGCAGGCTGAGAATCTGAAGACGTGGGACAGCGGTTTCTTCACCGGCAGCATCAATGGCGGAGAGCCGAAGAAGCTGGTGCTCTCGGCGAAGTATTACAGCGCTCCCGTGAAGGCGAAGAATGCGGACGTATACCTGCTCACCGAGCAGACGTTCAACGAATTCCCCGACCTGTTGGTCACCGATGGCACGTTCAAGGAACTGCGCAAGGTCAGCCATGTGAATCCGCAGAAGGACAAACTGCTGTGGGGCACCGGCGAAGTGGTGCAGTACAAGAATGCCGACGGCGTGCCGCTCACCGCCGCGCTTTACAAGCCTGAGAATTTCGACCCGCACAAGAAGTACCCGATGATGGTCTACATCTACGAGAAGCTCACGGACCGCGTGAACCGTTTTGTGGATCCGCGTCCGGGTCACAGCATCAACCTCTCGTATTACGTCAGCAACGGATACCTGGTGCTCACGCCGGACATCGTTTATACAGTCGGCTATCCGGGGCAGAGCGCGCTGAAGTGCGTGCTGCCGGCGGTGCAGTCGGTGGTCGATAAGGGCTTTGTCGACGAGAGCGCGATCGGCATACAGGGTCACAGTTGGGGCGGCTATCAGATCGCGTACATGATCACGCAGACCAACCGCTTCAAGGTGGCCGAGGCGGGTGCGCCGGTGGCGGACATGATCAGCGCGTACGACGGCATTCGCTGGGGCACCGGCATTCCGCGGCAGTTTCAGTATGAGCATACGCAGAGCCGTATCGGCGGATCCATCTGGCAATATCCGACGCGCTTTATCGAGAACTCGCCGATCTTCTGGGCGGATCGCGTGCAGACGCCGCTGATGATTCTGCAGAACGATGCCGATGACGCTGTGCCGTGGTACCAGGGCCTCGAATATTTCCTTGCGCTGCGCCGCCTGGGCAAGGAAGTATACCTGTTCAATTACAACGGCGAGCCGCATCACCTCGATAAGCGTCCGAATCAGAAGGACTACACGATTCGCATGCAGCAGTTCTTCGACCATTACTTGAAGGGCGCGCCTGCGCCGGCATGGATGGAGAAGGGCGTGCCGTACATCGAGCGCGAGAAGACCGAATTGCAGCGCCTGGCCAGCGGCGCCGGGCAATAGCGCGAATGCCATTCGACGGGAAGCGCGTGGTGGCGTTCGAAAGCCGGCGGGCGCAGGAAATGGCGGAGCTGATTCGCAAGCAGGGCGGCGAAGCTTTTGTCGCTCCTTCCATGCGCGAAGTTCCCATGGCGGAAGATGCCGAAGTGTACCGCTTCGGCGAACAACTCATGGCGGGCGGGTTCGATTGCGTGGTGCTGATGACGGGAGTCGGCACACGGCAGTTGAATCGTGTACTGGCTGCGCGTTTCGGTGAAAACGCATTCGCCGAAGCGCTACGGAATGTGGCGGTGATCGCGCGCGGACCCAAGCCGATGGCGGCGCTTCGCGAGATGAACGTACCGGCCGCCGCCGTCGCGCCGGAGCCGAATACGTGGCGCGAGGTGCTGGGTGTGATGGAAGGGCGCGCGGAGAAGCGGATCGCGGTGCAGGAATACGGCCGCTCGAATGAGGAGCTGCTGACGGAGCTGCGGGCACGGGGCGCGGAAGTGACTCCGGTTCGCGTATACGAATATGCGCTGCCTGTGGAGACGGGTCCGCTGCGCGAAGCGGCGCGGCGCTTGAGCGCGGGCGAAGTTGATGTGGCGCTGTTTACTACGGCGACGCAGATCGTTCACCTGGCGCAGGTCGCTCGCCAGGCGGGAATGGAGGAATCCACGCTCGCCGGGTTGCGCAAGTGCTTCGTGGCGTCGATCGGTCCAACGACTACGGAGGCTCTGGAAGAATTCGGCGTCAAGCCGAAGCTCGAACCGTCGCATCCGAAAATGGGTTTGCTGGTGATGGAAGCGGCGCAGGCGATTTCGCCGGCGGGGCGATAGAGAACATGCCGAAGCGTCCCAAAACGGTGGCCGCGCAGGTCGCCGAATTCACGTCGCTGGCCTTGTTGCTGCCCATCTCGGTGCTGGTGGGCTATGTCATCGGCTACTTTCTGGATAAGTTGTTCCACACGCATTTTCTGTATATCGTGTTTCTCCTGATCGGAGTGGCGTCCGGGCTCATTCAGGTGATTCGCGAGCTTTTGAAGGACAGCGGCGGCAATGGCGGAAGTTGACGCCGCTTTTTTCGATCGCGCGGTGGACCGCATCGCCCGCATGATGGTGGGGATCGGCGCCGGCGGCACGCTGGGGCTGCTGGTGTGGCGCGGGTGGGAATGGGGCGTCGGATTCGCCTTCGGGTCCTTTGTCTCGTGGCTGAATTACCGCTGGCTAAAGGAGACTGTAGATGCGCTCGGCAGGGGCGAGGTGCGCAAGCGCGTGGCTGTCAAAGCCGCGGGCCGGTACCTACTCCTGGGTGGTGCCGCCTATGCTATATTGAGGTTTTCCAAAATCAGCAAGCCTGCTGCAATGGCTGGCTTGTTCATCGCCGCCGCAGCGGTGATTGTAGAAATCGTCTTCGAACTCATCTATGCACCACGAAACTGAACTCTGGGTCACTAAACTACTGAACGATCATCTTGCCGGCCTGGGAAACCAGGCGCTGCAGCTTGTGGGAATGCACCAGGACGCGCGTCCGTGGAGCAACTACATTGCGATGGAACTCGTGGTGGCGCTGCTCATCGTGGTGGTGTTTGCGATGCTGCGTCCGCGCCTCTCGGCTACCAATCCCGGCACCATGCAGCACGTCTTCGAAGTGATCTACGATTTCGTTCACGGGCAGACCGATGAGCAGGTAGGGCATGGCGGAAGCCATTACCTGGCGTTCTTCGGCACGCTGTTTATTTTTATTCTGTTCGCCAACCTGATCGGCATCATTCCGGGTTTCGAATCGCCGACCATGGTGCCCGCCGTGCCCCTGGGCTGCGCGGTGGCGACGTTTGCGTATTACAACTTCGTGGGCATACAGGCGAACGGAATTTTTAAATACCTGGCGCACTTCGCCGGTCCCATCTGGTGGATGGCGCCGCTGATGATTCCCATCGAAATCGTCAGCCATCTGGCGCGCCCGCTTTCGCTGACCCTGCGACTTTACGCCAACATGTATGCAGGCGAGCAGGTCACGATGGTGTTCCTCGGCCTTACTTATCTCGTCGTGCCGGCCATTTTCATGGGGCTGCACGTTTTCGTGTCACTGTTGCAGGCTTATATCTTCATGCTGCTGACCATGCTGTATGTGGCCGGCGCGACCGTGCACGAAGAACACTAAATTCATACCGGCTTTATGCCGCTCTTTCAGTGTGAGCCCGGCGTCCTCCCAAGGGCGGCGGGGACCACCTCCTGGGAGCGATTCTTAAGGAGAAAAAATGACGAAGAAGTTGATGATGTTGGTGTCGCTGATCTTCGCTTTCGCCGCCATGGCGATGGCGCAGCCGGCGGGCGGGGCTGCGGCTCCGGTTAGCAACTGGTGGGTTTCGGTGAGCGCCGGTTTCGGTATGGCGATCGCCTCCGGCCTTTGCGGTCTGGCTCAGGCGAAGGCGATTGCGGGCTGCGCCGAAGGTATGGCGCGCAATCCGGGCGCGACGGCTGCGATCCGTTTCGCTTTGCTGTTAGGACTGATTCTGATTGAATCGCTGGCCTTGTACACGCTGGTGATCATTATTCTGAAAGTCGGCTAGTCTCGTTCGCAAGCAGTACGGACCGGGCTCACCTCCCCGGTCCGTCTTCCTCGCGGTAGTAGGATTCCAGGAGGCGCACGCTACCGCGGTCCATATCCATCGGAAATCTCCCATCCGTACTACTGAGTCTTAGCGCCTAGTACCCAGGCGTACTGGCGTAACTGTCATGGTCTATTGACCTTCGTGCTAAAACCCACTTAGCATGTAACTGAAAGCTTCATGGAACAGCGAAGAACCAGGCGTTTTAAACTCCAGTTGCCGCTCTCAATCGTACGCGCCGGCGCCGAACGCGTGGTTGCAGCGGGATTCACGCGAAACATCAGCTCCAGCGGGGTGCTGTTCACCTCGGAGCGCGAGCCCGATCTCGGCGGACCCATCGAATATGTGATTACCTTGAATCACGATGGTCCGCAAGCGGTGAATCTGCGGTGTGTCGGGAAGGTACTCCGTGCGGAACGGCAGAATCCCGGAGCGGAAGCGCGCGCATTTCAGGTCGCGGCGACGCTCGAGCGATACGAATTCGTTAGGGAGCACTAAAAGCGCCGCCGCCTCTTTGCTAAGATAGCAAAGAAAAGGCGAAAGCGCTATGGATCTCTCGCTCGGTTTTCCCGAATTCACAAATGAACTCGCAGTAGCTTCGAAACCCTCCCTGGAAGCCATTGTGTCGCGGTTTCGCGCGGCACACGCGGAACCCGATTCGGCGGTTCGCGCCATCCACCATCAACCCGCGAGCGAAGGTGTCTTCTCGCCGATTCCGGAAGCTGTGCATGCCGTGTTGCGCGGCGCGCTGGAACGCCGCGGAATCGCGAAGCTGTTCGTCCATCAGGCCGAAGCGTTCGAACATGTGCAGGCGGGCCGCAATGTCGCCGTCGTGACCCCTACGGCTAGCGGCAAAACGCTGTGCTACAACCTGCCGGTGTTGAATCTGCTGCTCGGCGACCCGGGGGCGCGCGCTATGTACCTCTTCCCGACCAAGGCGCTCGCCGAGGATCAGCTCCACGAGCTGAATCGCGCGGTCGAGGAGATGGGCAGCGACATACGCGCGTTCACTTACGACGGGGATACGCCGCAGGATGCGCGCAAGGCGATCCGGCAGCGGGCCAACATCGTCTTGACGAATCCGGACATGCTCCACAGCGGCATTCTGCCGCACCACACGAAATGGGCGAAGTTCTTCGAGAATCTGCGGTATGTGGTGATCGACGAGCTGCACTCTTATCGCGGCGTGTACGGTAGCCATTTGGCGAACCTGCTGCGCCGGCTGCGGCGGATCTGCGAATTCTACGGCTCGCAGCCGCGAATCATCTGCTGCTCGGCGACCATTGCGAATCCGCGAGAGCTGGCGCAGGCATTGACGGGCGAAGACTTCGCGCTGATCGATAAGAACGGCGCGCCGCGCGGCGAGAAGTATTTCATCTTTTATAATCCGCCGGTGGTGAACCGGCAGCTCGGCATACGCCGCAGCTATATCGGCGAGACACGCCGCGTGGCGCTGGAGTTCATCGAGCGCGGCCTGCAGACGCTGGTATTCGCCAACAACAGGCTCGCGACGGAAGTGCTGGTGACGTACTTAAAGGATGCCTGCGACCGCGGTAAGGTGCCGAGCGAGACGGTGCGCGGATATCGCGGCGGTTATCTGCCGAAGGAGCGCCGCGAAATCGAGCGCAAGCTGCGGGAGGGCGCCATTCGCGCGGTGGTCGCCACGAACGCGCTGGAATTGGGAATCGATATTGGTTCGTTGGACGCGGTGGTGATGGCCGGGTATGCGGGCACGATCGCATCGAGTTGGCAGCGCGCCGGACGCGCCGGGCGGCGGAACGCGACGTCGGCAGCCGTGCTGGTGGCTTCGAGCGCGCCGCTCGACCA
>Ga0308174_10001900_pt1 | contig 10039 bp, 10 predicted proteins | sample PhyPR2_FD_203894 | JGI IMG/M metagenome (GOLD analysis project Ga0308174, IMG submission 203894) | Soil microbial communities from UC Gill Tract Community Farm, Albany, California, United States - DLSLS.P.R2 | ecosystem: Environmental > Terrestrial > Soil > Agricultural land | place: USA... | reverse complement strand
GGGCCCAGGTTTGGGCGAGCCAGACGCCGACGGAACGCGGCGGCACGGCCTCGCTCTACGGCGGCGGGGTCGCCTACGACCAGGGCCGCGTCTTCGCGTCGAACGGCCTCGGTTTCGTCTCTGCACTGGACGAGCGTAACGGCGGCATCGTCTGGAAAGTGCGGCCGGGCGGACCGCTGCGCGGCGCCCTGAGCGTCGGCAACGGCGCAATCTATGTCGTCAGCCAGGACAACCAGATCTATTCGCTCAAGGAACAGGACGGCTCGACCAACTGGTCGCAGGCCGCGACCCTCGAGATTGCCGGCGTGTTCGGCTCTGCTTCGCCGGCTGTCGGGCAGGGCACGGTCGTCGCAGGCTTCTCCTCCGGCGAGCTCAACGCCTACCGCTACGAGAACGGGCGCCAGGTCTGGCAGGACGCGTTGCAGCGCACCAGCATCCGGACCAGCGTTTCCTCGCTCAACGATGTCGACGCGAACCCGGTGATCGATAGCGGACAGGTCATCGCCGTCGGGCAGGGCGGACGCATGGTATCGCTCGACCTCATCACCGGGCAGCGCCAGTGGGAACTGAACCTGGCCGGCATCGATACGCCGTGGGTCGCGGGCGACTGGATTTTCGTGGTGACCGATCAGGCGAAGCTGATCTGCGTCTATCGCCAGAACGGGCATATCCGCTGGATCACGCAGCTGCCGCAGTTCGCGAAGGCCAAGGCCAAGAAGGGCGAGATCGATTATTCGGGTCCCGTTCTCGCAGGCGGCCGGCTGATCGTCACGGGCTCCAACGGCGCGTTGATCTACGTCGATCCGGCCACCGGAGCCGTGCAAAGCCAGGCGAGCCTCGGCGCGCCAGTCAACCTCTCGCCGGTGGTCGCCAACTCGACGCTATACATCCTCGATGACCGCGGCCGGCTGAGCGCCTTCAGGTAAGCCCTCGCAGCGCTCCACACGCGCTGCTATCGGCTCCCGATGCCCCTTCCCACCGTCGCAATCGTCGGCCGACCTAACGTCGGCAAATCCACGCTGTTCAACCGGCTCGTGGGCAAGCGCCTTGCGCTGGTCGACGATCGGCCCGGAGTCACGCGCGATCGGCGGGAAGGCGACGCAAAGCTGCTGGGATTGGATTTCCGAGTCATCGATACGGCCGGCTTCGAGGACGAAGACCCGCACAGCCTCCCTGGTCGCATGCGGACGCAGACCGAGGCCGCCGTTCGTGACGCCGACGCAGCTCTCTTTCTCGTCGATGCCCGCGAAGGGCTGACTCCGCTCGACGAGGAAATCGGCCGCTGGCTCCGCGCGGAGAGCACGCCGGTCATCGTGGTTGCCAACAAGGCCGAAGGCCGCGCCGCCGAGAGTGGCATTTTCGAGGCCTTCCGCCTCGGCCTTGGCGATCCGGTGGCACTCAGCGCTGAACATGGCGAAGGCGTCGCCGACCTGTTCGAGGCGCTTCGCCCCCACGTCGAGCACGAGCACTACGAGGCAGAAGAGGAAGACGAGGACAGTCCCGGAGCGCCGCTCAAGCTGGCGATCGTCGGCCGCCCGAACGCGGGCAAGTCAACGCTCGTCAACCGCATGCTCGGCGAAGACCGGATGATCACGGGCCCCGAGGCGGGCATCACGCGCGATTCGATCAGCCTCGACTGGGAATGGGAAGGTCGTCCCGTCCGTCTCGTCGATACCGCTGGCCTCAGGAAGCGCGCCAAGGTCGAAGACAAGCTGGAGCGCCTGTCTGTTGCAGATACCCGCCGCGCGATCGATTACGCGGAGGTCGTCCTGCTCCTGCTGGACGCGACCCGTGGACTCGAGGTGCAGGACCTGAAGATCGCGTCGCAAGTGATCGAAGAGGGACGGGCGCTGCTCATCGCGCTCAATAAATGGGATGTCGCGGAGAATGCTTCGTCGCTCTTCAACGGGGTCAAGGCAGCGCTCGGCGAAGGGCTCGCCCAATTGCGCGACGTCCCCGTGCTCACCGTCTCAGCGAAGACGGGCAAGGGGACCGACACGATCCTCAAGGTCGGGTTCGAATTGCGCGAGGCGTGGAGCCGCCGCATTCCGACTGGAGAGCTCAACCGCTGGTTCGAGGCAGCGATCGACGCCAACCCGCCGCCCGCGCCCAAGGGCCAGCGAATCAAGCTCCGCTACATCACGCAGGTGAAAACCCGCCCGCCGAGCTTCGTGGTATTTGGCAACCGCACCGACGAGCTGCCCGAAAGCTATCGGCGCTACCTCCTCAACGCGATGCGCCGCGATTTGAAACTCGGCCCGATCCCGATCCGCTTGGAATTCCGCGGTCGGTCCAATCCGTTCGACAGGAACCGGCGCTAAGGCAAATTTTACCCTTTCCGGGCTATCCGCTCTGGGTGGAGATGAGGAGCGGAAGCTTGTCCGACGAAGCTCGGGACGTGGTCGACTGGACGTATTTCGAGAAGAGCCGGAGCGAGCTTGGCCCCGGCTTCATCCGCATTCTGTCCTACTTCAAGGAAGACGGCGTGAAGTCGATCGCCCAGATCGAGCAGGCGATGCGCGACCAGAACACGACGGCGCTGGTCATCCCGGCGCACACGCTGAAGGGCGAGGCCCGCCAACTCGGCGCCGAGCCGCTGGCCAACGTCGCCGAGCTGATCGAGACCACCGCTCGCATCTGCATGGAAACGCACCGCTTCCCGGACGAACTCGTCCCCCAGGTCGTCGAGCTTCGCGAGCTGTTCAACCAGACCATCGACCTGTTCGACAAGGCGACGAACCCACTGGTCAGCCGCACCCCGACGGGCGGCTTCGGGCGCAAGTTCACGAACCAGGGATTCGGCCGGATTTGAAGCGCTAGCCCGTCACCCTGAACTCGTTTCAGGGTCCATTTTCGGGAACCTCTCAGCGCTTCATCGGAATGGATGCTGATACAAGTTCAGCATGACGCTCGACGGTCAATCCTCCGCCGCTTCGCTCTGCAGCTGGATGTAGTTCTGCAGGCCCATCCGCGCGATCATCTCGAATTGCGTCTCGATGAAGTCGATGTGCTTCTCTTCGTCTTGCAGGATCTCACGCGCGAGGTCGCGGCTGACATAGTCGCGGACGCTTTCGGCATGAGCGATCAGCTCGCGGTATAAAGTCGCCCCTTCAAGCTCCGCTTCGAGGTCGGCACGCAGGACTTCTTCGATATTTTCGCCGATGCGTAACCGCCCGAGCGCCTGGAAGTTGGGCAGGCCGTCGAGAAACAGGATCCGCTCGGACAGCCGGTCGGCATGCTTCATCTCGTCGATCGACTCGTGGCGTTCGTATTCGGCGAGCTTCGCCACGCCCCAGTTGTCGAGCATGCGGTAATGCAGCCAATATTGGTTGATCGCGGTCAGCTCTGCCTTGAGCGCCGCGTTCAGTAGCTCGAGGACTTTCGGATCCCCCTGCATGAGCAGGCGGATGCGCTCACGCGGCGACGGCGTCAACCTTCAGCAGTTCGGCACGCTCGTCGTTGATAATGTCCTGCGCGAAGTCGAGGCAGGAGCCGCACTGCGGTTCGCACCCATGAAAAGCATAGGCCTTCAGGGGGTTGGGAGCGGCGGCGCGAGCAGCCTGACGCACTTCGCTCTCGGTGATGCGGTTGCAGAGGCACACGATCATGACGCGCTATTTAGCGCTAATGAGAACCATTCGCAAGTATCTAGAAGCGCCGTGCGAAAACTCTGGTGATGTAAGCCAGCGGCCAGCCAACGAGCACGATGTGGGCAAACAGCTGCGTGCCGATGGACAGAGCTTTGGGCGGCCAGGCAGCCGGAAACCGAAGCGGCACGACGAGCAGGTTCATGACGACGTAGGTGAGCAGGCCGTAGACGAGCCCGGCGAGCAGCGGCTTCTCGATCAGCGATGGCATGGTGCGCGTGACGAGGACGAAGATCGCGACCATGATGGCCATCAGCGAATAATGGACTGCAAGGCCTAGAACCGATCCTGCTCCGCCCCATTCAGTCGCTTGCGGAAAGGGACCCGAAGCGACGAACCGCAGCATTGCGGCTGGCTCTTTGCCGCGCATCAGGGTGAGGATGACCGCCAGCAGGATGTCGAGCGTCCCGCAGAGCAGGGTGGCCAGGACGATCGGCTTCCACAGCGAATTGGCGTGCATGGTATCCCCCTGTCCCCGCGGATCTCGTCTTCACGACTAGCCCCGATCCTGCCCATCCATGATCGACCGAAGACGCCCCCTTGTCGACCAGAGCATTAGAACTCAGGCGTCAACTCGCTGCCCATCAGCTTGGGGAAGAAGCCTTCATGCGCCGCGCGCAGGTCGGACAAAGGCACCGACTGCGTCTCACCCGTCGCGCTGGAGCGGATGACGATCGCGTCCCCACCGGTGGTGCCGATCTCGATAGCGAAGATCTGCGCCGCATTGGCGATGGCGCGGACGCCTTCCGGCCACCGGGTCGTGACCAGCATCCGGCCCTGGTCCTCACCGAACAGCACGGCCGCTGCATTGCGTGCGCTCGGCAGCTTAACTTCCGCGCCGGTGCCGCCGGCAAGCGCCATCTCGGCGATAGCGACGAGAGCGCCGCCGTCGCTGACGTCGTGGATCGCGGTAACCTTGCCGCCGGCAATCAGGTCGCGGGCGACCTGACCCAGGCGGCGTTCGGTTGCGAGGTCGACCGATGGCGGCGGTCCTTCGCGACGGCCGTGGCAGACTTCGAGCCACAGCGACTGGCCGACGTGCCCGGTCGAGTGCCCGAGGAGCATCAGCGTTTCGCCCGATTCCTTGAACGCGATGTTGGCGCTCTTCGTCCAGTCATCAAGCAGGCCAACGCCGCCGATCGCGGGCGTCGGCAGGATGGCGAGGCTGGTGCGGTCCTCGTTCTTGGTTTCGTTGTAGAGCGAGACGTTGCCGCTCACGATCGGGAAGTCGAGCGCACGGCACGCTTCAGCCATGCCTTCCAGGCAGCCGACGAACTGCCCCATGATCTCGGGCCGCTGCGGGTTGCCGAAGTTGAGGCAGTTGGTGACCGCAAGCGGCCTCGCGCCGACGGCGCAGAGGTTGCGGTAGGCTTCGGCCACCGCCTGCTTCCCGCCTTCGACCGGATCGGCATAGCAATAACGCGGCGTCACATCGGTGGTGATGGCCAGCGCCTTCTTCGTCCCGTGCACGCGCACCACCGCCGCGTCGCCGCCCGGACGCTGCACCGTGTCGGCGCCGACCTGCTGATCGTACTGCTCCCAGACCCAGCGCCGGGAGGCGAGGTTCGGCGAACCCATCAGCTTCAGCAAGTCCGACGCAAAGTCGGTGCTCTCCGGAATGTCGGCCAGCGGCTCGGGCGCCTTCGGGATGACATAGGGCCGCTCGTAGCAGGGCGCCTCATCGGCGAGCGGGTCGAGCGGAATGTCGCAGACGACCTCGCCATTGAACTCCAAGACCATGTGCCCCGTGTCCGTGACCTCGCCGATCACCGCAAAATCCAGCTCCCACTTGCGGAAGATCGCCTCGGCCTCGGGCTCGCGGCCGGGCTTCAGCACCATGAGCATCCGCTCCTGGCTCTCGGAGAGCATCATCTCGTAGGGGGTCATGCCTTCTTCGCGGCACGGCACCTTGTTCATGTCGAGGCGGATGCCGGCGCCGCCCTTGGACGCCATCTCGACGGACGAGCTGGTCAGGCCGGCCGCACCCATGTCCTGGATCGCCACGATGGCATCGGTGGCCATCAGCTCGAGGCAGGCTTCGATCAGCAGCTTCTCGGTAAACGGATCGCCGACCTGGACGGTCGGCCGCTTCTCTTCACTGTCCTCGTCGAAGTCGGCGCTGGCCATGGTTGCGCCGTGGATGCCGTCGCGGCCGGTCTTCGAGCCGACGTAGACGATCGGGTTGCCGATGCCGGACGCGGCCGAGTAAAAAATTTTGTCCGTCTTCGCGACGCCGACGGTCATCGCATTGACGAGGATGTTGCCGTCATAAGCCGGGTCGAAGTTCACTTCGCCGCCGACGGTGGGGACGCCGACGCAGTTGCCGTAACCGCCGATGCCCGCAACCACACCCGAGACGAGGTGACGCATCTTCGGATGATCCGGACGGCCAAAGCGCAATGCATTGAGGTTCGCGACAGGGCGCGCGCCCATCGTGAAGACGTCGCGCAGGATGCCGCCGACACCGGTCGCGGCGCCTTGATACGGTTCGATGTACGAAGGGTGGTTGTGGCTCTCCATCTTGAAGATGGCCGCATCGCCGTCGCCAATGTCGATCACGCCGGCATTCTCGCCCGGGCCCTGAATGACCCACGGGGCCGAGGTCGGCAACTTCTTCAGGTGCACCCGTGAGCTCTTGTAGCTGCAGTGCTCCGACCACATGACCGAGAAGATCCCGAGCTCAACGAGGTTCGGCTCGCGCCCGAGCGCTTTGAGAATCCGGTCGTATTCGTCGGGGGCAAGCCCGTGTTCGGCAACGATCTGGGGGGTGATGGCAGGAGCTTCGAGCACGTCCATGGCGGCGCTCCTAGCCGCCTGTCCGACAATAGCCTAGACGTCGTGACGCGCGAACCGGGCTCCCGAGAAGATCAATGTCTGCGGCCGCCCATCGATGAAGTCCGCGAACGACGCACGCTCCGGCGACCATTCTTCCTTTCCTACGCGCCATAGATTGTCGCCGATCTTCGTCATCGGGCCTTCGGTGCCGATCCACAGCCTGCCGCCGCGCTCGACCACGGGCATCGGCCCGTACCACGGATTGTCGTTGACGTAGCGGCCGGCCAGCCGTGCGAGCGCCGGACCGGACGACGGCACCGTCGCACCCGCCCCATCCCGGGCGTAGGAATTCGGGCCCCAGCTCGCGAGCGCCACGGCGCCTCCGTTCCGCTCGAACGAGAAGCTGTACTGGCGGAACAACGGGTGGGTCGTCCGAAACATGTCCTCGGCGACGGGCTGGAGCCGCGCGGACTGCCCGCCGGCGACGATGGCGAGCGGTGATCCCTGCCGGACCTCGAACGCGCCGGCAGGCCCGGAATAGCGGCCGGCATATGAGGCGGCGTTCGGCAGTCCGATGTCGAGCGGCGGAGGAGCGGGGAGCGGCCGCCCCGCGGCGGCATTGGTCAGCGCATCCACTGCGAAGCGGGTCAGCAAGCGCGGCCGGTACTCGGCGAAGGCGCTGATGTTTGCACTTGCGAACGCACCGGCGCCGCTCGCCACGTCGACATGGAACGACGAGCAGAAGGACAGCATGCCGCCGGTGTGGTGAAGATAGTGGCGGGAGCCCTCGCCGACATGCATCAGCCCGTTGCCGTAGCTCATCCCCGGCTTGTCGCTGGGCACCTGGCGAGTCGTAAGCCGTTGCGCCTGCTCGGCCGACAGGCCGAGACCTCCCTTGCCCCGAACGGCAGCCGCCAGTGCGCGCAGGAATGCCAGCATGTCATCCGCGGTGGACGCGACGCAGCCGGCACCGGCGGTCATGTCGACCCACGGAGCCGGCGCGAGGACGGCTCCGGGCAAGTAAGCGGCGAAGCGGTCGGCAGCCTCGTAACCTTGTGCATAGAGCGGCCGGTCGGCGTCGACGATGGCGCCGCGCGAGCGATTCATTTGCAACGGCGCGAAGATGCGTTCGCCCAGCACCCGGGCGAGCGGCTTGCCGGTGACGTGCTGGACCAGCTTGCCGAGTATCTCGTAGCCGGTGTTCGAATAATGCCAGTGCGCTCCCGGCGCATAGGCGGTCCACAAGCCGCCATCCGCGAAGAGCGGCGCGTCGTCGGGGAGGCCGGCGACGTGATCGAGCAAATGCTGGACCTGGATCGCATTGGATCGAGGCAGCGGCAAATCCGGAAGCAAGGCGCTGATCCGGTCGGTGAGGCGGAGGCGCCGCTCGGCCGCGAGTTGATGGACGAGAGCCGCCACCATCACCTTGGTGATCGAGCCGATCTGAAAGAGCGTGGCAGTGCCGATCGGCGTGCGCGCATCCGCATTGGCAAAGCCGAAGTTGAGCACGGTCCGCCGGCCGTCGGGCGTGATGAGGCCGAGCGTCATGCCGGGCAGGCGGTTGAAGGCGAGGTCGGCCGCAGCGAATGCGCGGATGGCAGCGAGGGCGGCAGTCAGCCGGCTGCCGGCCTGGCCGGATGCAGGCGAGGCGAGCTGGCTCGCGATCGCGGCGCCCAAAGCACCGCCGGTGAATGAGCGTCTGCTAAGCAACATGGGAATTCTCCCCTCCGCTGACCGCCAGCCGAGGGGAGCGTTGAACGATAGCTAAGGTTAGGCCTTGCAGCTCTGGGCCGGGTGGCCCGGGACCGCGATCTTGACCGACGCGTCGGCCGAGGAGCCTTCGAGCGAATAGCCGCCGGCGGCGGTCATCGGCTTGCCGGCTTCCGCAGAGGTGACCTGGGTCGGGCTGCCGCCCTTGTCCGTGCGGATGTTGGCCGACTTGTTGTCCGACAGATAGTCGACATAGACGATCTTGTCGTCCGCGCAGCGATAGACCTTCGTCGACACGACCGACGGCGGAAGCGCCACCGGGCCGTTCGCAGCGGCGTTGACGTCATTGTCGCCGGGGTCGCCGGCAACGATCGTGTGACTGTTGTTGCCACAGCCGGCGAGCGCAGCGGCGGCAGCAAGCGTGATGAGCAGGGGAGTGCGAGTCATAGGAAGCCGCCCTTCACTAAGGAAAGGCTCATCGTCAAGGGCGCGTTCTTGCATATTGTCGACGCGGGACATAGCTTCGTCGACAACGATGCCACACCAGGCCGGCAGCAGCGCTCAGCGCATCCGCATCGGGCTGACCGGGCTCGCCTTTGCATTTTTGCTGGTGCTGCTCGGGTCGGTCATCAGCCGCTCCAGTCATGACGACCTGAACAACGCCACCCAGCAGGCCGCGGCCAACGAGCCGAGCGAGCCGCTCGCCGAGCTCGGCGTCGCACCTGGGGCATCGGACCTCAACAACAACAGTCAAGCGGCGAAGAAGTGATCCGCGCGCGGTCGCGCGCAATCCTCCTCGCCTGCATCGCTGCAAGTGGCGTTGCCGCCCTCGGCCTGGCGGCGATTCGCAGACCGCCTGCGCCTGCCGAGCGCACGGTGGCCGCGGTCCGGCCGAGGCTTCTCCTCCTCACCAGCCTGCCGCTTCTGTTCAACGAGGATTTCGGATTGCAAGGCAGCGGCTCGCCGGCGCTGAAGGCTCTGCGATCGCGTTATGCCGTCGTCCCGATCAGCGTCGCCGATGGAGCCGAGCTTGCCAAGGGACGGCTGCTCCTGATGGCGCAGCCCCGAGCCCAGACAGCTGAGAATCTCGTCGTACTGGACACGTGGGTGCGCCGGGGTGGGCGGCTGCTGCTATTGGCGGATCCGATGCTCGAATGGCCCAGCAAATTACCGCTGGGGGACCTCACACGCCCACCTGCCAACTTCATGGACACCGGCCTGCTTTCGCACTGGGGTCTGACGCTCCAAATGCCTGACCGTCGCGGCAAAGCCGAACGAGGCCTTTCCGGGCGGCAGATCGTGACCATGTCCCCCGGAGCCTTGAATGGCGCGTGCACCCTCAGTTCCGACCGGCTGGTCGCGAGATGCCAAATCGGCCGGGGCCAGGCCGTTGTCGTCGCCGACGCCGATTTTCTGAACGTGGATCAGCTTGGCTCGGGAGCTCGGGGCAATACCAATGCCTTGCTCGAAGAGCTTGCCAAGCTCGAGCAACCGTGATTCGCTAAATCACACACTTATCCACAGGACCGAGACCCAGGAACAGGAGAAGAACGGCACCAATTCCACCCCAATAAATTCCGCAGATTTCCGCCACTGACCATCTAAACCCATTAATTCCCATGAAATCCCATTGTGTCCCGCAGCATGTTGAGTTACCAACATAGGCGGAGCGCGGGGGTGCTAACCCTTTGATTCGAACCTGACCCAGGTCGTGCGACGGCACGTTTCTGCGGCCGACGGCTCATGCGCTCCGAACGGGGAGTGGTTTGGTCGTGGCGCTAGAGCATCTGTTTCAGGGCAGCGCACTGAACGCGGTCGATGCAAAGGGCCGCGTCTCCATCCCCGCATTCCTTCGCGGCGTGATCGAGCGCCGCGGCGACGCCCGCACCATCGTCCTTGCCAAGCAT
>Ga0308174_10001899_pt1 | contig 10044 bp, 9 predicted proteins | sample PhyPR2_FD_203894 | JGI IMG/M metagenome (GOLD analysis project Ga0308174, IMG submission 203894) | Soil microbial communities from UC Gill Tract Community Farm, Albany, California, United States - DLSLS.P.R2 | ecosystem: Environmental > Terrestrial > Soil > Agricultural land | place: USA... | reverse complement strand
GGTCTGTTGCAGGTTGCCCTGCGTGTACAGACGTTCCGTTGCGACCTGCTGCACGCCGGTGCCGAGCTGAACGCCCGAGGCGAGTTCGGTTTGCTGCGTCGTGTTCGCGCCCGGCTGGCGCGTGGTCTGATACAGCAGATCCTCGAACACCGCGCGCGAGCCCTTGAAGCCGTTGGTGCTCACGTTGGCGAGGTTGTTCGAGATCACGTCCATCTGCGACTGCTGTGCATTCATGCCGGTCGCGGCGATGTAGAGAGAGCGATTCATATGCGTTTCCTGGTGTCCTTGTTACTTCGCCGCTTACGAGAAGTTGAGCAGTTTGTTGGCCGACTGGTCGTTCTGATCCGCCGATTCCATCAGCTTCGTCTGCATCTGGAACTGGCGCGCGTTGGTAATCATCGAGACCATCGCGGCGACCGGGTTCACGTTGCTGCCTTCGAGCGCGCCGCCGGCCACGATCACGCTCGGGTCCGCGTCGGCGGGGTCGCCGGTCGCGGTGCGAAAGAGGCCGTCGTCGCCGCGCGTGAGCGTCGCCGCATCGGGATTGACGAGCTTCAGCTGATCGACCGTCGCGATGGCCGTCGGCGGATCGCCCGGAATCAGCGCGGACACGGTGCCGTCCTTGCCGATGGTGACTTCCGCGCCCGGCGGCACGGACAGCGGGCCGCCGTTGCCGAGCACCGGCAGGTTGTTCGCCGTGACGAGCTGGCCGTTCTGATCCACGTGCAGGTTGCCCGCCCGCGTGTACGCCTCGCCGCCGTCCGCCGTTTGCACGGAGAGCCAGCCGGGGCCTTGCACGGCGACATCCAGCGGATTGCCGGTCTGCTGGATCTGGCCGGGCGTGTAGTCCGCGGTCGGAGTCGACGAGAGCACGAAGGTGCGCGTCGAGCCATCGGCGGACTGGTCCTCGAACGACATCGGCACCTGGCGGAAGGCCGCGAGCTGCGCCTTGAAACCCGTGGTCGACGCATTCGCGAGGTTGTTCGCCACGACGGCTTGCTGTTCGAGCGACTGGCTTGCGCCGGTCATCGCGGTGTAGATCAGACGGTCCATGAATCGCTTCCTTCTTCCTGTGCGTGCGGACGTGCTTACAGATTGATCAACGTCTGGTCGACGGTCTGCTGCGTCTTGATGGTCTGCGCGTTCGCCTGATAGTTGCGCTGCGCGGTGATCAGGTTCACGAGCTCGCTCGTCAGGTCCACGTTGGAGTCTTCCACCGCGCCGCCCTGCAGCGTGCCGTGGTTCGTCGAGCCGGGCGTGCCCACTTGCGGCGCGCCCGAAGCGGCCGTCTGCGCGTACACGTTGCCGCCCAGGTTCTGCAGGCCGTTCTGGTTGTTGAAGTTGGCAATGGCGATCTGCCCGAGCGCCTTCGTTTCGCCGTTCGAGTAATTGCCGGTCAGCATGCCGTCCGTGCCGACGGTGAAGCCGGTCAGTTCGCCCGTGCTGTTGCCGTCCTGGTGCAGGTTCGTCAGGCCGCTCTTCGCGCCGTACTGCGTCGTGCCGGCGAGGTTGAGCGTCAGCGATTGCGTCGACGTGCCGGACGGGTCCGCGCCGTTCGGGATCGTGAACGTGAACGACGAGCCGCTCGTCAGATTGCCCGACGAATCGAACTTCACCGCGCCGAGGTCGGTCTTCTGCGAAACCGGGTCGCCGTAGCCCGCGAACGCTTCCCAATCGCCCGTGCCGCTCTTCGTGAAGTACACGGACACTTTCTGCGTGCCGCCGAGCGAGTCGTACACATCCACCGAGGTCGACGCGTTGTACGTGTTGCCGTTGGTCGGATCGAAGCTGGATGCGGCGTTGTTGCTGTCCTGCGAATTCAGGTTGAAGGCCGCCGTGATGGTCTTCGTCGCGGTCGGCGCGATGTTCGCGGTCGGCACCGTGAGCGGCACCGTGCTCGCGCTGCTGACGACGCCGCCCGAATCGGACGCGTAGCCCATCAATTGCAGGCCCGCCGAGTTGACGATCTTGCCGCTGTCGTCGAGATGGAACACGCCGTTGCGCGAATAGACCGTCGCACCGTTGCTCGACAACTGATAGAAGCCGTTGCCGTTGATGGCGACATCGAGCGCCTGATTGGTCGTGGTGATGGTGCCTTGCGAGAACTGCTGCTGCACTTCCGCGAGGCGCGTGCCGATGCCGATCTGGTTCGAGACGGCCGTGGCCATCGAGCTGGCGTACATGTCGGCGAACTGCGCCGAGCCTTGCTTGAAGCCGACGGTGTTGGCGTTCGCGATGTTGTTGCCGATCACATCGAGATCGCTCGACGCGGCGCCCAGACCGCTCAGTGCTTGTTGGTAGCTCATGTTTTATCTCTTGGCCGGGGCAATCCCGGCGTCAAAGGAAAAGTGAAATCAAAGAATCGAAGCGACGCTCGTCAGCGCAACCGTCGAGCCGTTCGCGAGCTTCAGTCCGGGCGCGCCGCCCGTCATCTGCACGACGCTCTGCACTTGCGAAGCGGCGAGCGTCGTCGCGGTCGCCTGCTGGCCGTTGATCGTGCCTTGCGCGCTGATCGTGTAGCTGCCGTCGGCGAGCGTGTTGCCCTTCGAGTCGACCGGCTTCCAGCCCGACACCGGCACCACGCCCGCGCCTTGTGCGCCGAGATCGAGCGTGTTGACGATGTTGCCCGACGCATCCTTGACGACGACCTGAAGGTCGCTGACGTCGTTGGCGAGCTGCACGCCGAAGGTCGACGACGCGCCGCTCGACACCGTCATGCTGCTGCCCGGCGCGAGCACGTTCGAGCCGATGAGCAGCGCGGCCTGCGTCGACTGGCCCGCCGAGAGTTGCGTCGCGAGCGAGCTCAGCGTCGTGTTCAACTGGCCGATGCCCGACACCGTGTTGATCTGCGCGAGCTGCGAGGTCATCTGCGAGCTGTCGGCGGGGTTGGTCGGGTCCTGGTTCTTCAACTGCGTCACGAGCAGCGTGAGGAACGTGTTCTGCAGATCGGACGCGGACGTGCCGCTCGTGCTGCTGCTCGACGCGCTGGACGCGCTCGATGCGCCGTTCATGGTGTCCAGCAGCGTCTGCGACACCTTGGTGCCGTTGCTGCCGATCGTGGTGTTGGTGGTCACAGGTAGGTTCCTCAGGTTCCGATGGTCAGGGTCTTGAGCATCAATTGCTTCGCGGTATTGAGCGTCTCGACGTTCGCCTGATAGGAACGGGACGCGGAAATCATGTTGACCATTTCCTGCACGGGATCGACGTTCGGCAGCGTCACGTAGCCGTCCGCGTTCGCCGCCGGGTTGCTCGGGTCGTAGCTCGTTTTCATGGGCGTCGGATCGTCGATCACGCCCTTCACCTGCACGCCGCCCACTTGCTGGCCCGAGCCGCTGCGCGCGCCGCCCAGCGGATCGACCGCGAACACGACCTGCTTCGCCTTGTACGGCTGGCCGTCGGGACCGGTGGTGCTGTCCGCGTTCGCCAGATTCGACGCGGTCACGTTCAGGCGCTGCGCCTGAGCCGACATCGCCGATCCGGCGACGTTGAAGATGTTCATCAATGAGGGCATGGCTTTCTTAACTGTTGGACGTGATTGCGGAGAGCATCGACTTGATTTGCGAGCTGATGACCGTCATTCCGGCTTCGAAGTGCAACGCGTTGTCCGCGAACTGCACGCGCTCCGCGTCGAGGTCGACCGTGTTGCCGTCGAGCGACGGCTGGCTCGGCACGCGATAAGCGAGGCGGCCGTAGTCGTCGCTCGATCCGCCGGATGCGGTGAGCGTCGACGTGCCGGACAGGTGGCCCTTCGCGGTCACGGCCATCGACGCGCCCGTGCTCACCGAAACCGGCTGCGCCATCTTGAGCGTCGCCGTGCCGGATGCGCCGCCCTTCTGCTTGAGCGCGCCGGCGAGCGCGGTCGAGAAATCGACGTCGCGGGCCTTGTAGCCGGGCGTGTCGGCGTTCGCGATATTCGACGACAACAGTTCCTGCCGGTACGAGCGCACATCGAGCGCTTCGCGGCCGAACGCAAATTCCTTATCGAGCTTGTCTAGCATTGGTTCTTCTCCAGTCCCTTGCGGGCCACGCTTCTTCAACCTGATTGCCTGATGCCGCCAGCTACGCCGGGGCCTTTTTGCATGAGACGAATCTTAGGAGCGACGCGCAATAACTAATCCGATGAATAACCGGGAAACGGGGCCTCTATTCGGGGCTTGAGCGCGGCGGGGCCTATCTAGAATCTGGGTCGTGATGAAAGCGCGGCTTTTCGGCGCGCGCTTTTTGAGGAAGCAGTCGCCGCTTTGGCGGATTGCAGCGGCTCGATGAATTCAGGTGCGCCGTCGCGCTGTGCGCGGCGGGCGAGGGAGAGAAGTGATGAGCAGGTCGGCCAGGCATCCGTCGAAAGCTGCGGCGCATTGCGCAGCGATGGAGCGCGGCGCGTACGCGGCGTCGTTGAGCCGCCGCGCAGCGCGCCGGGTGGCGGGCGCGTCGCTGCTGTTCGGTTTCGCGGCAGCCGCGTTCGCGCAGCAGACCGACGGGCTCATCGCCATTCCCGGCAACGCGGAGACGAATCCGGCGGCGGTGGCGGATATGGCCAGGAGTCTGACTTCGGCCAAGCCTGCTTCCGCTCCCGCTGCGACTCCTGCCCGGGTCGCCGCGACGCCTGCGCCTGCGCTTTCGCCGGACATGGCGCGCGCATCGGGCTATCGCGCCGCGACCCAAGCCGCCGATGCCGCCATGCGTCACGCCGCGCTCGCGCTGGAATCCCACGCCGAAGCCGCCGACGACGCAATGGACGACGCCACCGGCATGATCGTCATTCCCGGATCGGGCGAAGCGAAGCCGGCCGTCAGCGCGACGCCTGCCCAGGCAGCCTCGCCGATTCAGAAAACGCCGGTCGCAGCGGCATCGCGCGATGTGATTCCGGTCGTCGTCACCCGCGACGACGCCGCCGAGACGCGCAGCGCCGGCACGCGCCCCATCGCAGCGGGCGCGGCATCCCCGATCCGGCGCGCAAACTACGCTCCTTCCGGCGCGGACGCCGCCTCCCAGATGAAGCGCGTGAGCTTCACGCCAGCCGCCTCGCCCAGCGCGGCTCAAGCGCCCGCCGCGTCCGCCACGATGCAGGACGGCGAATCCATCCGCATCGCCGCGCTCGCATTTCTCCAGCAACAGGTCGCGGGCTTGCCCGGCAAGGCCGAAATCACGGTCACGCCCGTTTTCCCGCGCGGCCTTGCGCCGTGCTCGGCGCTCGATCCGTTCATGCCGACCGGCGCGCGCCTCTGGGGCCGTGTCACGGTCGGCGTGCGCTGCGTCGGCGAGCGGCCGTGGACGCTATATGTACAGGCGCGCGTATCCATCAACGCGACCTACTATCTGGCCGCGCGCGCCATCGCGCCCGGTGAAGTGCTAGGCAGCGCCGATCTGATCGCCCGCGACGGCGATCTCACCGCGATGCCGCAAGCGGTCGTCACGGACCCGTCGCAGGCGGTCGGGGCGGTTGCGCTATCGCGCGTGCCGGCCGGCCTGCCGCTGCGCACGGACATGCTGCGCGCGGCGAGCTCGGTGGCAATCGGCCAGACCGTGCATGTGGTGGCCGGCGGCTCTGGCTTTTCTATTTCCGCCGAAGGCAGCGCAATGAACAACGCGGCGCCCGGCCAGCAGGTTCGTGTGAAGACGGCCGGTGGACAGGTCATTACCGGCGTCGTGAAGGACAGTCAGACCGTCGAAATCCGGATGTAACGGACGGCCGGGCCGCTCGTCGCGCCCCCTGTGTGCGCCGCCCCACGCTCTGTTGCATTTTGTTGCAAAGTCGCCAAAGCCTTACGCGACAAGGCCTAGCGCCCGATGACCGCGCCCCGCGCGGGTTGCGCCCTCCCCGGTTGGGTAAAGTTTTACAGACCCCCCGCCGATAAAGGACTCAACACGTTAGGGAATGGACATCGTGAAAATCGAATCGAAAAGCAACACCACGCTGGCGGGCCTTCAAGACGGCGCGCAACGGGCATCGCAGGGCGATGCGAAGACTGCCGCCACGAACGCGCAGACGAGCGGCGTCACGGCCGGAAAGACATCGACGGTGAGTTTGTCGCCGCTGTCTTCCGACTTGCGCGCGTCGAACAACTCCGACATCGACACGGCGAAAGTCGAATCGATCAAGGCCGCGATCCGCGACGGCAGCCTGAAGATGGACACCAGCAAGATCGCCGACGGCATTCTGAGCACCGCGCGCGACCTGCTGCAGACGAGAACCCCGCCGACCGGCGGCTGAACGCAACGCCCGGGCTTGCCCGGAGACGACGTGGACGGCGCCGTGCGGCTTTTATGAACCCGCGTTTTAGCGAGTTGCAATGAGAGACGCCCTGCTTGCCACTGTCATCGAAGAAGTTGCCGCCGTTCAGGCATTCGAAGCCCTCCTCGCGCACGAGGAAAAAGCGCTGATCGCCGCGCAGCCGCTCGCCGCGCTGCCGGAGATCATCGCGAAGAAGACCGCGCTGACCGAGCGCATCGGCGGTCTTGAAAGAGAGCGCGACGCGAAACTCGCCGCGCTCGGCTTTCCGGGCGGTTTCGTCGGCATGGAAGCCGCCGCCCAGGGCGACGCGCGCATTGCGGAGCAGTGGACGCTGCTCTGCGCCGCCGCGCGCCGCGCGAAGCAGGGCAACAACAATAACGGCGTGCTGATCCGCACGCGCATGGACTACAACCGCAAGGCGCTTGCGGCTCTGCAGATCGCGCCGTCGAAGGCGGGATTTTATGGGCCGGACGGGCGCGTGCCGGGAGTCTGAGCCTCACATTCTGCTTGTGTCAACGCGGCGCATGGCCTCTCCGGGGCCGTGCGCCGCTTTGCTTTGCGCTCGGTTCATCGCGCTTATCCGTCGATTAACCCGCTTTTCCCCGACCTAATCCGCCGATGGCGCCTCGACGCCTTCCGCAATAATCGCTTCCATCAGAAAGCGGCTTCATGCCGTTGGTGACGACACGGAGCGGAGCAGGCGGTGGCAGAAGAAAGCGATCTCGAAAAAACCGAATCAGCCACTCCCAAGCGCCTGGAAAAGGCGCGGGAGGAAGGCCAGGTTGCGCGCTCGCGGGAACTCGCATCGTTTGCGCTTCTGGCGGCGGGCTTTTTCGGCGTTTGGGGGATGGCAGGGCCGATCAGCGGGCACTTGCAGTCGATTCTGCGCGGCGCCTTTACCTTCAATCACGACACGGTACTGGACACGCGCCAGATGATGATCGGGGCGGCCAACGCCAGCAAGGAAGGCATGCTTGCCGTGCTTCCCGCGCTCGCGCTCTCCGCCTTCGCCGCGCTCGCCGCACCGATGGCGCTCGGCGGCTGGCTCATCACCACGAAGCCGCTCGCGCCGAATTTCGGGCGCCTCAATCCGATCAGCGGGCTCGGCAAGATTTTTTCGATGCAGGGTCCGGTCCAGCTCGGCATGTCGATTCTGAAGACGATGGTCGTCGGCGGCATGGCGGGCTCGGCCATCTGGAGCCGCAAAGCCCAGGTGCTCGACCTGTTGACGAAGCCGCTCGATCTCGCGCTCGCCGACGCGATGCATCTCATCATCGTGTGCTGCGGCATGGCCATCGGCGGGCTGTTTCTCGTCGCCGTCGTCGACGTGCCGTATCAGATGTGGTCGCACGCCAAGAAGCTGCGCATGAGCAAGGAAGAAGTGAAGCGCGAGCACAAGGACAGCGAAGGCGATCCGCACGTGAAGGGCCGGATCCGCTCGCAGCAACGCGCCGCCGCGCGCCGTCGCATGATGCAGGCGATTCCGACCGCCGACGTCATCGTCACGAACCCGACGCACTTCGCCGTCGCGCTGAAATACAGCGACGGCGAGATGCGCGCGCCGCGCGTTGTCGCGAAGGGCGTGAATCTGGTGGCCGCGCGTATCCGCGAACTGGGCCTGGAAAACAACGTGCCGCTGCTCGAAGCGCCGCCGCTCGCGCGTGCGCTGTATCACAACGTCGAATTGAACCGCGAGATTCCGGGCGCGCTTTACGGCGCGGTCGCCCAAGTGCTGGCGTGGGTCTACCAGCTCAAGCGCTACAAGGAAGACGGCGGCATGAAGCCGGACGATCCGACGGATCTCGACGTGCCGAAGGAACTGGACAAAGGCGGCGTTTCCGACGCCGACGCCGATCAGGAAGCTGCCGAAGCCCTGGCCGACGACAACACTGACAAGGGAGCCGCAGCATGAACGCGCGCGCTGGATTTTTCGCCAAACGGCCCGATGCGCTGGGCACGCAGAACCTTCGTGCGCTCGCCGGCCCGATCCTGATCTGCATGATCCTCGGCATGATGATTCTGCCGTTGCCGGCGTTCCTGCTGGATCTGCTGTTCACCTTCAACATCGCGCTGTCGGTGATGGTGCTGCTCGTCAGCATGTACACACAGAAGCCGCTCGACTTCGCCGCGTTCCCGAGCGTGCTGCTGTTCTCCACGCTGCTGCGGCTTTCGCTGAACGTCGCGTCGACGCGAATCGTGCTGCTGCAAGGCCACACCGGACCGGATGCGGCCGGTCAGGTGATCGAATCGTTCGGGCACTTTCTCGTCGGCGGGAACTTCGCGGTCGGTATCGTCGTGTTCGTGATCCTGATGATCATCAACTTCATGGTGATTACGAAGGGCGCGGGACGTATCGCGGAAGTCGGCGCGCGCTTCACCCTCGACGCGATGCCCGGCAAGCAGATGGCTATCGACGCCGACCTGAACGCGGGCCTCATCAACGAGGACGCGGCGAAGAAGCGGCGTCAGAGCGTGGCGCAGGAAGCGGAGTTCTACGGTTCGATGGACGGCGCGTCCAAGTTCGTGCGCGGCGACGCCATTGCCGGCCTGCTCATCATGGTCATCAACGTGGTGGGCGGGCTGATCGTCGGCATGCTTCAGCACGACATGGACTTCGGCCACGCGGCGACGAACTACACGCTGCTGACCATCGGCGATGGCCTCGTCGCACAGATCCCGTCGCTCATCATCTCGACGGCGGCGGGCGTGATCGTCTCGCGCGTGGCGACGGAAGAGGACATCGGCACGCAGTTGACCGGCCAGTTGTTCCAGAACCCGCGCGTGCTGATGATTACGGGCGTCATCATCGGCGTGATGGGGCTGATTCCGGGCATGCCGCATTTCGCGTTCATGCTGCTGGGCGGCGGTCTGATTTACGCTGCGCGGACCATGAACAAGCGCGCCGGCGACAAGAAAAAGTCGAGCGCCGTCACGGATATCACGCCGATTACCGCCGCGTCCGCGTCCGCTGACAGTGCGGAGGCTAGCTGGGAAGATGTCGCGCTGATCGATCCGCTCGGGCTCGAAGTGGGCTATCGGCTGATTCCGCTCGTCGATCGCAATGCGGACGGCGAACTGCTCAAGCGCATCAAGGGCATCCGCAAGAAGTTTGCGCAGGAAATCGGCTTCCTGCCGCCGGTCATTCATATTCGCGACAATCTGGAGTTGCGTCCGAACGGCTACCGGATTGCGCTGAAGGGCGTGGAAGTGGGCGTCGGCGAGGCGTTTCCGGGACAGTGGCTCGCGATCAATCCGGGCCAGGTGTCGGCCGCGCTGCCGGGCGCGCAGACGACCGATCCGGCGTTCGGCCTGCCGGCGGTATGGATCGACACGAACATGCGCGAGCAGGCGCAGGTGTACGGCTACACGGTGGTCGATGCGAGCACGGTCGTCGCGACGCATTTGAATCACCTCGTCGTCACGCACGCGGCGGAACTGCTCGGGCGACAGGAAGTGCAGGCGTTGCTGGAGCGCATCGGCAAGGACACGCCGTCGCTCACCGACGATCTCGTGCCGAAGACGCTCTCGCTCACGACCTTGCAAAAGGTGCTGCAAAACCTGCTCGACGAGAGCGTCCCGATCCGCGACATGCGTACGATTCTCGACGCGCTGCAGGAACACGCGCCGCGCATCTCCGATCCTTACGAGCTGACGGCCGCCGTGCGTCTCGCGCTCGGCCGCGCGATCACGCAGCAGTGGTATCCGGGCGCGGACGACTTGCAGGTGATGGGCCTCGATCCGACGCTGGAGCGCGTGTTGTCGCAGGCGCTATCGACGGGGCCGAATCCGGGACTGGAACCAGGACTCGCGCA
>Ga0308174_10001897_pt1 | contig 10047 bp, 10 predicted proteins | sample PhyPR2_FD_203894 | JGI IMG/M metagenome (GOLD analysis project Ga0308174, IMG submission 203894) | Soil microbial communities from UC Gill Tract Community Farm, Albany, California, United States - DLSLS.P.R2 | ecosystem: Environmental > Terrestrial > Soil > Agricultural land | place: USA... | reverse complement strand
CTCTCTTCACTGCCGTTTGCCACGCCGTGTTCGTCACGTCCCATCCGATCGGCTCGCCACGGTAGGTGAAGCAATACACCGGGTGTTGCCCGCGCACGGATTCAAGCACCGCGAGCGCGTCGGCGTTGAGCGGTACGCCTCGCGGCGATCCATTCTTCGTTCGGTCGAGCCACGCCGTTCGACGAGCGAGATCCACGCGACTCCATTCGAGGTCAGTGATCTCACGGAAAGGGCATGGTTTCGCGCTCCATCGGATGCAGGCTTGCAAAACGATGGCTGCTCATTCAAGACAGTACTTGATTACTTACTTTCAGCAACCACCTTGATCCCATGCGTGCTCCAACCCCAGTTCCCGCTGCGCCGCGCCGACGCCTGACCACAGACCAGCGGCAGCGGGAGATCGTCGCCGCGGTCCTCATGCTGGCTCGCGAGCGCGGCCCCGACGCGATCACGACGCAGGCGATCGCTGACCGGATGGGCCTCACCCAGGGCGCTGTGTTCCGGCACTTTCCCGACAAACAGGCGATCTGGCTCGCCGTGTTTGACTGGATGCGCGAATCCCTTGGGGCGGCCATCGCGGTGGCCATGGAGAAGGCGGACTCACCACTGGCAAAGATCGAGCGGGCGTTCCTCGCTCACGTGGCATTCGTAGCGGAGAACCCGGGAGTACCTCGCGTCATGTTCCACGAGATGCAGTATCCGGGAGACTCAGCGGTGCGCACCGAGGTGCGCGCGATGATCAATTCGTATCGGCAACGGCTTACCTTGCTGTTCCGGCAAGCGAAGGCCGCTGGTGAGCTTCCGCGTGACCTCGACACGGCACTGGCACCGGTGACGTTCATCGGCGCCGTGCAGGGCCTCGTTATCGAGGCATCCCTCGCAGGCGACGAGGCGGATATGGTGAAGCGGTCACGGAAGCTGTTCGCGCTCCTTCTCGACGGCTACCGCGGGCGGAGACGGTCGTGAACCTGAAGCTCGGCCGCAAGCCGACGCTCATTGGCGTCGGCGTCGGGATCGTGCTGCTGCTTGGCTGGCTGGTGACGAGCCGAGGCCCGCTCGCGCCGGCCAAGGTCACGCTGGCCAAGGTCGAACAGGCGCCGCTGATCGCGAGTACGTTCGGCATCGGTACGGTCGAGGCACGCCGCAGCTATGCACTCGGGCCGACGGTGGCGAGCCGCGTCGCACGAGTGCTCGTCGACCAAGGAGATGTCGTAAAGGCCGGTCAGCTGATTGCCGAACTCGATCCCGTCGATCTCGAGGATCGCGTCGCCAGCGGCAATCTCGCCGCCGAACGCGCAAGCAGTACGATCCGCGCCGCTGAGGCGCAACTCGCCGAAGCGCAGAGTCGCGCGCAACTCGCCATCGCGTCGGCTCGCCGCTCGGCGGAATTGCGGGCGCAAGGCTTCGTCAGCCAGGAAGCCACCGACGCCAAGGGACACGAAGCGAATGCCGCGAAGGCGGCCGTCGATGCGGCGGCCGCCCAACTTGCGGCGGCGCGACGCGACCGTGAGCGGGCTTTGGCCGATGTCGCGGGGGTCGGCAAGCTGCGGGCACAGGCGCGGCTCGTGAGTCCCGTCGACGGCGTGGTCAGTGCGCGACTGGTCGAGCCCGGAACCACGATTGTTGCTGGGCAGGCGGTGCTGCAGGTCATTGACCCGGCAACCCTGTGGATCAAGGCACGAATCGACCAGGGCCAAGCTGGCGGCGTGCGCGTGGGACAGCCCGCAGAAATCGTGTTGCGCTCGGATTCCAAGCGCACCTACCGCGGGGAGGTCCAGCGCGTCGATTGGGTGAGCGATGCGGTGACCGAAGAACGGATCGTCAATGTCGGCTTTGCCGCACGGCCAGAAGGGATCTCGGTCGGCGAGCTGGTCGAGGTGACGATAGGCACCGCTGAACTCGCCAACGTACCCTCGCTACCCGCCGCAGCGTTGAAGCGGCTGGATCGGCAGGACGGCGTCTGGCAAGTCGCAGACGGCCGCGTTGCATTCCGGCCGGTGAAGGTGGGCATCACGACACTCGACGGGCGCAGCCAGATTGTTGACGGCCTCAACGTGGGCGACGAGGTCGTCGTGTACAGCGAACGGGTATTGAAGCCGGACACCAAGGTCAAGGTCGTCGCCGCGATCATCCGCGCCAATCCATGATCAACCTCGCCGGTCGCGACATCGTCTATGGCTGGGGCAAGTTCTTGTTTACCGGGCTCGGGCTCGGCTTGCTCGTCGGGCTGACCTTGTCGATGGCGGGGATCTACCGCGGACTGGTGGATGATGGAAAGGTCCTGCTCCAAAACGGCGGCGCCGATCTGTGGGTCGTACAGCGCGACACGCTCGGTCCCTACGCCGAGCCATCGAACGTGCGCGACGACGCGTACCGGACGCTTCTCGGCGTACGAGGTGTTGCGGAGGCCGGCAATGTCACCTACCTGACGATGCAGATCCCGCACGCGAACGGAGACGTACGCGTGATGCTGGTCGGCTTCGAGCCAGGGCACCCGGGCGAGCCCGGCTACCTCGTGGCCGGGCGCCCGATCACACGCTCGCACTACGAGGCGATCGCCGATATCAAGACGGGGTTCCAGCTTGAAGAACGCGTCCGTATCCGGCGGCACGAGTACACAGTGGTTGGTTTGACCCGCCGCATGGTGTCCTCGGGGGGCGACCCCATGGTTTTCGTGCCCCTGCCGGATGCGCAGGAAGTGCAGTTCCTCAAGGACAACGACGCGCTGATCAACGAGCGGGCGCGGACCGCCGCCAATCCCGCTTTGAACCGCCCCGGGGTGCCGGGGCTGCTGGAAGCCGTGCAGGCGAGCCAAGCCAGCAGCCGTACCGTGAATGTCGTCATGCTGCGGCTCGCACGAGAGGCCGACGAAACGGTCGTGGCGAACGAGATCCGGCGTTGGAAGCATCTGGAAGCGTACACGCGGGCCGACATGGATCAAATTCTCGTCGCCAAGCTGATCGCCACGTCGGCGAAGCAGATCTTCATGTTTCTCGTCATCCTCGCCGTGGTCAGCGCCGCCATCGTCGCCTTCATTATCTATACGATGACACTGAACAAGGTGCGCGAGATCGCGGTGCTGAAGCTGATCGGTGCACGCAACCGCACGATCACCGGAATGATCCTGCAGCAGGCGCTCGGCCTCGGCACCATCGCCTTCGTCGTCGGCAAGACTGTGGCCACGCTGTGGGCGCCGATCTTCCCGAAGTATGTGCTGCTGCTGCCCGGGGACGCCGTGCTGGGCGCCGTTCTCGTACTCGTGATCTGCGCGTTGGCAAGCATCGTCGCGATCCGCGCCGCGCTACGTGTCGATCCGGCGACGGCGATCGGGGGATAGGGCATGGTTCATCCGGCCATCGAGATCAGCGGCCTGACCAAACGCTACGGAGTGGGCGACGCGGCCGTCGACGCGCTGAAAGGCGTGGACATGATCGTGCAGCCCGGCGAGGTCGTGGGTCTGATCGGTCCCAGTGGCTCGGGCAAGAGCACGCTGTTGAAGTGTTTGGGTGCCGTGATCGAGCCCACTTCCGGCCGCATGGCGCTGGCCGGGGAGCCAATCTATGACAACGGCTGGAAGGTCGCCGATCTGCGTGCGCTGCGCCGCGACCGTATCGGCTTCGTGTTCCAGGCGCCCTATCTCATTCCATTCCTGGATGTCACCGACAACGTGGCCCTGTTGCCGATGCTAGCCGGAGTTGCCAATGGGAACGCGCGTGACCGGGCGCGCGAGATGCTGGCAGCGCTGGATGTCGGTCATCGCGCCCAAGCGCAGGTCGTACAGCTCTCGGGGGGCGAGCAGCAACGCGTCGCCATAGCTCGCGCGCTGGTCAACCAGCCACCGATCATCCTCGCGGACGAACCCACGGCACCGCTCGACAGTGAGCGGGCACTGACCGTGGTCCGAATTCTGAACGAGATGGCCCAACGGTTCGGAACGGCGATTATCGTCGTCACGCATGATGAAAAGATTATCCCGACCTTCCGGCGGATTTTCCATATCCGCGACGGGCGCACCTACGAGCAAGCGGGCGAGGCACGTGCCGCTTGATCACGGCGCGACCGACCGCTGTAGGGAAAATTGCGAGGCGGCGACGACCGACTGCTCATGGCCGTTCAGCGAAGTTCGTGCCTGTCCGCTTTTCGTATGCGGTTCATGGCTTCGGCACAAATCGAAACTTGTTCGATCGGCCGTTCGTCGTATGGGCACTCTCCTTGGCGGCGACCTTGTCGGCCGACCGAGCGTGAAGAACGTGTCGACGACGACTGCTGCGAGCGCCACGACCACGTAGCTGGTCAGCATCAGCGCGAACGAACCAGAACCGAGCGTTCCGAGAATGACGGCCACGAGGATGCCTGCGCCGGCGACGACCAATGTAACGAGCCGCCGGCGGGGCTGCTGTCCCGCACCGAACAGCACGACGTATGCGCCGAGCGCGTCCGCGACATCGGGACTGCGCCACGTAATCCGGGGCAGCGTTGGACGCGAACTCCTTCCCGTGATCGCATTTTTCCGCACATGACCGAGATCTTCAGGGCAACACACGACATGCTTTGCACTGTTGCGCTAGGCCCGCCCCCGCTTAACGGCCCGGAAGCGGACAGCCATGTTCGCCCGACGCCAGCCGATTGACGATCTTTGACGATGGCTGCGGATTCGATCCGCTGGCATGTCAGCAGCCCCAGAACGCGAAGCGGTACGTCGCGTCCTGCAACTGCAGGTATCCGCGATCTAGCCATCCCGCTCAAGCTCTCAGCACCGCATCACGCAACTCTGCCGGCAGCACGCGCGCTGAGAAAGCGCCTGCTCATCGCCGCACGAAGTAAGCACAATCGCATCGGCAGAAGCCGTCGTGCCTTCGAGGTGCATTGCGCCTCCATGCTGCTGCCTGCCTGCGTAGCAGGACTGTCCGGAAACCCTGACAAGAACTGTCACGAAAACCCGACAGCAGGACCATCGTCATCCGGATACAGTATCCGGTGAGACCCGGTGCCATGGAAAGGCGGGAATTTGCAACACGTCGGCCGCCGCACGCCCAGGCCGTGGGCAGCTGCATGACCAACTCACTGCACCACGACGCATCAGAGGCGTCGCTACACGCTCCGCGACTTCCGGATAAGGCCTCTTCGCCATTTACTGACGTTCGGCGCCGGCGTCACCGACGCCGCTATCGCAACGAACGCTCTGGTAGGGCCCTCGTCACTCGTGAGGCCCGCCGAAAGCGAGCCGCGGCCCCGTAATCGAGGTCACCCGGATATCAGGAGACCGCACACGTGAGCTCTTTTACACCACGGCGTTACGATCCCACGGGCTTGAGCAATAAGGAGCTCAAGGATCGGCTGACAAGGGTCATCAACCAATTGCTCGAAACCATGCGCGAACGTCGCGCCAGGTAAACTCAAATGCGTCGCTGGTGCGCGAAGCGCTCCGAGGAGGGCGCGGAACGTGGCGGGGCGATCGCGCGGGAAAACCATGGAGAGGGTGCGCAACGCTCTCGATCTGAACTACTTCGCGAAGCGGTGACGCTGTGGACCCACTTCCTGCCATGCCACACGCGCAGAAGCAAAGACCCGTATTTTTCAACGTAGCCAAAATTCGGCTACCGGTCGGCGCATTGACCTCCATCACGCATCGAATCAGCGGAGTGCTACTGGCGTTCGGTATTCCGTTCTGCATTTACTTGCTGGATCTGTCCCTGCAAGGCCAGTCGGGTTATAACCAGGCGATCGCCCTGCTGGACTACCTTCCGCTTAAAGGCGCAGTCATCGTGTTGACATGGGCGCTGGCGCACCATGTGTTCGCAGGAATCCGGCATCTGTTGAGCGACATTGACATCGGCTCGCAGTTGCCTGCCTCACGGCGCAGTGCCTGGATCGCGAACATTGGCGGGCTGGCCGTGGCGCTGCTCGTGACCGGCACATTTCTATGAAAAGGAAATACACGGGATTGCGGGCGTGGCTGGTTCAGCGGGTAAGCGCGGTCTACATGTTCCTCTTCATTGTGTTTTTCCTGGTTCATTTGGCCGTCGATCCGCCGCGACAGTATCCTGCATGGCATGCCTGGATAACGAGCCCGGCCATGAGCATCGCCACTGCTGCGTTCTTTGCCGCCTTGCTGGCGCATGCGTGGGTAGGTCTTCGCGACGTATTGGTCGACTACGTTCACGCAATGGCTATTCGTGCGGCCCTCCTCGGATTGGTGGGCCTGAGCCTGACCGGCATGGGAGTCTGGGTCGTGCGAATTCTATGGACGCAGCACGGATAGCCGCGATTCCTGATCAGTTCCGAACCCGAGAGGCATGATGCGATTCTCGATTTTCCGCTACAGCCCCGAACGAGACGAAAAGCCGTACATGCAGGCTTTCGATATCGAGATTCAGCCAACCGATCGGATGCTTCTGGATGTCATTCTGCGCATTAGGGATTCCCAGGATGATTCGCTTACCCTGCGAAAATCCTGTCGCGAAGGCGTGTGCGGGTCCGATGCGATCAATATCAACGGCCGTAATGGACTGGCGTGTGTGACTCCGGTGCGTGAGTTGAAGGAGCCCGTGGAGTTGCGTCCGTTGCCCACCTTTCCGATCATTCGCGACCTGGTCGTCGACATGACGCGTTTCTACAAACAGTATTACTCGATCAAGCCTTATGTGATCAACGACGAAGCAGCGCCGGCAAAGGAGCGTCTGCAGTCGCCGCAAGACCGCGAAAAGCTGGATGGCTCATACGAATGCATCTTGTGTGCATGTTGCACCAGCCAATGTCCTTCCTCGTGGTGGAACCCGGACAAGTTCGTGGGTCCGGCCGGGCTCTTGCAGGCCTATCGATTCATTGTGGACAGCCGCGACCGCGCCACCCGGGAGCGGCTGGATGATCTGGGCGATCCTTATCGGCTGTTCCGCTGTCGCACGATCATGAACTGCACCGAGGTCTGTCCGAAAGGTCTGTCGCCCTCTCGCGCCATCGAGAGAATCAGACTCACGATGTTGAACGTGCACGGCGACGAGGGGGGACTTGCGCTGCATCGCGTGCCTCCCATCAGATGAGCAAAAGCGTTCACCCGGCCGTTCGGCTTTCCGCCGCCATGAGCTTGCTCAATTCGCGCAGCCACACGGTCCGGCTGCCGGGAATCTCCGCTCTGCCGCTGATGATTCCAGGCGTAATGCGCATCGCCTGAAGCATTGCCGCCGATGCTGCCCCTGTCCGTCCGAGCCGACGATCGCGGCTCGATCATTGCACAAGGTTCCCATTCGGGCAGTTGCACACGCTACACATGGAGCCGTTTTTCGAGGGGAGATTGAACTATGCTTGCCGGGCGCCGACCGAGGTTCGATCACGTTCGCCGTCGGAGAAGACCTTGCAGGATATGAATCGATTTCACGGCGGCAACGCATTAACGGGAGGTTCCACCATTCCTTCCTTGGTCCGCGTTGCGCGCTCGATTGATCAACGAACGCTCCTCGTGGCGGTGCTCGCCATTACGCTCGCTTTGGTCGCGATAGATTTCATCACCTGGGTAGAACTGGACGTTGCGGCTATCTTCGGTCTCCCTCTGTTGCTTGTCGGCCCCACTCGCAGCCGCCGGCTGCTCTGGATTCTCACCGCACTGCTGACGATCACGACGTTCACTGTCTATGCGGTTCAGATTCCAAAGGGCGCGTTCAGTCTGAAGGAGACATTCTTTGTCAACCGCGTGCTCGACGTCCTGGAATTGCTGCTCATAGCAGCTTTGCTCCACATCAGGATGATTGCGGCGGACAAGAGCGATAGCCAGGCGCGGCTGATTGCTCGTCAAAACGAGAAGCTGGAGGCAGGGAAGATCTCTCGCAGGCTGGTCGAGGTGCAGGAGAGCGAACGGCGGACCCTCGCCAATGCATTGCACGATCTCGTCGGGCAGAAGCTTACTGCACTGAACATCAACCTGAATATCGTGAAAAGTGAATCGGCATGTGCGATGCTCGCGCAAAGCGGCACGCGACTGGATGATTCACTGAAGCTCGTGGAGGAGACGATCGAGAGCATTCGCGATGTAATGGCCGAGTTGCGGCCCGCGGTGTTGGACGATTACGGATTGACGGCGGCGCTACGCTGGTATGCGGAGCAGTTCAGCAAGCGCACGGGTGTGGCAACGACGGTCGTCGAGCAGGGCGCGGGCCGCCTGCCGGTGGCGGCGGAGGAGGCGCTGTTCCGCATCGTGCAGGAGGCGCTGGCCAACGTCGGCAAATATGCGCAAGCCACGCATGCCACCGTGACGCTCGGCGTTACGGCGCAGGCCAGTTGCCTGACGATTGCGGATGACGGCGGCGGATTCGATTCGGCGGCGCCGCAACAGCCGGCGAGAGACCGCGGCTGGGGGCTCATGATCATGCGTGAGCGGGCTGCGGCAGTCGGTGCCGACTTGAAAATCGAATCGGCGCCGGGACACGGTACCCGAATCATTGTCACGTTGAGAAATCGTCCGCCGTGATACGAATGAGTAGAGCACGTCGCGCCGACTCGATGGGCGATGTTCCCGGTGCATTGCTCGTGGACCTCGATTGTCTCCGTCACGCACTGCAAGACGTGCCCGTCGGCCAGGAGTTGGTGATCTACTGCAACTGCCGGCACCAAGCAACGTCAGCGCGAGATGGAAGGCGCTCGTGGCGAAAGGTTACTGGTAGTGCGTCCTTTGCGGGGCAGGCTGGCGCGTGGGATGCGGCCGGCTATTCCGTTCAACGGCTGCCGTCGAGAACTGCAGCATTCTCGGGCGGTGCCGCCCGGACGCCGGCCTGAATTGGGACAGCGGGGCATGAAAGAGTCGGTCCGGTTGCACCAGATTCCCTTGGTGATGCCGTACCGTCTCGATCTCACGGTCAGCGCGCTGCGACGACTCCCGAGCAATATCGTTGATCTGCTCACGCCGCAGCACAAGTACGTGCGCGCCCTCTCCGGCGTTCACGAGCCCGTGATCGTGCACGTCACGCAGATCGCGCATCAGCACGCGCTCGGTGTGACCATCGACGGCGACATCCACAACGACGTGGCGGTGCTGAGTCTCGTTCGCCAAATGCTTGGAGCCGATCGCGACCTCACGCGATTCTATCGTGCGGCGGCGCATGTCCCGTGGCTGGCTCCGCTGGTCAAGCGCATGCGAGGAGTCAAACCGCCGCGCTATCCGACACTCTGGGAAGCGTGCGCCAATGCGATCGTTTTCCAGCAACTCAGTGTCCGCGCGGCGAGTGCGATCATGCAACGCCTGGTTGTTGCCATCGGTCAATGCGTTCACGCCGATGGCGTGCCGGTACCCTTGTACCTGTTTCCCACGGCCGAACGATTCCAGCACGAAAGCGACCAGCGGCTCCGGGCAACTGGCATCAGTGCCAGCAAGATTGCGACGTTGCGCCGCGTCGCCGATGCGACCACGTCGGGTACGCTCGATGCGGCAATGCTCGAACGATGCACGAGTCCGGACGCGGCAGCGCTGCTGCGGGGGATCAAGGGCATCGGCCCGTGGACCGCGACAATCATTCTCCTGCGTGGGCTCGGGCGACTCGACGTCTTCCCCGGCAACGACGCCAGCGTCGCGAGCAACATCGCGCTTGCCGCGGGATCCGCGCCGCATGACGTGCAGCGCGTGCTGGACGAGCTCGGACCGCAGCGTGGCATGCTGTATTTCCACCTGCTGCTCGGGCGCCTGGAATTGCGCGGTGACATCGGCCGCCCATCGTTTGAAACGCCCCTTACGCACAATCAGCTCGATTCCCGCCAGGCGCGACCTCCGTGATGATCGAGCGTTCTCCCGACCGAATACCGGACTTGCCGGTCATGCGCCGACAAGCGGCTGCCCGGCTCTCGCAAATTGCTCCATCGCGGCGCCGAACGTCTGGTATCGGGTGCGCGTCACCATCATGTCCTCGTACCAGTTCACCAGGGCGCCCCAGGGGTCGTGCACGTTATTGAGACCTGACACAAACGCGACCACGGTGCCCACCTCGGTTTGGCCGCTGATCACATACCATCCGCCGACGCCGAGAACGATCACCTTGGCGAAGTTGTGGGTGATGTTCATCAGAA
>Ga0308174_10001895_pt1 | contig 10048 bp, 7 predicted proteins | sample PhyPR2_FD_203894 | JGI IMG/M metagenome (GOLD analysis project Ga0308174, IMG submission 203894) | Soil microbial communities from UC Gill Tract Community Farm, Albany, California, United States - DLSLS.P.R2 | ecosystem: Environmental > Terrestrial > Soil > Agricultural land | place: USA... | reverse complement strand
ACCGCGGTTTCCAGAATGCCCTTCGCGGCCGGCGCGGATCGCTTACTGCCAGAGGCGTTCGGACGCGTCCATCCGCGCTGGCACACCCCTCATGTTGCACTGTTGACATTAGGCGTGGTGGCTTCCGTACTGCTTCTTCTTGCCCAATTAGGCGACACAATGCGAGTGGCGTATCAGGAACTGGTGTCGCTGATGCTGATTGGAGGCTTCCTGCCGTATATCTACATGTTCATCAGCGCCTGGAAGGCCAGGCGAAAGGTGGCGGGTTCGGTGGGCCTGAGCGTCACGCTGTTTTGCCTTGTGTGCAGCATCGTGCCGACAGGAGAGGTAAAAAACATCTGGCTGTACGAAGGGAAATTGGCGCTAGGAACGGCTGCAATGATCGGTTCTGGTCTGCTGCTGTATGCGCAAGGACGCAGGCATAAAGTGCTCCAGCCTGGCTTGACTCTGGCTGACGGTCTAAATGCCACGCTGGCTGCGGTCCCTACCCGCGAGAAGTGAAACGTGAATTCAAAAGTCAAGGCGCGTTCTGGCCTGACCATCTTTTTGGTGTTATCGCGGGGTCGCCTATTTCGAGCACAGAATTCTGGTGCTCGGGCATGCTCGTCTTCTTTGCGACTGTGCTTTATAAACGCTGGCCGCTGAGGTTTCATTCCAAGAGAATCCTCGCAGGTTTCTCGAAGCCTGCGAGTGGCGCTTTTCCGCAATGAAGTCGTAGGTCATCTGCTTGGGTATACGCGGGCGTCAGTTTCGGACTGGTTTGCGGCGAAAGCCAGTGCAATGGTTGCCAGGGCGGTGCCGGCTTGCGAGATCCACTGGTCGTGGCCGTACGGGAAGCCACTTTGGAAATAGGGCTGGAAACCAAGGGCTCGTGTCACGACGTGCCAGGTACCGTCTTCTTGTTGCGTGCGGAGTAAGAAATCGACGCCGCGGCGGTAGACAGCATCGGACGCTGGCATGCCCGATTCGTGGAGCGCCCATAAGGTTTCTCCAGTCGCGTAGGCATCAGCGGAAAGATTATCGGTCTGTCCCCAACCTCCCTCGGAATGCTGTTTCGAGACCAATTGTTCGACGCGATTGGCCGGGGCCTTCCGGCCAGCCCACATAATGCCGAGAATCTGCATGGTACGATCTTCGGTCGTGCGCGGTTCAGCCTGTTGGAGCCACGCGGCGGCGCGGGCGATGCGTTTGTCGAATTCGGATTTGCGGCCGGGAATCGCATAGAGGCTCAGCACGCGAATCCCTTTCGCCGTATGTGAAAATCCGCCGTCCTCGAGCGGAGGCCGGACGACGCCATAGTTGGGCCAATCCCCCTCTTTGCGCTGCATGGCTGCGATGTGGTGTACGAGCGAATCGGTCGCAAGAGTGGGAGCGAGTCCAGAGCCGGCCATCTGCATCAGCGACCACTGTTGCGAATCGACGCCGGCGGTGGGGTCCTGAACTTGGAAGAGTTGCTGCTCCCTGCCGCCGCGCAGGAGGGCGGTGGTCCTGGCTTCCCGAGCCTCGAGTTCATAGTCTGCTTGGATGCCGGTCGACTTTGCAGCAGAGACAGCGAGTCCGTTGAGGTGCTGCGCGTGGCAAGACACACAGCCTCCGGTCGCCAGGAATTTAGATGCAGGATCGCGCGAAGCCGCCAGTGCCTTGGTGATGGTTTCACGAGGGCTGCGGTGCAGGTCCGCGATGGGTAAACCGGCTGAAGCCGCTGCGCCAGGGAGTCCAAACAGCGGCAGAATCGCCGGATCGTGATATCGCCCCACCCAATCGAGCGCGGGTTCCCGCCCGGCGCCTCTGGCAAGGAGCAACTTGACGATGTTCGGATTCGCGTGATCGGTTGCGACGGCGAAGACCAGCGGGGTGATATTGCGGACATCCTTGGCGTTTACATCGGCGCCTGCTTTGACGAGCGCTTCGACGGCCTCATAGTTGGCCTGACCGGCGGCTATTTGCAATGCCGTTAGATGTCCGAGCGCGATAGGGCCGTTCTTTACTATCTCGACGGACTCGGCGCTCTTAAGGTTTACGGCGGCGCCGTGCGCGAGCAGCAATTTGACAAGATCCGCATTGCGATCGCCATTACCGGCCGCGGCCATCAACGGGGTGAAACCGCCCTCATCCGCGGTATTCACGGTGGCACCCTTTGCCAGCAATAGGCGAACAAGCTCAATGTGGTTGGAAGAGGCAGCCTGTTCGAGTACGCTTATCCCGCCCTTGTCGCGAGCGTTCACGTCGGCGCCGTTTTCGATGAGAAGCCGCGCTGCTTCGGTGGCCCCATCGTAAGCAGCGGCGATCAGCAGCGGCGTGCGGCCTAGCTTGGAGCGGGCATCGACCTTAGCGCCTTTAGAAAGGAGCAAACGGATTTTGATTGCATCGCCGGCGCACCACATGAGCGGAGTGGCGGCAAAAGCATTGGCGGCGTTGGGGCCGGCTCCGGCATCAAGCAGAAGACGCATACTCTCCGCACTGCCCAGGGCAGCGGCGTACATAAGGGGCGAGTTGCCGTGAGCATCGGGGGCGTTGGGTCCGGGATCGCGAATGAGCTTACCGAGAGTGGAGAGGTCGTTATTTCGGATGGGCAGGTAGAAGGGGCTGTTCTCAGCGGCCTGGCTGAGCACGGCAAGCGTCAGGGCCAGGAGTGCGAGTAAGGGTTTCATCGATGTTGTTTGCGGTGGTTGATGATACCGCTTACTGGAGCGAGAAGTAAAGTACCGCCTGTACGGGCAGTTTAATTTACACCTGCCGACAGCGCGGAACGGCGAGCGAGCCGAGTGGCTGTACTCTATTTTCCGAATTGCTGAGCGGCCTTGGCAATCGAAGGACCAGCCGCCGCAAGGTCTTGCGGATTCATGACCGGCCGGAGCGAAACTTTTGCGTTGAACGCAAGAAACCAAGGCTCAGCGACTGCGGGAATCTGCGATGAGTCCTTCATGTCGAAGATGATCGAGGCCGAGCGTTGGCCCTCGTCGTCTGCAATGAAGTACGTGGCCTCCGGTTTAAGATCGGCAATGATTTTCTCGATCGTAGGCCCTAAGGTTCCAGCCTTGGCCGCGGCGTTTCCAGCTTCAATAGGGATGGATACCCTCAGCAACATTCGCATGGTTTCCTCCTTTAAGGAAAGGGTCCGAACAATTATATACGACAGCTGCTGATGCTTGTCATACTCTGGTTTTGTGACGGCCCTGGAGGCTTACGACCTGACAACCAAAGGCGGCGGCGGCGACTTTGCCCGCGTTATAGCGGCTTGTGAGTCGTTTGGCTCAGATTGCCTTATCGGAGGCTTGGCGGTGAACTGCTACGTCGAGCCTGTATATACCCTTGACGCGGATTTCGTGGTCTTCTCGGAGGTGTTGTCACAAATTTCCACAACCGCTTCGAGCGATCTTCGCACTCAATTTACTAGGGACGAACGGTCTCAACCCTTTCCTCCGCGTTCTCAGCAGCGCGAAATCCTCGGAGTGCAAACCAAGGTCGCCCGGCTGGAGGACGTGGTGCAGGGGAAACTCTGGGCTTATGCCGATTCACACCGGCGCCTTAGTAAACGCAAAAAGGACGAGCTGGACCTGATCCGGCTTGCCGAGGCTTATCCGCAAATTCGCGCGCTGTACCCGGAAGAGCTGCTTGACCAACTCCAGGGACTTTAATATGCCGGCCCGTATCTTGACCCTCCTGCTTTTTGCACTTCCCGCCTTCGCCGCCATTTTCTATGCGGCCACGACGCTGGCGCTGCTCGTGCTCCTCAGGCCGGAAATGATCAGTGAGATCAAGGGCATCGCCGACGGGGCGAAGCGATGGCCAGGGTGTTTGCCGCGCCGTGGATTTCAGCACTTGTTGGTTTTCTTGTGCTCACGCAAGCCTTCGGCGCATTCGGCGGCGTAGGAACCGCGGTTTCCAGAATGCCCTTCGCGGCCGGCGCGGATCGCTTACTGCCAGAGGCGTTCGGACGCGTCCATCCGCGCTGGCACACCCCTCATGTTGCACTGTTGACATTAGGTGTGGTGGCTTCCGTACTGCTTCTTCTTGCCCAATTAGGCGACACGATGCGAGTGGCGTATCAGGAACTGGTGTCGCTGATGCTGATTGGAGGCTTCCTGCCGTATATCTACATGTTCATCAGCGCCTGGAAGGCCAGGCGAAAGGTGGCGGGTTCGGTGGGCCTGAGCGTCACGCTGTTTTGCCTTGTGTGCAGCATCGTGCCGACAGGAGAGGTAAAAAACATCTGGCTGTACGAAGGGAAATTAGCGCTAGGAACGGCTGCAATGATCGGTTCGGGTCTGCTGCTGTATGCGCAAGGATGTGCAAGGTCAAGCGCGGCTGTGAAGCGAGTACAGTCTGCCTTGGCGGATGTGGTGGACTAAGGAGCGAATAATTATATACGCGAGCTTGGGTGACTGGGCAGGCGCGATGATGATAGAGTCTGTAAATCGCATGGGCTCAATCTTTCTCAGTTATAGGAGAGAGGATACTGAAGGTCAGGCCGGCCGTTTGTACGACGATCTTGTCGCTGTATTCGGTTCCGATTCAGTATTTATGGATGTTGCGGCCATACAGCCCGGACGCGATTTCCGGAAGTCGATTGATCAAAGCTTAAGCTCGTGCGGTGTGTTTCTATCGTTGATCGGTAAGAAATGGCTTACGGCGCAAGATACTTCAGGTCAACGCCGCATCGATGATCCCACCGATTTCGTTCGCATCGAAACTGTAGCCGCACTGAAACGCGATATTCCAGTCATTCCAGTTCTGGTGCAAGGCGCGCCGGCTCTGAAGCCCGATCAGTTACCTGATGATTTAAGGGAACTCGCTTATCGCAACGCCGTGGAGCTTACTCATCCGCGCTGGGATTCCGATGTGCAACTGCTGATTAAATCGTTGCGCCCTCATGTCTCGGGGCCAAGCCAACCACCCGGATCGGAGGTCATTCGGCCCGTTAAAAAAGCAAACAGGGCTAAGTCCCTGGCTCTAACGGCGGTTGCTCTTCTAGTTGTCGTGGGCCTTGCGATCTATCTCTGGCCCGGAAAGAAGGTAGCCGGTCCTCCAGCCAAGGAATCGACGGAAACCATCGCAGCTTCAAAAGCTGTTGATTCACTCGTGTCCGAACCCGTTAAGCGTAGTCCGAAAAAAGCCGTATCTCCAGGGCTAAACGCCGCGCCCAAAGCCGCAAGATTCAAAAATTTTTCATTGGCTGCTACACAAGAGCCTCTGGCCGGCAATTCGAAACGGTACACATTCACCTTGTCGCTTAAGGCTCCAAGTGAAATGATCGATGATATTGCCCGCGTCCATTACGATCTTGTCTACGATCCTAATCCGCTCTCGCTTGACGGCGGCGCCGCGCCCGCGTTCAGCGCCGTCTACGAAGGATGGGGCTGCTACGAAACTGTGGTTGTGACGGCTTACTTCAAATCGTCTGGATCGCAGCCGGTAAAAAAGACCTTCAATATGTGTACGGCTCTGAATTAAGCTGACAGCTCTCGGAATCGGCCCGCAGCCCTGCCTTTGACATGATGGGAGAGTCGCCCGTGTTCCAAAGAGGACTGATCAGTGTATTGTTTTTCGGCGTCAGCCTGTATGCGCAGGACCACAATTCGCCGCAGCACATGCACATGCAAATGCCGGATATGAAGATGCCGGCGATGAACGCCGCGGGAATGTTTCTGATGAACCTGTCATCGGGAACCGCCGTGAATCCGGCCGCATGGCCCATGCCCATGATCATGAAGCCGCTGGGTTCCTGGAATACCACGTACATGGCACAGGCGTTTATCAACGATACGCAGCAATCGGGCCCGCGCGGCGGCGACAAGCTCTTCTCGACCAACTGGTTTATGACCAATGCCGAGCACCAGCTTGGGAAGAAAGGCGCGTTTCAGATTCAGCTCATGCTCAGTCTGGAACCAGCCACGGTTACAGACCGGCGCTACCCGCTTCTGTTTCAGACCGGTGAAACGGCCTTTGGAAAGCCCATTGTTGATGGCCAGCATCCCCATGACTTCGTTATGTCGCTCGGTTTTCAGTATGCCCTTTCGCTTGGTGAAAACACTACGCTGGAATTTTATTTTGCGCCGGTGGGCGATCCGGCATTGGGCCCAATTGCCTATCCACACAGAGCCTCGGCGATGGAGTTGCCGCAGGCCACGCTCGCGCACCACTGGCAGGATTCAACCCATATCGCCAATGACGTAGCGACGGTGGGCATCGCTTACAAACAATTCAAGCTGGAAGCCAGCGGCTTCTACGGAACCGAACCGGATGAGTTTCGATGGGACATCGACTCCGGCCCCATGAATTCCTGGAGCACGCGGCTCTGGTATTTTCCCGGCCCGAATTGGGCCGCTCAGTTTTCAATCGGCCATCTGGCGCACCCGGAAGCGCTCGAACCGGGCGATCAGACGCGAACAACAGCATCACTTGAATACTCGAAGCCGCTGCCCGGTGGAAGCTGGTCGTCGAGCTTCATCTGGGGCCGGGACCACAGCACATACACGAAGCGCAACCTGAACTCTTACACACTGGAATCGGTTCTGCCCATTGCTCGAAAGAACTTTATCACCGGACGTATCGAGCTGGTCGATAAAGACGAGCTGTTCGCCGGACAGCCGGACGTTGAAGAATTCCTGGATACCTTTTACGGCAGCAGCTTCCGCATCGGCGGATACACGATTGGCTATACGCGCGATTTCGATATCTTCCGGCATATCGAAACCGGGATAGGCGCCAATGTCGAGATGTATTCTCTACCTGACGCGATCAAGCCTTATTACGGCGATCACCCGATCGGCGGAAATGTCTTCGTTAGGTTGCGGTTGAAGGCCAGCTCGTAATCTATCGCTTCCGGGCAATGACCGCTACCTTAACGCGGGCATTGTCTTTTAGGGGCAGATCGATCGTTTGCCCCTGGCTGAGATACGGCTTGATGACGGCCGGGTCCTGATAGGCAAGATCGCGCCCATCATCGATGGCGAGCAAAGTGTAGCGGCCAGGGCTCGCGTTCGGTAGCGTAAATGTTCCATCACTGTCGCTCTGATCGCGGCGGATCAGCGCGGTTCGATACAGATCGTGCGGCAGCAACAGAACCATAGCCGCAGCCGCCGGCTTGCCATCTTTCAAGGCAATCCCATCGAGGTTCGAAAGCACGCCCTTGCCCGCGTCGATCAACAGTTGAATTGAGGCTCCATCGGCAATCTCAATGGTGTCTCCCGACGCCGCCGTCCCTTTGGCCGCCACGGATCTCACATATGATCCAGGCGCGTTGTGCACATAAACCTCGTAGCGGCCGGGCGATGGCGGGCCGGAGCTGAAAGAAAAGGATCCATCCTGCTGAAGCTGTGTATTGAAAGATTGCCTCCCGTCGGAAAGCATCACGCCCGCGCCGTTCGGGGGATGATCCATGCCTTCGAACACCACGCGGCCTGAAACGGAGGTTGGCGTCCGATTCTGGACAGAGATTGTGGAGCCGTCGGTCAAATCGACTGTTCGCTTTGAACGTTCCCGGCTCTGAAAAGAGCGTGGAATTGCGACGGTGTAGCGTCCGGGAGCCAACCCTGTTAGTTCGCATGAGTTATTCGCGCACGCTATAGATGCCTGAGCTTGCATGGGAAAGCCGCCCGGACCCTCAGTGGTGGCGTTAAAGCCCATTGACCAACCACCACCTTCCGTTGGACTCATTCCCGTCAAGGAGACGTGAACCGCAGGAACTGCCCGAACATCAATTTGAACCGTTACCGAAGCGCCTTCCGCCAGGGTGATGGGCGCAGCGGCCGCGGCGTCGGACGTATTGCCGTAATAGGTCACCGGGTAAGCGACATCCAGTTCTCGAGCCTTCTCCGCCTCCGGAGCACCGGACTGCAGTTGCTGCGCGTACCACGGACGAGCTTGAACGGCGATGAAATAGATCCCGGGAGAGAGGTGTGGAAAGCGAAATCTGCCGGAAGATCGCGTCAATATCCGACTCGCCATAGTGACCTGCTCTTGCCCGGATGAAACCGATTTTCGCAAGAGAAGAACGCCTGCCTGCCTCACCGGATCGCCATTCTCATCGACCACCGTGCCGGATATCGAGGCCGGCGCATCGAGCGGAAAGTTAAGATTTCCAGTATTCATGCCCGGACCGGTCACAATACCGGTGGAGAAGCCTTCGGTTCCCTGGAAACCGTGAATCTGCCGTTCCCCCGGTCTCATGGCCATAAGCGAATACTTCGCGGCGGGAAGATTTATGAAGCTAAAGCGGCCATCATTGTCGGTAAGCCCGCTCAGCTGCCAGCCTGGATGCCCGTTCGCGCTCAGCACGACGAGCACGCCGGAGAGCGGCCGGTTGGTTGCATGCTCCACCATCATTCCGCTGATGGTGAATCCCGCCGGCTGCTGCTGAAATGCAAACGCAAGAACAGGCAGCAAGCCGGAAAGGAACGCGCGCAAGCACGTCATTGGTTGGCAGCGCTCCCGGGGATGGTAACCGATGTAGTGGCCTGCTGGTTGGGTGCAAGCGTGATCTCGTGGCCATCGATGTTACGCATGGCCTCTGGATTGGAGTATTCCAGGCTGTTGGGATTGGCCGCAGCGTACAGGCGATAAACACCAGGAGTTAGCGGGCCAAACGACATGTGCGCGCCTGGCGGCACAAATGCAATTTTCGGCTGAAACGCTTGTGAATCGGTCACGAGAATCAACCCCGTCATTCCTGCGTGATCTTGCGATTGGACCGTGACATCGAGCGTCGCGCAGTCCTGCCGGAGCGAGACCTGAATCGGCGGCGGCGGCGAGCCTGCGGAGATCACCAGGGGATCGTGCGCAAGGTCGACGGCGCCAGACATGACGGATTCAATGCAGCTTTGCCCGTTCGATTGGACTTCGACGTTGTAAACGCCCGGCGTGACATCGCGAAGAAAGAGCGCGCCGGATGCATTTCCACTCTGCGGGGCCGCCATGAATTGCTGGCTATTGAGACGCCCGCTTCGCGGCATCAACTGCACCTGCACGCTTTGCGCGCCCGATTCCGGGGCATTCACGACTTGCACGGGAATGGGTGGAAGTGGCTGCAGAACAATCTGTACGTTCTCTATATCGGAGCCGCGAACATCAATCCGCTGCTCCGCATAATACGCATCGCCCGGTTGATTCTGCGCCCGGAAGACGAGAGTCCAAGCCCCGGGCGGTACAGAGGGCAACATCCACCGGCCTGTTTGTGGATGGAATTGTATTCCTACCTGCGTTTCTTCTCCACTCGTATCCTGCAGCGTTGCGAAGATGCCATTCGGGGCGGACGGCGTAATCGTTCCCGAGATTCGAAAGGAGGTCTTGGGCGAAAGAGTGAAATCAACCCGCGCGGCCTCGCCCGGCTTCACGTCCAGTGCCTGGGCCGAACCAATATCCGGCGCGTTCGGATAGAACTCTTCCGGATAGACTTCGCGGTTCGGCGCGCCGGAACCGAGAAAATTCGCGAACCCAAATACCGGCTGTTGCAGCACCTGGACGTAATACTTGCCGGGCATGAGGTTTTCGATGCGAAAGCCGCCGGCGTCATCCGTTGCGTCGTTGCCGGTGGGTTGGAGGCTCTTACGGCCGTTAGCGATCTGCTCCGATATCACTTGTACTTGCGCATTCTCTATAGGCGCTCCCGTGTTACTCAGCACGCGGCCTTCGATGGCCGATTCGGGGACCAGCTTGAGAGCTATCGCGGGCGTGTTTGGTCCCACGGAGATCGTGGATGGATAAGAACCCGAGCCGGTCTGCATCGGATCGAAGAACCCGGGCCGCTGCGCTGTCGCGCTGTACTGTCCCGCGATCACTCCGTCGATCTGAAAACGCCCATCCGCACCCGAGAAAGCGGAAAACTGGCCGAGGTGAACCAGCGCGCGCCGGACCGGCTCGCCGGTTACCGAATTCGAAACCGCGCCTGTGACTGTGTAGCGATTTGTATCTCCGGAGGTGACCGGGGTGTTGAAGTGAACTACGTCGCCAGTCTGGGCGGTACAGACGCCGGCAAGTAACACCCCGATTGCCGGCATCGCAAGCTTCGAACGCAAACGGGCGCGCATACGGGCCAGTACCATCTTAG
>Ga0308174_10001894_pt1 | contig 10050 bp, 11 predicted proteins | sample PhyPR2_FD_203894 | JGI IMG/M metagenome (GOLD analysis project Ga0308174, IMG submission 203894) | Soil microbial communities from UC Gill Tract Community Farm, Albany, California, United States - DLSLS.P.R2 | ecosystem: Environmental > Terrestrial > Soil > Agricultural land | place: USA... | reverse complement strand
ACTTCCGCAACTACGCCGTCGAAAAACTGCCCTACGCCATCGACCGCTATGTCAACGAGACCAACCGGCTCTACGGCGTGCTCAACAAGCGCCTCGCCGACCATGAATTCATCGCCGGTGATTATTCGATCGCCGACATGGCGAGCTATCCCTGGATCGTGCCCTACAAGAACCAGGGCCAGAACATCGACGACTTCCCGCATCTTAAGCGCTGGATGGAAACCATCGGCGCCCGCCCTGCGACCGTGCGCGCCTACGCCAAAGCGAAAGAGGTGAACCCGAACTTCGGCCAGCCCGCGATCCGCACCGAGGAAGAGCGCAAGCTGCTGTTCGGGCAGACCGCGGCGGTGGTGAAGTAGCGCCTCGCTTCAGCGGAATCTTCTCGCGTTGGTGCGCAGTCGGGGCTCGCAGACAGGCAAATACCCCGGCTGGAGGGCAGGGCCGCCAAATCGCCGCATGTCGTAGCGAATCGACTCCGAAAAGTCCGCGCTTGTGATACCGGGCTGGCTGAAGGCTTGCTCCAGCGCCACCGCGAGGCGCTGATCGACCGGCGTCGAAAAGGCTATGACCGCGGCTTTCAGCTTTTCGTCGGTGCACGACGTCGGCATGTTCGCGAGCCGCGGACAATCCAACTTGAGCTGCCAGGCACGGACATAGGCCGTCACCGCCTCAATGAGGTTTTGCTTCATGGTGCTGTCGCACGGCGACAGCGCAAACCCGGTAGCGGCTTGCAGCGCTTCTTGCCTTATCGTTTCGAGCGAGGGGGCCCTGTCGGCGGGCGCCGCCCGCTCGGCATTCTTCGTGCCCTGACCGCCGGACGAGGTGGCGAACACCGTCTGCCGCGAGCCAATGCCGATGGGAAAGCCGCGCGCAGCCCACGATACGCCGGCAAACGAGGCCACGAAGGCGAGGGCGACATAGACATAGGTTCGTTTCATCGACCCGACTCATCCCAAGATACTTCGGAAGGCTAAATGCAACCTGTTAGCGGACCGGCGATTGCCGGCTTCCGCCTGGCCATGACGTTCATGCGATCGCAAACGGATCGCAAAGTTTTCAGATAAAATTTGAGCGAACGCGGTGCCACGAAGTTGCTTTCGCGGCCCGCGCTAGAACCGGCACCTTGCTCGCAGCATCTCGAGCACCGCCCTGAGGTTGGGCACGACGGCGGCGCAGTTGGCGCGCGAGGCTTCCGTCGGCGGCACCATGTCCGGCACCATGATGGTGATCGCACCGGCGGCGAGCGCTGCCGCGACGCCGTGGTTGGAATCCTCCACCGCCACGCAGGTTTGCGGCGTCACGCCGAACCTTGCTGCGGCAAGAAGATAGAGATCAGGACTCGGCTTGCCCTTGATGACGTCGTCGCGGGTCAGGATCGCATCGAAACGATCGTGGATTCCGGCGAGCCGCAAATGCGCGTCCGCGGTGCGTCGCGACGAGGAAGTGACGATCGCCATCGGATATTTGGCCGCCTGCAGCGCGTTGAGCAGTTCGACCGCGCCGCGTTTCACCGGCAAGCCCGCCGCCAGAATTTCATCCCGCCTGGCGATGAAGGCGGTGTTGATCTCAGCCAGCGGGAACGCTTCGCCGTAGCGGGTCAGCAGCAGGGCCTCGCATTCCGGTCCGGGCAGGCCGACCATTGCGTGACAGAGCGGAAGGATATCGTCGGTGAAGCCATGCGCCCGCAGCGCGGCGACCAGGCTGTCGAGATAGACCTGCTCGGTGTCGAGCAGCGTGCCGTCCATGTCGAGCAGGACGGCGCGTACGTTCCACGAGTCGGTCACGTGGCCGGCGCGTCGGCGGCGCGCGCGGCCGCCTTGCGCAGGCAATCCGGGCAGAGACAATCGCCACCGTCCGAGGGCATCGGCAGCCGGTAGGCTTCTTCCATGCACCAGCAGGACCCTGAGAGATTGCAGCCGAACTCTGCACCGCAGCCGGCGCAGGCAACGCGGCGCAAGGAGTGGCTTTCTGACGGATTTCTCATGAACAAGGCCCCGTTCCCTGCACGGAATTAATCTCGGGTTCATCTCGAACGGCGGTATAATCCGCCGCAATATACGCCCGGGGACACGCAAGGGAAGTCGAATGGCGCGCGATTCGCAAGCAGCCCTGGTTGCGCTCAATCGCTTCGGCTTCGGCGCGCGGGGCGGGGCCTCCGGCGATTTCGTCAACGCGGCCTCCGATCCGCGCGGTTTTGTGAAGGCCGAACTTCTTCGTCCCAACGGGGTGCTGCTCGAAGTTCCCGGATTGCAGTCGACGCCGGCGCTCGGCAAAGCGGTGTTCGACTATCAGTTCGAAATCCAGCAGGCCCGCGACGCCGCCGCCAAGGCCGCGCCAGCTACCGGAACCGAAGCGCCCGCGCAGCGGACGCCGGATGCGAAAGCGCAGCGGCGAAACTTGTCGCTCAACAGCATCGCCATGGACATCACGGCGAAGGAGCCACCGGCGAAGAACTCGGAGCCGAAGTCTGCCGACATTGCTACGACAATGGCCGATCCTTCAGCTAAATCTGCCGAGACCATGCAGCCAAGCGCGCCAAAGCCGCCGGCCCAACAGCTCAACATCATCCAGAAAACCTTTCGTACCGAAGCGCTGGCGCGGTTGCAGCGCGCTACCATGGCCGATTGCGGTTTCACCGAGCGACTGGTGGTGTTCTGGTCCAATCATTTCTGCGTTTCCGCCGGTAAAGGCGGCCTGGCGCGGATGTGGGCGGGCTCGTTCGAGCGCGAGGCGATCCGGCCCCATGTGCTCGGACGCTTCACCGACATGTTGAAGGCGGTCGAACAGCATCCGGCGATGTTGTTCTTTCTCGATAATCAACAATCTTTGGGTCCGGACTCTCGCGCCGGGCTGAACCGCAACCGCGGCCTCAACGAAAATCTCGCGCGCGAGATCATGGAACTGCATACGCTCGGCGTCGGCGCCGGCTATTCGCAGGACGACGTGACCTCGCTGGCGCGTATCATAACCGGTTGGACCTATGCCGGACGGCAGGGACAGCTCGGCACGCCCGGCACCTTCGTCTTCAACGCCAACGCGCATCAGCCGGGCGCGCAGCGCGTGATGGGCAAGATTTACGAAGCCAACGGCGTGGCGCAGGGCGAGGCGGTGCTGGCCGATATCGCGCGGCATCCGTCGACCGCGAAATTCGTCGCCACCAAACTGGCGCGGCACTTCGTGGCTGACGATCCGCCGCCGGCGCTGGTGGCGCGGCTGAGGGACGTGTTCGTCACGTCCGGCGGCGATCTCAAGGCGCTGGCGACGGCGCTCGTCGATTCCGACGAAGCCTGGCAGGCGCCGCTGACCAAGATGCGCTCGCCTTACGAATTCCTGGTGGCCAGTGGGAGATTGCTGGCGCAAATTCCCGCCGACCCCGGCCGCTATCTCGGCGCGCTCAACGTGCTGGGCCAGCCGCTATGGGCGCCCGCCGGGCCGAACGGCTTTCCCGACAGCAACGCGGCGTGGGCCGCACCGGAGGGCATGAAGCTGCGGCTCGATATCTCCGCGCAGATCGCTTCGCGGCTCGGGGACGGCGTCGATCCCCGCGCGCTGCTCGAACTCGTCGCGGCTGACGCAGCCTCCGAAGAGACGCGCAAAACCGTCGAGCGCGCGGAATCGCGGCAGCAGGCGCTGGCGCTGTTGTTGATGTCGCCGGAATTCCAGAGGAGATGACGGCCATGGAAACGAGCACGGATTGCTGCGAGGGCCGGCGGGCTGCGGTGACGTCGCGGCGCGCGCTGTTGCTCGGCGGCGCCTCTTTTGCGGCCTGGGCCTACCTGCCGAAATTCGCGCGGGCCGCCGATGGGCGCGATCCACGGCTGGTGGTCATCATCCTGCGCGGCGCGCTGGACGGGCTTGCCACCGTGGCCCCGGTCGGCGATCCCGATTATGCCGCCCTGCATGGCGCGATAGCGCTGGCGTCAAGCGGTCCGAACGCGGCGCTGCCGCTGGATTCGTTCTTCGCGCTGCATCCGTCGATGCCGGAATTCGCGCGGATGTATCGCGACAAGAAGGCCGCGGTGGTTCACGCGGTGGCGACATCGTATCGCGACCGGTCGCATTTCGACGGACAGGACGTGCTGGAAAGCGGCTTTGCCGGGCCCGGCCGGGTGCAATCCGGCTGGCTCAACCGGGCCCTGGAATCGATGCCGAGGGGCGAACGGGTGACGAGCGCGCTTGGCGTCGGTCCGACCACGCCATTGGTGCTGCGCGGCGCAGCGCCGACGGTCGGCTGGGCCCCGGTGGCGCTGCCGCAGGCGGCAGACGACACCGCGATGCGGCTTGCCGAGCTCTACAGCCACCGCGATCCGGCGTTGGCGGCGGCGCTGACGCAGGGGCTCGCGCTCGACAAGGCGGCGCAGGGCGACGACATGAAGCCGAAGCCCGGCACCAATGGCGCCGGCGCGATGCGGCTGGTGGCGCGTGGCGCTGCAAAACTGATGGCAGCCGATGATGGCCCGCGGATTGGTGCCCTCGCCTTCGACGGCTGGGACACCCATGCGAACGAAGGCGGCCCGGTCGGCCGGTTGGCGCAACTGCTGGGCGGCCTCGATAGCGCGCTGGCTGAATTCGAAAGCGGGCTTGGTGAGCGCTGGCGCGAAACCGTCGTCGTGGTCGCGACCGAGTTCGGCCGCACCGCGCGCATCAACGGCACCCAAGGCACCGATCACGGCACCGGCACCATCGCGCTGCTCGCCGGCGGCGCAGTCAAAGGCGGCCGGGTGATCTCGGATTGGCCCGGGCTGAAATACGCCAATCTTTACCAGGGGCGCGATCTCGCCCCGACCACCGACCTGCGCGCAGTCATGAAGGGCGTGCTGCACGATCAGTTCGGCCTCGCCGAGCGCGTGCTGGCGGAAACGGTGTTTCCGGACAGTGCAGCGGTGAAGCCGATGCAGGGATTGGTGGCGTAAACCCCGCCAGCGTCAAACAATACTCGTCGTCCCGGCCAAGCGAAGCGCGATCCGGGACCATAGCCACCAATGTCCATTGCTCGAAACGAGTTGGAGCAAAGCCCTGCATAACCGCTAACATTCGTGGTTATGGGTCCCGGCGCGGGACGACGATGCAGAGGCAGCGTGTCTCCTCTACTTCGTAATCACATCAATCTCCGCCATCTCTTCCGCGCTCAGAGTCCAGCTGATCGCTTTCACGTTCTGCTCGACCTGTTCGACGCGGGTGGCGCCGGCGATGACGCTGGAGACTTGCGGGCGCGAGGCCAGCCAGGAGAAAGCGAGTTCGAGCATGCTGTGGCCCCGGACTTTCGCGAACGCCTCCAGCTTCTCGACGATGTCCTCGTTGCGCGGCGTGACGTAGCGGTCCTTCAAGGCGGGCGCCTTGGCAAAGCGGGTGTCGGCCGGGGCCGCCGCGCCGCGCTGGTACTTGCCGGTCAGAAGTCCGCCGGCCAGCGGGAAGAACGGCAACAATCCCAGTTTGTATTCCTGCGCCGCCGGCAGCAGGTCCCTTTCAATGCCGCGCACCACGAGGCTGTATTCGTCCTGGCACGAGACGAAGCGGCCGACGTTCATCTGCCGTGCGAGCAGTTCGGCTTCGGCAACGCGCCAGGCCGGAAAATTCGAATTGCCGATGTAGCGCACCTTGCCCTGGCGGACGAGATCGTCGAGGGCGCGGAGCGTCTCCTCGATCGGCGTCAGCGGATCGTAGTCGTGCTGCTGGTAGAGATCGATGTAGTCGGTCTTCAGCCGCGTCAGGCTCGCTTCGACGGCGGACATGATGTAGCGGCGCGAGGCGCCTTGCTTGGTGCCGTCGTTGCTCATCGGTTTGGAATATTTGGTCGCCAGCACGATGTCCTTGCGGCGGTCGCCGAGCACCTGGCCGAGCACGGTTTCGGAGCCGCCCATGCCGGCATAGATGTCGGCGGTATCGAACAGCGTGATGCCGAGGTCGATCGCCTTGTGGATCACCTTGCGCGAGGTCTCGAGGTCGGTGCGCTGGCCGAAATTGTTGCAGCCGAGGCCGACGGCGGACACGCGTAGGCCGGAGCCGCCGAGATTTCGAATTTGCATGGATCGATCCTGTGGGGGTGGCGCGAGAAGGGCGCGCATTGTGGCCCGCGTGCCGGCTGCCCGCAAGGTGCGGTGTTACCGCGATTGGCGCTGGGCAGGAATGCAACAACTAGCGTGCAGTAAAAATCACGCGGCACAAAAAGATGCGGCCCCGGTCAGACGCGGCGACTGACCGGGAACCGCTTGGGGCGCGTGATCCGAGACGGGGGGCCTGATCAAACGCAAGCGCAACCTAGCCGGGCTATGTTACGCGCCGGTGACACCAAACCCGTTCCACAGGCCGCAACGCGGGGTCAAAACATCCGGCGGTAGACCACGAAGCCCGACTTCTCCGCGACCTTGTCGTAGAGCTGCATCGCGGTGTGATTGGTCTCATGGGTCTGTCAGTAGACCCGCGATGACCCGGCCAGTTGTGCCTGCGCGTAGACGCCCTTGATCAACGCCCGCCCGATACCCCTGCCGCGCGCGGCTTCGTTGGTGAACAGGTCCTGCAGGTAACACGCCGGCTCAATCGCCGTGGTCGAACGGTGAAACAGATAGTGCACCAGCCCGAGCAGTTCGCCGCCTGACTCGGCGACCAGCGCGTGCACCGGTTCGTAGCCGTCGAAGAAGCGCTGCCACGTCATGTCAGTGATCTCGGGGGCCAGCGCGGTTGGTCCCGACCGGCCGTAGAACGCATTGTATCCGTCCCACAACGGAAGCCACTGCGCGCGATCCTGGCGGGTGACGAACCGAATGGTGACTTCACCGGACATGCGCGTTTCCGTTCTGAGAAACTCGCGGGCGAAAGGCCTGCGCGAGGGCTCACCCTTCGTAGCGTCGCCGTGGAGCGGGATCAATCGCTTTGCCGAGGGGGGATGGCGCTGATTCACTCCGCCGCGCGCAACTGCCGTGCGAAGATGCGGCCGCCGCCGCGCAGCGAACGATAGTAGCCGGCGCTGGCAGGATCGTCGCCATGACGGACGAGGTCGGTGACGGGCGTGTAGCTCAGCATGCGTCCACCGTCCGGCAGCGCGGTGCAACTGAAGCGCAGCACCTCGCCGCTGGTCAGATTGATGTTGATCGGAGTGGAGTCGCCGGTGCGCATCGCCTCGGTGCGCCGCGCGATGAAGTTTCCCAATTCGTCCTCCGGCAGTTCCCAGGCTCCGGTGTCGCGGCCGTGATACATCAGCGCGATGAAGGGTGGCTGGCTGTCTGCCTGTGCGTCGGAAAGCTGGAAATAATCACGGAAGGCGCGGTTGATGAATTCGGCACGGGTGTCCGGACCGAGCAGCACGATACCGATATCGACCTGATCGAGCGCGGCCGACAGCCGCGCGGAAGTCGCATGGTGCTTCTGCTCCCAGGCGAAAGCGTCGATCCATTTCTGCCGCAATACCCCGGTGATGACAGCGGTTCCGGCCGCGGTCGTCGCCAATAGCCCCATGCGGGCCAGATCCGCCGCGTCGTAGCCGGGCATGGCGCGGTGCCCGAGAAAGAACGCGGCCGATGACGCCACCGCGATCGCAGCGCTGACCAGGCCCGAGGCGATGCCGCTGATCGACGCGGCTAGCGCCACGATGCAGACGAACAGCGGCGCCGGATTGGGCACGGCAACGAAGTGGTGGTCGACAACGAAGGCGATCGACGCCGTCGCTGCCGTCAAAGCGGGACCTGAGATTGCGCGCCAGTCGATCCGCATGCCCTTATCCGTTGTCCGCCGACAAGCAATAAGGGCTACAGTCTGCCCGATACTTTCGATCGCGGCGGGCTTTCGTTTTGTAGTCTTAAGAACGCGTTGCCCGGATGCTTCCGGCTTTTGCGGTTTTGAAATCAAATGGTATTCGAAACCGATGGAACCGGGTTCCGCGCCGGTCGTTAGCGCCGGGCAATTTCAAGAGGACGCAATGCCGACGATCTCCCCTTCGCTTCTTCCTGTTCTGATGTTGTTTGCCTCCAACGTATTCATGACTTTTGCCTGGTATGGCCATCTCAAGTTCAAGGAAAGCCCGCTGCCGCTGGTGATCATGGTGAGCTGGGGCATCGCGTTGTTCGAATACTGGCTCGCGGTGCCGGCCAACCGCTGGGGCAGCGCGATCTATTCGGCGGCACAACTCAAGACCATGCAGGAAGTGATCACGCTGGTCGTATTCGCGGGATTTTCGGTGCTGTATCTGAAGGAGCCCTTGGGCTGGAATCACGCGCTCGGCTTCGCCTTCATCGCCGCCGGCGCGTTCTTCATTTTCCACAAATGGTGACAGGGCGGAGGCACATCACCTCGTGGCCGGCGAAAGGATCCGCACCCCGGGGTCGTCGTCTTCGCCACGCGTACCGGTGGCGATCAGGAATGCGACCGCAAGCAGGATCGCTACCGCCAACGCGGCGGTCACCAGTCCAACAGGTGTTTTCATCATGGTCCGATCGCGACGGATATCGTCGCGCGCTGCTCTTTGTTCAATGCGTTTTCGCTATGCGAACCGGCGTCGCCCGCGGATCATGTCCGGCGGCAAGCTCGGCTCGAAAGCGCTGCAATGATGCAAACGGAAAAGCGGTGATTACGCCGGCACCGGCATGGCCATCGAGACCCTGATCGACAGCACGGTCAGCGTGGCGGCGAGGCACAGCGACAGCGCGCCGATCGCAAGGGTGGCGGCGATGGCGTTGGTCAGTCGGGAAGAAGCAACAGGGGCAGGGCGGCTATCAAAACCCACCATGCCGGGCGACCGCATCATGGTCCAATTCCTTCAAGACGCCGGCGAATCACCGGCCAGCGTCAGCGACTTTGGCAGAATCCGCCGGCAACATTGCGGCGAGTCCTGCGTGGAAAACCGGAAACCGCCGCAAGTATTAACGGGCGCCCCCGGTTGTTAACCTTTGGGCGCGTTCTCGCGCAAATGTGAAGTGCCCGGCGCCTCGAGCCGGGCGATCAGGCGCCTGCGGCGACGGCGGGATCCTCGACCTCGGCCCCGGGCTTCCAGTCCATGGCGACGAATCCGCGGGTCTGTTCGACCCGACGCAGCCAGGCGCGGATCGCGGGGAAGGTCGCAAGATCATAGTCGCAGCGGTCGGCGACGTGGGTGTAGCCGTAGAGCGCGATGTCGGCGACCGTGAGCTGTCCCGCTGCGAAGTAGGCATGGTTCTTGAGGTGATTTTCCATCACCTGCAACGCGGCATAGCCGCGTTCCATCCAGTCTTCCAGCGCGTGGGTCTGCAGGTCGCGGCCGCCTTTCACCAGCGACAACCAGAAATAGGCCGCGCCGATATTGGGCTCCAGCGCATGCTGTTCGAAGAACATCCATTGCAGCGCTTCGGCGCGTTCGACCCGCGATTCCGGCGCCAGCGGCGTTCCGATCGCGACGTACCACAGGATGGCGTTGGACTCGGCGAGATAGCGTCCTTCCGCGACTTCCAGCAGCGGCACCTGGCCGCTCGGATTCTTCGCCAGAAACTCCGGTGTGCGGCTTTCGCCTCTGAGGATATCGACCTCGATGGCGTGATACGGGGCATTGAGCAGTGCCAGCGCAAGGCGGACCTTGTAGCTGTTGCCGGAGCGCTGCATCGAATAGAGCTTGTACATCGTGTTCAGGGCTTGTCCGGTCCAAAGTAAAAGAATCTGTGGCGCGCGGCGGGCTTGTCGCGACGCAACGCCGCTAAACAATGATGCGGTTACCGGTGGCTCGCAAGAGCCGCCGAATGGAAAAAGTCGAAAACCTCTACCGCACTGCACGCGGGCGGAATGATTCTATCAATATGGCTTGCAATATGGTTTGCAAAACGTGCTGACAAATTCAGATCACGCTTACGCGATTTGGCTCGCCGACCGCAATGGTGGCGCGATCAAGCGCCGCGCGTCGCAACACCAACATATAAAAGGCGAGCATCACGATCAGCCCGAGCGGAATGGTGATAACGCCGGCGATGCTGCGCGACAGCAGCGGCACGATCCAGGCTGCGGCCAGCAGGCTGATCTCGAAATCGCGAAAACCTTGGCGAAGGCCGTATCGTGCAAAGAAGGCGATCGCGACCGCCAACACCACGAGGTCGT
>Ga0308174_10001893_pt1 | contig 10053 bp, 10 predicted proteins | sample PhyPR2_FD_203894 | JGI IMG/M metagenome (GOLD analysis project Ga0308174, IMG submission 203894) | Soil microbial communities from UC Gill Tract Community Farm, Albany, California, United States - DLSLS.P.R2 | ecosystem: Environmental > Terrestrial > Soil > Agricultural land | place: USA... | reverse complement strand
CGAGGATCCGACCAGGACAAACGCGCCGCTGGTCAGGCGATCGATCACCGCCAGCGCGTCAGCCGTCCAGATGCCGATCGTGCCGTCCTCGAACCGTCCGGCACTGCTGCCGTGGCCCGAATAGTCGAAGCGCAGCGTGGCTTGGCCGTTCGCGGCGCAATACGCCGCGAGATGAGTCGCCTTGTCGCCGGTCATGTCGCTGCGAAACCCGGGAAGGAACACAACCGTGGGGCTGCGCCCATCGGTCACGGCATAGGCCAGTTCCACCCCGTCGCCGCGATCCAAGCGTCCGGTCTGCTCCATTCTTCCTCTCAGATGCCGAAGAAAATCCAATCCAGCGCCCGCGTCAGATTATCGCGAAATTCGCGCAATGAGCCGAGGGGTTGGCGTAGATGCAGGTTCATCAGCGTACCGAGTAGTGGGAGGGCGACAATGTAATCCGCCCCTTCGTGGCGAACCGTCCGCCTCATCGCTTTGCGCGACGGCATCGGCTGTCCAATCATCGAATGGACGGCCGTAGAGGGCGACATACGCCGCCACACGTTGCATCGCGTCCAGCAATTCGATTTTGACTCGCTCGCGTTCCAACTCGACGAAAGCCTTCGCGATGGCGTCTTCCGCAGTGCGCGAAAGATTGATTCCGGCTGCGGCCGCCTTGGCCGCCAGATCCGCATTGAGCGTGATGCTGACGGTCTTGCGCCGGGCATTCAGGTCATAGAGGGGCGTACGCATTCTGCCGGACCAAGGGTATTCGAACCCCTGGAGGATGACATGGGTCAAAACCCGCGTCACCGGGCAGTCGGCGGTTAGCCTCCGCCGCCGCCTAGTGGGATATGCAGCAGAATGCCCGGGACCGGCTCGATCGGATGCGTCCCCTTGGTCATGAAATAGAACAGGTTGCCGTGCGGCGGGGTGCGGCAATAGCCGCCCGGGCAGGGATCCAGCCCGACGGACCCGAGCGAAACACTCGGTCCAGGTCGGTGTTGTAGGCCTTGCGGCGGCACCGAGAGGTCGAAACGCGCCTGTGCGGGGCCCGACCACAAAACAACGCCGACCAGGACTGAACGGGTCAGGCCGCAAATGACGCGATGGGCTATGCCGAGTGCTCCGGCAAAATTCGGCTTGGCCACTCTAGAGTCTAGAACGGCGCTCGTCGAACCTTCTCGCGGTTTGATCTAACCGTGTAGCTGGTTGACTCGGAAAGCCAACGAGCTGGAAGCCCACCAGCGCGGGTTCACCCAGCAGCTCAACCCCAACTCGCATCTGCTGCGGACCGGGCTGTCGCGCCTTGCCGGCGCGCAGAGGGCCCACATCACGCTTGCCAGGATCCCGCCCGGACATGACTCGTTCGCCGATCACGCGCACCTGATCGAAGAGGAATGGCTCGTACAGCATGTCCAGACGCGGCATCGCCGACATCGACGGCCAGCAGCATCAGGTCGGGCCCGGTGATTTCATGGGCTTTCCGGCCCCAGCGATTGCCTATCTGCTGCACAATCCGTTCGACACCGAACTGGTGTACCTCACGGGCGGAGAGGCAGTGCCGCTCGACGTGCTCGATTACCCGACGCTTGGCAAACGCTTTCTGCTCATCTACGGCAACGGGGTGCCCGAGTTTTATGAGCTGGCCGAGCCGACAAAGCCATTCCGACCGGTGTGACGCGAAGGAGCGACGCAATGCGTACCCAGGCCGAGAAAGCAGCAGCCTTTCGCGCACTGCTCGCGCGGGTGCGTGCCGCGGCCGATCTCGCCCATTCCCTGCCCGTGCCGTTCCTGCTCACCGCCAGGGCCGAGAACCTGCTGCACGGTCGCAACGACATGCCCGATCCGATCCATCGGCTGCAGGCCTATGCCGCGGCCGGCGCGGACGTGCTGTATGCACCCGGACTGCGCAACGTGGCCGAGGTCCGTCAGGTGGTCGACGCCATCGATCGACCGTTCAACGTGGTCACCGGCTGGCTCGATCCTGACATCACGGCATCGCAACTCGCCGAAGCCGGCGCCAAGCGGATCAGCGTCGGCGGCGCGTTGTGCCGACTTGCCATGGCGGCGTTCGCCAATGCGGCACGCGACATGCAGCAGCAAGGCTCATTCGCCTGGATGCGGGACATGATAGGCATTACGGAGATGCGGCGGATGTTCCGGAATCAGATCACCTGAAAACATGCCTCCGCAGTACGCCCGCTCCCCCACAATCCTCCAGGTCCTCCCTTCGCTCGTTACCGGAGGCGTCGAACGCGGCACGATCGAGATCACCGAAGCCATCGCCGAAGCCGGCTGGACCGCGCTTGTTGCCAGCGCCGGCGGGCCGCTTGAGGCGGCGATCGAGCGCGCCGGGGGGCGCCATCTCAACCTTCCGCTCCACACAAAGAACCCGCTTGCCATTCTGCACAACGCCAACCGCCTCGCCCAGCTGATCCGCAGTCATGGCGTGGACATCGTGCACGCCCGTTCGCGCGCCCCGGCGTGGTCGGCATGGCTCGCAGCGCGACGCACCGACGCGCATTTCGTTACGACTTATCACGGAGTGTACGGCGAAGACCTGCCGTTCAAGCGCCACTACAATGCGGTGATGGCCAAGGGCGAGATCGTCATCGCCGCCAGCCGCTTCATCGCCGGGCTGATAACCGCCCGCCATGGCACCAATCCTGCGCGCATACGCATCATTCCGCGCGGGGTCGATCCCGCGGTGTTCGACCCCGCGGCGATCGCGCCTGAACGAACGGCGCGGCTGCGTCGGAACTGGAAGCTTCCTGACGGCGCCCAGGTGGTGCTGCTGCCTGGCCGCCTCACCGGTTGGAAGGGGCAGCGCGTGTTGCTGGATGCCATCGCCCGGCTGCCGCGCCGGGACATCATCGCCGTGCTGGCCGGCTCCGACCAGGGGCGTGCAACCTATAGCGCCGGCTTGCATCGCCAGGCCGAAGCGCTGGGCATCGCCGACCGCGTTCGATGTACCGGCGATTGTGACGACATGCCGGCCGCCTTGCTGCTCGCAGACATTGTCGTGCACGCCTCCACCCAGCCCGAAGCCTTCGGACGCGTCGTGATAGAGGCTCAGGCGATGGGCCGGGCGGTCATAGCATCGGACGTCGGCGGCCCGGTCGAAACCGTGGAGCACGGTGTCACTGGCTGGCGGGTCCGTCCCGGTAACCCGCAGGCGCTGGCGGGAGCAATCGAGCGGGTGCTGGCGATGGCGCCCCCCGATCGGGCCGCAATCGGCGCCCGCGCCCGCGCGGCGGTGCTGTCCCGCTGCACTACCCGCGCAATGCAGGACGCTACCCTGGCGGTGTATCGGGACGTGCTCGGTTGTGGGAACGGGCAGGGGGAGCGGCCCGGCCACTGTACCGCGGCAACCAGGGTTGCGGACGCCCCCGGGTAACGCCATAGACACCGCATCCACAAGGAGCCAGCGTCCATGCCCGCCATCACCCTGCCCGACGGATCCGTGCGCCGTTTCGACGCGCCGGTCACCGGCTCGGCGGTTGCGGAAGCGATCGGTCCCAGCCTGGCCCGCGCTGCGTTGGCAATGAAGCTGGATGGCCGCCTGGTCGATCTCACCACCAGCATCGACCACGATGCCGCGGTGGTGTTCGTCACCCGCCGCGACCCCGGGGCGCTAGAGCTGATCCGCCATGATGCCGCGCACGTGTTGGCCGAAGCGGTGCAGTCGCTCTACCCGGGCACCCAGGTGACGATTGGGCCGCCGATCGAGAACGGTTTCTATTACGATTTTGCCCGCAACCAGCCGTTCACCCCGGAGGATTTCGCCCCCATCGAGGCCAGGATGCGCGAAATTATCGTCCGTGGGGCCGCGTTCCGCCGCAGCGTCATGCCGCGTGACGCCGCCATCGAATTCTTTAAGAACAAGGGGGAAAAATACAAGGCGGAGATCATCCAGGATCTGCCACGCGATGAGACCATCAGCCTGTATTCCCAGGGCGCGTGGATCGATCTCTGCCGCGGCCCGCATATGCGCACCACCGCCGATGTTGGTCCCGCGTTCAAGCTGATGAAGGTTGCCGGGGCGTATTGGCGGGGCGATCACCGCAATGCCATGCTGTCGCGCATCTATGGTACCGCGTGGCGCGACCAGAAGGAGCTGGAGGCGTACCTCCATATGCTGGAGGAAGCAGAACGGCGCGACCACCGCCGCATCGGCAAGGAAATGGACCTGTTCCATTTCCAGGAAGAGGCCGCCGGCAGCGTGTTCTGGCATCCCAAGGGCTGGAAGCTGTACCGCAACGCTGAGGACTACATGCGCCGCCGGCTGGATGGCGCCGGATACCAGGAGGTGCGCACCCCGCAATTGCTTGACCGCGTGTTCTGGGAACGCTCCGGCCACTGGGAAAACTACCGGGAGCACATGTTCATCGCGCGTGTCGAGGACGAGGAGAAGACCTTGGCGCTGAAGCCGATGAATTGCCCATGCCACGTGCAGGTATTTCGGCAGGGGGTGCGGTCCTACCGCGAATTGCCGCTGCGGCTGGCGGAGTTCGGATCATGCCACCGCTATGAACCGTCCGGCGCGCTGCACGGCTTGATGCGGGTGCGGGCGTTCACCCAAGACGACGCGCACATCTTCTGTACTGAAGCACAGATCGCGGGTGAAACCGCACGTTTCGTGGAGCTGCTGGGCTCGATTTATGCTGATTTCGGCTTTCCCGATGTGCGTATCCGGTTCGCCGACCGCCCGCCGATGCGCACCGGCAGCGATGCGGTCTGGGATCAGGCCGAAGGCGCGCTGCGGGAGGCCTGCAGTATCGCAGGGGTGGAATATGAACTGAACCCGGGCGACGGCGCATTTTACGGTCCCAAGCTGGATTTTCATCTGCGGGACGCCATTGGGCGCGAGTGGCAGTGCGGCACGTTGCAGGTCGATTTCAACCTGCCCGAGCGGTTGGACGCCGAATACGTGGGAGAGGACGGCGCCCGCCACCGTCCGGTCATGCTGCACCGCGCCATCCTGGGCAGTTTTGAACGGTTCCTCGGGGTGCTGATCGAGCATTATGCCGGCCGCTTCCCGCTCTGGCTGGCGCCCGTGCAGGTGGTCGTGGCGACCATCGTTTCCGATGCGGACCAGTATGCACGGGAAGCGGCCGAGGCATTCCGCCGGGCGGGACTGGAGGTCGCGCTCGACCTGTCGAACCAGAAGATCAACGCCAAGGTGCGCGAGCATTCGTTAGCGCATGTACCGGTGTTGGCAGTGGTGGGGCGCCGGGAGGCGGAAAACGGTACCGTGGCGCTCCGACGTCTGGGAGTTGAGGCGCAGCAGATGGTTCCGCTGGATCGGGCCGTGGCCGATCTTGCGGTCGAGGCAACCCCTCCCGATCTCAAGCGTACCAGCCAGACCGAGCGTGGCTCGACTTGATCCGTAACTCTTGATCCCGGAAGGGCGGATCGGCCAGACTGCGGCCGGCCGTTACGCATGAACAGCAACAGGAGAAGACCATAGCCCGAGGACCAATGCCCGCCCCGCCGACGCGCGACGGGCCCCGCGTCAATGAGGAGATCCGATCCACCCAGGTGCGACTGATCGACCAGGATGGCGAAATGCAGGGCGTCATGAGCGTCCGCGATGCCCAGCAAAGGGCCTACTCTGTCGGACTCGATCTGCTGGAGATCAGTCCGAACGCCGACCCGCCGGTGGTCAAGATCCTGGATTTCGGCAAGTTCAAATACGAACAGCAGAAAAAGAAGAACGAAGCCAGGAAGAAGCAGAAGGTCATCGAAATCAAGGAGATCAAGGTCCGCCCCAATATCGACGAGAACGACTATCAGGTGAAGATGCGCGCCATGAAGTCGTTCATCGAGGAAGGCGACAAGGTCAAGGTGACGCTGCGCTTCCGCGGCCGCGAAATGGCCCACCAGGAAATCGGGGTTCGGGTGCTGGAACGCATTCGGACCGACATGGACCCGCTGTCCAAGGTGGAGCAGATGCCGCGAATGGAAAACCGCCAGATGGTCATGGTGCTGACGCCGCGATAGACCTTCTGCGTCCCGACCAATATGGTCCGTCATGCCCGGGCTTGTCCCACTGCTGTCCGGAATAGAAATGTGTGGACGCGGCGCATGGCTTGGATTCGACTGGGTTTTGCAAGCCCACAGCGAATCGAAGCTCGGAGAGCCCAAGCCATGCCGTTCCAGCCTACAGTACTCGGCCAACTGATGCGCGAGATTTCCCGCGGTGTGTTCCGTCAGGCGGTGGTTGGGCGTGCCAAATGGGGCCTGACCGAGTGGGCCCACCTGGTCGCCTTGGTGGCGGCGCAGATGGCAGGCGCACGGTCGCTGCGAGACCTGGTGAATGTGCTCGGGCATCATCAGCACGCGTTGACGCATCTGGGTGTGGGACAGGTGCGGCGTGCGACGCTGGCGGATGCCAATGCGCTCCGTCCGACGGCGCCGTTCGAGGCGGTCGCCGCGCACTTGTCGGCGATGGTGGCACGGCTTGCGCCGACGCTGGGACGCGACGCGCTGCGGCTGATCGACGCGACCCGCATTCATGCCGGGCAACTGGTTCGCGAGTGGGCGGTCGACGGCGCCATCAAGCTGCACGTTGTGTTCGATCCCATCCTGGGGCGCACGACCTGCTTCGGCGTGACGTCGTCGCGGGTCAACGACATCACCATGGCCAAGGCGTTTCCGATCGAGACCGGTGTGACCTACGTGTTTGATCTCGGCTACTATGCCTATGCCTTCTGGGCTCGGCTGCAGGCGGCGAAGTGCCGGTTCGTGACGCGGCTGAAGGTCAACACCCCGGTTCGCGTGCTGCGCCGGCGTCGGGTTGCCAAATCGGCAAGTCATATCCTGAAAGACGAGATCGTGCAGCTGCCCACGCGCATCGCCTCGAATCGCCGCAACCGTATCAGGCGCCGGTGCGGCTGGTCACCGTGAAGATCAGCACTGGCCGGGTGCTGGTCCTGGTGACCAACGATCTGAAAGCAAGCGCTGCCGAAATCGCCGATCTCTACAAAGCGCGCTGGGAGATCGAACTGTTTTTCAAATGGATCAAGCAGAACCTTCGGCTGCAGCGCTTTCTTGGCAGCAGTCGGAATGCGATTACGCTGCAGATCCTTGCCGCGCTGATCGCCTTCTTGCTGGTTCGGCTTGCCCAGTTGCGCAGCCGCACCGTGTTGTCGGCTCAGGCTGCGTTCCGCCTGATCGGCGCCGCGGTTATGCAACGCCGGTCGTTGCATGCGCTGCTTCACCCGCCACCGGAGCCAATTGCGGCACCGCTGCGCGATCAATTCGTTCTTGGGTTTCAATGAGCCATTCCGGACAGCAGTGGGCTTGTCCCGGGCATCCACGTCTTCGAGCCGCAAAGAAGCCGTGGGTACCCGCTGACCCAGACGATACGCCCCGCTGCCCCTACAGCCGTCGCGGAATGTGCCGGCACACCACCGACGACGCCATCATCATCACGCCGCCCGCAACGAACACCGACGGCAGACTGAACACCGACAGCAACACCGCGCACACCGCCGGCGGACCAAGCTGCGCCACATCCCGGAAGCTGACGAACACGGTCGTCATTTCGGACCGCTCATACGGATGCACCGCCCGCAGGAACAGCAGGTTACCGGCGCCGTCGATGATCTCCACGCCGAACGCCGCGACGACCAGCAGGATTGCGCCCATCCACGGCACGCCGCTGACCAGGGCTGCGACGATGCTTAGTACGCCTCCGACCGCATAACCGGCCTGCAGCAAACGGCGCAGTCCGTACCGGCGGCCGAACCAACCCCAGAACGGCACCAGCCATATCCATCCGGTACCGATCGAAACCGCCACGCCGCCGGTTTCCGCCCCCAGCCCGGTCGTGACCGCAAAGATCGGCGTATAGACAAAGAACATGCTCCACCAGGATGAACGCGCTGCGGCGAGCGCCCATGCCAGCCGCAGCCGCGGTTGCGCGAAGAAGCGGCGCAGATAGCGTACGGGGCTTGGCGGTGGCCGGCGCATCGCCGCAAGCATCGCGTTCTCACCCAGCCGCAGCCACCAGAACAGGACCAGTACCGACAGCGCGGCGCCGCTGGCAATGGCAAAGGGCGCGGCAAATGCGACCTGGTGCTGCAAATACACGCCCAGCCACGGACCAAGTGTCCACGGGCCAGCACTCGCAAAAATCCGTAGCGGCTCGAAATGCCGCAACGCATGGCGTGGAATGTGATCCAGCAGATAAAGCTGACTGGTGATCTCGACACAGGCGAAGCCAAACGTGGTGAGCGCCAATCCCGCCGCCAATGCGGGCACCGAGTCGGACGCCAGCAGTGCGCCGCTGGCTGCGAGCGACAGCGCCCCCAGCGTGAACACAAAACGTCGCCGTATCAATCGCACCAGGAACGGAATGCTGAACCGCCCGGCTACTGCGATCAGCCCAGCGCCGACATACAGCAATGTCACAGCCCGGGCGGTGCCGAGCAGCTCAAGCGCCTCCAGCGGCACGACGGTTAGCAGTATGGCCTGGGCGACCGCCGGTCCGAAGAACAGACTTAGAAACGCTGCCGCCTGACGACGCGGCAGCGTGCCAATGGTCGCCGGAATTGCAGCAGATACGCTCAAGGAAACCGGACCCTCCGAATCGCGGCGAATCGCGACAGAATGGATATTATCCCACCAGCGCACTGCCAACGGCACGCGACGGCAACATGGTAGCATTGCGCCATTACGTTCGGCACGCGGTTTGCCCCAAGCCGGCGCACTGCGTCCTTGACCTTGTTCGCGTCCGCTGGTCCTCTTTCGCCCAGATCGCCAAACGCTCAGGGGAGGGCAAAATGCGTCTGAAAGTCCGTATGGCCGTCACCGCCCTGCTGGCCTCCTGCGCCGCGGTGCCGGCCATGGCCGAAACCATCACGGTCGCTACCGTCAACAACAATGACATGATCGTGATGCAGAAGCTGTCTTCGCAATGGGAGCAGCAGACCGGCAACAAGATCAATTGGGTCGTGCTCGAAGAAAACGTGCTTCGCCAGCGGGTCACCACCGATATCGCGACTGGTGGGGGACAGTTCGATGTCATGACCATCGGATCCTACGAGGCGCCGATCTGGGGCAAGCAGAACTGGCTGGTGCCGATCGACGATCTGCCAAAAAGCTACGATTACGATGACATCTTCAAGTCCGTGCGCGACGCGCTGTCTTCGGGCGGGCATCTTTGGGCCGTGCCGTTCTATGCCGAGAGCTCCTTCACGATGTACCGGAAAGACCTGTTCGATGGCGCGGGACTTTCGATGCCGGAACAACCCAAATACTCGGATATCGGGAACTTCGCGAAGAAGCTTACGGACCGTGGCAAGCAGCAGTACGGCGTGTGCCTGCGCGGCAAGCCCGGCTGGGGCGAGAACATGGCGTATCTCGATACGGTAGTGAACACGTTCGGCGGGCGCTGGTTCGACGAGAAATGGAAGCCGCAGCTCGACACGCAGCCCTGGCACGACGCGCTGAGCTTTTATGTGGACCTGCTGCGCAACTATGGGCCACCTGGCGCCAGCTCCAACGGATTCAACGAAAACCTCGCGCTGTTCTCCACCGGCCACTGCGCGATGTGGATCGACGCAACCGTAGCCGCCGGTTTCGTCTCAGACGCCAAGACCAGCCAGGTCGCCGGGAAGGTCGGCTTCGCGCCGGCGCCGATCGCCAAGGTGCCGAACGGTGCGCACTGGTTCTGGGCCTGGGCGCTGGGAGTGCCAAAGAGTTCCCATAAGGCCAAGACGGCGAAAGCGTTCCTGGACTGGGCAACCTCGGCCGACTACATCAAGCTGGTGGCGAAGACCAACGGGTGGGTCCTGGTGCCGCCAGGCACGCGCAAATCGACCTACGACAATCAGGAGTACCTCGCCGCCGCGCCGTTCGCAAAACAGGTCGAGCAGGCCATCCAGACCGCGGACCTGCAGCACCCGACAGCACAGCCCGTGCCCTATACCGGCATCCAGTATGTCGCCATTCCGGAATTTCAGGCGATCGGCACCACGGTAGGCCAGTTGGTTGCCGCCGCACTGACCGGCCAGACCAGCGTGGACGACGCGCTGAAGCGGGCTCAGGCGCAGGTGACCTCGG
>Ga0308174_10001892_pt1 | contig 10054 bp, 21 predicted proteins | sample PhyPR2_FD_203894 | JGI IMG/M metagenome (GOLD analysis project Ga0308174, IMG submission 203894) | Soil microbial communities from UC Gill Tract Community Farm, Albany, California, United States - DLSLS.P.R2 | ecosystem: Environmental > Terrestrial > Soil > Agricultural land | place: USA... | reverse complement strand
AGACGGGCGACAAGGGCTTTTGGGTCGCCCGCCCGTCCAGAGCCACGATGACCCAGGGCCCCCCTCCCCTCCGCCGGGCCGCCGGGCATCGACCCTGGTCAGAGGGTCGTCACTCAGTGCGGTCACGGTGATCGACTCGGGCCCGGACCGGGTCGGAGCGGGGTCGGAGTCACCGTGAGTGGGGGTACTGCCGACCCCTGCCGGCGTGCCGGTCCCGGCCGGCCGGGTGGGGTGCACGATGGGTGACCGACAGTGGGATGACCGTGTGTCACCAGCGTCGCGAGGCTTGGCGACCGACTGGCTTGCCATGTGGTCGCTGTGCGTGCTGCTGGTACCAGCGGGTGGCCACTGCCAGGAGGCCGGGCGACCGCATGTCCCGCACGCGCTGCATGACGACCTCGCGGCCCGGGTCGACGGTGATCACCTCGGCGCCGTGGCGCTCGTAGCGGGCCAGCCACTTGCGGCTCGGCATGGTGTGGATCAGGTAGACGTCGACCTGGTCCAGGTGCCGCACGGCCTCGTCGATGGCGGCGTACCGAGCACGGAGAGCGACCTTCGAGGCGATGGGATCGTGGTTCCACTGAGGGGCGCCGGGACCGGTGAGGGCCTGGGTGATGCGGTCCAGATCGATCACGATGTCCCGGGCCGTGGCCCGGGCCGCGATCCACGAGCTCTTGCCCGCGGCCGGCGGGCCGGTCACGACGTAGAGCACGCTGCTTCACCGTGGCTGCAGCACAGAGCACCGGCACAGCCGCAGCAGCGGTCCGGCTGGGCAGTGGTGGCGTCGGGTCGGTAGACGTCGGTGCCGTCGGCGCCGGCGATCACGAGGACGTCGGCGACGCCGGCCAGTCGCTGGCGCAGTTGCTCGGCGATGTCGCGGGCCCGGGCGGCCGGGACGGCGGGGGGGACACGGACGAGGACGGTGTCGCCGGGGCGGATGACGGTGAGGTCGACCGTGATGGTGGTCGGGGTGTCGGCCACGGTCACCACCTCCTTGGGTGTGGTGCAGGCCGGCCGATGCAGGTCGGGTTGTGCCGGCTGAAGAGACGGCAGGCGACACGGCGGGGTACGACGTAGGCGAACTCGCGGGGTTCGCTGATGAGGAAGCGCAGCCAGTACTCGGGGCCGGTGGCGGTGTAGCTGTACTCGTACCAGCGTGGTGGGGGTGGGGCCTGGCGTGTGAGCACGGTCATGCGCCGGTTGGGCGGCATGGCGAGCCAGCGCTGCCGCAGCTGCTCGTAGTCGTCGTTCACGGTCGCTTCCTTGCTCGGCACCAGATGCGCCCGCAGTCGATCAGGTTCGGATCGCTGTACGTGTCGGTGAAGCTGTCCGGCGGGGCGCTGGGTTCCATGCTGAGCTGGCGTTCCAGCCGGCTGATGACGGCGTACGAGGCGCAATCGTGTGTCGGGCAGCGGCGGGCGATGCGGTGCAGCAGCTCGCGCATGGTCACCACCTCCGTGAGGTCCGCTCCACTGTGGCGGTGGTGCTGCGGTTGCCGCGCGCCGAGTTGCAGCGGCGGTGCGCTGAGCGGGCGTTGGCGGGGTCGAGGAGGCTGCCGCCGCGGGAGAGCGGGACGGCGTGGTCGAGGGTCCAGGACCAGGGGTCGCGGGCGTCGAGGCCGGGGTCGATGTCGTGGCCGCAGATCCAGCAGGGTAGGCCGAGGGCGCGCTGCTGGGTGCAGAGGCGGCGGTAGGGGCGTCCGTTGCGGGGGTTGCCGGCCACGGGCGTCACCTCCATGAGGGGGAGGTTCGTCAGTTCGAGTTCGGCGCGCTCCAGGAGGCGTGCGGAGTTCTCGAGGGCTTGGTCTTCGGTGGGGACTGTCATGGTGTGCCTCGCTCTGGGGTGGGTGTGTGTCAGCTGGCGAGGCGGCGGGTGGCCGGGGAGTTCAGCCGGGCTTGGCGTTCGGCGGCGGCGACTTGGGCCTGGGTGTAGATGCGGCGGCCGCGTTCGTCGTGGCGGGCGCCGGTGAGGTGCCCGCGACGTTCCCAGGAGTAGATCGTCTGGAGCTTGCGGCCGGTGAGGGCGGCGGCTTCGCGGACGGTGAACCACAGGGTGCCGGCGGCGTCCTCGCGTCCGTTGGCTGGGGTGTGGTCGGTGGGATGCGGCATGGTCACCCCCTGGACGTGCGAAACCCCCGCGCGGTGGCGGGGGCTTCGAGTGGTGTGTGGGCACAGCTGTGCTGCTGGCACCGGATTATGCAGTGCTGATCAGCACCGTGTCCAGCAAGGTGATCTCGCTCTGGTGTGATCAGCTCGGGTAGTCGTCGCCCAGCACCTCCCGCCGCGCCGCCTCCGCCCGCCGGTTCAGGGCGCCCGTCATCCGGAACGCCGCCACCGTCAACGCGAGCCAGGCCGCGGCGAGCAGCAGCTGCACGACCGTCCCCGCCACGCCGAGGCCAGCGACCGCGCGACCGACGATCAGTGCGATCACGCCGGCGCAGACCCACGCGAACCAGATCCGGAACTTCTCGACCCGCACAGCCTTCTGCACGTCGCTGTAGCTGGACATCCCCACCCCACCTTGCTGTTGCTGTCTGCCGCATGATGCGGGCTGGTGGGGCTGACGTGAAGGCGGTGTGCCCAAGTCGTGACATGAGGCGGCCCCGCCGTCGACGGGGAGGCAACAGCGGGGCGTGGTCTCCGATGTGGCAGGCGGGCGGCTGGCGTGGCGGTTTCAGTTACGCGAGGAGGCGCACCACGTCGTCGAGGCACGGCTCTCCACTGGGCTCTCCGTCCCTCTCCATACTGCTCTCCGCCGGAGACCGGTGCAGGTCAGAGCTGTGGACTACAGGCTCCACAGTGGTGGTCTCCGGGAGCGGGGAGAGTGTCTGCAGAAGGGCCTCGATCGTCGCCCGTGAGATCCCGGATCGGCCGGCCACTGTGCCCACGCGGAGGGTGCGGTCGACGGTGATGTGGTGCCGGTCCAGCCAGGCCCTCATCTCGGGCCGCTTGAGGTGGCCGAGGTCGGGGTGCCGGATGAGGGTCTGGTGCAGCTCGTCGAGGTGGATCCCAGACCGGTCTCGGGTGAGGCGATCGAGCCAGTGGACGAGGACCGCACGCGGGTCCATCTGGGCATCGGCGGGAGGCTGTTTCTTGGCGGTCTCCTTGGGCGCTCGGCCGGCGTGCCAGGACGCGGCCACCCACCCGGTGGTGAGCGGCCACATCAGGGCGGGCAGGGCGCGCACGATCCGGGCGAGCAGGTACACCCCGAAGGCGAGCAAGGCCAGGCGCAGCAGGATGCCGAGGACGGCGCGCCAGCCGGTCAGGTCCGTGCGGCGGCCGCGCGCGCACCAGCCAGCAGCGCGCGCGGCGAGGCGGCGCAGTACCAGGCTGGAGCCGGTGGCGAGCCGGGTGGCGGGACGGGCGAGGCGGCTCACAGGATGCCCGCCCCCTGCACGGCGGCGACCACCGCGTCCCCGGCCCCGTTCAGCGCTGCGGGCAACCACTGCAGCGCGCCGGCTACCCCGGCGGTAAGGAGCAGGACGGAGCCGACGAAGAACCCGCCGGTGATGCGGCGCTTGTCCTTCTTCCCCGCGGTCTTGTACTCCAGGACGACGAGGGCGACGGCCAGGACAGCGATGACGGCGCCGGTCGCTCCGAGGCCGACGAGTTGGCCGGTGGTCAGGGCCGAGCCGCTGGCGGTGCCGCTCGCGGTGGCGCTGGCCCGCTCGCCCGTGCCATTGGCGATGCTGCCGGTGTGGGAGTGGGCCCAGCCGAGGAGCCCGCCGGGGCAGGCTGCCGCGCACGCAGCCGCGGCGAACCCTTTGTTGAACGGGGCGAGCTGCTTGAACTCTCGGCCGCCCTTCCACCAGGGGTGGAGGTTCGCGAGCAGGACGAGCAGCGCGGCGAGTAGCCCGCCGAGGGTGAGAGTGGTGGTGCCGGTCATCGGGGGACTCCAGTGAGGGCCTGGATCGGGTCCCACCAGGAGAAGGCGGCGAGGGACCCGATGAAGGTGACGGTCAGAACGAACAGGCGGGTGGGGCTGCCGCCGCGGCGGGCGACGGTGGTGGAGGCGAGGCACAGCGGGACCAGGCCGAAGCCGTACCCGACGCCGACACCCCAGTCCTCGCGGGCGAGGCCGACGGTGTAGTGCCAGGTCGTAGCCGCGGAGTAGCCGGTGCCGGGGATCGGGAGGAGAGCCCCGGCCAGGGCGATGACGGCGTGCCAGGGGCGGACGTACCGGCCGAGCCAGGCGGTGAACCGTTCCCAGCGGGACGGCTCCTCGGGCTCCTCGTCCGGCCAGACGAGCGTGACCTCGTGGACGTGGTGGACCTCGAGGGGCTGCGCAGCCGGGCCGGGCTGCGGGGGGATCGGCGGAGGCACCACGGCCGGCGGCGGGGGGGGGGGCGGCGGGGTCCGCCAGGGCGGCAGCTCGTCCTGCTCGGGCGGCCGGGCGGGCAGCGGGGCGCCGGCGGGGATGACCCGGGTCGGCGTGACGGCGCGGGGTTCGGGGTTGGACATGGGTGGCTCCTGGTGACCGAAGGGGCGGGCGCGGAGGGCGCGGAGGTAGGCGCGTGCGCGCAGCTCGTCGCCGTCCGGCCACGGCTGCGCGTCACCCATCAGGCGCTCCGCAGATACCGGTTGACGGTCTCGGGCTTCGCATTGGCGTCGGCGACCTTGCGGACGTACCGGAGGACGGCGTCCGGATCGCGGATCCCGGAGTCCATCGCGATCCGGACCGCGTCCTTCAAGGTCATCGGCCCGGCGAGGCTGGGCAGCAGGTTCGGATCCGGATCGTCCGTGGACTGTCCGGACTGGTCCGGATCGGCGTCCGGACGGTCCGGATCGGCGTCCAGCTCCAGGGCGCGCCGCTCGGCCTCGACCTGCCCGCGGGCCCGGGTCAGCTCCCGGTTGATCGCGACCATGGCCAGCTCCCCGCCGGCCTCGGCGCGCTGCTTGTCGACCCACTGCTGTGTCAGGTCGTCGAGCGGCTTGGCGTGGTGGCGCAGGACGACCGTCCACAACGTCTTGACGATGCCGGACACGGCGGCGCCGATGATGCCGATGGTGGCCTGCCCGGCGAGCCAGCCGTGCGCGCCGACGGCGGCCATAGCGATGACGAGCGCCCCATGCCCGATGTTGCGGGGGAGGTCGGCGCGGGCGGGGTCGTAGCGGGCGAGCCACTCGACGGCCATGCACATGATCCACGCCAGGTCGAAGGCGACGGCGGCGGCGTAGGCGGCCGGGGCGATGGTGGCGCGGGCGAGGAGGTCACCGATGGACGCGGTCGACCAGACGACCGTGACGGCGACGAGGAGCCCGGCGGTGGCGGTGACCGCGTTGAGGACGGTGCGGTCCCAGTCGCGGGGCGGGACGGGCAGGTCGACGGTGTACCGCTCGAGGACCATCTCGGTCTTGCCGTTGATGGTGTGGGGGACGAGGCGGGTGCGCTGGACGGTGCGGGTCTTCACAGTGCTCCTCCGGGAGCGCAGGGAGGGGCCGGTCCCGCACGGGGTGCGGGGCCGGCCGGTTGCGGGGTGGGTCAGCGGGCGGGGCGGTACCAGCCGCCCTTGCGGTCGCGGGCCCGGTCCTGGTCCTCCCAGGCCTGGCCCTGGCGGTCGGCACGGCGCGCGCCGACCGTCTTGGCGCGGAAGAAGCGGTCGGCACGGCCGGTCACGGTCGCGGGCGCGGCAGGGTAGGTGCGGCTGGTCGTCTTGCTGGTGCCGAGGAGGCGGTCACGGAAGCGGCCCATCAGCTCTGGCCCCCGTCCCGCCAGCCGAGGCGCTGACGGACATCGGCGGTGTCGGCGTAGTCCTGCTGGCACGCGGCCGGGGTGGCGGGCTCGACGAGGAGCGTGCTCGGCTTCGGGGTGAGGTCGGCCTCGGTGGGCTGCTCGCCGCTCATCGGACACCCCCGATCTCGCGCAGCCGGGCGGCGTACTCGCTGCGGGTGATGGGCCGAGTGACGGGCGGCGTGATGTCGAGGAGCACCTGCGGCTCGCCACCGGTGAGCTCGCGGGCGAGCTCGATGCGCAACCGGTTCGTGAACAGCTCGTCGGGAGCATGGTCGGGGTCGTGGTCGAGGCGGTCGGCCATGGTGATCAGCCGTTCCCGGAGGGACGCTGCGGGCTGCTGCTCGCTCATGACGCACCCGCGATCTCGCGCAGCTGCGCGCCGTACTCGCGACGGACGACCGAGCCGGTGATCTCCGGGGCCAGATCCTGCAGGGCGCCGGTGAGCTGCGGGGCCATGGTCGTGGCCTGGATGAGGGCCTGCCGGCCGATCGTGGTGATCGGCTCGTCGGGCCGGACGGTCTCCAGGCGGTCGGCCATCTCGGTGAGCATCTGCCGCACGAGCTGCTGGCCCTGGCCGGCGGGGCGGCCGTAGCGGTCGGCGCCGCCTGTGGCCAGGCTGCGGGCGGCGGTACGCAGACGGAGGGCTGCCTCGCCACGGGGGGCGTCGGCCAGGTCCGGCAGGGCCAGCTCTGCGGCCTTGACGACCTCGCGGCGCGCGGTGACCGGCATCTGGTGCAGGACGATGTCACCCGCCAGGTCGACGGCACGGCGCAACACGGCGTCGGTCGTGGGCTGGTCGGGGTCGACGCCGAGGATCCGGGCGGTGAAGGTGAGGATCTGCGCGCTGTAGCTGCGCGCATGCTGCGTGGGCGGGGGTACGGCGGTGGGGTCGGGCTCGGTACGCTCCATGGCGGACCTGCTCCTTCGTCGTGGTTGTGGGTAGGTCCGGCCCCCCGTCCCGGAGCGCCAACTCAGCGGGTCGGGGGGCCTTTGTGCATCGCAGACGGACTGCTTGCCCGTGACTGTAGGGGTCCCCTACAGTGCAGCGCAAGCGGCCCACCGGAAGAAAGGGCCGGGATGAGCGACGAGGAGGTGCGCCGCGTGGCGGACGCCCTTGAGGCGGTCGAGCAGATCGCCGACCGAGTGGAGCGGGTCAGGGCCAAGAGCCGGATCATGGCCGACCAGGTCAAACGCAACCGCGAGTGGTCCAAGGAGCGCGGCGAACTGATCCGCGAGCTGTGGGACGACGGCGCCGGCATGTCCTACCGAGAGATCGCGGATCACCTCGACATCAAGCTCAGCACGGTGCAAGACGTGTTCCGCGGATACAAGGGATCCGGTACGGCACGGCCGAAGGCCGAGAAGCCGGGAGACGAGTAACGCCCCGCAGCCCGCTCGCGGCGGAACAGCGGGGCATCTGGCCTGCGTCAGCGGGTGTCGTCGGTGGGCTGCTCAGTGCCGTCGAGGGCGGTGGTCAGGCGGTCGTGCACGTGGCTGATCCCGGGGTAATTGCGGCGGGCCCACTGCGCCGCGGCGCGCACGCGCTCGATGGCGGCCTGCGCCTCGGCCAGCTCGGCCGTGAGCCGGTCGGCCTGTTCCTTCCACCCGGCGGCCGTGGCGCGCTGCTCGGCGATCTGCGCGGGGTGGTGGTCCCGGAAGCACTTGGCACCGAGCTTGGCGTAGGACTGCGCTTCGGCCAGCTTCTCGCGGAGCGCCCGTCCCTCGACGCGGTGATCGGCGATTACGGCGAGTGCGATATCGACCTCCCGCTGCTCGGCTTCGACGTGCTGGCGCATCATGGCGTCCTCGTCGGGGGTGAGGCCGGCGGCGGCGCGGCCGAGGAGAACGCGGAGGCTGTCTCGGCGGGTGGTGCGCTGCGCGTCCTCGGCGACGGCAGGGGCGCTCAGGTACGCGCGCATCGGCGCCTCGTCGTCGGCCAGCTCCCGGCACGCCGGGCAGGAGTTGGGGCCGACGGGGATGGCGTGGACGCAGTACTCGGTGCCGTCCCTTCCTCGGTAGTGGGCGGGCGGCACGAACGGCGTCTCGGTGGGCTGCGCCTCGTCGGTCATGCGGCGCAGCTCCTGCTCGCCCTTGTGCAGGCCGGTCGCCGGAAGCCACTCGCGCTCAGCGGCGCGCAACTCGGCCAGCCGGTCGGCGGCTTCGCGGAGGACGGCGGCCCGGTCGGCGGGCACGGGCAGCACCGCCAGGACCGCGTCGGAGTCGGCCTCGATCACGGAGTACAGCTCGTTCGCGCTGATCAGCTGCTGACGGTGGAGACGGGCGGCGTCGCGGATGCGCTCCAGGCGGTGCGCCGCGACGTTGAGTTCGGCGCGGGCGGTGAGGTAGGCGCTGAACGAGTCGACGGCCTGGCGGTCGCCGTCACTCATCCGGTAGTTCGGGTTGTTGCCGCACGAGGGTCCGGACATGGTCATCTCCGTTCGGTGGGGGGTGGTTTGTCAGGCGGGGCCGGCGTTGAGGGTGGCGTAGGTGATGCGGGCAGCGAGGGCCAGCTCCTCCCGGAGGTACATGGATCCGCAGGTGCCGCACTCGGTGTACAGCTGGTGGTCGGTGGCGACGAGGGTGAGGGAGTCGCAGCGGGGGCAGGGCTGCGCGATGGCGCGGCGGCGTGGCCGCAGGGCGGTGACGTCACGGACGGTGCGCATCAGCTGCTGCAGTTCGTCGCGCAGCGCTCCGGCCCACGGCCGGCGGGACGCCCAGGCGAGCGGTTGGGGCTGTGCGAGCCAGATGGCGAGGGCCTGCGGCGTGAGGGTGGCGGGCGGGTCCCACCGGCGCTCTTCGGTGATGAGGCGGACCCAGGGGATGAGGACGCCGGCGATGGGCAGCGGGCCGTGCTGGTCGTGCTGCGCCTGCCCGTACGGGTCGCGGATGCCGTCAGCCCAGGCGGCGGGGCCAAGGAGGTTGAGGACGTCGTCGCGGCCGGGCAGGGGCGCGGTGCGGTGGACGGAGCGGCCGCCGCTGCTGGCGCCGCTCGTCTCGCGCTGGCGGGAGCCCTCGAGGACGGTGATCTGCAGGGGGAGCTCCCGGAGCCACACGCCGATCAGGTCGACGCACGGGGTACACAGGGTCTGGCCGGCGTCTCGTTCGGTGTCGTGCAGGATGCGGCTGCAGGTGGCAGCCGCGCACGGGCTGTTCGGGGTGGTCACCGGGGGTCTCCTTGCTGTGCTGGTGGTGCGGGGTGATGCTCGGTGGGCGGCAGCCATTCGGTGTGGCCGCCGCCGTAGCCGCGGAGCAGGTCCTCGAGGGACGCCGCCGCGGCGGTGAGGCCAAGCTCGGCGTCCTCGAGTGCGACGGCCTGGCCGTCGGCCGTGACCCAGCCGTCCAGCACCAGGCCGTGAGGCAGGTACAGACGGCAGGCCCGGCCGGCAGCGGGCGTGCTCATCCAGGCGGCCCCGGGGTTGGTGACGGCCGGGTGGTTGGCCGTAGGTGGATCTCGTCCGGCGGGAGGGTGCCGTCCCCCACGAGCGGGGCGCCGGGCCACAGGCGGCCGAGCACCGCGGAGGTGACCGGCGCGGCCGCGGTAGTCGTCCGGGCCTGCAGGAGCAGGCGGCGCACGATGCTCACGGTGCCGGGGTGCGCGGCGATCTCCTCCACTGGGTCGGCGCGCAGGATGCGCAGCCGGGTCATCGCCGCCACCGCCCGGCTGGCGGGATGAGGGGCGGGCGTACGGGCTGGGGGATGGTGAGCTGGCCGTAGCCGTCGCCGATACCGGCGTCCTGGAGGACCTGCTGCACGGCGTCGTACTGACGGCGTACGGTCTCCGGCCACCAGCCGAGGGCATCGGCCAGACGCTGGATCTGCTGCTCCCGGCGCGCGTGCTGCGCGGCGAAGAGACCGCGAACGGCCCAGGCGTATGGCGTCTCGACCGCAGTCTTGAGGGCCACAGTCTTGCCGTAGCGGCGGGGCCAGCTGATGACGGTGGCCTCGTACGGCTCGTCGTCGAAGGCGTGCTCGATCAGACGGCCGAGCGGCTGCCAGCCGAGGATCTCGTCATAGAAGCAGTAGTCAGCCCCGGCCATCGCTGGCCCCCTCGCAGCGGCCGGTGTAGGTGTGGCCCTCGGCGCACGCCGGGCCGCAGCGCCGCGCGAGCTCGGCCGTGTGCTCGGCGATCCGGGCGTACTTGTCGGCGGTGATGTGGCCGTCCCACTGGGCGCGTGGGTCCGTGACGTCGACGTGCTCGACGTGCTGGAAGAGGTCGCTGTCGCGCGGGCTGATGTGCCAGCTGGCCTGATGGCCGCCGAGCGTCAGGTAGACGATGTGCCAGCCAGGCTCGTCGACGTCCCCGGCCGGGACGATGACTGCG
>Ga0308174_10001891_pt1 | contig 10056 bp, 8 predicted proteins | sample PhyPR2_FD_203894 | JGI IMG/M metagenome (GOLD analysis project Ga0308174, IMG submission 203894) | Soil microbial communities from UC Gill Tract Community Farm, Albany, California, United States - DLSLS.P.R2 | ecosystem: Environmental > Terrestrial > Soil > Agricultural land | place: USA... | reverse complement strand
CACTCAAAGATCCGCGCACCGGACTGCGGCGCGACGCCTGGCATTGGGACCTGGGCGGTCCCTATCTCCCTCCACCAGCGCGGGCCGGTTAGGCGCGCGGCAAAGCCGCCGGCGGGCTCACTTCAATCAGTGCACGTTCGAGGGCCACTGCCTCCTCGATCAACGCGTCGACGGCAGCCACGAGCCGGGGCTGGAGGGCAGGATCGGCGCGGAGTGCGACGAACGATCGTGCCCGATGCAGTGCACGCTGCAGCCGACCGCCGCCGCGCCTGAGCGCGTGCGCTGCAGAAAACATCACGGTGAGGATGGCGAGCGCCGTGAGCGGGCCCGTGACGCGGCTCAGCACCACGAATATCACGAGGTACCACAGCACGACGGCGGACAACCCGAACAGGATCGTGCGCATTGCGGGCTGATCGCGCGAGGGGTTTCGCGTCAGCGAGCGCAGAGCCAGCGCGCGCGCGGCACGCAACGGAATCCAGTGCGTCGCCCACCCCAGCACGACGGCGATCCCTGCCAGGAGCACGAGCGGCCCCTCGCGCGCGACGAAGGCGACCGCATCAGGAAGTCGGGTCGAGACCCGCACGTCTGTCAGGCGAATACCACGGGACCGCAACTCGCGCTCGATTCCATCGAGCTTCGACACGAGGTCATCAGCGGCCTGGATCAGCAGTGGAGGGGCCTCGGGGAGCGCGGCGACCGCGGCATCGATGCGAAGTGCGATCGCGGCTTCTGCATCGAGTGACACTGGCGCATCCACCGGTGCTGGCGCGCCGGCGATCGCCGCGAGCACGCGCGCGAGGTGGACGGCACGCGCCGCTCGCTCGGCCGACGCGAAGTTGAGCGTCACCGCACGCAGCCGTGCCTCGAGGGTCTGAGTCAACTCCGCCGCCTCGGCGGTGTGTCCGGCGAGCCAGGTATCCAGATCCAGCGGGTCCCCGACCCGCACGAGCACCCGGCTATCCGGTCGTTCCTTCTCCTCGAAGACGAGCCCCATCGGAAGCAATCGGATGCCTGCCACCCCTTCTCGATGTGCCTGCAGCGCCATGCGGGCGGCGCCGGACTTCAAGGGCGCAAGCGCCGGATCGTCGTGGCTGATCCCTTCGGGGAAGACGAGCACCACCTGGCCTGACCGGAGTGCGGACGTCACCAGGGCAAACGCTCGCGCATTCCGATCAGGGGTGATGGGAATCGCGGTGCCGTCGTACGACTCGTCCTTCGCACGGCGTAGCGGAACGACGCCAACGGAACGCAGAAGCAACGCGAGCGCCGGATGCTCGAACAGCGTGGCCTTCGCCGTCAGCAGCACGCGACGTCGAATGGCCGTGCCGACGAGCAGCGGGTCGATCAGCGCGTTGGGGTGGTTCGCCAACACCAGCACGGGCCCGTCGCGGGGCACTCGCTCCCGCCCTTGCACGTCGACGTCGGCATAGTACCACCGCAGCGAGATTGCGGCCGTGGCTCGCAGCAGTCGGTAGAGCACCACGCGTCAGACGTGCGCCGAACGCTCTGGCACGCGGCGGAGCAGGACGAGCGACAGGGCGAACATCACGGCGACGGTCACGACGGCGGCGCGGTAGGCCACGCCGGTTCCGACCCGCGATTCCAGGCTGTCGACGGTCGCGGCCCAGATGAGCGGGCCGGCGACCGCGGCGGCCCGCGAAGAGAGCAGCATCAAGCTGAAGAAGCGCCCCGCCTCAGCCTCCGGCACGAGCGACAACAGGAGCGGCCGCTCCGCGGTGGGGACTCCGCCGAAGATCAGTCCGATGCCGAGCCCGACCAGCCAGAAGGCCTGCTGCGTCGGAACGAGCACCATGGCGACGAGGAGCGCGATCCACGCCACGATGACGGCGACCAGCGTACGCCGAGCTCCGAAACGATCCACGATCCGTCCGATCGCATAGCTGCCGAAGATCGCGGGGATCGTCAGCACGAGAAACAGAGTGATCTCGCTCCCCTGCTTGAAACCCATGGCCTTCACCGCGTAGATCGCCATGAACGAAACGATTGTGCCGATCGCATCCTGATAGAGGAAGGACGCGACGATGAAGGCGAATGCTCCTGGGTATCGCTTAGCGTCTCGGAGCGTGTGGCCGACATCGGCGAACGCCTCGCGCCACGCGACGGACGCGCGCTCGGTGCGGGGATGGTGATCTCGGCAGAACACGAAGAGGGGCAGCGCGAACAGCAGGAAGAGCAGCGCCGTTGGCACAAAGGTGGAAACGCGTCCCGCGTGCGAGGAGAAGGGTACGAGCGCACGCAGGAATGACGTGATCGCAGCCGGCAGCGCACCGAGCAGGGGAAACGTGCCGTTGAAGAACGGCGCGACGAGGAGCAACCCCACGATGGTGCCGACATATCCAACCGCGGTTCCGATCCCTGACAGCCGACCACGCTCCTCTGGCGGGACGAGGTCCGGAAGCATGGCATTATAGAACGGCTGCGCGGCCTGATACGTGTAGTTGGCAATGACGAAGGCGACGAGGACCCAGGCAAAGGTGCCGATCGTCGGATGCCAATCGGCCGACAGGCTCGACCCGCCGATCGTCTCGGCACCAGTGATCGGAAGGGTGAGTTGGCCCAGTACGCCGATCGCGGCACAGGCAACGCATGAGGCGATGGTGAAACCGACGACCCACGGCTTGCGTCGGCGCCGTGCGTCAGACACAGCCCCTAGCAGGGGAACCGACAGCACCACGAGGATGGACGAGATGCCGTTACCGACCGCATATACGGTGTTCGAGGCCCGCAAGTCGGCGATCAGCCAGACCGAGAAATACAGCGTCGCGACGTTCATCGAGAAGATGGTGTTCGCGAAGTCGTATAGGGCCCAGCTCGCACGCTCTCGTACCGGAGCTCGGCCGGTCGCGGGTGCGGGCATCATCGACCTGCGGGGTACGTCCCGACCATGAATGCTCCCGTTCGTGTTGACGGCCAAGCTCGGCGACCCAAATTACCTCGCATGGCTGCTCCCCGCCTCCACCGCTCAGCATGCGTGTTCCGACTCGTCGTGGCATCGGCGACGATCGCATTCGGTTGGGGGTGCCGAAATGACAAGCCGCCGGCGCGGATCGACACGAGCTTTACCACAGTGCCGGGCCACCTCGACTCGACCAGCGCGCCGGCCAACTCCAACGGATGGGACGCCGCCGCCGCCGGTCCGGTCTTGTTGGTGGCCGGGCCGTCGCCCGACGAAGCGCTCGTCTTCCTCGGCGCCGGCGGCGGCGCGAGCGCACCACTCGACACTGGGGCCGTGGACCAGGCCACGGCGACGCTCTTCGGGCGCGACACCTCGCGCTTCACCGCCACGCTCGAACTCCCTGCGGGCAACGACAACGCGGAGTGCCGCGTGTGGCCGTTGCGAAACCTGCGCGCGCGTGGAGTCGCAGGCGCGTGGTCGGTCGGCTTCGTGAGCCCCAGCGTGATCCCAATCCCTCTCGATTCGGTCGACGCACTTCCGGCTCGTGACAGTATGGCCCTCGCCGCGGAGGCGTCGCGACTCGCGTCGACGGTCACGTCGAATACCTCGCCCGCCTTTCAAGGGCTGCGGTTCACCGCACATGATGTCCGGCGCTTCGAGGTCGCACCGGGGGTGCATGCGCTCGCCGCACACCTGATTCGTCGGGTGAACCAAGAAGCGGATCCGCAGGAAGAGCAGACCCTGCTCATTGCCGAGCGTGACAGCGGTGCGGCTCCCGATCGCTATCAGCTCGCTTACGCGGAGCGATCCTTCGGGAAAGAGGAGCAAGTCAGCACGAGCGAATTGGTCGCGGCGGTTCGTTTCGGATCGAACGGCCCTCCGACTCTCGTCGTGGCGCGAGACGGAGAGAACGGACTCGCGTACGCGCTGCTCGAGCGGACCGGTCCACGGCAATGGCGCGTGCGCTGGACGAGCGAGCTCGCGAAGTGCGGCGGATGATGTTCCCCGTGCTTCACCGCAGCTAGCGTCGCGGCTCCAAGGAACGTCCGAGCGCAGCCGGCGCGCGCGCCCGCCCGACCGCGCCCGCGAGTGCCGCGAGTGTGAGCAGATACGGTACGACCAGGAAAACCTGGTACGGCAGGTCCCATCCCATCGCTTGAAAGGCGTACTGCAGCGCGCTCGCCGCGCCGAAGAGCAAGGCGCCCACGGCGACCCCGTACGGTGTCCATCGTCCGAGCACGACGATGGCGATGGCGATGAAGCCTCGACCGGCTGACATCCCTTCAGCGAAGGTACCGGCCTGCGCCAACACCAGCGTGCCGCCCGCTAGTCCGCCCAACACGCCGCCCGAGAGGATGGCCAGCACGCGCATGCGCTCCACCGCGATCCCCGCCGCTTCTGCGGCCTCCGGACGCTCGCCGATAGCGCGCAGGGCGAGGCCAGCGTGAGTTCTGGCGAGCCACCAGGCGAGCGCCGGTGCGATCACGTACAGGAAGTACGTGATCGGCGGCTGCGCGAAGAGCGCGGTCCCGACGAGGGGTAGCGATGCCAGGCCAGGCATAGCCAGCGGCTCGCTCGTCGGAATTCGAAGGGCCGCCCCGCTGCTGCCGTATAGCGCGCGATAGAGCGTGCCCGTCGCGCCCACGCTCAGGAGCGTCAAGGCCGTGCCCGCGATGATCTGATCGGCTCGAATCCAGATCACGCACAGCGCGAACATCGCGGCGACCAGCACGCCCGCCACCGCAGCCAGCGCGAATCCAGCACCAACGCCCCCCACCGACGAGGCGCCGACCAGCGCGCCGAAGGCGCCAGCCAGGATCGCGCCCTCGAGCCCGATGTTGATCATCCCTGCGCGCTCGACGAGCAACTCGCCGAGTGCCGCCAGACCGAGTGGCACGGCCGTGCGCACGGTCGCCGCGAGGAAAGGTGCAAGCGTGTCGCTCATGCGTCGACCGATAGCATCTGCGCGCCCGTATCGGGCTCCTGACGCCGCGATCGCACCGACTGTGCGACGACCACGGCGAGAATGAGCGCTGCCTCGATCACGGATACCAGGGTCGAAGGCACGCCGGCATCGCGCTGCATGGCGCCGGCTCCTGCCTCGAGCGCCCCGAACAGCACGGCCGTCGCCGCGACTCTCCACGGATCGAGTCGCGCGAGTAGCGCCACAGCGATGGCAGTGTAGCCATATCCGGGCGAGATGTTCTCGTACAACGCGAAGGTCACGCTGAGCACCTCGACGCCGCCGGCGAGTCCGGCCAGCGCGCCACTCAACAGGAACACCCGCGCCGTGGTGGCGCTCACGTCGATACCGCCGGCGCTCGCGGCGGCGGTCGGATTCTCGCCGGTGGCCACGAGCCGGAAGCCACTCGCGGTGTGGCGGAGCACCCATCCGAACGTCGCGGATATCAGCACTGCCAGAAGAAAGCCGACATGCAAGCGCCCTGCTCCCGCGATGCGCGGCAGGTGGAGCGCGTCGGCGATGGTCGCACTCTGTGGATAGATGCCCGTGGGCTCTTGGAGCGGTCCGCGGACGAGATACGACACTACGTGGAGGGCGACGAAGTTCAGCATGATCGTGCTGATCACTTCGAGCACGCCGAAGCGCACCCGGAGAAAGGCTGCCACTGCCGCCCAGAGCGCACCGCCGATCGATGCCGCCAGCAGGGCGCCGGCGATGGTGACCGGTATCATCACGCCCGATGGGGACACAGCCAGCGCGACGCCGGCGCCGGCGGCGGCACCCATGAGCAACTGCCCTTCTCCGCCGATGTTCAGCACCCCACCACGAAACGCGAGCGCGACCGCACTGCCCGTCAGCATGAGTGGAACGGCTCGTACCAGCGTGGCCGACGTGAACGCGTACCAGGAGCCGAAGGAGCCCACCCAGAGCGCCGCCAGCCCACGGCCGACGGGAAATCCTACGACGAGCAGCAGGAGGGCAGTCGCTCCCGCGATGCAGGCCGCGACAACCGTCGTCAGCACCAGCTCCCGGGACACGGTCCGTGTGGTGGCCAGCAGACGGTTGGCCGCCTTCTCAGTGGCCATCCGTCCCCACGCCAAGCATCAGGCGGCCAATGGCCTCGCGATCGACGGACGACTCGCGAACCACACCGGCATAGACGACGAGCACGCGGCTCGCCAGCAGCAGTACCTCGTCGATGTCGCTCGAGTACACCACAACGGCAGCGCCAGCGTCGCGCGCGGCTCGCAGGCGATCGTGTATCTCCGATGTGGCACGGACGTCGAGACCGCGCGTCGGATTCTCCAAGACGATTGCCTGCGAACCAGAGGCGCCATCGATGTCGAGCTCGCGCGCGAGCACGAGCTTCTGCTGATTGCCTCCGGACAGCGTTCGCATCGGCGCTCGTGATCCCTCGGCGCGAACGTCGAACGTGCGCATGAGCGATTCCGTGTGGGCTCGGACGGCACGCCAATCGATGAATCTGCGACGCGCCCCCGCTCCTCGGAGCGCGACGTTTTCGGTAAGCGGTCGGTCGAGGAGCACCGCATCGCGATGGCGATCCTCAGGAACGAATCCAACCACACTCGGACGTTCCAGGATCCCCGACGCCAGGGGACGACGACCGGCCAACGCACGGAGCAGCTCCCGTTGCCCACCGCCCTCCACGCCGGCGACGCCGACGATCTCTCCCGCTCCGACGACGAAGCTCGCCTCTCGCACGCGCACCACACCGGTGTCATCCACGATGGTAACTCGCTCGGCGCGCAGGATCGGGTGCGACCGGCGATCCTGCGCGCTGACGCGCGCATCCGGCGCTGGATGCATCCGTTCAGCGACCTTCGCGGACCCAAGCATCGCGTCGGTGAGCGATGCCGCGGTCGCATGGGCGGCAGGCGCAGTCAGCACGGTTCGCCCCCGGCGCAACACAGTGACATCGTCCGCCACGCTCAACGCCTCGCCGAGCTTGTGCGTGATGAGCACCGCGGCGTTGCCTTCGTCGGCGAAGCTGCGCAACCATCTGAGCAGCGCCGCACTCTCGGACGGCGACAGAACCGCGGTCGGCTCATCGAGCACGAGCACTCTCGCATTCCGCATCAGCGCCTTTGCAATCTCGACGCGCTGTTGAGCGGCGACCGGGAGCTGCTCCACGCGCTGAAGCGGGTCGAGCGCGAATCCCGTGCGATCGGAGAGCTCGCGGATCGCCGCGATCGTCCGCCGCAGATCCAGAACGCCGTGGCCGCCGAGTGCGATGTTCTCGGCGACGGTCATCACTGGCACGAGCGTGAAGTGCTGGTGCACCATGCCGACGCCGAGCGCAATCGCGGCGGCGGGACTATCCGGTCGAACCGTTGCATCTCCGATCCGGATCGTGCCCGCATCGGGACGTTCCATGCCGTACGCGATGCGCATGAGCGTCGACTTTCCGGCGCCGTTCTCGCCAAGCAAGGCGTGTACGGTCGCCGGACGTACGTGGAGCGACGCGGACGTCAGCGCGCGCGTGGCGCCGAATCGCTTGTCGATGTCGTGTAGCGCGAGCGCGGGCGGCTCATCGCCGCTCAAGGGCTCGATCATGTCGAGGGGATCAGAGACCGGTCGGTGCGGCGACGAAGCTCCATGGAATGCCGAAGGTGCGTTCGATCTCCTCGCCGAGCGCACGAACGCCGAACGTCTCGGTCGCGTAGTGTCCGACGTATAGCACCGCGATCCCAAGCTCCATCGCTTCCACGGCGGTGTGGTGCGGGCCCTCACCCACGATCAGCGTGTCCACTCCTGCCGCCGCCGCTTCGCGCAGGGTGTCACTCGACGCGCCGGCGCCGGTGCAGAGCGCCCAGCGCCGCGTGCGCCGCTCCGGCGTCACTCCCACTGCCACGAGCTGTCCACCCTCGCGGCGAGCGAGCGTGTCGCAGCGCCCCACCAGCGTGGCCGTGTCGACATCCGCTTCACCCATGACGCCGATCGGGATCGACTGAAAGTGAGCAAACCCGCTACTCGGCGTCAGCTCGAGTGTACGTGCCATGATCGCGTTGTTGCCGAGCGTTGGATGAAGATCCAACGGCAGATGCGACGAGTAGACGGCGACGTCGTGCGCGAGGAGGCGGCGCACGCGTTGGAACACGCGACCGCGGAGTGGCTGCGATCCGCCCCAGAACAGCCCATGATGCACGAGGAGGAGATTCGCGTTGGATACGATCGCTGCGTCGATCGTGTACAGGGATGCATCGACCGCGACGGCGCAGCGTCTCACTGGCCCGTCGTGCTCCACCTGCACGCCGTTCATCGCGCCCGGGTAGTCGGGTACGTCCTTCGTGCGCAAGACCGTGTCCAGATGCCTGGCGACGTCTTCGAGCGACGCCTGCGCGGGTGCGTGCATGGACTACGGAGTCGCGCCGAGCGGATCGAAGCGTCGCGCCGCAAGCTCCGCACGCACTGAATCGACGGCGTGCATCGTCACGGGCGGGATGCGTGACCGAAAGGAGGGATTGATCACCAGCGTGACGACATCGCTTTCGGTCCCGAGCTTGATGACACGTGGCTTGAACGCGTGCGTGCGTACCTCGCGTGCGACGGTGAGAAAGGCGTGCGGAAGGTCGATGACGACGCTGGCGATGGTGATCTCGGGTGCGACACCGTTCTGATTGGAGTTCGAGCCGACGACGAGCGCCTTCTTCGTCTCACGTGCTGCTCTGAAGACGCCGAGTCCCGCGGCGTCCGCATTCTGGAAGATGACGTCGGCACCTCGGCTGATCTGGGCCAGGGCCTGCTCGCGCCCCGCGCTCACATCGTCCCAGTTGCCGATGTACGACGTCAGCACGGACACGCCTGGGTTCGCGGCCTTGGCGCCACGGCTGAACGCCGTGAAGCTCTCGCGCACGGGCGGCAGTTCCGTGCCCCCGATAACACCGATGACGTTCGACCTCGTCATCGCACCGGCGAGCATTCCAGCGAGGTAGGATGCATCGGCAAAGGCGAACTCGATGCCGGCGACGTTCGTCCCGACGCTCGTCCCGGAGGTGACGACGAAGACCGTTCGTGGATAATCGGGCCCGACTCGCTTGGCGGCGTCCTGAAACTCGAATCCATGGCCGAACACGAGATCGTAGCCCTGCGTACCGTACTGCCGGAACTGCTCCTCGAACTCGGCGGGGGTCTTGGTCTGGATGTGGCTGACCGAGGCGTCGAGGCTGTCGCGAATCCGCAGGAGTCCCTGGTAGGCTCCGCCGTTCCAGGATTGGTCGCTGATCGAGCCTGGAGTCAGGAGCGCGACGCGGAATGACGACGCTTTGGTGTCGCCATGATGTGCCGATGAATCGGCCGATGATCGTTCTTTTCCGCACCCCGCAGCTAGCGCGACCGCACTCGCCACGAGGAGAGCGGCGAGAGAGTGGCGGGCAATGTGGACAGCTGTGGAAAACCTCTGTTTGCGGGCTCGATCCGATGGCATAAGTACTAGTGGATATTCACTTTACGCTACTGTGGAGAACTCCTACTAGAGCGTAGAAAACATTCGGATCAGTCGAAGTCGCTTCGCACAGGCCCCACGAGGAGATCCAACAGCCGTTCGAGGTCGTCGGCGCTGTAGAAGGTGATGCGCACGACACCGCGGTCGTTTCCGAGGGTCTGAACGTGCACATCAGTTTGCAGATGTTTGCGGAGTTGTTCTTCGATTCGCTTCGTGGCCGGATCTGCGGAAAGACCAGATGGAGCGACGGGTGGCGAAACGGGTGCGGCGCGTGTCGGCGACACGGAGTCTGCCGTGAGCAGGCGAGCCCGTGCCTCGACCTCCCGCACGGAGAGCTGCCGTGCGACGATCTCGTTGGCCAGCTCCAGTTGGCGGCGCTCGTCCTTCACGGGTAGCAGGGCGCGTGCGTGCCCGGCGGAGATGTGACCACGCTCAACCAGTTGTTTGACAGCAGGTTGCAGGCCTAACACTCGCAGCAGATTTGTGATCGATGTGCGATCCTTGCCTACGGCATCGGCCACTTGCTGCTGCGTGAGGCCGAACTCGTCGATGAGCCGCTGATATCCTTCCGCTTCTTCGAGCGGGTTGAGGTCGGCGCGCTGGAGATTTTCGACGAGCGCGAGCGTGAGCATGGCTCGATCATCGAAATCCCGAACGACGGCGGGGATCTCGGTCCAGCCGAGTCGACTGACCGCTCGCAACCGGCGCTCG
>Ga0308174_10001890_pt1 | contig 10060 bp, 7 predicted proteins | sample PhyPR2_FD_203894 | JGI IMG/M metagenome (GOLD analysis project Ga0308174, IMG submission 203894) | Soil microbial communities from UC Gill Tract Community Farm, Albany, California, United States - DLSLS.P.R2 | ecosystem: Environmental > Terrestrial > Soil > Agricultural land | place: USA... | reverse complement strand
GGGTAGCGGGGACCGCGGTGCCGATGCCCGCGTTGTTGACGAGGACGTCGACGTGGCCGAGCTCCTCCATCGCGAGGGCGACCAGGTGGGTGCACGAGTCGGGATCGGCGACGTCGGTCGTCACGCTGAGGGCCCTGCGGCCGGCCGCCTCGACGAGCGTGGCGGTGTCCTTCAGCCGGTCGGTCCGGCGGGCCCCGAGCACCACGTCCGCCCCGGCCTCGGCCAGGCCCCGCGCGAACGCGACGCCGAGGCCGCTCGAGGCGCCGGTGACGACGGCGACCTTGCCGTCGAGGCGGAACAGGTCGGGGACGGTGCGTGGGTCGCTCATGCGCGCGACTGTAGCCACGACGCAGCACGGGTGTCGGGACGGGCCCTCGGCACGTTATCCTGTGCTCGTGCGCAGGTCCCTGCTCCTTATCTAGCCGCGTCGTCGAGCACGAGCCGACGCGGCCGCCCCTCGTGCCCGAGGGGCTTTTTTGTGCCTTGAGCAGGGATCCGTCCGTCGATCGATCCATCCGATCCGTCCACGAGGTCGACGACCGCGGACGATCCGTCGACACCAGCCGAGAGAGACGAAGATGAGCGAGCACGAGATCCAGCGGACCGACGCGGCCGAGCCGGCGACGTACGACGTCGAGGCGGTCCAGGACAAGTGGCTGCCCGTGTGGGAGGAGCTGCAGCCCTTCCGCGCCGACGACGACAGCCCGCGCGAGAAGAAGTACGCGCTGACGATGTTCCCCTACCCGTCGGGCGACCTGCACATGGGCCACGCCGAGGTGACCGCACTCCACGACGTGGTCGCGCGCTACTGGTGGCAGCGCGGCTACGAGGTCCTGAACCCGATGGGCTGGGACTCCTTCGGCCTGCCCGCCGAGAACGCCGCGATCAAGAACGACGAGCACCCGGCGACGTACACCTACGCGAACATCGAGACGCAGTACGAGTCGTTCAAGCGCTACGGCATCTCCTTCGACTGGTCGCGCCGGCTGCACACGTCCGACCCGGAGTACTACCGCTGGACCCAGTGGCTGTTCCTGAAGTTCCGCGAGCGCGGGCTGGCCTACCGGAAGTCCTCGCCGGTGAACTGGTGCCCGAACGACCAGACCGTCCTGGCCAACGAGCAGGTCGTCGACGGCCGCTGCGAGCGTTGCGGCGCCGAGGTGACCAAGCGCGAGCTGACCCAGTGGTACTTCAGGATCACCGAGTACGCCCAGGAGCTGCTGGACTGCCTGGACGACCTGGAGCCCACCTGGCCCGCCCGCGTCGTCACCGCGCAGCGGAACTGGATCGGCCGCTCGGAGGGCGCGCACGTCGACTTCCGTGTCGAGGGCCGCGAGGAGCCGATCACGGTCTACACGACCCGTCCGGACACCATCTTCGGCACCACGTTCATGGTGGTGGCGGTCGACTCGCGGCTGGCCGAGGAGCTGGTCACCGACGGGCAGCGCGCCGCGTTCGAGGCCTACCGCGAGGAGATCCGCAAGGAGTCCGAGATCGAGCGGCTGTCCACCGACCGGCCGAAGACCGGCGTCGACCTGGGTGTCACGGCGACCAACCCGGTGACCGGCCGCCAGATCCCGGTGTGGGCGACCGACTACGTGCTGGCCGACTACGGCACCGGCGCGGTCATGGGCGTGCCCGGCGGCGACCAGCGCGACTGGGAGTTCGCCACCACGATGGGGCTGGAGATCGTCCGCACGACGCAGGTGCCCGCCGGCTTCGAGGGCGAGGCCTACAGCGGGGAGGGGCCGGCGATCAACTCGCCCGCGGCCGGCACCGAGGCGCCCCTGGACATCAACGGCCTGGACGTCGCGGACGCGAAGCGGGCCACCATCGACTTCCTGGAGCGGCAGGGGACCGGTGCGGGCGCGGTCAACTTCCGGTTGCGCGACTGGCTGCTGAGCCGGCAGCGCTACTGGGGCGTGCCGATCCCGATCATCCACTGCGAGAAGGACGGCGAGGTCGCCGTCCCCTACGACCAGCTGCCGCTCGAGCTGCCCGAGCTGCGCGGCGCCGACCTGAAGCCGAAGGGCGTCTCGCCGCTGGCCGCCGCGTCGGACTGGGTCGACGTCGAGTGCCCCACGTGCGGCGGCCCCGCCAAGCGGGACAGCGACACCATGGACACCTTCGTGGACTCGTCCTGGTACTTCCTGCGGTACTGCTCGCCGACCTACCAGGACGGTCCGTTCGACGTCGAGAAGGCGAAGGCCTGGATGCCGGCCGACATCTACGTCGGTGGCGTCGAGCACGCCGTGCTGCACCTGCTGTACGCCCGCTTCTTCACCAAGGTGCTGCGCGACATGGGGATGCTGGACGTGAGCGAGCCGTTCGCGGCCCAGCTGAACCAGGGCATCGTCATCAACCAGGGCAAGAAGATGAGCAAGTCGCTGGGCAACGGCGTCAGCCTGCGGGACCAGCTCGCGGAGTACGGGGTGGACGCCGTACGCCTGACGCTGGTCTTCGCCGGGCCGCCGGAGGACGACATCGACTGGGCCGACGTGTCGCCGACCGGCTCGCTGCGTTTCCTGCAGCGCGCCTGGCGGCTGTCCGGTGACGTCACCTCCGCGCCGGGCACGCCGGCCGAGGGTGGCGACGTGGCGCTCCGCCGGGTCACCGCGCGGACCGTCCACGACGCCGGGGAGCTGGTGGAGTCCTACCGCTTCAACGTCATGGTCGCCCGGGTGATGGAGCTGGTGAACGCCACCCGCAAGGCGATCGACTCGGGCGCCGGCCCGGACGACCCCGCCGTCCGCGAGGCCACCGAGGCGGTCGCGATCCTGCTGTCGCTGGTCGCGCCGTACACGGCCGAGGACATGTGGGAGCGGCTGGGCCACGAGCCGACGGTGGCCCGCGCCGGCTGGCCCGCGGTGGACCCCGCGCTGCTGGTCGAGGAGTCGGTCACGGCGGTCGTCCAGGTGCAGGGCAAGGTGCGCGCCCGGCTCGAGGTCGCGCCCGACATCGCCGCGGAGGAGCTGGAGCGTCTGGCCCTGGCCGACCCGGCTGTCGCGAAGGCGATCGACGGTCGGGCGGTCCGCAAGGTGGTCGTCCGTGCGCCGAAGCTCGTCAACGTCGTGGTCTGACTGCTCTAACCTGCTCGTCATGCCGGTCGCGATCGTCACCGACTCCTCCGCCTGCCTCCCGCAGGAGCTGGCGGAGGAGCGGGGGATCGTCGTGGTCCCGCTGCAGGTGGTGATCGGCGCGACGGCGTACGACGAGGGGCCGGCCGGTGCGACCCCGGAGATGGTCGCCGCGGCGCTGAAGGAGTGGACGCCGGTGAGCACGTCGCGGCCGGGGCCCGCGGTGTTCGCGGAGGCCTACGGCCGGGCCGTAGCCGCCGGAGCGACCGAGATCGTCTCGGTGCACCTCTCCGGCGACATGAGCGGCACCGTCGAGTCCGCGCAGCTGGCGGCGCGGGAGGCGCCGGTCCCCGTGCTCACCGTCGACACGCGCCAGGTCGGGATCGGCACCGGGTTCGCCGCGCTGGCCGCGGCCGACGTCGCCGCCGCGGGCGGCACGGCCGAGGAGGCCGCCGCCGCTGCGCGGACGCGCGCGGCCGCCACGTCGTCGCTGTTCTACGTCGACACGCTGGAGTACCTCCGCCGCGGCGGCCGGATCGGCGCGGCCGCCGCCCTGCTCGGCGGCGCGCTGGCGGTGAAGCCGCTGCTGCACCTCGCCGACGGCCGGGTCGCCTCCCTGGAACGGGTGCGCACCTCCGCCCGGGCGCTCGCGCGGCTCGAGGAGCTCGCGGTCGAGGCGGCCGACGGTGCGGTCGGCGGTGCCGTCGGCGGTGCGGTCGACGTGGGTGTGGCGCACCTGGCGAACCCGGACCGGGCCTCCCACCTCGCCGAGCGCCTCCGCGAGCGCCTCGCCGACCGGCTCCACGACCGCGACGTCCACTGCGGTGAGGTCGGCGCCGCCCTGGGCGCCCATGTCGGCCCGGGCATGATCGCCGTCTGCGTCTCGCCCCGCGTCTGACCGCCGAGCCGACCGCCTTCTGGGGCCGGTCGTCCTGCACAGCGCGCCGTCGCGCGAAGCGGTCCACAGGCACCAGCGGGACGCACCCGTCCGGGCCGGGCCCGACCTAGCGTCGCGGCATGTCATCTCGACGACCGAGCCCCGAACGCCAGGAAGCGGTCCAGCGCCGCCTCGCGCTCCTGCGCGCCGAGATGGACGCGACCGGCCGACGGCCCGCCGGTCGCTCCTCGTCCGCGCCGCCGCCCGCGTGGAGCGAGGTCCGTCCGACGCCTCCGGCTGGAACCCCGGCCGGGGCGGCGCTCGTCGAGCACCCCGACCCGGAGCGCGACGGCCCGCTCTGGGCGCGCGTGCCGGTCCCGGGCCGGCACGCCGCCCGCCGCCCCGGTGCACGGGCCCGCGACCTCCTCGACGCGTCGCTGCCCGGTGCGCTGCGTGGCCGGGTCCGGCTGGGCCCGGCGCAGCTGACCGTCGTGGCACTGGTCGTCGCGGTCGGCCTGGCGGTCACCTGCTGGTGGCTGGTCCGTGGCCAGCCCGACGAGCTGCGGGCGCCGACCATCGAGCCGGGCGCCGTCGCGTTGACCTCCGCCGCTCCGGTCGCGGACGCCAGCCCCGTCTCGGCCCCGGCCGGCGCCCCGGCCGACGCCGACTCGACCACCGGTGCCTCCGTGCCGGTCCAGCCGGGGACGCCCGGATCCGCGCCGGTGACGGTCGACGTGGCGGGCAAGGTGCGACGACCGGGCATCGTCGTCCTCGACGCGGGCGCCCGGGTCGTGGACGCCATCGACGCCGCCGGCGGTGCCCGCCGCGGCGTCGATCTCACCCCGCTCAACCTGGCCCGCCTCCTCGTGGATGGGGAGCAGGTCCTGGTCGGCGCCGCCGCCGGCGCGGGCGGGGCCGCGGTGCCACCCGGCCCGGGAACAGCGAGCTCGGGGGCGGTTCCCGGGCCGGGCGCTCTGGTGAACCTCAACTCGGCGACCGAGCCACAGCTGGAGGAGCTGCCGGAGGTCGGTCCGGTGACCGCCGCGTCCATCCTCACCTGGCGCGACCAGCACGGACGCTTCACCTCGGTCGACGAGCTGCTGGAGGTCGACGGCATCGGGGACGCCACGCTGGCGAAGCTGACCCCCTACGTGACGGTGTGAGGTGATCGCGGACGAGCCACCGGAGGTCACCCCCGCCCCCCGGCCGCACGAGCGCCCGCAGCTGCGCCCCGTCGCGCGTCCCGACCTGCGCATGCCGCTGCTGGCGGGCGCGGCGTGGCTCGGTGCGCTCGGCGGCCGGGCGGCGGGCTGGTGGATCGCCTCGGTCACCGCCGGGGTGGCGCTCGCGTGGCTGCTGGCGACCCGGCGCCGCACGGTCGGTGCGGTGCTCCTCGTCGCGGCGGCCGGCGCGACCGCCGCCACCCTGCGCGCCGAGTCCCTCGCCTCGGGCCCCGTCGCGGCGCTCGCCGCCGAGCGGGCCGCCGTGACGGCGGTCGGCACCGTGACGGCCGACCCGCACGTCGTGACCGGACGGTACGGCGACCTCGTCGTGCTGCGCGTGCGGGTCCGCGTGATCCACGGCCGGGGGAGCTCGTGGGCGGTCGCGGCACCGGTGGTCGTGCTGGCCGGCGACGAGTGGCGGCGGGTCCAGCTGGTCAGCACCGTCCGACTCTCCGGCCGCCTCGACCGCGCCGACGGCGGCGCCGCGGCGCTGCTCTCGGTCCGCGGGCCCCCGGAGGTGCTCGCCGGTCCCGACGCCTGGTGGCGCGGTGCGGCGGCGGTGCGGGCCTCCATCCGGGCGGCGGTCGCCGGGCGACCTCCCGCGCAGCGGGCGCTCGTGCCTGCGCTGGTGGACGGGGACGACGCGGCCGTGCCGCAGACGCTCGCCGACGACTTCCGGACGACGGGCCTCACCCACCTGCTGGCGGTCTCGGGCACGAACCTCACCCTGGTGGTCGGCTTCCTGGTCGTCATCGCCCGGTGGTGCCGGGTCCGCGGACGCGCGCTGCTCGTCGTCGGAGCGCTGGGCATCGTGGGGTTCGTCCTGCTCGCCCGGACCGAGCCGAGCGTCGTGCGCGCCGCGGTGATGGGCACGGTCGGGCTCGTCGCCCTCGGCACGGACGGCCGGCAGCGCGGCAGCCGGGCGCTCGGCGTCGCGGTGGTCGTGCTCGTGCTGCTGGAGCCGGACCTCGCGGTGTCGCCCGGGTTCGCGCTGTCCGTGCTCGCCACCGCCGGCATCCTCCTGCTCGCACCCGGCTGGCGCGACGCGCTCGCCCGCTGGTGCCCGCGGTGGGCCGCCGAGGCGGTCGCCGTGCCGATGGCCGCGCAGCTGGCCTGCACGCCGCTGGTGGCGGCGCTCTCCGGCCAGGTCAGCCTGGTCGCGGTGCTCGCGAACCTGCTCGTCGGTCCGGTGGTCGGGCCCGCGACGGTGCTGGGGCTCGCCGGCGGCCTGGTCGGCCTCGCGTCGCCGCCGCTCGGCCGCCTGGTCGGCGCCGCCGCGGGCTGGTGCGTGGCGTGGGTCGTCGCCGTGGCGACGCGCGGTGCCGCGATGCCGACCGCGGCGGTCGGGTGGGGCACCGGCGCGCTCGCCCTCGGCGCACTGACCGTCCTCACCCTGGCGGTGGCGCTCTGGGGCCCGCTGCTGGTCCGGCGGCGCTGGGCGGGCGTGACGACGGCGCTCGTCATGGTCGCCGTCGTGCTGGTCCGGCTGCCGACGCCCGGGTGGCCGCCGGCCGGCTGGGTCCTCGTCGCGTGCGACGTCGGCCAGGGGGACGCGCTGGTGCTCAACGCGGCGCCCGGCGCGGCGGTCGTGGTCGACGCCGGTCCCGACCCGGCCCCGGTCGACCGCTGCTTGGACCGCCTCGGTGTCCGCACCGTCCCGCTGCTGGTGCTCACACACTTCCATGCCGACCACGTCGACGGCCTGGCCGGCGTGCTCGACGGCCGGCGGATCGGCGCGATCGAGACCACGCGCCTGCGGGACCCGCCCGCCGGTGTGGACGAGGTCGACGGGCTCGCCCGCGGGCTCCGCCTGACCCCGGCTCCGGCGCCGTACGGCCAGGTCCGGACCGTCGGCGCGGTCACCCTCCAGGAGCTCTGGCCACCGCCCGATTCGCCGGTCACCGGGCCGGGCGACGGCAGCACCGCCAACGAGGCGAGCGTCGTGCTCCTGGTGCGAGTCGCCGGCATCCGGCTGCTGCTCACCGGTGACGTCGAGCCGATCGGCCAGGAAGCGCTCGCCACCGCCTACCCGGGCCTCCGCGTCGACGTCCTCAAGGTGCCGCACCACGGCAGCCGCTACCAGGACGAGGACTGGCTGCTGTCCCTCCACCCGCGGGTCGCGCTGGTGTCGGTCGGCGCCGACAACGACTACGGCCACCCGGCCGCGTCGACGCTCGCGCCGCTCGCCGTGGCCGGCGTCCGGGTGCTCCGGACCGACCAGGACGGGTCGATCGCCGTCGTCGTCAACGACGGCCACCTCGGCACCCGGACCGCTTGACGTCACCGCACGACCTGACCGCTCGTCGTCGCCGGCCGGCTCCTTCACGTTCGCTTCATGTGGAGCGCCTACCGTCGATGGGGGGCCGGACCGCGGCCCCGCGGAGAGGCGACGAGGGCGGCGATGGCGACGATCACGGCGATGGCGGTGCAGGGCAGCGACGGCGTGGTGTGGGGCGGGGTCCAGGAGCCCTGGTTCCGCACGGTCAACGACCTGGCGCGGCACACCTCGTGGCTGCACGCTCCGGCGCGGGCGTTCGCCGAGTACGGCGTGGTCGTGTTCGCCGCGCTGCTGCTGTTGTCCTGGTGGCTCGCGCGCCGGGACGGGGACCTGCGGCAGGTGGCCGCGGCGCTGTGGGCTCCCGTCGGGATGCTCATCGCGATCGGGCTCAACCAGCTCATCGGCGCGGCGGTGGCCGAGCCGCGGCCCTACACGGTGCTGCCGCACGCGCTCACCCTGGTCGCGCACAGCTCAGACTTCTCGTTCCCGAGCGACCACTCGGTGATGGCCGGCGCGGTGGCCGCCGGCGTGCTGCTGGCCCGCCGGGTGCTCGGGCTGGTGACCGCGGCGCTCGCGGTGCTGATGGCCGCGACCCGGGTCTACGTGGGCGCGCACTGGCCGCTCGACGTGGTGGCCGGCCTGCTGGTCGGCGCCGTCGTCGTGGTGGTGACCTACCTCCTCGTGGCTCCGCTGCTCCGCCGCCTGCTCGCCGCCCTGACCAGGACGCCGGTGCGCGTGCTGCTCACCTCCGGCGGACCGACGACCACGGCCTAGCAGACCCGCGCGGTGCTCCGCCCTGGGTGGCTCGGCGTCGGCGTCGCGTGGCAGGCTGGCGCGCACCATGGCAGCCCCCTCCACGCCCCGCGCGACCGACGTCCTCGGCCGGGTCACCCTGGTGACCGGCAAGGAGGAGTTCCTCAACGAGCGCACGGTCACCGCCGTGCGTGAGGCGGTCCGCCGCCACGACCCGGAGGCGGAGCTGTCCGAGACCGGGGCGGCCGAGCTCACCCTCGCCACCCTGGGCGAGCTGGCGGCGCCGTCGCTGTTCTCCAGCATCCGGTGCGTGGTGGTCCGGGGGCTCGAGAACCTGCCCGAGGAGTCGGTCGCCGGGCTGCTCGGCTACGCCGGTGCGCCCGCGGAGGACGTCGCGCTCGTGCTCGTGCACGGGGGTGGGCCCAAGGGCAGCGGGACGCTCGCGAAGCTGCGCAAGCTCGCCACGGTCAGCGAGTCGAAGTCCGGCGAGATGCGCGCGTCGGAGTACCCCTCGTTCGTCGCCGCGGAGGTCCGTGGCCACGGCTCGACGATCGAGCGCGAGGCCGCCGACGGGCTGGTCCAGGCCGTCGGCCAGGACCTGCGCGCGCTCGCGGCGGCGGCCCACCAGCTGGCCAATGACTTCCCGGGCCGGCCGATCAGCGCCGGGGACGTGGGGCAGTACTTCGGCGGCCGCGCCGAGGCGAAGTCCTTCGCGGTCGCCGACGCCGCGTTCTGGGGCCGCCGGGCGGCGGCCCTGGAGGAGCTCCGGTGGGCGCTCGACGGCGGCACGGCACCGGTGCTCGTGACGTCCGCCTTCGCCGGCGGCGCGCGCGGCGTCGCCCGCTACAAGTCCGCGCCGCGCGGGATGCGGGAGGCCGACCTGGCCCGCGAGGTCGGCGTACCCCCGTGGAAGCTGCGCACCATCCGCGACCAGGCGCGCGGCTGGTCCGACGGCGCCATCGCGCGCGCCGTCCGCGCCATCGCCCAGGCCGACGCCGACGTCAAGGGCGCGGCCAGCGACGCTTCCTACACCCTCGAGCGGCTCGTGCTCACGATCACCGGGCTGCGCGACCAGCGCTGAGCGGTGCCCGGCGGGCGCTCGCCGCCGGCGAGCCCGCGGGCGGTCATCGGATGGCTCGGTCGGGGCATTGCGGGTCCGGTCGACCGCGGCCGACGATGAAGGAACGCGGCGTGGAACGGCCGCGACCGCGGACTCCGACAAGGGAGGAAGCCCATGGATACTGCACGCCTGCGCCTGCCCAAGCGATCGGTGATCGCCCTGACCCTGACCCTGGTCGCCATGTTCGTCGTGCCGTCCGCAGCAGCCGGCGACCAAGACGGCCACCATAGCCACCACAGCCACGTCGAACGGTTCCTGCTGATCACCGCGGATCCGAACTCGACCGACAACCAGCCGGTCCTGGGCTTCGGACCCATCCACGCCAAGGGCGTCGACCACGTGGTCAGCGACACCGCGGACGTCTTCGAGTTCCCGGCGGGCAGCCTGTCGGTGACGCACGCGGCGAAGGCGACGCACGACTTCTCCGACCCGGTGACCTGCCTGTTCAAGTTCACCGAGCGGGGGACCTACGAGATCACCGGCGGGACCGGCGCGTACGCGGGTGCGTCCGGCCACGGCAGCTACCGAGTCGTCGGCAAGGCGATCGGCTGCGACCAGAACGCCGCGCCGGAGGTGTTCACGCTGACCATCAACGCGAAGGGGCCGCTGCACCTGTCCTAGGCCGGGCGGTCGGATCTCGCCGCCCGCCACCAGCACGACCCGAAATGCCGACGACCCGCCCGAGGAGGTCGGGCGGGTCGAGGGTCGTCCGCGGCGGACGTCAGCAGGCGC
>Ga0308174_10001888_pt1 | contig 10064 bp, 9 predicted proteins | sample PhyPR2_FD_203894 | JGI IMG/M metagenome (GOLD analysis project Ga0308174, IMG submission 203894) | Soil microbial communities from UC Gill Tract Community Farm, Albany, California, United States - DLSLS.P.R2 | ecosystem: Environmental > Terrestrial > Soil > Agricultural land | place: USA... | reverse complement strand
GCCTTGGTGTTTGGTTCTCCGGAACTGCTTCAAATCCTGAATGGCTTCGTTCACCCCGCCGTCTTCCGTTTGGAAGAAAGGGAGTTGGCCGCCTGGAATGCGGAGCACCCGAACGGCATCGCCGTAATAGAAGCCGCTATTCTGATAGAAACCGGGCGTTATCGCGTCTTTGATCGGCTCATCCTGACGGCATGCAGCGAAGACACCCAGATCGCCCGCGCCATGCGCCGTGACCGTATCACCCGGGAGGCCGCTCTCGCCCGCATCGGTCATCAGTTGCCGCTGGAAGAGAAGAAGAAGTACGCGCATTACATCATCGATACTGAAGGAACCAAGGAGCTGACAGCGCAACAGGTGAACGAGGTGTTCAACGATTTACGACGGCTCGCCGAGGCCGGCAGACCATGAAGGGACGCACGCTTCTTGCAGCTCTGCTCATCGTGGTTGGATTCGTCTGGGCTACCTCCTATTCTCCTGGGAAACTGCGAAGCCTGCTGCATCCATTTCTGCGTACCGGTGCTTCCTGGTCGGAACCTACGCCCGTTCATGGCGCCGGCCTTACCACCGACGAGCAGAACAACATCGATATTTACCGGACTGCCCGTCTGGCAACCGTTTACATCACCAGCACCACTGTTCGCCGTGATTTCTTCTTTCAGCCCGTGGCTTCGAACAGTCTGGGCTCCGGGTTTCTCATCAACAACAAGGGTTTCATTCTTACTAACTTTCACGTCATCTCGGGCAGCAGTCGTCTCCAGGTCACCCTGTTCGATCAATCCCAGTACACAGCGGAGCCTCTCGACATTGATCGCTCCGACGACTTGGCTCTCATCAAGATCAATCCTAAGAAACAGCTCTCGTCCTTGACGCTGGGCGACTCGGACCGCCTGCAGGTTGGCCAAAAGGTTCTCGCCATTGGAGACCCGTTCGGTTTGGAAGGAACGCTCACTACCGGCGTTGTGAGTTCGATAGGCAGAGCCATCAAAAGCGAAGACAACCAGAGGATCGAAGGCATGATCCAGACCGATGCCGCCATCAACGGCGGCAATAGCGGTGGTCCGCTGCTGGACTCTTCAGGTAGTGTCATCGGGATCAACACCGCCATCGTCGGCCAAACGAATCTCGGCATTGGCTTTGCACTCCCGATTAATCGGGCCAAGGCGTTGCTGAGCGACTATCAGGCCGGTCGCGTCACGGAGCGACCGCGCGTGGGCATCACAACCGAATATGTTGCGGGAGACTTGGCGGAGGCACTCGGCCTCCCCAGGCGCGGCGGCCTATTGGTGCAGGGCGTGGTCCCTGGCAGTTCGGAAATGGTGGCTGGAATTCGTGGAGCTCGCGAAATCGTTGTGGTCGGCAATACGCAGCTCGGTATCGGCGGCGATCTCATCATGGCAATCGATGGGCAGCCGGTCGACCGCGAAGATGCCCTCGTGCGCGCTATCTCTCATAAGCGCGTCGGCGACGTGATTCAACTCACGATCTTTCGTAATAACCGGACGTTTACGGTTTCTGTGAAGCTGCTGCGGGCACCACCCGACGTGGGCGGTTGATACTGCCACATTGCAACAGAACCGCACCTATTGCTTGCTGGTTGCAAACGGATTGAAGTTGGTCTCAGTATCGAAGTAGTCGGCGCCTTCTACTCGCTTCAGGTATCCGATGACCGCGTAAGTCACCGGCGTCATCAGCGTCTCATAGATAACTTTGATCAGGTAACCCGAGACAATCAGGTTCAGAATCACATGGACCGATCGCATTCCATAAAACGCCACAAACATAACCACTGTCGTGTCAATTGCTTGGCCGACCACGGTGGAGCCAATAGTCCGGGTCCAAAGGTATTTTCCCCTTGTGAGTAGCTTCAGTTTGGCCATCGTGAATGAGTTGGCAAATTCACCGCACCAGTACGCCAGCAGACTCGCCAGAACGATTCGGCCCACCGGAGCAAAAACCGTCGCGAACGCACGCTGGTCGTTGTACTCCGGTGCGGGCGGAATTTTCACCGCTACGTAGCTGAGCGCTACTAGGAGAAAGGAGGCAAAGAAACCAAACCAGATCGCCCGGCGGGATGCCGAATAGCCGTAGACCTCGGTAAAGATATCGCCAAAAATATAAGTGATCGGAAAGAGCATCTGCGCGCAACTGATGCGAAACGGTCCGATGGCGAAAAACTTGGTAGAAATGATATTCGATATAAGCAGGACAACGACAAATAAGGTAACCAACGTATCCAGGTATTTGTATCGATGATCGCTGTGCAACAGCGATACGGGTTCAACTTCCCTTTCGGCAATTTGCATGGGCTTATTTATCTTTAAACTCCAGAACGGACATTTTGTCGTCCGTTTGTAGCTTATCGCCCGTTGCATTTGAGATATCCTTCGGAATGTTGGCGCGGTCCACTAGCGCGGTTGCCAGAACGCGCCCGGTGAAAACCAGATCGTCTGTCACTTTGGTCCGTTCCCTGTCGATGTTTGGATCAATTCCGTGAGTGATGGACTTGCTGGTCTTTGAGAAGTAGATTTTCACGTCGTGAGTGGCTGCCGCCACAAATACGGGCTTGCCGTCGAATGTCTGCGGCATCTGCCAGATTCGAATGTGATGGCGCGACGCAAACGTATTATTTTGCTTCTCGAACGTCATGTCGGGCGGTTTGCCATCCAGCATCAACATCGACATGGGTGCTTCGCTGTATCCGTTGTTCTCGATGATAGCCTGCGCCGTTTTGAGGGTCGAAGTCCGGTCCAACTCATCGGCTGACGCCCAACCGGCATCTTTGAACGCCTGCTGAATCTGCTCTTTCGTACCGATAAACATCAGATTCGTCAGATCCGAAGGACTCGGCGGCTTCACGGCAGTCGTACGAAAAGGTTCCTGGTTGACCAGCGTCTTCAACGCATCCAGGCTCGCGATCTGCCCGGGTAAACCCGCCTGTGTCGGGGCATTCCAGTCGAGCGGTTTACTCAGCTTCACGGTGAAGTCTACTCCGGGCTTGTAGTCAATCGCCGGATTGGCATCCTTGATCACGGAGCCCTTTACGCCGGATAAGAGCTGTCCCAACGTGCCGTATTTCTCCGCGAGCTTATCCACGCCCTTATCCGCCAGCGCTGCAAAAGTGCTCGACGCGGTGATTCCGGTGATTAATCCGGTGTTGCTATCGACGGATTCACGCGCATTATCGACGCCGGTAACCACGCACGAGATCGGCTTCGATGCGCCCTTGTCCTGAATTTGGGTAAGATCAATCCGCAGTTGGGCCGGTTGCTCTGCCGCGCCATTTGCGGCGGGCTTGTCGGCACGGACATCGGCGGTTTTGCCCGTCAGTTGCGTTCCGGGGCTGATGGCCACGGCATTGTTTACCAGCACGGGCGCAATGACCACGGCTGATATGTCCTTCCCGGATGGCTCGGCGCTGCTGACCTCCTTGGTCAGACGGACTTGTATTTCCGTGCCGGCCGGAACGGTCACAGCGCTCGCCGCCTGAGCAAGTAGCAGAACCAGCGGAATAGTAGCAAGGCGCATGAGAAAATAAAGGGCTTACCGGATCTATCTCGTTATAATCGGATGATGCTACGCCCGCTAGCCGCGATTCCTCTTATTACGTTGCTGCTGGCCGGATGCGGTGGAAACAGCATCAGAACTAAGGAGAAGGTCCAAGAAGCAATTTTAAGACGCCTCCAGACCAGTTCTGGTCTCGACTTAAAAGGGCTGGACTTCACGACGACGTCCGTCCGGTTCGACAACAATTTTGCGTACGCGACGGTGGCGTTTCATCCTAAGAATGACGGGAACCTTGATAGTGGCATGACCATGACGTACACGTTAGAGGACCGGGGAGGCAAATGGGTGGTGGTGAATGTGGGCGATTCCCAAGGGCACCGGCTTCATGGCCAGGCCTCGCCCGGTCAGGCCAGCCCGTTACCTCCCGGCCACCCTCCGATCGATTCGGCGAACCCGCACCAGGGCTCGCCAGGGCAAGGAGCAAGCGGGCAAACTCAATGAAAACTGTTGCGGTGTTAGGCGGAGGCCCGGCGGGAGCATCCGCGGCCGAGCGGCTGGCGCGTGCCGGTTTAAAGACCGTCATTTTAGATGAAAAGCTCGCGTGGGAAAAGCCCTGCGGTGGTGGAATCACGTACAAGGCTTACTCGCAGTATCCTTACCTGATTGATAACGATACGCCGAAGAAACTAGTCACTGATACCTTTCTGGCTGCCCCGAAGGCGGGCGCCTATAAGATGGCGCTGAGCCAGCCTTTGGTGATCTACTCGCGTTTCGATTTGAACGGACTGCTGTTGCGCCGCGCCGAAGCCGCTGGAGCCCAGATCGAGAAAGAACGAGTGATGGGGCTGGACCGCACTGGTTCGGGGTGGCAGATCCGGACCCGCTCCGGCAAAATCGACGCCGATTACTGTGTTGTGGCGACCGGGGCGCGCAATCCGCTCCGCGATGTGGGAACGCAATACACAGCGCAGGATACGATGTACGCCTTGGGCTACTGGGTCCCCACCGACCAGGCCCATATCGATATTCAGTTTTTGCCGAAGCTGGAAGGTTACATCTGGGTGTTCCCCCGGGCCGGCCATCTCTCCGTCGGTATCTGCGGGAAGGGTGAATCGGCACAGTGCCTCCGTGGGCGGCTGGAGCGCTACATGGACGAGCGCGGCATTTCCCGCAAAGACGCAAAGTTCTATGGGCACATGTTGCCCGCCTTGGAGTCTCGCGGCTGGCGCAACAATCGCTTGGCCGGTGACCGCTGGATCGCCGTCGGCGACGCCGGTGGCTTGGTCGATCCGATTACGGGCGAAGGGCTTTATTACGCCGTTCGTTCGGGCGACCTCGCAAGCCAGGCCGTGCTCGGGGACCATGAGGAGGACAAGCGGGCGGAGCACTATAAGCAGCTCATTTCCCGCGACTTCGGGCTCGATCTTACATATGGAGCCGGGCTGGCGAAGCGTCTTTTCTGCGGTGTAATTTGCTTTGGAGCCGTGCCTACCCGCATGATCGATTTTATGAAGCGCAGTCCTAAGTTCTGCGAAATTATGCAGGACCTGTTTGCCGGAACGCAGCCCTACCTGGAGTTGAAGACGCGTCTGTTGCGCAACGTCAATACGACGGTGCATGAGATTCTCATGAGCTTTCTGTTCCGCAAACTAATTCTCGGCCAAACGCGCGTATGAACGTTTCGCAGTCGGAAGCATTATTCAGCCGGGCGCAAGAGTACATTCCCGGCGGCGTGAATTCGCCAGTTCGTGCCTTTCGCGGGGTGGGGGGGACTCCTCGTTTTATTGCACGCGGAGAAGGTTCCCATATCTGGGATGTGGACGGCAACGAATACGTCGATTACGTCTGCTCCTGGGGTCCGCTGGTCACAGGGCACCGGCCAAAGCCGATCATCGATGCAATCGTTTCTGTCCTGGAGATCGGTACGAGCTTTGGGGCGCCCACGGGGCGCGAAGTAGAACTAGCCGAACTCATCATTGATGCCGTTCCTTCGATGGACATGGTTCGCCTGGTGAACTCCGGGACAGAAGCGGCCATGAGTGCGTTACGCGTGGCGCGGGGCTTTACCGGCCGCGATATCACGGTGAAATTTGAAGGATGTTATCACGGGCACGTCGATTCGCTGCTGGTGAAGGCCGGCTCCGGAATTGCTACTCTGGGCCTGCCCGACACGGCGGGAGTGCCCCGGTGTTTCGCGGAAACCACGATCGCCTTGCCCTACAACGATCTCGATCGGGTGGAAAGTACTTTTCGTGAACATGGCGACAGAATCGCCGCCATCATTGTGGAGCCGGTTTGCGGCAATATGGGCTGCGTTCCTCCGCTGCCTGGTTTTCTGGAAGGCTTGCGCCGAATCACGGAACAGTACGGTTCGCTCCTGATATTCGACGAGGTAATGACGGGATTCCGTCTTAGTTTCGGAGGAGCCCAGCAGGTATTTAATGTCACGCCTGACCTCACGATGCTCGGCAAGATCATTGGAGGCGGTCTGCCTATGGCGGCGTATGGCGGCCGTGCGGACGTAATGAAAAAAGTGGCTCCTGCCGGGCCTGTGTATCAGGCCGGAACCCTGTCCGGCAACCCCGTTGCCGTTACGGCAGGTATCGCGATGCTGCGATACCTGGAGGCCAACCCCGACGTTTACGCCACGATGGAAAAGTTGACGGCGGAGGTCACGGCTCATTTGCCTCCAAGCGTTTGCGTGAACCGTGTCGGTTCCATGTACACGATCTTCTTTCAGGAGGGCCCGGTTCGGAATTATGAGGAAGCGAAGCGGTCCGATACCGAAAGTTTCAGCAAGTTCTTTCACCACCTGCTGGAGCACGGAGTGTACTTCCCACCCTCGCAGTTTGAATCGGGCTTCGTGTCGGCCGCTCATACACCACGCGACATCGTCTACACGGCCAACGCGATTCGTGAGTTCTTCGCATAGCCGATATGCCTGAACGCCCCCGTGTTCTGGTCACCGGCGCGGCAAAGCGGATCGGACGCGTAATTGCGATTGAGCTGTCTCGCCGTGGCTTCGACGTGGCGATTCATTACGGTACATCGCTCAAAGAAGCGGAAGAGGTTTCGCGTGAGTGCAACGGAGCGCCTACTTTTCAGGCCGATCTGGCGCAAGTCAGCGAGATCCGGCGCTTGTTCCAACAAGTGCGTGAGCAGTTCGGGCCTTTGGACTGCCTGGTGAACAATGCGGCGCGATTCACGCGCTTCGATCCTCTCGACATAACCGAGGAGGATTGGGATTTCATTCATGACGTAAACCTGAAGGCCACGTTTTTCTGCTGCCAGGAAGGCGCGCGCCAGATGATGCAGACAGGCTCGGGCCGCATCGTCAATATCAGCTCCTTAGGCGGTATCCGCCCTTGGGCCGAGCATGCACACTATTGCGCCTCGAAGGCCGGCGTCATTATGTTGACCAAGGCTTTGGCAAAAGCCTTCGCTCCAGCGATTACAGTGAACTCCGTCGCGCCCGGTGTTATTCCGTTCAATGACGTGGACGAGCGCGTGCAGAAGATGATCGACGCGACTCCCATGCGCCGGGCAGGAACGCCCGAGGAGATTGCCGATGCTGTACACTTCTTCCTAACATCCCCCACCTTCATAACCGGTCAAACTCTGGCTGTGGACGGTGGGCTGAACGATCGCTAGCGAGATCCGCGTGAAACCTCTTTTTGCATTTCCCCTCGTTTTTCTCCTGTTGACCGGAGTTGCTGCGGCTGCGGAGAAGCCGACCGCGGCGGATGCCCAGGCATTTATGAACAAGGCCGAATCCGAACTGCTGCCTATGGCCAATCTTGCTGCACAGGCAGCGTGGATTCAGGCAACATACATCACGGGCGATTCGGAAGCGGTTGCGGCCCATGAGAACGAGCGGCTTAGTGCTCGCATTACCGAGTTGGCGAAGCAAGCGCGGCAGTTCGAGGGTCTCAAAATGCCGGCGGACCTGCAGCGCAAATTCATGCTGCTGAAACTTGCGAGCGGCTCCGCGCCCAGCGACCCGAAACTCCTGGCGGAGCTTACACAGGTGGAGTCTTCGCTGGAGGGCAGCTACGGCCGCGGTAAATACTGCCCCGGCAATGACCAATCCAAATGCGAGGGGATTGACGACCTGGAGGAGCGAATGGCGAAAAACCGCAATCCCCAGGAACTGCAGGCCATGTGGGTGGGTTGGCACAAAGTAGGCGCCCCGATGCGCGACCGCTATGCGCGGTTTGTGGAACTCTCCAATAAAGGCGCGCAGGAGTGGGGCTTTGCGGATACCGGGGCCCTATGGCGTTCCTACTACGACATGACGCCGGACGAATTTTCCGCCGACCTGGAGCGGCTATGGAAGCAAGTGGAGCCGCTCTATCTGGAACTTCACACCTACGTGCGGCGGCGCCTGATAGAAAAGTACGGCACGGTCGCTCAGCGGCCGGATGGGATGATCCCCGCCGACCTGCTGGGAAACATGTGGGCCCAGGCCTGGGGCAACATTTATGATTTGGCAGCGCCGGCTTCGGCGCCGCCGATCTACGATCTGACAAAGATTCTGCACGACCGGAACACGACCGCACAACAGACAGTGCATTATGGCGAAGCCTTTTTTCAATCGCTTGGATTCGGCCCCTTGCCGGAGACTTTTTGGCAGCGTTCATTGTTCACTAAACCTCGTGACCGTGACGTGGTTTGTCATGCGAGCGCTTGGGACGTAGACAACGACAAGGACGTGCGGCTGAAGCTTTGCTTACACATGACTGCCGACGATTTTCGGACGGTGCATCATGAACTCGGGCACAACTACTATCAGCTGGCATACCGCAACCAGCCTTTCTCGTTCCGTGGCGGCGCGAATGACGGGTTTCACGAAGCGATTGGAGATGCCATCGCACTTTCCATTACTCCTGAGTATCTGAAGAAGATTGGACTGATTCAGGAAATACCTCCCCCAGATGCGGACATTCCTTTGCTATTGCGCACAGCGCTCGATAAGGTTGCCTTTCTGCCTTTCGGGCTGCTGATTGACAAGTGGCGCTGGGAAGTGTTTTCCGGCCAGATAAAGCCGGCGGATTACAACAAAGCCTGGTGGGAGTTAAGGGAAAAATACCAGGGGGTTGCCCCGCCTGTGAATCGCACCGACGCCGACTTTGACCCCGGCGCGAAGTACCACATCCCGGCAAACACGCCCTATACACGTTATTTTCTGGCGGCGATCTACCAATTTCAGTTTTATCGCGGCATGTGTCAAGCCGCCGGTTATCAGGGCCCGCTAAACCGCTGCTCCGTGTACGGATCAAAAGAAGCCGGAGCGAAGCTAAACGCGATGCTGCAGATGGGACAATCCAAGCCCTGGCCGGAAGCCATGAAAGCCATGACCGGCGAGGACAAGGCGGACGCTTCGGCCATGATGGACTACTTTCAGCCGTTGCTTGTCTGGCTCAAGCAGCAGAACGCAGGTCAAAAGGAGGGCTGGACGCCGGCCGCCAACCCTCTTCTGTCCGCGCGGTGAGCATCATCTGGTGGACGTAGTAGTAGCTGTTGCCGGCCTTGCCAATTCCACGTCGATTGTGATTGGGAGGTCGTTGCCGATCATTCCCTGATAGCCGGTGATCCCGAACTCGGTGCGATTGATGGTCGTAGTAGCGGATGCGCCCACATGCAGCTTACCGCGGGCGTCCTTCACCGGCTTGCTGGGACCATCGATATCGAGTGTCACTTCCTTGGTGACTCCATGAATAGTCAGGTCGCCAATCGCTTTCAGCTTGTCTGGCCCTGCAGCTTGGGTTTGCTTAGATTTGAACGTGATGGTGGGATACTTCGTTACGTCCAGAAAATGGTCGCTGCGTAGGTCCTTGTCTCGCATTTCAACGCGAGTGTCAACTGAGTTTGCATCGATGGTGACATCAATCGAGGTCTTGGAAGGGTCGTTCGGGTCGTAGATCGCGTTACCACTTAATTTTGTAAAGCCGCCTCGAACCGTGGATATTCCCATGTGCCGCACGGCGAACTGCGCGGCGGAGTGAGCCGGATCGAGCTGCCAGGTTTCTGGTTGGGCCACTGCGCCCAGTGCGAATACAAAACTGCCCGTCAATACGAGCAAGAATCTGTTGATCATAGGTTTTTGAGCTAAGGAGCGTTCCGGATGAAACAACGTTTCCTATTTCCAGGGCATTCGCTTCATTCCAGTTAGAACATAGTAACAGCCGAGGAACGCCGACGCATTGATCATGGAAAAATAATAGGGCAGCATCAGCAGTTTGGGACTGAGTCGGACATAGCAGCCTAAGAGAGAAAGGGTATAAAAAACTACCTGCCCCACGAAAAGAACCTGATAGAGCGGATAACTTAGCAGAAATAAGTTCGCTACGAAAGCGGCGATCATGGCGAATGGGACTAAAAGCCGCAGTCCTTTATGGCACACGAAGAAAAACACGGGAAGAGGGCGAAAAGGATTCAGAAGCGGGCGGATTTCGCGCAACTGCTGGATGTTGCCGGCCATAATGCGAATACGCCTTCCAAAGCCGGTCATTTCTTTAGCCTCCTCGCGAATCACCGCTTCGGGTTCATAGGCGGCTCGC
>Ga0308174_10001887_pt1 | contig 10064 bp, 7 predicted proteins | sample PhyPR2_FD_203894 | JGI IMG/M metagenome (GOLD analysis project Ga0308174, IMG submission 203894) | Soil microbial communities from UC Gill Tract Community Farm, Albany, California, United States - DLSLS.P.R2 | ecosystem: Environmental > Terrestrial > Soil > Agricultural land | place: USA... | reverse complement strand
TATCCTGGTCAACAATGCCGGCATCCAGCACGTCTCGCCGGTCGACGAGTTCCCGCCCGAGAAGTGGGACGCCATCATTGCCATCAATCTCTCCTCGGCCTTCCACACCACGCGCTTGGCGGTGCCCGGCATGATGCAGAAGAAGTGGGGCCGGATTATCAACACGGCGAGCGCGCACAGCCTCGTCGCCTCGCCCAACAAGAGCGCCTATGTCGCCGCCAAGCACGGCGTGGCGGGCTTCACCAAGTCGGTCGCGCTTGAAACCGCGCGCGACGGCATCACCGCCAACTGCATTTCGCCGGGCTATGTCTGGACTCCGCTCGTCGAGGCGCAGATCCCCGACACCATGCGCACGCGCGGCCTGACCCGCGAGCAAGTGATGAACGACGTCCTGCTCGCCGCGCAACCGACCAAGCAGTTCGTGACCCCCGAACAGGTCGCGGCACTCGCAGTCTTCCTCTGCCGCGACGAGGCGGCGGCGATCACCGGCGCCAACCTCAGCATGGACGGGGGTTGGACGGCGGCGTGACCTCACGTGCCGTCACCCTGAACTCGTTTCAGGGTCCATCTCCGAGACCCCGGCGAACGGCTTCGAAATGGATGCTGAAACAAGTTCAGCATGACGCTAGGGATTGGCTGATGCGCTTAGTTGCCCTCCCGCTCGTCTGCCTTCTCACCGCCGGCTGCGACGTGATCGAGCAGCCCGCCGGTCTGATCCCGCGCTACACGACGGCGTACAAGGAAGTCGCCAGTGAGAACGACCGCATCCGCCTTCGCGACTGGCGCAAGACGTTCGTGGGTGGCCTCGATGCCGCGCGAGCGAGCGGCCACGCGGCCGACCTGAACCGCGAAGGTGCGCTGCTCGACCCCGACGCAGCACTTGCCGGTCCCGCGATCCCGAACGGCATGTACCGCTGCCGCGTCATCAAGCTTGGCGCCAAGGATCCCGCCAATCTTACGTACGCCGCTTACGGCCCGTTCACCTGCAGGGTGCGGCAGGAACGCGCGCTGCAGCGGCTCGGCAAGCTCAGCGGGCCGCAGCGCTACGTCGGGCTGATCTTCCCCGGCGACCCGCTGCGCAACGTCTTCCTCGGAACGCTGGTGTTCGCGGACGAGAACCGCGCGCTTCAATATGGCCAGGACGAGCAGCGCGACGTGGCCGGCTATGTCGAGCGGATCGGCAACAATCGCTGGCGGCTCGTGATGCCGCAGCCCCATTTCGAATCCCGGCTCGACGTGATGGAGCTGGTTCCTGCAGGAGTAACCCGTTGAAGAACATGCTATGGCTCGCGGCCGCTGCCATGACCCTCTCCTCCCCCGCATCCGCGGCGACGCTGACAGAGTCGATCCGCGCCGACATGCCGATGCTGATGGAGCTCTATCGCGACCTCCACGCCAATCCCGAGCTGTCGATGGAAGAGGTGCGGACGCCAGCACTGATCGCACCGAAGATGCGCCAGCTCGGTTTCCAGGTCACCGAGCACGTCGGCAAGACCGGCGTGGTCGCCGTGATGAAGAACGGCCCCGGTCCCGTCGTCCTGATCCGCGCCGACATGGATGCGTTGCCGGTGAAGGAGCAGACCGGCCTTCCGTTCGCGTCGAAGGCGATGGGCAAGCTGCCCGATGGGACACCGACGCCGGTGATGCACGCATGCGGGCACGACACCCACATCACCACGTGGCTGGCCACCGCCCGCCGCCTTGCCGCGTCCAAGGACCAGTGGTCCGGCACCGTCGTCATGGTCCTCCAGCCGGGCGAAGAGCGCGTGATGGGCGCCCAGGCGATGCTGGACGATGGGCTGTTCACGCGTTTCCCCAAGCCTGACTACCTGCTCGCGTTCCACGACAGCGCCTCGCTTCCCGCAGGCGTGATCGGCGTCACGCGCGGCTATGCGCTTGCGAATGTCGATACGGTCAACATCGACGTGAAGGGCGTCGGCGGCCACGGCGCCTACCCGCAGAACACCAAGGATCCGATCGTTCTCGCCTCGCGCATCGTGATGGCGCTGCAGACGCTCGTCAGCCGCGAGAACGACCCGCAGCAGCCCGCCGTCGTCACCGTCGGCAGCTTCCACGCGGGCACCAAGAGCAACATCATCTCGGACGACGCCAAGCTCGCGCTGACCGTTCGCAGCTACACGCCGGAGACGCGCAAGCTCCTCCTCGACGGCATCCGCCGGATCGTCCGCGGCGAGGCGATCGCGGCCGGCGTCCCCGACAACCGCATGCCCACGGTCGAGATCGAGCAACCCTCCGCAGACGCCACCTTCAACACCGCCGAGCTTTCCGACCGGCTGCTGAAGCTCTTCGGCACCCACTTCGGCGAAGCACGCGTGACCGAAACGAAACCGATCATGGCGAGCGAAGATTTCAGCCGCTTCTATCTCGCGGACAAGTCGAAGCAGAGCGTGATCTTCTGGGTCGGCGGCGTGCCGCAGGCCAAGTGGGACGCGGTGAAGGGCGACACGCTGAAGCTTCCCGCACTCCATAGCCCGCTATGGGCACCCGACGCTGACGCGGTGATCTCCACCGCGACCGAAGCAATGACAGTGGCTGCCTTCGACCTGCTCAAGAAGAGCTAGGCCGGCTCTACCTCCGCGCTCGCCTCGCTGAGGCGGGTGACCTGCTCATCGCTGAGCTTCAGGTCCATTGCGGCCGTCAACTGCATCAGCTGATCGATGCTGGTCGCGCTTGCCAGCGGAGCCACGATGGTGGGTTGCGCCATGAGCCACGCCAGTGAGATCGTCGCCAGCGACGCTCCGGTCTCGCCGGCGATCTGGTCGAGCATGGCGAGAACGCGCAGCCCCTTTTCGTTGAGGTAAGCGCCGGCGACGCCACCGCGTGCGCTTTTGCCGAGATCGTCCTTGCTCCGGTACTTGCCCGTCAGGAATCCGCTGGCGAGCCCGTAATAAGGGAACACGTCGAGGCCATGGCGCTCGGCTGCAGCCCGCTGCTCGACCTCGAACTCCCGCTCCACCAGATTGTATTTCGGCTGAAGCGCGACGGGCGTGGTGAACCCCAACCTCTCCGCCACGGTGAACACCTGATCGATCCGCGCCGCCGAGAAGTTGGACAGCCCGACCGTCCGGATCTTCGCTTCCTCGCGCAGCCGCTGAAACGCCTCGAGCGACTGCTCCAGCGGGGTGTCCGGATCGTCCTTGTGCTGGTAGTAGAGATCGATCCGCTCGACCCCGAGCCGCTGCAGCGATGCGTCGCAGGCGCGGGCGATTTCCTGCGGTGCAAGCCCGTTTGCCATGCCCACCTTTGTCGCGATGATCACCTTGTCGCGCTTCGATGGATCGCGCCTGAGCCACCTGCCGATGACGCTCTCGCTCTCTCCGCCCTGATGACCGGGCACCCAGGCTGAATAGACGTCCGCGGTGTCGATCATCGTACCGCCAGCGTCCACGAATGCATCCAGGATTGCGAAGCTCGTCGGCTCGTCCGCAGTCCACCCGAAGACGTTTCCGCCGAGAGCCAGCGGCGCGACCTCGATACCGCTGTCGCCAATCCGTCGTTTGTCCATTTCCGAGTCTCCGATCCTGCTCCCCAAACGAGTGCGCTTCCCTCGCGTTCATCACTTCTTTGTAAAATTTAGCGACACCCGCACTCATGTCGGCCGAGTTGACATTGAGCACGTCGTGGATGCGCTGATCGCCTTCTGGAGCCATGCGCTCGCGGCGGGCTGCTTCGCCGCGCTCATGCTCTGGCGCCTGGGCGAGGCCGCGCGCCAGCCGGAGCAGCGGCTCCTCGCCGGTGCTTTCGCGCTGACGGCTTGCTGGGCCTGGCTTGCAGCGGTCGCGCCTGCCGCACCCGTGCTGGGCTTCGCCGAAAGCGCGCGCAATCTGTTGTGGGTCAGCCTGCTCTACAGCCTGTCCAGCGCCAACACCGAAGAACGCGAGCACGGCCTGAAGCTCGTCTATGGCGCAGTTGCCGGCGTGATCGGCCTGCAGCTGATCGGGGCAGCGCTCCAGCTGTTCAGCCCGGCCCCTGCGATCGCCGAGACGGCCATCGTACTGCGGATCACCACTGCGGCGGGTGCCCTCGTCCTCGTCCACAACATCTACGGCCAGGCCTCGCCGGCCAGCCGCACCCACATCCGCTTTGCGATGCTCGGGCTCGCGCTGATCTGGACGTACGAGCTCAATCTCTACACCAGCGAATATCTCGGCTCTGCCGGCTCTCAGGCTTTGCTCGAGTGGCGCGGACTCGCGGTCGCGCTCGCGGCGCCGCTGTTCGCACTTGCAACGAGGCGCGCGGGAGCATGGCGCGTCCGTGTCTCGCGTGCCGCAACCTTCCAGTCGCTCTCGCTGCTGGCGATCTGTGCCTACTTCGCGCTGATGGCGATCCTCGCCACGGCCCTTCGCGGCACGGGGGTGGATTGGTCGTCCGCACTCATGGTCGGCGTCCTCGCGGCGATGACCGTCGCCGCCATGGTCCTCATTCCCAGCGCCCGGGCGCGTGGCTGGCTCAAGGTGAAGGTCGCCAAACACCTCTTCGAGCATCGCTACGATTATCGAACGGAGTGGCTTCGTTTCACGGAAACTCTCGGGAGCGCGGGACCCGATGCACCGCCACTGGGTGATCGCATGATCAAGGCGTTCGCCGACATCGTCGACGCTCCTGGCGGAATGCTGCTGGTCAGCGACGGCGGCCGCGGGCTCACCGTCGCAACAGCCAACGAGTGGCGCGGCAACGCACCGGCTGCCGACGTGCTCGACAATGCCGGCGACTTCTGGCGGCGCCTTGAGGTCAGCGCCCGCATCGTCGAATTCGAGGCGCTCCGCGGCGGTTGGGCGAAGGCCGAAGACAAGGCCGTGGGCGTGCCGCAGTGGCTGATCGAAGATGAGAGCGCCTGGGCCGGCATCCCATTGCTCCACGAGCAGCGGCTGGTCGGCTTCGTCGTGCTTGCCGCCCCCGAGTACCGCCGGCAGCTGGACTGGGAAGACTTCGACCTGCTCCGTACGGCAGGCACGCAGGCCGCCAGCTCGCTCGCGGAGTCGCTTGGGCAGGAGGCGCTGAGCCAGGCCCAGCGCTTCGAAGAGTTCAACCGGCGCTTCGCCTTCATCCTCCACGACATCAAGAACCTCGTGAGTCAGCTGTCGCTGGTCGCCCGCAACGCCGAGCGGCACGCCGACAATCCCGAGTTCCGCGCCGACATGGTCGCTACCCTCCAGTCGTCGGTGGGCAAGATGAACGACCTCCTCGCGCGGCTCGCACCGAGCTCACAGGCCCGGGTGCAACGCATCGAGCCCTTGCCGCTGCGGCCGATCCTCACCGCCGCGATCGCCGCCAAACGCCGCGACCGCGAGGTTCGCCTTCGCGGAGATGCAAGCGTCGAGGCGCTCGTCGATGCAGCGGCGCTGGAGCAAGCAGTGGGCCATCTGATCCAGAATGCCCTCGACGCCAGCACTGGCGAGCCGGTGACCGTTCGCGTGAGCAGCGCAGCCGGCGCGGTAGCCGTCGCCATCGCCGACAAGGGCGTCGGCATGGACGCCGACTTCGTCCGCAACCGCCTGTTCCAGCCCTTCGCCTCGACCAAGCCCGACGGGTTCGGGATCGGCGCCTTCGAGGCGCGTTCTCTCGTCGCCGCAATGGGCGGCACCCTCAGCGTCGATAGCGGCCTGGGCCGCGGCACGACCTTCACGATCAACCTTCCGGCCGCAGAGCCGGCAAGCGAGCCAATCAGGAAACGCGCATGACAGACATCAACGAACCCAAGGTGCTGCTCATCGTGGAAGACGACGAGGGTCTGCAGCGCCAGCTCAAATGGGCCTACGAAGGCTACCAGATCGTCTGCGCCGGAGACCGCGCCAGCGCGGTCGAAGCGCTGCGGGCGCACGAGCCCGCAGTGGTGACGCTCGACCTCGGCCTACCGCCCGATCCGGACGGGACCGACGAAGGCTTCGCGACCCTCGCCGAGATCCTTCGCCTCAAGCCCGATACCAAGGTGATCGTCGCCTCCGGTCACGGCGCCCGTGAAAGCGCGACCAAGGCCGTCGCGATGGGCGCTTACGACTTCTACAAGAAGCCGGTCGACATCGACGAGCTCGGCTTCATCGTCGCCCGCGCCTTCCACCTGCACGAGATCGAGGAAGAGAATCGGCGCCTGGAGAATGGCGCCGGCGCTACCGTGCTCGGCTCGATCATCACCGCCGCGCCGGAAATGCAGAAGGTCGCAAAGACCATCGAGCGGGTCGCCTCCGCCGACGTGTCAGTCATGCTCCTCGGCGCCAGCGGCACCGGCAAGGAACTGCTCGCCCGTGCCGTGCACGAATCGAGTGGCCGCAAGGGCCAGTTCATCGCGATCAACTGCGCGGCTATCCCGGAAAACCTATTGGAAGCCGAACTCTTCGGCTACGAGCGCGGTGCCTTCACCGGCGCGGTGAAATCAAACGTTGGGAAAATCGAGCTGGCGCAGGGCGGCACCCTCTTCCTCGACGAAGTCGGGGACATCCCCTTCCCGCTCCAGGTCAAGCTGCTGCGCTTCCTTCAGGAGCGCGTGATCGAGCGCATCGGAGGACGCCAGCCGATCGCCGTCGACACCCGCATCGTCTGCGCGACGCACCAGGACCTCGATGCGATGACCGCGGACGGCCGTTTCCGCGAGGACCTTTATTACCGCCTCGCCGAGATCGTGGTGAAGATCCCGTCGCTGGCAGAGCGCTCGGGCGACTCGGTGCTTCTGGCGCGCCACTTCGTCAATCGCTTCGGACGCGAGCTCAATCCCGGAGTTCAGTCGATTAGCCCCGACGCGATCGACGCGATCGACGCCTATCCGTGGCCGGGCAACGTCCGCGAACTCGAGAACCGGCTGAAGCGCGCCGTGATCATGGCCGACGGCAAAAGCGTGACTGCCGCCGACCTCGACCTCCCGGCCAACAGGTCGACAGAGGAGATTGCGCTTCCGATCAACCTCCGCGCCGCGCGCGAGGTGGCCGACCGCAAGGCCATCCGCTCGGCGATGAGCCGTACCGAAAACAACATCTCGGGCGCCGCCAAGCTTCTCGGCATCAGCCGGCCGACGCTGTACGACCTGCTGAAACAGTACCGTCTCAGCGCTTGATGCGATGAAGCCCGTTGCGAGCGGGAAACGCCGCGCTTACGTGCCGCGCTTCCTTGCTCATCATGGGACTCGTTCATGGACCGCCGTTCCTTCCTCGCCACCAGCGCCACCGTCGCCCTCCTTCCCCTGACCGAAGCCCCCGCGATTGCGGCGGCCACTGCAAGCGGCGACGCCAAGCTCAACGCGTCGTTCGAAGCCATCTTTCAGGAGCGCGTCCGCCACTCGCCGACGCTCGCGTCCTCGCTCGGCCTCGACAAGGGTCCGAACGCCGCGCTGAAGTCGCAGCTCGAAACGAAGCCCGCTTCCGTCCTCCGTCAGGAGTCCCTGCAGCGGAACCGGCGCGCGATCGCGCAGCTGAAGGCGGTGAACCCGGCCACGCTGTCGGATGCGGCTAGGCTCAACCGTGAGGTCGTCCTCTATTCGCTCGAGACATCGACCGTGGCGCCGACCCGCTGGAACATCGACAGTGCGCAGCGCCCCTATCCGATCACTCAGCAAAGCGGGGCCTATTTCGAAATTCCGGATTTCCTGAACACCAGCCACACGATCGACAATAAAGCGGACGCCGAAGCCTATCTGTCGCGCCTTGGCCAGTTCGCGACCGTGCTCGACAACGATACCGCCGATCAGCGTGCACAGGCCGCCCGCGGTTTCCTCGCGCCCGCATGGTCGATCGACCTCGCGCTCGGCCAGATGCGGAAGCTCCGCGGCGCCCCCGCCGACCAGAGCTCGATGGTCCAGTCGATCGTGAAGCGCGCCGGTGCCAAGGGCATCGCTGGCGACTGGCAGCGCCGCGCGACCGACATCGTCGCCAAGGCAGTCTACCCCGCGCTGGACCGCCAGATCGCGGCCATGGAGCAGCTGAAGCCCACAACTCGCCCGGGCGACGGCGCGCAGCGGCTGCCGAACGGCGACGCGATCTACGCCGAGGCGCTGCGCCAGGCGACCACCACCAACTTCACGCCTGCCGAAGTGCACCAGATGGGCCTCGACCAGGTCGCGCAGATCAGCGCCGAGCTGGACCAGATCCTGAAGTCTCACGGCTACTCGCAAGGGAGCGTCGGCGAGCGGCTGAACGCGCTCGGCAAGTCGGCCCAGCAGGCCTGGCCGGAGACCGACGCCGGCCGCGCGGACGTGCTGACCTATCTCAACGACCGCCTCAAGGACATGTACGGCCGGCTGCCGAACGCCTTTGCAACACTCCCCGGCCAGCCGCTCGAGATTCGCCGCGTGCCGCCGGAGATCCAGGACGGCGCGGCCAACGGCTACTACCGCCCGGCGACGCTCGATGGTTCCCGCCCGGCGATCTACTTCATCAACCTCAAGGACCTCGGCGATTGGCCGAAGTACACGCTGCCGACCCTCTGCTATCACGAGGGCGTGCCGGGCCACCACCTGCAGCTCAGCATCTCGCAGGAATCGAAGGACATCCCGAAGCTGCGCAAAACCACCTTCCTCTCGGCCTATGGGGAAGGCTGGGCGCTCTATGCGGAGCAACTCGCGGACGAGCTTGGGGTCTACGCCAACGATCCGATCGGCCGCGCCGGCTTCCTCCAGTCGTTCCTGTTCCGCGCCGCGCGGCTCGTGGTCGACACCGGCATCAACTCGAAGGGCTGGAGCCGCGAGCAGGCGACCGACTACATGGTCAAGACCACCGGCTACGCCCGCCCGCGCTCGCAGCGCGAGATTGAGCGCTATTGCACCTCCATCGGTCAGGCCTGCAGCTACAAGGTCGGGCACACCGCCTGGGTGCGCGCCCGCGACGAAGCGAAGAAGACGCTCGGGCCGAAGTTCGACATCAAGCACTTCCACGAGGTGCTGCGCGAAGGGGCCATGCCGCTGTCGATCCTCGAACGGCGCATCCGCGAGCGGACGGCGGCGGTCGCCTAACGCGCGATCCCGCTCGCCCAGTCCTCGGACGCGAGCTTCTCGTCGACGCTGCGCCACGCCAGCGACGCGAGCTTCACTTCGCGACGCAACCGCTCGAGCTCGAACCTCGAGAGCGCCTCGTCGAACGCAACGCCGCACTCACCACCGTTCGACCAGGCCACGACGCCGAATGCGCGAACGCAGTCGAGCTTGATTGCAACGGATTGGCCCGCGTCCGGGAGCATGTCGCCGCGCATCCGCGCACCGCTGCTCGATAGGTCGACGACGGTCGCCATGTGGTAATTGTCGATGGTACTCAGCATTGCTGGCAGCGGGAGAGTTTCCCGCGAAGCTTTGCGCCGGCCCCCGCCGATACGCTTGCCGAACATTGGCATACTCAGGGCCTCCTATTCAGGCCCACACCCGCTGGTTCGGAGTTAACCCCGCCAGTCCTAACGAGATGTTGCGCAAGCTGGTTTGCAGGCGCTTAGCCAAGACTATCCGGAAAGCGCCTCGGCCATCTCGGCGACCTCAAGCCAACGCAGCTCGGCAGCTTCGATCTCCGCCCGGTTGCGAGCGATGCGCTCCGTGAGCTTCTCGAAACGCTCGGACTCGCGCCTGTAAAGATCGGGGTCCGACAGGAGCGCTTCGTCCGCCGCGACCTCCGCCTGCAGCCGGTCGATCTCGCCGGGGAGCCGATCCAGGTCGCGCTGGTCCTTGAAGGACAGCTTCTTGCCCCCTCTCCCGCTCGCGGGAGAGGGTTGGGGTGAGGGTCTTTCCCCCCTTACGCCGGCAGAAGAAGACCCTCCCGCTGCCCCTCCCGCACGCGGGAGGGGAGCTTTTCGGTGCTCTTCGTAGCGCTTCCGAACCCAATCCTCGTAGCCGCCGGCGACGACATCGACCTTGCCGGAGCCGTCCAGTCCCAGCGTGATCGTCACCGTCCTGTCGAGGAAGTCGCGGTCGTGGCTCACGATCAGCACCGTGCCGTCGTAGTCGGCGATAACCTCCTGCAGCAGGTCGAGCGTCTCAAGGTCGAGGTCGTTCGTCGGCTCATCGAGCACGAGCAGATTCGCCGCACGCGCGAACTCCCGCGCCAGCAGCAATCGGGAGCGCTCGCCGCCCGACAACG
>Ga0308174_10001886_pt1 | contig 10066 bp, 9 predicted proteins | sample PhyPR2_FD_203894 | JGI IMG/M metagenome (GOLD analysis project Ga0308174, IMG submission 203894) | Soil microbial communities from UC Gill Tract Community Farm, Albany, California, United States - DLSLS.P.R2 | ecosystem: Environmental > Terrestrial > Soil > Agricultural land | place: USA... | reverse complement strand
CGGTGTCGCGCCCCGTCCCAGCCTAATCACCACAAGCGTCCCCAGGGCAGGGCCGCCCACCCCTCCACTCCTCCGCACTCCGTCGTCACATGCCCGAAAATGCCCTGCCCGCCACCGGCATCGGCGAACGAACCGCACCAAAAGCGGCCGGAGTTACTCAGTGCCCGCCCGGCCGGGCCGGTGGTCCGGTCGCGTCAGCGGCCCTGCTTCGTCTTCGGTACCGACAGCGACTCCGCACGCCGGGTGACGCTCTCCAGGCCGACGACCAGCCACTGCCATGTCTTCTCCTTCGGACCGGTCGCCGTCCTGGCACCGAAGAAGATGCGCCCGTCCTCGACGCGGATGTCGTTCGACGTCTGCGCGGTCAACGTCCAGCCGTCGGACGGCAGACCGAAGTAGAGATACGGAGTCACCTTGCCGGTCGCCGGATCCAGACTCATCAACCCCATGGGGGAGATGTGGTCGCTGCTCTCGCGCAGCGCCAGCAGCCGGTCGCCGCTCATCCGCAGCGGGTACAACAGCGCGTCGCGCCCGGAGTCGAACTTCTTGACCGTCCTGCCGGTCTTCAGGTCGAACCCCACGATCCAGTTGGCGTTGTTGACGAGGTCACCCTGCTCCGCGCTCCTCAGGAAGACCTGCCCGTCGCCGACGACGATGGCCGGGCAGTCCTCCACGGAGAAGTACTCGGCCTCGTCGACGCACTCGGCGACGTACTTGCCCTTCTGCACGCGGATGGTGGCCAGGTACTTGCCGTGCTCGTCGAGCGAGAGAACATCGGTGATCCCGATGTCTCCGGCGGACACCGCGACGACCGCCGGATCACTGGAGACCAGCCGGACATCGGTGACGTTCTTCGCCACCGCGTACGTCCACACGGTGTGCCCCGTACGGGCGTCGACCTTGCGTACCCGGTACGCGGCCTGGCCCCCGGGATCGGAGGTGTCCTGGCAGCTGAGCCGTATCAGCAGGGCCTTCCCGCCGCCGGCGCCCATGTGGAAGCACTTGTCCGTGCTCTCGTTCCGCCACAGACGTCTCCCGCCGTCCATGTCGTACGCGTCCGTCCCGCCGCCCCAGGTCACGACCACCGTGCCGCGCGTCAGCGTGACGGTGGGCGGCTGGAGGGCGTACGTGTCGGAAGCGCCCGACGTGCCGCTCGGCCGCTTCGGGGAGATCTTCTTCGTCCACAGGGTCTTGCCGTCGTCGAGGTCCACGAACGCCACCCGGTCGCAGGGGGCGCCGTTGTCGGTGCTGCCCGCGAAGAGGACCGCGGTGCGGTTCTCGACGCTCACCCGCGTCGTCGTTCCGCAGATCGGACCGTCGAAGCGGATGCTCCAGGTCTCGTCACCCGCGGCCGAGTCCGTGCCTATCGCGAAGCCGAGCAGGGTCCGGTTGATGCCCTTGGCGAGGATCTTGTCGGTCGCCCACATGCCCGGCATGTCGTGCTCCTCGCCCGGGGCCAGGTCGTCGGCGGAGAAACGGAACGCGAGTGCCCCCGTGGCACGTGCGGGCCGCTTCTCGACCGTCTCCCTGACATCGAGCCGGCTCGGGGCGTCGGCCGCCTTCCGCGAGCCGCTGCCGGACGACGAGCCGTTCACGGCCCAGAGGACCACGGACCCCAGAGCGACGACGACGGCCAGCACGGCGGCGACCGAGCCGAACGTCTTTCTTCGCCGCTTCCTGCGTCGATCGTCCGCCGCCATGGCGGACTGTGTGTACATCGAGGGAGGCGGGCCGAAACTCACGCGGTGAACCCTTCTGTTCGTTCGTTCCATGACATGCGCTACGTGCCGCGACATGCGCTACGTGCCGCGCTTCCCGCACCGCGTCGCCCCGCGCGTACCGGCCCTCTGAGGCGTACGGGAACCGGAGCGGCGGGCGGACGGAAGCGGAGGTGCTCGACAGAGCCGTGCGGCAAGGGCGGGGGAGGGGCCGCGGGCATGCCCGTATCCGTCCCGAGGGACGGGACCCCATCTGACGGCGGCGACGGCGACGGCGACGGCTCCCCGCGGCCCGTCGGCCTCGGTCCGTCCGGTCGTTCTCAGTCCATCCGACGCGGCGTCCCCAGCAGTCCGATCTCGGCTTCCGTGGGCTGCGTCATCACGTACTGCCGGTCGCGCTCGGCGCACCAGAGCGTGAGGCCGTCGTGCAGCGTGGGCAGTGCGTCGGTCTCGGACCGGGGCAACGCCATGGTGCGGCCCAACTCGGCCGCCTCGTCGGGCGAGACCCGCTGCACCCCCACCAGCCGCGCCTGCCGTATGAGCCGGGGAGCGACCGGGCTGAGGTACGGCAACAGCGTCAGCACCGCCTGCCACGATCCGGACACGACCCGCCCGCGCGGCGGCCGCATCCCGCAGTCCCGCACCACCAGCACCGGAGTACCGGCCGAGGCGCCCTGCGGCGGCACCCGCCCCACGTCGTACACGGCGAGCCCGTTCTGCCCGCCGCCCATGGCGTGCACCATCTGCACCCAGGCCTGCGGCCGTCCGGTCTCCACGGCGACCCGTGCGCCCGTCGCCGCCGTGCGCAGCGCCAGTACCTGCGCGGTCCACAGCCCGCCGATCAGGACGACGTCGTACGGCGTGGGCCTGTTGATGCCCAGCACGGCCGGCCTGCCCTGGGCGTCCACACCGGCCACCACACCGTCGTCCCCCAGGGGGAGGCACAGCGCGTCCAGGTCCTGGGCGGGCAGGGAGTGCCGCCCGTGCCGGGGCCCGGCCAGTCCACGCCCCAGCCCGTGCCGCGACCATCCGCCGATCCCGCCCCGCCGGGCCGAGGCCACCCCGGGCGTCCCGCCGGCACCCTGGCCCTCGGGCCCGGTCACCGGCCCGCCCATCGCCCCGTCCATCGCCCCGTCCATCGCCCCGCCCATCGCCCCGGGCACCGGACCGAGCGTCGTCGGCCCAGGCACCGGCCCGGACGCCGAGACGGCGGGCTGCGTCCGAGAACCGGCCGGGGACGTCCCCGGACCGGCCGGGAACGGCGGGGGGAACACCGGGGGAGGCGTCGGAGCCGTCGTCATCGTGCGCCTCCCAGAGGGAGCGTGGCCAGCATGCCCGGCACCTGTTCGCGGTCCAGCCGGACGAGCCCGGCACCGTACTGCCGCGCCGTGTCCTGCAACGCGCGCCGGGCGGCGACCAGTTCCTCGTCACTGCGTCCGGTCACCCGCAGGTGCCCGCACAGTGACACTTCCTGCCGCTCGCCCCGCGCGAGGGCGAGGCTGAACGTCGTCGCCAGCGCGGGTATCGCCGTGACCCCGGTGAGGAACCGAGGCAACGACTCGCCCCCGCCGAGCTGGGGCCACCGCCCGATCCAGTACGTGGTGTGCCGGCGGTCGTCGCACCGCCAGTTCCGCCCGGACTCCCGCGTCCGCCGCTCGCGTGCCGTGCCGCGCGCCGCCTCGGCGGTCACCAGCGGGTTGGCACAGGCGGAGGTGGCGAGCGCGGCGACCAGTCCCTCCTCGTCGAGCACCGTCACCCGGAATCCGGCACCGGTCAGCCTGCTCGCCAGGTGGTCGGCGACGCGCACGACGCACTTCTGCGCCCCGGCCGGGCCACCCCCGCGCGCGGCCACGGCCTCCGCGCACAGCTCCGGGTCGAGTTTCAGCGCGATCCAGGTGATGCGCACGGCCGGGGTCCCCGTCTGCTGCTGCAGGGGCAGGTAGTTGGCCACGGCCACCGACTGCCGCGGCAGATGCAGCGCGGGCGCCGGCTGTGTGTGCAGTACGATCTGCGCCGACTCCAGCCGTATCCCGTCCACCTCCAGCGCGTCCCGCACCAGACCCAGCGGCAACGGCTGTTGGCTCACCCCGGCCCGCAACGCCGTCGCGTCGGCCTCCACCTGCAGTACGGCGGTGACGAACGTCCCGTCCCCGACGATCCCGACCGGGCGCCGGTCCCGCACCCCGTAGGAGCAGGTCCGCAACTTCGGCTCGCACTCCAGGGCGGGCACCAGGGCCGGTTCCACGTCGGCGGGTATGGCCAGGGCCTCCGCCCGACGCTGCCGCGCCCTCAACTCGACGGCGGTGAGCAGCCATTCGGGCAGCGGACGGCCCCTGCGGCGCACAACCGCCAGCAGCACCAGCACCGCCGCGACGACCACGGCCGGCACCAGGGCGAGCGGACCGGCCGCCCAGCCGACGAGCAGCGCGGCGACCGCCAGTTCGAGCAGCACGAGTCGTTGCACCCGGAACGAACCGACCTGACCGAGCCTCATCCTGAACTGCGGCGCCGCCGACGTCCGTACACCCTGCGGCGGTCCCGCCGACGTTCCGACGCCGCCCGGCGGTCCCGCCGGCCGCTGCCGGGCGGGATCCCCCGCCGGCGGCCGGAACTCCTGCGACCCCGTGCGCCCGAGCGGCCGCGACCGCGTACCGGAAGCCCTCACCGTTTCCCCCCGTCCCGCCCTGTCCTGCCCCTGTCCTGCTCACCACCGACCCGTGCGGAGACCGCACTTGAGCCCCGGAAAGGCCCGGGTACCCTACCCGCACCACCGGTCCCCACGGACACCATGCATAGTAGGGGGCGGGTCGGACATCGCAGGGCGGGGGCGGGTCTCCGCGAGTGCGGCAACGGGGGAGAAGCAGGCGCTCATGGCATCACGGCGGGACGAACTCAACGCCTACACGTTCGCGAAGAGGCGCACCCTCGCCTCCTTCCTGCAGCCCTCCCCCTCCGGCTCGGAGGAAGGCGCGCCCAAGCCGCTGCGCGCGGTCGTGCCGAGCCTGATCGCCGGCGCGTTGACGCTGGCCGCCTTCGGCGCCTGGGGGATGTTCCAGCCCACCGCGCCCTCCGGCTGGGACAAGCCCGGCACCCGGGTCATCGTCGGCAAGCAGTCGACGACCCGTTACGTCGTGCTCAGGACCGGGAAGTCCACCCGGCTGCACCCGGTCCTCAATCTCGCCTCCGCGCGCCTGCTGATGAACGGCGCCGACTACCAGGTCATCCAGGTCGACGACAAGGTCCTCGACTCCGGCAAGCTGCCGCGCGGCCCCATCCTCGGCATCCCCTACGCCCCGGACCGGCTGCCCTCGGCCGACGATGCGGGCCGCGCCAAGCGCTGGGCGGTCTGCGAACAGCCGGGCGGCAGGGGCGAGACGGTACAGCAGGCGACGTTCGTCCTGGCACAGCGTGACGCGGACACGATGGACGACCCGCACCGTCTGTCCGGCGGCGACGTCCTCTACGTCCGCACCCGCGCCGGCGCGCGCTACCTGGTCGACGCGCGCGGGACGTCGTACGCCGTCACCGGCAAGGAGTCCGACGCGCTGACGAACGCGCTCGTCGGCACCCGCGCGCCGCAGCTCGTCAGCAAGGAATGGCTCGCGACCCTCCACCAGGGAGACGCCATCCGGTTCCCGCAGCTGCCGGCCGGCGTCGGCATGCCCGCGCACGTACCGGGCGGACTGACGGACGCGGAGAACCGGATCGGCATGGTCCTCAGGGCCGAGACCGGCGAGGGCACCAAGTACTACGTCGTGCTGCCCGGCGAGGTGCGCCCGGTCAGCGAGTTCACCGCCTGGCTGCTCATCTCCTCGCCCCGGACGACCGTGCTGAACATGAACGGCCGGGCGCGCACGGTGGGTCTGCAGGACTTCACCGCCGCCCCCGAACCCTTCGCCGGACAGGCCGCGAACTGGCCCCGCGAGCGGGCCCGGCAGGTCAACTCCGTCTCTCCGGCGTCCACGGACTCCAGTTCGAGTCGCGCGGGCCGCGACACGGTGTGCAGCGTGCTGCGCGACGTCGGTGAGGACAACACCACCACGCTCAGCACCTGGGCCGGAACCGGCTACCCGCTCGAGAGCACCGCCGACGGCACCAGCACCTACGTCACCCCCGGCACCGGTCTGCTCTACACCCAGTTCCAGGGCACCGAGACCGGCGCCGGAGCCCTCTTCCTGATCACCGACACCGGGCTGCGGTACGCCGTCCAGGCCAACGGTGACAGCGACAGCCGTACGTCGAGGATCGGCGCGGACAGCAAGAAGAGCTCCGACGGTACCCCCGAGCCCAGCGAGGCCCAGGTCAAGCTCGGCTACGAGAACGTCCGGCCCGCGAAGGTGCCCGCCACCTGGTCGGAGCTGCTGGCGAAGGGCCCGCGGCTGGACACCAACAGCGCGCGGCAGCCGCAGGGTTCGTGAGCCGTCCCGCCCGTGGGACGGCCACGGGGAACGGACACGAGGAAGCACGGGAAGCACGGGAAGCACAAGGAAGCAGGAGCGCCATGGGAGTGCTGCCGACGAGGGCGGCTCCGGTGACCGCCGCCGTACTGCCGACGAGGGCGGCCCTGCTGGCCGCCGCCGTACTGCTGACCGGCGTGGGTACCGGCACCGTCCCGCAGGCGGCCCTTGATCCGGAGGCGGCGCCGGCCCCGCGGACGGCTCCCGTCCGGCCGGACGGGAGCGGCGCGTGCACGTTCCCCGCCAAGCAGATCAAGGGGACCCCCTGGTTCCTCCAGCGTGTCCTGCTCGACCAGCTCTGGCAGGGCACGGACAAGGGCAAGGGCGTCCGCGTCGCGGTCATCGACACCGGCGTCGACGACAGGAACCCCCAGCTCTCCTCCGCCGTCGACAAGTCGGCCGGCCGTGACTACCTGGCCGGGAAGAAGGGCGGCGACCCGACCGACGACCAGGTCGGCCACGGCACGAAGGTGGCCGGCATCATCGCCGCCCGCCCCCGCGCGGGCACGGGCTTCGTGGGCCTCGCACCCAAGGCCACCATCATCCCGATCCGGCAGAACGACGCCGACAGCACCGGCGACTCGGACACCATGGCCCAGGCCATCACCTACGCCGTCTCGCGCGGCGCGGACGTCGTCAACATCTCCCAGGACACGACCAAGCCGCTCTCGGCCACCTCGGACCTGGCACAGGCGGTGCACCAGGCGATCGACAAGGGTGTCGTCGTGGTCGCCTCCGCGGGCAACGACGGGCTGGACGGCAAGGCCAAGGCCACCTATCCGGCCGCCTTCGAGGGCGTGCTCGCCGTGGCCTCCTCCGACCGCGACAACGAGCGCGCGTCCTTCTCGCAGGCGGGCTCCTTCGTCGGCGTGGCCGCGCCCGGCGTGGACATCGTCTCCACCGTCCCCGGCGGCGGCCAGTGCGCCGACAACGGCACCAGCTTCTCCGCCCCGTTCGTCGCGGGCGTCGCCGCCCTCCTCAAGGAGAAGCACCCGGACTGGCGGCCGGCCCAGATCACCACCCAGATCGAACAGACGGCCGAGCGGGTCGTCAACGGCCACGACGACTTCGTCGGCTGGGGCGTCGTCGACCCCGTCCGCGCCGTCCGGGAGTCCGACCTCGCCGACCCGCCGTCCACCCCGTCACCCGACCCCGGCCCCACCGGCCGGCCCGCCCCCGACGTGGCCCCGTTCTCCCTCGCGGAGACCCCCGAGGAACGCGACCGGCGGTACGCCGTCTACGTCGTCGGCGCGACCGTCGTCCTGGCGACACTCATCACCGGGTCGGCGGTCGTCGCCCGTGACCTGCGACGACGGCGGAGAAACGCGCCGGGCTGAGTCTCGCACCGCCGGTCACGGCAGTGAGGCGTCAGCGCGCCGCCGGCTCGTCACCCTGAGCCGCTTCCGCGAGCCCTTCGTCCTGCGCCGCCGGGGGCTCCAGGTCGAACTCGCCGTCCCGCGCGCCGAGGACGAAGGCCCGCCACTCGGCCTCCGTGTAGCGCAGCACGGTGTCGGGATCGAGAGAGGACCGCATCGCGACGGCACCGTCGGGCAGATAGGCGATCTCGACGCGCTCCTCGTGCTCCTCGGTACCGGGCGCGCACTGCCACTCGACACCGGAGATGTCGAGGGCGTACAGCTCGTCCCGCTCACGCTCCTTGCGCGCCTTGATCTGTTCAGCCGTCTCAACCGTCTCAGCCATGCCGCAGCGACCCCTTCCACGCTCTCCGGGCTGTGCCCGCTGTGCCGGTCACAGTAACCGGTCACGGTACTGGCCGAAGGAACTCCCCTGTCCAGTCTTTGCAGTTGGAAGGACCATGTCCAGTGACTAGAGTGGCTGTGGATATCACACGTGTGGTATCGCACGGGGGCGGTGCGACGCTGCGACCGCACGTCGCGCGGGATGCGGCAGGTCTTGCCCGCCAGGAGAGCCGGGCCGACGGGCTCCGGCGAACCCGTCGCGGTGGCGAAGGTCGCCACCGCTGGAAGAGGGAGGGCAAAGACGTATGGCTTCGGGCGTTGATCTCAGCGCACACGCGCTCACGGGTCTGGCCAACGACATCCGCGAATTCCACCATCAGGTGAGTGAGCGGGTCACCTCGCTGAACCGCGTGGTGGACATGATCCAGGCCGGCTGGAAGGGGGCGGCGGGCAAGGAGTTCGACACCGTCCAGCAGGGCGTGAACAGGAACCTGAAGAAGCTCCAGGACGACCTCGTCGACCTCGAAGAGGCGATGCGGGCGAGCGTCGGCGGCTTCACCGACCAGGAACAGGAGCGCATCTCCCACATCCGGAAGGTGGACAACTCCTACCAGGTCACGAGCCGCATCACGGACCTCGCCTGACCCACCCGCCCCTCACGAGGAGAGACACGCACCATGAGCTTCGAAGCCGACCGCACAGCGGTCAACTACGACACGGTCACCCAGGCCGCCGTCGACGTCCGCAACACGGCCAAGAACCTGTCCGAGCAGCTCGAGTCCCTCATGCGCCGGGTCAAGGCCGTGGCCGAGACCTGGGAGGGCGAGGCGAAGACGGCCTACGTCGAGATCCAGCGGGACAGCGGCGAGCAGATGGACCAGATGTCCCAGAAGCTGGCCCGCATCGCCCAGCTGCTCGACGAGTCGGTCATCGGCTACCAGGACACGGACAAGGGCAACGCGGCCCGCTTCCGCATGCTGATGGGCTGAGCGGGACGTTAGCCGTACGCCAGGGGGAGGCCGCCGACAACAGCCTCCCCCCACGGTCGTCCCACACACCTCAGGACACCACGAGCGCCTCAGCACGGCACAGGCACATCAGCACGGGACGGGCGCCCCACAGAGATGCCGGGCGGCGGACCGGGTGGCGAACTGCTTCAGGTCCGCGCGCTCGCGTGCGGTCAGCGGCCGGGACCCGAAACTGCGGTTTGATCCCCGGACTGGCGTGGCGGTGTACAGCGCGCTGCCCTGCGCGCCCGCACAGGTGGCCGTCGCCCAGACGACGAGCCCCTCGTTTTCGGCCGGCTTGTCGAAACCGGGGTACGGGCCACGCCCGTTGACGTGCTCGACATTGACGAACGGTCCGTAGCCGGCGGTCAGCCGCAGACTGCTCCCGAGCACGCATGCCTCGACGGGTGAAGTACGCGCAGGCGTCTCGGTCACGGTGGCCCGGGAGCCTGTGCCGGCGCGGGTATCCCGCGCCTGGCGGCCGCGGACCTGGGAGACGGCCGAAGTCCCCTCGGCACGCTCGACGCGACTGCCGGGGCGGCTTCGCACCCGGCCATTCCGGCCGCCTTCGCGGCGGTCCGGGTGGCTGTCCGTGTGGCGATCGGTGCGAACCGCGTCCGCTCCGCGCCACCGACGCCGCCGACGAACGCATCAAGGCTCACCAGGATCCCGCTGCCCCGCTCGGGCGCCCAGTTCTCGCAGTCCAACAGGACGGACACATCCAGCCGGTCGTTCTCTTCAATGAGGTAACCAGACGATCCTGCCCGAGCGGAACGGGCAGGGTGCTGACGTCCCCGGCGAAGCCGTTGTCGCTGACGAATGGCTTCTCACTGCCCGCGGGAGTCTCGACGGCGACGCCGTTGGCCCGACAGGCAACGGGCAGTCCCTCGGGCTCACTCACCGAGGCCGAACCGTCGAACGGGTGGCTGCTCAACTCCAGATCCCGCCCACCGAGACGAGAGGTGGCTCCGGTCGCAGCGAGCATGTCATCGACGGGCAACAGTCCACCACACGCCGTGCCAAGCCGGGCGGCCGGCGCGAAATACTGATACCAGGCGTAACCGCCACCAAGCAGGGCGAGAACAACGACCAGCACGATCCCATGAACCCCACGGAACCTGATCCGCGCCTGCAACACTGCCCCTCACCCGCATCGGCTTTCAACACATAGGCGGGGGCCCGGC
>Ga0308174_10001885_pt1 | contig 10068 bp, 8 predicted proteins | sample PhyPR2_FD_203894 | JGI IMG/M metagenome (GOLD analysis project Ga0308174, IMG submission 203894) | Soil microbial communities from UC Gill Tract Community Farm, Albany, California, United States - DLSLS.P.R2 | ecosystem: Environmental > Terrestrial > Soil > Agricultural land | place: USA... | reverse complement strand
ACGCGGTGGTCCTCCGGTCTGCGGGTGCGGGGTTCGGGTGCGGGCGTCGAGCGCGGTCCGCAGGTCGCTGGACAGGGCCGCGAACCGCGGCCCGCTCTCCCCGCTGCCGCGGGTCAGGGAGGCGACGGTCAGCACGCTACCGCCGCCGTCCTCGTCGGGCGCCGCCCGGGCGAAGACGCGCTCCCGGCGCAGCAGGAGCATGCCCAGGAGGCCGGCCAGCAGCGCGATGGCGGCGCCGAGGACCCACACCTGGCCGGGGTCGTGCGAGAACTGCAGGGAGGCGAACTCGCGGTAGCCGCTGAAGGTGATCGACGTGCCGTCGGGCAGCGCCAGCGACTGCCCCACCTCGAGGTTGGCCGCCCCGACCCGCTCGAGCCGGCCGCGCTCGATCTGGCTCGGGTCCAGCGAGTACACCGACTGCGGGATCCCGGAGTCCAGGCCGAGGTACCCCTGGTAGGCCACGATCGCGACCTGCGGGGCCAGCGGCCGGGGGTCGACCGACGTGAGGATGCCGCCCCGCACGACCCCCGTGGGCGCGAAGAAACCCTGGAGCGCCAGCTGCTTGTCGCCGTCAGCCCCGAGGTCGGGCAGCTTGAGCGCGCCCTCGCTGGACATCGTCGACTGGTCGGTGGGCAGGAACGGCTGCGAGACGTCGCGGAAGGTCGTGCCGTCGGGCGCGGTGACGGTGAACGTGGGGCTGAAGCCGTGCCCGGTCACGTAGACCCGGTCGCCGTCGACCCGCAGCGGGTGGTTGACCCCGATGGTGGCGGGCCGCCCCTTCTCGCCGGGCGGGCCGTAGGTGATGCCGGCGGTGAACGAGGAGGCGGTGAGGTTCGGCTCGTACTCGGCGCGGAAGTCGGCGAGGTCGATGCACAGCGGGGTCAGGTCGGCGCTGTCGACCAGCGGCCCCGACGAGTAGGTGTCGTACTGCTGGAAGGAGTTGCAGAAGCCCTGGCCCTCGGTGACCAGGATGCTGCCCTCGTAGCCCCAGAGCTTTCCTCCGGCCAGCCCCAGCAGCAGCGCGATCAGCGAGAGGTGGAACAGGACGTTCCCGGTCTCCTTGAGGTAGCCCTTCTCCGCCGACAGCTCCCCCGCGCGGCGCACCACGCGGTACCTGCGGACCCGGAGTTCCTCCTCGACCACGTCCAGCGCCTCGCCCGCCGGCAGAGACGTCGGCAGCCGGCCGGAGTCGGGCAGCCGGGTCAGGTTGCGCGGGGCCGGGGGCGGCGCCGCGCGCATCGCGCGGGCGTGCTCCAGCCCGCGGGGCAGCACGCAGCCGATCAGCGAGATGAACAGCAGCAGGTACACCGCGGCGAACCACGGCGAGCTGAAGACGTCGAACAGGTAGAGCCGGTCGAGCACCGGCGCGAGCGTCGGGTGCTCGGTGAAGTACTTGCTGACGTTGTTCTGCGACAGCGATCGCTGCGGCAGCAGCGATCCGGGGACGGCGGCCAGCGCCAGCAGGAACAGCAGGATGATCGCCGTCCGCATCGCGGTGAGCCGGCGCCACCACCGGAGCAGCAGTCCGGCGCCGCGCCGGGGCATCGAGGGCCCGGGCGCGGAGACGCCGGTCGGCCGGTCGAGGACCGTCACAGTGCCGACTCCCCGAACCCGGTGGCGGCCAGCCACGAGCGCAGCCAGCCCATGAGCTCGGTCCAGGCGCCGGTCAGCAGGAGCAGGCCGACCAGCACGAGGACGACGCCGCCGACGCGGGTCACCGTGCGCGCGTGCCGGCGCAGCACGGCGGTGGCGCCCACCGCCCAGCGGGCGCCGAGGGCCACGAGCACGAAGGGCACGCCGAGGCCGAGGCAGTAGGCGAGCCCCAGCACCGCACCCCGCGCCGCCGTCGCCTCGGAGAGCGCCAGTGAGTACACGGCGGCGAGGGTGGGGCCCAGGCACGGCGTCCAGCCCAGCCCGAAGACGATGCCCAGCAGCGGGGCGCCCGCCAGCCCGGCGGCCGGCAGGGCCGAGAGCCGCTTGGTGCGCTGCAGGAGCGGCAGCCAGCCGAGGAAGCCCAGGCCGACCAGCACCGTGACGACGCCGAACACCCGGTCGAGGACGTCGGTGTACTCGAGCATGAGCCGGCCCAGCCCACCGAAGGCCGTGGCGAAGGCGATGAAGACGGCGCTGAACCCCAGCACGAACAGCAGGGCGCCGGCCACCATCCGGCGGCGCGGGGCGACCTCGGTGCGCACGGCGGTCGCCGTCGTCCCGCCGACGGCCGGCGCGGGAGCGGCGACCGACGGGGTGCCGACCAGCCCGGCGACGTAGGAGAGGTAGCCGGGCACCAGCGGCAGCACGCAGGGCGAGGCGAAGCTGATCAGCCCGACGAGGGCCGCGACCGCCGCGGCGACGAGCAGGGGGCCGTCGGTGACCAGGCCGCGGAAGGTCTCACCCACCGGCGCTCCCCTCCTTCCGCAGCCGGTCGAGCACCGTGCGCAGGTCCTCCTGAGAGACCGTGCCGGTGTACACGGCGGCCACCCGGCCCCGCGGGTCGAGCACGATCGTCGACGGGATCGCGTTCGCCGGGTAGTCCCGGAACGCCAGGGCGACCTCGCCGCGCGGGTCGTACAGCGACGGGAAGGAGATGTGGAACCGGTCGACGAACGCCGTCGCGAACTGCGCGTCGGTCTCCTTGACGTTGATGCCGAGGAACTGCACGCCGTCGTCGGCGAGGTCCGCGGCGACCTTGCTGAACTCCGGCGTCTCCACGCGGCAGGGAGCGCACCAGGAGCCCCAGAAGTTCAGGACGGCGATGTGCCCGTCCAGCTTCGAGGACTCGAACCGGTCCCCGCTGCCCAGCAGCCGGCCGCTGAAGTCCGGCGCGGACGCCCGCTGCCCCTCGGGGATCACCTCGCCCGAGGGCGTGCCCTGGACGAAGCGGAACTCACCCCCGTTGTTGACGTCGACGGCGTGCGAGCCGGTCGAGCAGCCCGCGAGCAGGGCCGCGCAGGCGAGCGCCGTCAGCAGCCGTCTCATGCCCCGGGCACCGTGTCCGGGTCGGTCGCCCCCGCCGGCTCGGCGTAGCCCACGCCGGAGACGCGGTCGCCGTCGTAGGTCAGGGACGTGACGCTGGCCAGGGCGCACTGCCGGCGGCGCGGGTCGTGCGCGTACCGGCGTCCCTCGACGTGCAGGCGCAGGGTCCAGATCGGCAGCTGGTGGCTGACGAGGACGGCCTCGTGGCCCCGGGCGGCGTCACGGGCGGCCTCGGCCGCGGCGAGCATCCGGGCGGCGATCTCGACGTAGGGCTCGCCCCACGACGGCCGGAACGGGTTGCGCAGCTTCCACCAGTTGCCCGGGACGCGGAAGACGCCGGCACCACCGGCGACCGCGAGGCCCTCGAAGGCGTTGCCGGCCTCGATCAGCCGGTCGTCGATCGCCACCGGCAGGGACAGCGCCTCGGCGAGCGGGGCGGCCGTCTGCTGGGCCCGCTCGAGCGGGCTGGAGACCAGGTGCGTGATGTCGCGGCCGGTGAACCACTCGGCAGCGGCCAGCGCCATCGCCTCGCCGGTGGTGGACAGCCGGAACCCCGGCAGCCGGCCGTAGAGGATCTTGCCGGGGTTGTGCACCTCGCCGTGCCGCAGCAGGTGCACGGTCGTCCGTTCCGTCACGCTCCCACCTCGGCGGCCGCCCGTGCGGCGGCAGGCAGCGCGTCGAGCACGCGGTCCAGCGCCTCCCCGGACAGCGCGGCGTTGACGAACCAGGACTCGAACGCCGACGGCGGCAGGTAGACCCCGCGGGCCAGCAGGGCGTGGAAGAAGGCGGTGTAGCGGGCGACGTCCTGGGTGCGGGCGTCGTCGTAGTCGCGCACCTGACGCTCGTCGGGGACGAAGAAGACGGAGAACATCGAGCCGGCCTGCTGGACGCGGTGCGGGACGCCCGCAGCGAACAGCGCGGCGCTGGCGGCGCCGCGCAGCACGGCGGCGACCTCGTCGCAGCGCGCGTAGACCTCGTCGGTGCACTGCCGCAGCGTGGCCAGGCCCGCGGCGACGGCGATCGGGTTCCCCGACAGCGTGCCCGCCTGGTAGACCGGCCCGACCGGCGCGAGCTGCTCCATGAGGTCGGTCCGGCCCCCGAACGCCGCCGCCGGCAGCCCGCCGCCCATGACCTTGCCGAAGGTGAACAGGTCGGCGTCGACCGGATCGATGCCGTACCAGCCCGAGCGCGACACCCGGAAGCCGGTCATGACCTCGTCGAGGATCAGCAGCGTGCCGTGCGCGGCGGTGATCCGGCGGAGCGCGGCATTGAACCCGTCCAGCGGCGGGACGACGCCCATGTTGCCGGCGGCCGCCTCGCTGATGACGCAGGCGATGTCGGCCCCGCGCTCGGCGAACACGGCCTCGACCGCGGCCACGTCGTTGTACGGGAGGACGACGGTGTCGGCGGCGGCCCCGGTCGTCACGCCGGGAGTGTCGGGCAGGCCGAGGGTCGCGACGCCGGAGCCGGCCGAGGCGAGCAGCGCGTCGACGTGACCGTGGTAGTGGCCGGCGAACTTCACGATCAGAGGCCGGCCGGTGGCCCCGCGCGCCAGGCGGACGGCGGAGAGCACGGCCTCCGTCCCGGAGTTGACCAGGCGCACCCGCTCCACCGGGGGCATCCGGTCGCGGATCTCCTCGGCGAGGTCGAGCTCACCCTCGGTGGGCGCCCCGAACGAGAACCCGCGGCGGGCGGCGGCGGTCACGGCCTCGACCACGGCCGGGTGCGCGTGCCCCAGGATCATGGGCCCCCACGAGCTGACCAGGTCGACGTAGCGCCGTCCGTCGGCGTCGGTGATCCAGGGACCGGAGCCCTCGGTCATGAAGCGCGGGGTGCCCCCGACGGCGCGGAAGGCGCGGACCGGGCTGTTCACCCCACCCGGCGTGATCGTCTGCGCGCGGGCGAAGAGGTCGGCCGAGACCGGGGCCTCGTAGGTGTAGGAGGAGCTGTCCAGCGAGGTCACCGTCCCAGTGTCCCCTGCGAACCTGGCGACCCGTCGGTGGTGTCGGACACGCGGCCCAGGAGCGCCTCGTGCAGGGCCGCGGGCTCGCGGGTGGGCACCAGCACCGTCCGCCCGTCGGTCAGCCGCAGCGGCAGACCCGTGCGGCCCTTGGGCAGCGACCAGCCCCCGCCGAGCACGGGAGCGCCGGCGTCCACCCCGGAATCGACGGCTCGCAGGTGCTCGACGTCGATGTCCCGGAGCGGCACCGTCTCGCGCCCGACGGACAACCCGTCGTCGTCCAGGCGCACGGTCCAGACCCGCCGGCCCGACAGGCAGCCCACGGCGACGACGCCGAGCACGGCCACGATCGCGACCGCCCAGTAGAGGGCCGGGACGTCGCCGCCCGGCAGCACCAGGTCGAGCACCAGGAAGCATGCGAGCGCCCCGGCGACCAGCCAGAAGGGTCGCCAGGACCCGCCCGGCTCGACGTAGCCGCCCACGGTTCCGGGCCCCCCGGTCAGGAGCGGGCGAGCAGGCGCGCGGCCTCGACCGCCCAGTACGTCAGCACCGTGCCCGCACCGGCCCGCCGGATCGCGGTGAGCGTCTCGAGGATGGCGCGGTCGCGGTCGATCCAGCCGTTCGCCGCGGCCGCCTCGACCATCGCGTACTCACCGCTGACCTGGTAGGCGCTCACCGGCACGTGCACCGCGTCGGCGACCCGGGCCACGATGTCGAGGTAGGGCAGCGCCGGCTTGACCAAGACGGCGTCGGCGCCCTCGGCGAGGTCCTGGGCCACCTCGCGCAGCGCCTCGTCGGCGTTGGGGGGGTCCATCTGGTAGGTCGAGCGGTCGCCGAACTGCGGCGCCCCCTCGGCCGCCTCGCGGAACGGGCCGTAGAAGCCGCTCGCGTACTTGGCCGCGTAGGCCAGGATCGGCGTCTCGGTGAAAGCGGCGCCGTCCAAAGCCCTCCGGATCGCCGCGACCTGGCCGTCCATCATCCCGCTGGGCGCGATGACGTGGGCCCCGGCCTGCGCTTGGGCGATCGCCACGGCGGCGTACCGGTCGAGCGTCGGGTCGTTGTCGACGATGCCGGCCGGGGTGATGACCCCGCAGTGCCCGTGGTCGGTGTACTCGCACAGGCACAGGTCGGCCAGCAGCACGAGCTCGTCGCCGAGGTCGGCCCGCAGCTGCTGCAGCGCGACGTTGACGATCCCGTCGGCGGCGTCGGCCTGCGACCCGACCGGGTCCTTCTCCGACGGGATGCCGAACAGCATGATCCCGCCGATGCCGGCCTCGGCCGCCTCGTGGGCGGCCTTCCGCAGCGAGTCCAGCGTGTGCTGCACGACGCCGGGCATCGAGCCGATCGGCACCGGCGCCTCGATGCCCTGCTTGACGAACACCGGCAGCACGAAGTCCGCCGGCGCCAGCCGGGTCTGGGCGGTCAGCCGCCGCAGCGCGGGCGTCGACCGGAGCCGGCGCCCGCGCGCGAAACCGGGGTTCGCACCCCCGCCGCGGGTCACTTGCCCTCGCCGTCCTCCGCCTCGCGCAGCGACAGCGCGTACTCCGCGAGCGCGTCGACCAGCGGCGCGACGGCCGCCGTCTCCGGCTGCACGTCGACCCGCAGGCCGAACTCGGTGGCGCTGGCGGCTGTGGCCGGGCCGATCACGGCGACGACGGTCTTCGCGTGCGGCTTGCCCGCGATGCCGACGAGGTTGCGCACGGTGCTCGACGAGGTGAAGCACACCGCGTCGAAGCCGCCGCCCTTGATGGCCTCGCGCACGCTCGCGGCCGGCGGGGCCGCCCGGACGGTGCGGTAGGCGGTGACGTCGTCGACCTCCCACCCGCGCTCCTGCAGCCCGGCGGCGAGCGCCTCGGTCGCGATGTCGGCGTGCGGCAGCAGCACGCGGTCGATCGGGTCGAAGACGTCGTCGTAGGGCGGGAAATCGGCCAGCAGGCCCTGGCTCGACTGCTCGCCCGCGGGCACGAGTTCCGGCTGGATGCCGAACGCGCGGACCGCCTCGGCGGTCTGCTCGCCGACGCAGGCGACCTTCACGCCGGCGAACGCACGGGCGTCGAGGCCGAGCTCGGCGAACTTCTCGCGCACGGCCTTCACCGCGTTGACCGACGTGAAGACGATCCAGCCGTAGCGGCCGGTGACCAGGCCCTTGATCGCGCGGTCCATCTGCGCGGGGCTGCGCGGCGGCTCGACCGCGATCGTCGGCACCTCGACCGGAACGGCGCCGTAGGCACGCAGCCGGTCGCTCATCTCGCCGGCCTGGTCCTTGGTGCGGGGCACCAGCACGCGCCAGCCGAACAGCGGGCGGCTCTCCCACCACGACAGGCGGGCGCGCTTGTCGACCGCCGTGCCCACGGTGGCCACGATCGGCCCGGTCACCGCGTCGAGGCCGGCGTTCTTCTCCGCCACGGCCGCGAGCTTGGCGACGACGCTCTTCTGCGCCGTCCCGGAGCCGCCGGTGGTGACCACCACGGGGGTGTTGCCGGACAGGCCGGCCTCGACCAGCCGCACAGCGGCGTCGGGGAGGTCCTCGACGGTGCCCTGCAGCACGAGCGTGCCGCCGGCCGAACCGGCGGCGCCGGCCAGCACGGCGAGATCCACACCGCTGCGCAGGTCCGCGGTGACCGCCGTGCCGCCGAGGGCCACGCCGGCGAAGGCCGGCACGGCGGTCGCGGTGGCGACGCCGGGGACGACGTCGAAGGGCACGGAGGTGCGGCCGACGGCCAGCACCTCCTTCACCGCGGCGTCGTTGGTGTACGGGTCGCCGGCGACGAGCCGGACGACCACGGTGCCGTTCTTCGCCGCGGCCACGGCGGCCTTGGCGACCTCGGCCGGCTCACCGGCGGCCGGGGTGACCTCGAGGTCGGGGTGCGCGTCGCGGACGACGTCCTGGACGGCGGACGAGACGTCCGGGTCGACGAGGACGAGGCCGGCCTCGGCGAGGGCGTCGGTCGCCCGCGCGGTCAGCATGCCGGGATCGCCCGGCCCTGCGCCGACGAAGACGACCCGGCCTGCCTGGCCTGCGGTCGGGCGCTTGCGAGTCATCGCGTGCTCCTGGTTCTGGCCCGGGATCGGGCGGATGCTGGTTGGTGCGGGGTCTGGGGTCGTGCGGGTCATGTCGGCACCGCCATGAGGGCGGCGGCGCCCCGGTCGAGCAGGACGGTGGCCAGCGACCGGCCGAGCGCGGCCGCGTCGGCCGGCCGGCCGGAGACCGAGTCGCGGACGGCGTCGCTGCCGTCGATCGCGGTCACCGAGGCGCGGAGGAACAGCTCGGGACCGTCCCCGCCGTCGGCGATCTCCGCGTAGGCGGCCACCGGGGCGCTGCAGCCGGCCTCGAGCGCGGCGAGGGTGCTGCGCTCGGCGCGGACGCAGGCGCGGACGTTCTGGTCCTCGAGCCGGCCGACCAGCTCGCGGGTGCGGGCGTCGCTGGTCCTGCACTCCACGGCCAGCGCCCCCTGCGCCGGGGCGGGGAGCATCTGCAGCGGATCGAGGGTCTCGGTGATCACGTCGAGCCGGCCCAGCCGGGCCAGCCCGGCACGGGCGAGGACCACCGCGTCGAGGTCGCCGTCCCCGGAGCCGCCGGCCACCCGCCCGAGGCGGGTGTCGACGTTGCCCCGGATCGGGACGACGTCCAGCCCGAGGCCCAGCGCGCGCAGCTGCGCGGCCCGCCGGGGGGCGCCGGTACCGACCCGCGACCCACGCGGCAGCTGGCCGAGCGTGAGCCCGTTGCGGGCGACCAGCGCGTCGCGCGGGTCCTCCCGGCCGGGGACCGCGGCCAGGATCAGCCCCGGCTCCGGCGCGGTCGGCAGGTCCTTGTAGCTGTGCACGGCGACGTCGATGCTGCCCTCGAGCAGCGCGCGGCGGATCGCGGCGACGAAGACGCCGGTGCCGCCCAGCTGCGCGATCGCGGCGGACGACCGGTCGCCCTCGGTGACGATGGGCACGAGCTCCACGGGGGCGCCGGTGGCCGCGGTGATCGCGGCCGCGACCGCCTGCGACTGAGTGCGCGCCAGCGCACTGGCCCGCGTCCCGAGGCGCAGGGTCGAGGTGAGGGTCTCGCTGGTCGTCACGACGCCTCCCCCCGCAGCTCCGGGTCGACCGTGACGGCCTCGGCCAGCTCGTCCACCTCGGCGTCGATGCCCAGGCCGAAAAGGGCCCGCAGCGCACCGGCGTAGTCGGTGTCGCCGGGGGCGGCGGCCAGCTCCTTGACCCGCACGGTGGGCTCGTGCAGCAGCTTGTCGACGACGCGGTGCACCGTCCGCGCGATCTCGGCGCGGGCCCGGGCGTCGAGGTCGGGCAGCCGCGCCGACAGGCGAAGCAGCTCGGCGTCGACGACGCCGGCGGCCTGGCTGCGCAGTGCGGACACGGTGGGCGCCACCTCGGCGGCCTGGCGCTCGGCGCGCAGCAGATCCGTCTCGGCCTCGACGAGGGCGTGCGCCGCCGTGATGTCGTCGGCCGCAACCGGGCCGGCGGAGGCACCGGCCCCCTGCAGGAGAGCCAGATCGACGACGTGCACGCCCGGCAGCGCGGCGACGCCGGGATCGACGTCGCGCGGCAGGGCGAGGTCGACGACGACCAGCGGCCGATCGGTCCGCCCGGTCATCGCCGCGGCGACCACGTCGGTGCCGACGACGATCCCGGTGGCGCCGGTGCAGGTGACGAGGACGTCGGCCGCGGCGAGCTCGGCCGGCAGGTCCGACAGCGGCGCCGGGCGACCACCGATGCTTGTCGCCAGTCGACCGGCCGAGGCCTCGGTGCGGCTGCTGACCACGACGCCGGCCTCGCGGCGGGCGAGCGTGGTGGCGGCCAGGGCGCCCATCGAGCCGGCCCCGACCACGAGCACGGGGCGGCCGGCCAGGCTGCCGATCCGCTCCTCGGCGCGGGCGAGGGCGACGGAGACGAGAGAGGCGCCCGCCTGGTCGATACCGGTCTCGGAGTGCACGCGCTTGCCGACGCGGAGCGCCCGCTGTGCGACCGGGTGCAGCGCCCGGCCGACGGTGCCCTCGTCGCGCGCCAGCGCGTAGGCGGCCCGCAGCTGCCCGAGCACCTGGGTCTCGCCGACCACCATCGAGTCCAGGCCGGCGGCGACGGAGAACAGGTGCGCGACCGCCTGGTCCTCGTAGTGCACGGTGACG
>Ga0308174_10001882_pt1 | contig 10072 bp, 12 predicted proteins | sample PhyPR2_FD_203894 | JGI IMG/M metagenome (GOLD analysis project Ga0308174, IMG submission 203894) | Soil microbial communities from UC Gill Tract Community Farm, Albany, California, United States - DLSLS.P.R2 | ecosystem: Environmental > Terrestrial > Soil > Agricultural land | place: USA... | reverse complement strand
TGGGATGGTGTCGCCTCGATCGTCATCGGCGTGATCCTCGGGTTTACGGCGGCTCTTCTCGCCCACGAATCCAAGGGCCTGCTGATCGGTGAAGCCGCAGATCCTGTGCTGGTGGACAGCTTGACCACGCTTGCGTCCGAGCAGGACGGCGTCGTGGGCGTCGGCTATGTGCTGACGGTGCACAGCTCGCCCGACCAGATCACGGTGATGATGAACGTCGACTTCCGCGACGACATTCTCGCCGGCGAGGTCGAGCGGGTGGTCTGTTACATCGAGGAGCAGGCACGATCCCGCTGGCCTGCCGTACGGCGACTCTTCGTTCGGCCGATGCAGGGAGCCGGTCAGCAGCTGGGCCACGTCCCCGTCTAAGAGCCGTATTGGAGATACCTCCGCGAAGCCCATGTCGGCGCATGGCCAAGATCGAGGAAAAGGAAGTCCCCAGGCTCTTCGCACAACTGGTCAACATGAGCCCTTCGGAGCTCGAGAGCTGGCTGCGCACCCCCTCGAGCAAGTCGGTCGGCTTCAAGGGCGCCGATGGCAAAGCCCGCGAGAGTGTCGGCCACGCGAGCGGCCGCCATATCGTCGGAATTCTTCGCAAGCGGAACGAAGACATGACGGAAGGCGATTATGCCCACATGCGCAAGGTGATCGGTTTCGTTCGGCGTCATTCGGCTCGACGTCCAGCGAACATCTACACGTCGCGCTGGCGTTACAGCCTGATGAATTGGGGCCACGATCCCACGAAGGAGGATGAGCGTTGAAGGGTTATTGCGACAATATCGAGCAGCGCACTGTCGAGAACGGTGACTTCCGGCGGGTTCTCTACACAGGACACAAGCTGCAGCTCGTGGTGATGGCGCTGCAGCCAGGCGACGAGATCGGCGAGGAGGTCCACGAGGACCGCGACCAGTTCTTCCGCATCGAGGAAGGCTCTGGCGTGGTCGACATCGACGGGGTTCCGAACGAGGTTCGGGATGACTTTGCGGTCATCGTTCCCGCCGGTGCACGCCACAACGTTCGCAACACGAGCGATGCACCGCTACGGCTGTACACCATCTACGGTCCGCCGGAACATCTCGACGGCATCGTCCAGTCGACCAAGGCCGAAGCGGACCGCCGGCACCCGCACGAGGAGTGGGACGGCAAGACTACCGAATAGACCTCAGCGCCGCTCGTAGATCCCGACTAGCTCGCCCTGCGCGATCGCATGACGCTGCGCTGCCATCTCAACATCCGCGGCCTTGGCAGCCGAACCGACGTCCAGCCGGTCGACGTTCAGCGCGAACAGCTTGAAGTGGTAATGATGGGGTCCGTGGCCCTTGGGCGGGCAGGGGCCTCCGTAGCCGGCCTTACCGAAGTCGTTGCTGACCTCGGTTCCGACCCGCTGCCCTCCGCCGATCGCTCGCGCTGAAGCCGGGATGTCATAGACGCCCCAGTGCCGAAACGTGCCGCTCGGCGCGTCGGGATCATCGATCACGAGCGCGAAGCTCTTCGTCTCCGGCGGGGGCGCTCCCCACCGCAGCACGGGAATCTTGTCTGCGCCGTCGCAAGTGTAATCCGCCGGGATCGGCTGCCCGTTCTTGAACGCGTTGCTGTTCATGTTGAGCTTGGCGATGGTGGCATGCTCCATGGCCGCACCTCCTTTGCTGTCACTCTGCGCGCCATTGTCGCATGCTCCGCAACTGGCCAGTGCGATTAACAACAGCATCGGCTTGAGCGTGGAGGACATTGCGACCCGCGGCAGGTGACCGCGAGTCAACAGCGCTGAACTGTTTCGGTTCCCTCTCAACTGTGTTATACCACCAACACAGCTTAGAGGTGAGTCGTGGATAGAGATCCTTTTGAACAGATTCGGCGTGCTTTCGATCACGCCCGTGAACAGATCGAAGCCGGCATCGACAGGGCACGTGAGCAGGTCGAGTCAGAGCGCGATCGCGTGCGCGAGGAGGTGGAACGCGCACGAGACCAGATGCACGGCGAGATGGAGCGCGCACGCGACCAACTCCACTCCGAAATGGAGCGCGCCCGCGAAGAGATGGAAAGGGCGCACGACGAGATGCGAGCGGAGATGGAGCGCGCCCGTGACCAGATGCGCGAACAGATGGAAGAAGCAAGGCGGCAGATGCGCGAGCGGCAACACCAAGATTAGGCCAGCAGCGTTGACCACCGGCAGTGCGCCCGCTATGGGGCCGCCGTCCGCGCGAGAGGATTGCATTCGCTAGCGCAGGGCAAGAGCTGAACATTGCTCAAGGACGTGGAGGCCAGGTGGCGTACGGCTGCCGGGACTTCACGCTTTTTGCTTTGGGCAAAGTAACCGCCGGGTCTTCCGGCAACGAAAGGTGAAGGGCTTCATGCCAACGATCAACCAGCTGATCCGCAAGGGTCGCGAACCGCAGAAGGCCAAGTCGAAGGTCCCTGCGATGGAGCAGAACCCGCAGAAGCGCGGCGTCTGCACCCGTGTCTATACCACGACCCCGAAGAAGCCGAACTCGGCGCTGCGCAAGGTGGCCAAGGTCCGCCTGACCAACCAGCGCGAAGTGATCAGCTACATCCCCGGCGAGGGCCACAACCTCCAGGAGCACAGCGTCGTGCTGATCCGCGGCGGCCGTGTGCGCGACCTTCCGGGTGTCCGCTACCACGTGCTTCGCGGCGTGCTCGACACCCAGGGGGTCAAGGACCGCCGGCAGTCGCGCTCCAAGTACGGCGCCAAGCGTCCCAAGTAATCCACGAGAGTAAGCCCCGGGCAGTTTGAAGTCCCGGATCAGGCTGAAGAGAAAGGAAACATCCAATGTCTCGTCGTCGCCGCCCAGAGAAGCGCGAAATCCTGCCCGATCCGAAGTTCGGGGATCTCGTCCTCTCCAAGTTCATGAATTCCGTCATGCTCGACGGCAAGAAGTCCGTCGCTGAAGGCATCGTCTACAGCGCTCTCGACAATGTCGAGGCCCGCCTGAAGCGCGAGCCGATCGGCGTGTTCCATGACGCGCTCAACAACGTGAAGCCGGGCATCGAAGTCCGTAGCCGCCGCGTCGGCGGTGCGACCTACCAGGTCCCCGTCGAGGTTCGCCCGGAGCGTGCCCAGGCGCTTGCCATCCGCTGGCTGATCGGGGCGGCGCGCAGCCGTTCGGAGAAGACCATGTCGGGCCGCCTGTCGGGCGAGCTGATGGACGCTTCGCAGAACCGCGGCAACGCCGTGAAAAAGCGCGAAGACACCCACCGCATGGCCGAAGCCAACCGCGCCTTCAGCCACTACCGCTGGTAATTTTCATACCTATATCGGGTGCAGCCGGATCCGCCGGCTCCCCACATTGTTAAGGAACTGACGACCATGGCCCGCAGCCATCCGCTCGAGCGCTATCGTAACATTGGTATCATGGCGCATATTGATGCCGGGAAGACCACGACGACCGAGCGCATCCTCTACTACACCGGCAAGTCCTACAAGATCGGCGAGGTCCACGAGGGCACCGCGACCATGGACTGGATGGAGCAGGAGCAGGAGCGCGGGATCACGATCACGTCGGCTGCGACGACCTGCTTCTGGACGGCCGGCGACGGCCCCGAGCACCGCATCAACATCATCGACACGCCCGGCCACGTCGACTTCACCATCGAAGTCGAGCGTTCGCTGCGCGTGCTCGACGGCGCAGTCGCCTGCTTCGACGGCGTTGCCGGCGTCGAGCCGCAGTCGGAGACGGTTTGGCGGCAGGCCGAGAAGTACAAGGTCCCGCGGATGTGCTTCGTCAACAAGCTCGACCGCACCGGCGCCAACTTCGACATGTGCGTCGGCATGATCAAGGACCGCCTCGGTGCGCGTCCCGCCGTGCTGTATCTTCCGATCGGCCTCGAGAGCCAGTTCAAGGGCCTCGTCGACCTGGTCGAGAACCGCGCGATCATCTGGCTCGACGAGAGCCTCGGCGCGAAGTTCGTTTACGAAGAGATCCCGGCCGAACTGAAGGACGCCGCCGAAGCAGCCCGCATGGAGCTGATCGAAATGGCGGTCGAGCAGGACGATGCCGTGATGGAATCGTACCTCGAGGGCAACGAGCCGGACACCGCGACGCTCAAGAAGCTGATCCGCAAGGGCACGCTGAACTTCTCGTTCGTGCCGGTGCTGTGCGGCTCCGCGTTCAAGAACAAGGGCGTTCAGCCGCTGCTCGACGCGGTCGTCGACTATCTGCCGAGCCCGCTCGACATCCCGCCGGTCGAAGGTCTGAAGCTCGACGGCGAGACGACGGACAGTCGTGCACCGTCGGACGAAGCGCCGTTCTCCGCGCTCGCGTTCAAGATCATGAACGATCCGTTCGTCGGGACGCTCACCTTTGCGCGCATCTACTCGGGCAAGCTCGAGACTGCTTCGCAGGTCATGAACTCGGTCAAGGACAAGAAGGAAAAGGTCGGGCGCATGCTGTTGATGCATGCCAATGACCGTGAGGACATCCAGGTTGCCTATGCGGGCGACATCGTTGCCCTTGCCGGCCTCAAGGACACCACGACCGGTGATACCCTGTGCGCTGCGAACGCTCCGATCATCCTCGAGCGGATGGAGTTTCCGGACCCCGTCATCGAAGTTGCGGTCGAGCCGAAGACCAAGGCCGACCAGGAGAAGATGGGCGTCGCGCTCAATCGCCTGGCCCGCGAAGACCCGTCATTCCGCGTCACGAGCGATCACGAGTCCGGTCAGACGATCATCAAGGGGATGGGCGAGCTCCACCTCGAGATTCTGGTCGACCGCATGAAGCGTGAGTTCAAGGTCGAGGCGAACGTCGGCGCTCCGCAGGTCGCGTATCGCGAATATCTCGGCAAGCCGGTCGACCTGACCTACACCCACAAGAAGCAGTCGGGCGGTTCCGGTCAGTTCGGCGAAATCAAGATCAACGTGATCCCGGGCGAGCGCGGTTCTGGGTTCCAGTTCTTCGACGAGATCAAGGGCGGCAACGTCCCGAAGGAATATATCCCGTCGGTCGAGAAGGGCCTTCGCGAGACTGCCGAGACCGGCTCGCTGATCGGCTTCCCGATCATCGACTTCGAAGTGCACCTGGTCGACGGCAAGTACCACGACGTCGACTCCTCGGCGCTTGCGTTCGAAATCTGTGCCCGTGGCGCGATGCGTGAGGCGGCCCAGAAGGCGGGTATCAAGCTGCTCGAGCCGATCATGAAGGTGGAGGTCGTGACGCCCGAGGATTACCTCGGCGACGTCATCGGCGACATCAACAGCCGTCGCGGCCAGATCCAGGGCACCGACAGCCGCGGCAACGCACAGGTCGTCGAGGCGATCGTGCCGCTGGCAAACATGTTCGGCTACGTGAACCAGCTGCGTTCCTTCACCCAGGGACGCGCGCAGTACACGATGCAGTTCTCGCACTATGACGAAGTGCCGCAGAACGTCGCCGACGAGGTGAAGGCGAAGCTGGCGTAACCGTCAATTTGTAGTTATGGGCGCGCTCGCGATGAGGGCGGGCCGCCCGAATTCCTTTCAATAGAAGAGGCGTAAAATGGCGAAGGCTAAATTCGAGCGGAATAAGCCGCACGTGAACATCGGCACCATTGGTCACGTCGACCATGGCAAGACCTCGCTCACCGCGGCGATCACCAAGGTTCTGGCGGAGACGGGCAAGGCCCAGTTCACCGACTATGCGAACATCGACAAGGCGCCGGAAGAGCGCGAGCGCGGCATCACGATTTCGACGGCTCACGTCGAGTACGAGACCGACAAGCGCCACTATGCGCACGTCGATTGCCCCGGCCACGCCGATTATGTGAAGAACATGATCACGGGCGCCGCTCAGATGGACGGCGCGATCCTGGTCGTGTCGGCTGCCGACGGTCCGATGCCGCAGACCAAGGAGCACATCCTGCTCGCGAAGCAGGTCGGCGTTCCGACCATGGTCGTCTTCCTCAACAAGGTCGACCAGGTCGACGATCCGGAGCTTCTGGAACTCGTCGAGCTGGAAATCCGCGAGGAGCTTTCCAAGCGCGACTTCGACGGCGACAACATTCCGATCGTTGCCGGCTCGGCGCTCGCCGCGCTCGAGGACAGCAACCGTGAGATCGGCCACGACGCCGTTCTCAAGCTGATGGAAGCGGTCGACGACTGGATCCCGACCCCGGAGCGTCCGCTCGACAAGCCGTTCCTGATGCCGATCGAAGACGTGTTCTCGATCTCGGGCCGCGGCACCGTCGTCACGGGCCGTGTCGAGCAGGGCATCGTCAAGGTTGGCGAGGAAGTCGAAATCGTCGGCATCCGCGACACCCAGAAGACGGTCGTCACCGGCGTCGAGATGTTCCGCAAGCTGCTCGACCAGGGCCAGGCCGGCGACAACATCGGGGCGCTGATCCGCGGCATCGGCCGTGAGGACGTCGAGCGCGGCCAGGTGCTGTGCAAGCCCGGCTCGATCAAGCCGCACACCGACTTCCAGGCTGAGGTCTACGTCCTGTCGAAGGACGAGGGCGGCCGTCACACGCCGTTCTTCGCCAACTATCGTCCGCAGTTCTACTTCCGGACGACGGACGTCACCGGCGAGGTCCAGCTCCCGGAGGGCACCGAGATGGTGATGCCGGGCGACAACGTGACCCTCGGCGTCAAGCTGATCGCCCCTATCGCGATGGATCCGGGCCTGCGCTTCGCGATCCGCGAAGGCGGCCGTACCGTCGGCGCCGGCGTGGTCGGTTCGATCTCCAAGTAAGTCTCAGCGCTCTAGGGCGCTGGATTGATGAAGGGCCCGGTGCTTGCAAAAAGCGCCGGGCCTTTTCGTTTTGTCGATCCCGCTAATTGCTACGGTCATGTCGCCGTCCGCTTGTTCAAGGCGGAAGCTAGCGTCCTCATGTCATCCTTGCGCCCAAAGACGCGGTAGCCGTCATTAGTCTCAGCAATAGAGATTTGGTCGAGATGACTCGTGAACCACTTAGGGAGCGGAGATTTGCGGCTCCACAACCACCTGTCGCCGTCCCTGGCGATGACACGCGTCTTGTCCAACAAATCGACTACGTGAGCTAAGTCAACGGCAGCTATCCGGACCTCATACGGGACGAACCGCTGCATAGAGAGCACGTAGGCACCGTAGGCGAGGACCACCAGAAACAAGAACATGGTCGGATCGTTCGCTACGGCTGCAAGGAAAGAGCACAGCCCCGCCAAGATGCCGATGACGACCAGCTGATCTGCGACGAAGACCGGGGCTACGAGGTTCCTCCACAACGGATAACGAGCATCGGCGACATACAAGCCTGACATCGTATCAGGGCTAGGACAGCAAACGTCTGCTTTCCACCCGTTGCTGACATTGACTTCAGAAGATCCGTCCTCGACCCGAACCTCCCTGTCGCGAAGCGATGGGGAGGGGGACCGCTCGGCGCAGCCGAGTGGTGGAGGGGCCGAGCGGGTGCGGGCAACGGGTAGAGCAATGGCATCGGCGCGGCGGTTGCGGCGGGAGCTCAGTCTTCCTGAGATGCTGTTGTGGCGCCTGTTGCGGGTCGGCCGTCGCGAGTTGCGGGTTCGGAAGCAGCATCCGATTGGGCCCTATGTCGCAGACTTCTACTGTCCCGCAGCGAAGATGGTGATCGAGATCGATGGGGCAAGTCACGATCTGCGCCAGGAGGCTGATGTCAGCCGTGACGTTTACATGGCCTCGCTCGGGCTCAAGGTCATTCGGATTGCTGCTGCAGACGTCCTTGCCAATCCGGAAGACGTCGCGGACGGGGGTATATCGGTTGTGCGCGGGCGTTGCTGGCCCCTCCACCACTCAGCCTGGCGGCTGAGCGGTCCCCCTCCCCATTGCTGCGCAACGGGGAGGTTCTTGGACACAGGGGTTGATCTCACCCCTCGTCCTCTGTAGAGGCGCCTCCACAGACGGGGATTCGTCACCGTCACCATACATCAGAGTTGAGGTCATCCGCTCCGGGAAACCGGATCAAAGGGGTGTGGCCTCGTGTTTTTTGGGCTGGCAACAGCCCGACGGCTCTTTCGCATCGGTAGGGAAATGGAAACGCAGAACATCCGGATTCGCCTGAAGGCGTTCGATCATCGAGTGCTCGACCAGGCGACTGGCGACATCGCCGATACGGCGCGCCGCACGGGTGCTCTCATCCGCGGTCCCATTCCTCTCCCGACGCGCATCGAGAAGTTCACCGTCAACCGTTCGCCGCACGTCGACAAGAAGTCGCGCGAGCAGTTCGAGGTGAGGACGTACAAGCGGCTGCTCGACATCGTTCAGCCGACGCCGCAGACGGTGGACGCGCTGATGAAGCTCGACCTCGCTGCCGGTGTGGACGTAGAGATCAAGCTCGCCTAAGCGAGCTTACCTTTAGTCCCCGCGAAAGCGGGGATCTCGGGAAGCCAGCAAGCTGGCTGTCTGGGCCCCGGCCTTCGCCGGGGAACAAGAACGAGGATACCGCCGGAGATTCACTCCGGGCTGCGTCCCCGCCGCTCCTTTCAGGAGCACTAGCCCAGGCGGGGCACGCAAATAGTTTGATGGGCTGCACGCACCCGGGAATGGTCCCGTGTGCCTCTGTGGAGGAGTTTGATCATGCGCACTGGCGTGATCGCGAAAAAGGTCGGAATGACCCGCCTGTTCCAGGCAGACGGTCGGCACGTGCCGGTTACCGTTCTGCAGCTGGACGAGGTTCAGGTCGTCGGCCGTCGTGAAATGGATCGTGACGGCTACACCGCCGTCCAGCTCGGCGCGGGAACTGCGAAGGCGAAGAACGTCGCCAAGCCGCAGCGCGCCGCTTACGGCAAGGCCGAGGTCGAGCCGAAGCAGAAGGTCGTCGAGTTCCGCGTCGCCGACGATGCGCTGCTCGATGTCGGTGCCCGCATCAGCGCAGAGCATTTCGTCGCCGGCCAGCTGGTCGACGTTGCCGGCGTGACGCAGGGCAAGGGCTTCGCCGGCGCCATGAAGCGCTGGAACTTCGGCGGTCTGCGCGCCACCCACGGTGTTTCCGTCTCGCACCGTTCGCACGGTTCGACGGGTAACCGCCAGGATCCGGGCCGCGTCTTCAAGAACAAGAAGATGGCCGGCCACATGGGCGCCCGCAATCGCACCCAGCAGAACCTCGAGATCGTCCGCACGGACCCGATCCGCGGCCTGCTGTTCGTCAAGGGCTCGGTCCCGGGCCACAAGGGCGCATGGCTGACCGTGACGGATGCAGTGAAGCTGCCGCGTCACGAGACGGCGCCGTACCCGGCTTCGATCCTCGAGAGCGCACAGCCGGTTGCCGAGCAGGACCATGCTCCGGCGGGCCTGGTCGACGAGGGCGCGGTCCACGAGATCCCGGCGCTGCCGAGCGATGCGGAAGTCGCAGCGATCGCCGCCGAGCAGGACGCGGGCGCTTCGGCCGACACCAGCGAGACCACGGACGCTCCTGCCGGCGAGCAGACGCCAGAGAGCAAGGAAGACTAAGATGAAGGTCAAGGTTCAAAACCTCGACGCCGGAACGGGCGGCGACATCGAGCTCAACGACGAGATCTTCGCCGTCGAGCCGCGCGCCGACATCCTGCACCGCGTCGTCACCTGGCAGCTGATCAACCGCCGTGCTCCGGCCCGTGCGGCTCGTGAGCGCAGCGACGTTGCCCGCACCGGCAAGAAGTTCGGTCGCCAGAAGGGCGGCGGTACGGCTCGTCACGGCGATCGCCGCGCTCCGATCTTCATCGGCGGCGGCAAGGCTCACGGCCCCCGCGCTCGCGTGTTCTCGTCGAGCCTCAACAAGAAGGTTCGTCAGCTCGGCCTGAAGATGGCGCTGTCATCGAAGGCTCGCGACGGAAGCCTGGTCGTGCTCGACAATCTCGACGTTGCCGAGGGTAAGACGAAGACGCTCAAGGCGCAGCTGGGCAAGCTCGGCTTCGGCAAGAGCGCGCTGGTGATCGACGGTGACGCGCTCAACGTCGGTTTCGCCCGCGCCTCTTCGAACCTCGAGAGCATCAACCTGCTCCCGGCGATGGGCGCCAACGTTTACGACATCATGCGGCACGATACGCTGGTCCTGACCCGCGCGGCCGTCGAAAAGCTGGAGGCCCGCTTCAATGGCTAAGAAGCCAACCCAAGCGCCCGACGCGCGTCACTTCGACGTCGTGCTCGCG
>Ga0308174_10001881_pt1 | contig 10075 bp, 8 predicted proteins | sample PhyPR2_FD_203894 | JGI IMG/M metagenome (GOLD analysis project Ga0308174, IMG submission 203894) | Soil microbial communities from UC Gill Tract Community Farm, Albany, California, United States - DLSLS.P.R2 | ecosystem: Environmental > Terrestrial > Soil > Agricultural land | place: USA... | reverse complement strand
GACCTGCCGCATGACTCTGCCCCTCTGATTTACCTTTCGTTAACTATAGCCAAGACTGCGAGTCGCGAAAAGGCCGCGTCCGACTTTTTGTCTAATGCGCCGAACACCGCCTCAACGGCGCGATTGGACGGGCGTGGAGTACACCGATGGGAAAGCGCTTTGCCGGGTGTCAGCCCCTCTTCGTTCCGATGCTCAGCAGCGCCTTCAGACGCGCCTTCACGCCGTTTGCGACTCCTGCGTCGGCGACCTGCACGCTTGCGAAGCGCACCGACAGCGGATTCACCGGCGCCCCGTTCCTGAGCACCTCGTAATGGCAATGGGGGCCCGTCGACAGGCCGCTGGACCCGACATAGCCGATCAGCTGACCCGCGTGGACGAACGTGCCGGGCTGCGCGACGATCTCGCTCATGTGGCTGTAGCTCGTCATGATTCCGCCGCCATGCGCGATGCGAACCTGACGCCCTGACCCGCCAGCCCAGCCCGTGGCGGTCACTTGGCCGTCCGCTGCAGCGACGATCGGGCTCCCCCAAGTCGCTGCAATGTCGATGCCCGCGTGAAGGCGCGTGAAGTGCAGGATGGGGTGATAGCGATAGCCGAAATAGGAAGTGATGTGACCATTCACCGGCCACGTCATGCCGCTGGATACCGTCTGCGGTTGCTCGGCCTGCGCCGCGTCGATCCACTCGCTGCGGCCGTTCGCGCTCCATTTGACGAGCTGCACCTGGCGCTCTCCGACCCGGCTCAGCCCTGCGTACAGAAGATTGGCGCCCGGCCCGAGCACCATGTCGAAGCCCGTATTGGGCGCGACGTCGCCAACGTCGATCTCGGTCGCCAGTGCAGCAAGATATTGCGCTGCAACAGCCGGCGAAGCTCCGGCGGCGCGCAGCGACCAGTAGAGTCCTTGGCCAACCCGACCGCGAATCCGCAGCGGCTCGTTGCTCACCGGCTCCGGCTTGGCCACCTCGGGAGCAGCCGCCTCGAGCGGTACCGCGCGCTTTGGCACAAAGGTCAGCGGCTTGACCGCATCGCTTGCCACCATGCGCATGCCCGTTGCACCGCCATTCGAAAGCGGCGCAATTGCGAGCGCCTGCCATTGCCGCTGATCCTCATTTGGCAAGACGCCCACGCGTGGCAGGGAAGCCCAGGCGACGCCGCTGCAAAGCAGCGCAAGCACGCCCGCGCTTTTCCAGCTGCCGAGAGCGAGAGAAATCCTCGGCAGCACGCGCATCTGGGCGCGCCGTCCGAAGGCTCTCGTCGGGGTCGTTGGCATCAACACCGTCCCGATGTGCAGAATCGAGGTTAAGACCCTCTTAAAATCGAGACGAACGGAACCTTGCGCCGGGACAAAACGCTGCCACATTCAAGATGATGGCGCGCCGATCCGACGCACCGGTCCGGGCGATCCTGGGACCAACGAATACCGGCAAGACCCACTTGGCGATCGAGCGCATGTGCGGCCATTCGTCGGGCGTCATCGGGTTCCCGCTCCGCCTGCTCGCCCGCGAGGTCTACGACCGCGTTGTTGCAATGAAGGGCGAAAAGCAGGTGGCGTTGCTAACGGGCGAGGAGCGGATCGTCCCTCCGCAGGCGCGCTATTTTCTCTGCACCGCCGAGAGCATGCCGGTGCCTGAAGGCGACAGCCATCGCGACGAGGAGCTCCACCGCGACTTCGCCTTCGCCGCGATCGATGAGGCGCAGCTCGGTATCGATCCGGAGCGCGGCCATGTGTTCACCGACCGGATGCTGCGCGCCCGCGGTCGCGAGGAGACGCTCATCCTCGGCTCGGAAACGCTCAAGCCGGTCATCCGCGAGCTTCTGCCCGAGGCCGAGATCGTCAGCCGTCCGCGCTTCTCGACCCTACGTTACTCCGGCAGCGTCAAACTCTCGCGCCTGCCGCCGCGCTCTGCCGTCGTCGCCTTCTCTGCCGAGCAAGTCTACGCTCTCGCCGAGATGCTGCGCCGCTTCAAAGGCGGCGCGGCGGTTGTCATGGGGGCGCTCTCGCCCGCCACGCGCAACGCGCAGGTCGCGATGTTCCAGCGCGGCGAGGTGGACTATCTCGTGGCCACTGACGCGATCGGCATGGGCCTGAACATGGACGTGACCCACGTCGCTTTTGCCGGCCTCGACAAGTTCGACGGGCGCCGCGACCGCCGCCTGACCATCGCCGAGATGGCGCAGATCGCCGGCCGCGCCGGCCGTCACCAGAAGGACGGCACCTTTGGGACACTCGGTCTGACCGAAGAGACCGGCGGTTTCAGCGATGAGGAAGTCGCGGCGATCGAGGAGCATCGCTTCCGGCCCCTCGACAGCGTCTACTGGCGCAATGCCGAGCTCGACTTCGGCGACGTCCGCGCGCTGATCAAAAGTCTCGAAGCGAAAAGCAGCGACCCGATCCTGCGCTCAGCCCCTGAAGCAATCGACCTCGCCGTCCTCAAGCTCATCGCCGAGGACCCGGCAATCGCCTCCCGCAAGGGCGTCCAGGCGCGGCGCCTGTGGGCAGTTTGCGGGCTACCCGACTTCCGCAAGATCGGACCGATGCACCACGCTCGCATGGTCCGCCGCTTGTTCAGCTACATCGGCGAAGGCGGCCACGTGCCCCACGAATGGTTCGCGGCCGAGGTCTCTCGCCTCGATAACGTGAGCGGCGACATTGAGGCGCTCGCCGACCGTCTCGCCGGTATTCGCAGTTGGGCCTACATCGCGCATCGCGGCGACTGGCTCAAAGATCCGGCGAAGTGGGCCGAGCGAACCCGAGAAGTCGAGGCGCGCCTTAGCGATGCGCTTCACGAGCGGCTGACTCAACGCTTCGTCGACCGTCGTACCGCCGTCCTCGTGCGCGACCTCGGTGCGCGTGGCGCCGACGCGCTACCGGTTACCGTGGCTGCAGACGGCGAAGTTAGTGTGGGCCCGGAGCCGATCGGCCATCTCTCAGGCTTCGAATTCCGAGTCGATCCCTCCGCTCGGCTTGCCGACAAGCGCCTCCTGCTGGCCGCCGCTGAGCGCCGGCTCGGCGACGAACTCGATCGCCGCGCCAAAGAGTTGGTCGATGCGCCCGATCAGATCTTCACTCTCACGGTCGAGGAAGCTGGCGGCCTCGCGATCTCCTGGAGGGATCATGTTCTCGCCCGCCTCGCGCCGGGTCGCTCCCTGCTCGAGCCAGCCGTTCGTACGGCTCGCCCGCTCGACCGGCTCTCGGCACCGAGCAGGGCGGCGCTTCGCGGGCGCCTGGAACGCTGGCTGGAAACGCAGATCGACAGGCACTTGCGCCCACTGAAGACGCTCGCGGCGGCGGCAACCGACCCATCCGCCTCGCCCGGCGTGCGCGCCGTCGCGGCAATGCTCGCCGATGCGGGCGGGGTATTGCCGCGCAAGGTGATGCTGAGCGCCATCGCGCATCTCGAGCAGGCCGACCGCCAATCGCTTCACAAGCTGCGGGTCCGCCTCGGCCCACTTGACGTGTTCGTCGATCCACTGCTCAAACCCGCAGCCCAGCACTGGCGCGCCGCGCTTCTCGCGGTTCGCACCAATCAGCCAATGCCGAAGCTAGCCTCGGCCGGCGCGGCGACGCTTCCGCCCGCAGCCGACCCGCGCGGCGCGGCACTGGCCTACCGCAGGGTTGGCCGAGACTGGATCCGCATCGATCTCGCCGACCGCCTCGCCAGTCATGCGCGCAAGGTCCGGTCCGCCGGCGGCGACAATCCAGTGAACGCGGAGCTCGCGACCTCGGTGGGCCTTTCAGAAGACGCCGTCGCTCTTCTCATGAAGGAAGTTGGCTTCATGAAATCTGGCGAGGCATGGAAATGGCGCGGCCGGCATGCGCCGCGACACGATGGACATGCGCCCCGCTCCCACGCCTTCGCAGAACTGGCCAAGCTCAAGAAGAAGTGAGGATCGACCGCTTTCTCTTCTTCATCCGCCTGTCGAAGAGCCGCACGCTTGCTCAGTCGATCATCGCCCAGGGGTACATCCGCCTCGATGGGCACCGCGTCGAGAAACCCAGCGACGAGGTGCGCGTCGGAAGCATCATCGCGCTTCCGCTCCGCGGCAGGGTCCACGTCCTGAGGGTGCTCGCCCTGCCGCAGCGGCGCGGCCCTCCGGCCGAGGCACGCAGCTTCTTCGAAGAGCTGGGAATTGACGAGCCCGGCTCCGCCTCTTAGCGAGCGGCCAAAGGGAGCGAACTTCAATGACCTACGTCGTCACGGACGCCTGCATCAAATGCAAGTACATGGACTGCGTCGAGGTCTGCCCCGTAGACTGTTTTTACGAAGGCGAAGTGATGCTGGTCATCAATCCCAACGAGTGCATCGACTGCGGCGTCTGCGAGCCGGAGTGCCCGGCCGAAGCCATCCTGCCTGACACCGAGAGTGGGCTTGAGAAGTGGCTGGAGTTGAACACCAGCTTGTCTGCGGACTGGCCCAACATCACGCGCAAGAAGGACAGCCCTGCGGACGCCGACGAGCACAAGGGCGAAGAGGGCAAGTACGACAAGTACTTCACGCCTGAAGCCGGCTCCGGCGACTGAGGCACGACGGCAACAGTAACGCCGCCGCAACAACTTCCGGAAACTCTTGGCGGCTGTCATAGTTGTCCCCAAAAATAGGGGACTCTTGATGCGTCGATTCACCTGCGCGTTGGTTGCAGCTTGCCTTGCTTCACCCTCGCTTGCCCAACGGGCGCCGCTGCCCAGCCCCGAGCAGTTGCAGGATCGCGACATGTTCACTGTCGGCGTGGGCGCCGCGATCCTCCCCGATTATGAGGGTTCAGACGATTACCGGATCATCCCGGCCGGCGCGATCCGCGCGAAATACCACCGCGTGTCGATCACCACGAACGGGCCATACCTCTACGCCGACCTCATCCCGAAGCACGGCAAGGTCAGCGTGGACGCGGGTCCGGTCGTCGGACTACGCTTCGATGATCGCCATGGTAGCGACGATCAGGTCGTCACACTTCTGCCCAAGCGGAATACGGCCATCGAGGCTGGGGCGTTCGCCGGCCTCAGCTTCCGCGGAGTATTCGAGCCGTATGACACGATCGCAGTCCACGTGGACGTGCTTCACGACGTCGCCAATGCGCACAAGTCAACAATCGTCAGCCCGAATGTGAGCTTCTCGACGCCGGTCTCGCGCAAGACCTACGTGAGCCTGACCACGGCGGCGGACTTCGCCGGTAACGGCTACGCCGACTACTATTTCGGGGTGACCCCCCAGGATTCGCTCCGCACGGGCGGCGTGCTTCCGGTGTATAATCCGAGCGGCGGTCTGAAGGACTTGAAGGCGAGCTTACTGGTCAATCAGTCAATCACCGGCGATTTGCTCGGAGGCTTCTCCATCTTCGGCCTCGGCCAATATTCGCACCTCCTCGGCGACTTCAAACGATCGCCGATCGTGTCCGATCGCGGGAGCGCCGGTCAGTGGGTCGGAGCGCTCGGCCTCGCATATACCTGGTAGGCGTTACCGGCGCTTCAGCAGCTCTTCGACGATCAGGTCCGCGGCCTCATCGGCGTCCACGGCCGTCGTATCGATGCGGATCTCCGGCGCTTCGGGCGGTTCGTAGGGGCTGTCGATGCCGGTGAAGTTCTTGATCTCGCCGGCGCGTGCCTTGGCATAGAGGCCCTTCACATCGCGCTTTTCGGCTTCGGCGAGGGGCGTGTCGATGAAGACTTCGAAGAACTCGCCGTCGGAAACCATCCGCCGGACCATGTGCCGCTCGGCGCGGAACGGCGAAATGAAAGCGGTGAGCACGATCAGTCCAGCATCGCTCATGAGGCGGGCGACTTCGCCCACCCGGCGGATATTCTCGATACGGTCGGCCTCAGTGAAGCCGAGATCGCGATTGAGCCCGTGTCGCACATTGTCGCCGTCGAGGAGGAACGTGTGCCGTCCGCGCGCAACGAGCTTCTTCTCGACCAGGTTCGCGATCGTCGATTTGCCCGCGCCGGAAAGACCCGTGAACCACAGCACCGCCGGTTTCTGACCCTTCAGCGTGGCGTGTGTCTCCCGACTAACGTCCAGATGCTGGCGATGAATGTTGAGCGACCGCCGGAGTGCGAAGTGCAGCATCCCGCAGGCAACCGTAGCGTTCGTCAGCTTGTCGATGAGGATGAAGCCGCCGAGTACCCGATTCGGGCTCTGCCCCTCAGGCGCGTACGGCTCGAACACGATCTCCCGATCGGTCGCGATCTCCGCAACGCCGATCCCGTTCAAGCCCAGAGACGGCGCAGCGAGATGCTCGAGCGAATTGACGTTGATCTCATATTTCGGGTGCTGGATCGTGGCCGTGACCGACTGCGTTCCGATCTTCATCCAATAGCCGCGCCCCGGCAGAAGCTCATGTTCGTCCATCCACACAAGGGTCGCTTCGAACTGGTCCGCGGCCTGCGGAGGATCGCTTGCCGCTGCGACAACATCGCCGCGTGAACAATCCACCTCATCGGCGAAAGTCAGTGTGACCGACTGGCCGGCGATTGCCTCATCAAGATCGCCGTCGGCGCTGACGACACGCGAGATGGTCGTCTTCCGCGCGGAGGGAAGCACGCGCACTTTATCACCTGGACGTACGCGTCCCGCAGCGATTTGCCCGGCAAACCCGCGGAAATGCTGGTCTGGCCTGTTGACCCACTGGACTGGCATCCGCATCGGTTTCGCCGCATCCGCGTCGGCGGTGAGATCGACGGTATCTAGATGCTCCAGCAGACTTGGCCCCGAATACCACGGCGATGCGCGGCTGCGGCTCATCACGTTGTCGCCGTTGAGCCCCGACACTGGGATCGCAATCCAGTCCTCAATGCCGATGCCGGACGCAAACTCGCGATAATCGGCAACGATCGTGTCGAACGCGGCCTGGTCGTAATCGACCAAGTCCATCTTGTTCACCGCCAGCACGAACCGCCGGATACCGACCAACTTCGCTAAGTAGGAATGGCGGCGCGTCTGCGTCAGCACGCCCTTGCGTGCATCGACCAGCAGCACCGCAAGGTCCGCCGTCGACGCGCCGGTGACCATGTTGCGGGTGTACTGCTCGTGGCCGGGGGTATCGGCAACGATGAACTTGCGCTTCTCGCTCGTGAAGAAGCGATAGGCGACGTCGATGGTGATGCCCTGCTCTCGCTCCGCGGAAAGGCCGTCGACCAGGAGCGCGAAGTCGATCGCTTCACCCTGCGTACCGTGGCGCTTGCTGTCGCTTTCCAGCGCGGCAAGTTGGTCATCGAAGATCTGCTTGCTCTCGTAGAGCAGCCGACCGATCAACGTCGACTTACCGTCGTCGACGCTACCGCAGGTGATGAATCGCAGAAGCTCTTTGGCTTCCTGCGCGGCGAGCCACGCCTTGACGTCGGCGGGCGAGTTCAAAAGTAACCCTCCTGCTTTTTCTTCTCCATGCTCGCGCTGCCCGCGTCGCGGTCGATGACGCGGCCCTGCCGCTCCGAGGTGTTGGAAACCAGCATTTCGGCAACGATGTCCTCGACCGTCACCGCATCGCTCTCGATGGCACCCGAAAGCGGATAGCAGCCAAGCGTACGAAACCGCACCCGTCGCAAACAAACTTCTTCGCCGTCCTCCAGGCGCATGCGCTCGTCATCGACCATCAGGATCGTACCGTCCCGCTGCACCGTTGGGCGCTCCGCCGCGAAATAGAGCGGCACGATGTCGATCTTCTCCCGCAGAATGTATTGCCAGACATCGAGCTCGGTCCAGTTAGACAGCGGGAAGACGCGGATGCTCTCGCCCTTGTTCTTGCGGGCATTGTAAAGCGACCACAACTCGGGTCGTTGCCGCTTGGGATCCCAGCGGTGGTTTCTGTCGCGGAAGCTGAAGACCCGCTCCTTGGCCCGGCTCTTCTCCTCATCGCGGCGGGCTCCGCCGAACGCCACGTCGAAGCCGAATTTGTCGAGTGCCTGCTTCAGCCCTTCGGTCTTCCACATGTCCGTGTGCAGCGGGCCATGGTCGAAAGGATTGATGCCCTGCGCTTCGGCCTCGGCGTTCTTGTAGACGATCAGCTTCACCGCCACGTCGGCCGCGACCTTGTCGCGCAGCGCGTACATGTCCCTGAACTTCCACGTCGTGTCCACGTGAAGCAGCGGGAAGGGCAGCGGCCCCGGGAAAAAGGCCTTCTTGGCCAGGTGCAGCATCACGGCGCTGTCCTTACCAATCGAATAGAGCATCACCGGCCGCTCGGCCTCGGCGACGGTTTCGCGCATGATGAAGACGCTCTCCGCCTCCAGGCGGTCGAGGTGCGTAAGCGGGCGTTGCAGCTGCGGACTGTTCATGGACATCTGCGCTTTGCCCGCTTGCCGCGCGCATTAAAAGCCGCGCCCTTCTGTTCAACCGCCTTTCAGCGTTATACCTTCACTGCCGAAGCACACCTTCTGGGAGACCGATCGTGCCCAACAGCCTGTTCGTTGCAGCCACTGCGGCTACCATCGCCTTCTCTTCGGCCGCGGTCGCACAGACCCAGCCCAATCAGTCCGTGAGCAAAGCGGCGTTGGTGAAGGATCTCGACACCCGTTTCGCCTCGGCCGACGCGAATCACGACGGCATCATCAGCAAGGCCGAACTTGCGAGCGCGCAGAATCAGGCGCTGCAGCAGCTTCTGGGCGCTCGCAACCAGCAGGTCCGTACCCAGTTCGATCGCCTCGATACCAACAAGGACGGTAAGCTCAGCTATGATGAATTCTCGGCCGCGGCACCGACGGTGAAGGCCAACGAGACGCCGGACCAGCTGTTCACGGAACTCGACACGAACAGGGACGGCAAGATCAGCGCCGAGGAATTCCGGGCGCCCAAGCTCGCCCAGTTCAACGCGGTCGACCTCAACCACGATGGGGTCGTGACCGCGGACGAGCTTCGCCGGGCGGCCGCCGTCCAGAAAAAGTAACGGCCTAGCGCGTCACTGCGCGCGAGCCTAAGGACCATTCTTCCCTGGGGAGCCGCGCGAACTCGCGGCTGAGATCGGTGAAGCGCATCGAGACCCATCGAACCTGATCCCGTTTGCACGGGCGTAGGAAGAGGAGTCTGAAATGGCCGACGTCCCGGCACGTACCGAACTTAAAGTTACCACCGGCTCGATCCGCGGCAGCCGCAAGATCCATGTCGGCGACCTCAACGTCGCAATGCGCGCCGTCGATCTCGAGCTATCCTCCGGCGAGCCGCCGGTCGTCCTTTACGATACGAGCGGTCCATACACCGACCCAGCCGCGCGCATCGACATCATGACCGGACTTCCCGAACTCCGCCGCGACTGGATCCGCGCCCGCGGCAACGTCGAGGAAGTCGCGCAGCGCGAGGTCCGCCCCGAGGACAACGGGCAGCTCGGCCCCGACCGCAGCGGCGGCGTCCAGCCTTTTCCCAATGTCCGGAAGAGGGTTTTGCGAGCACGTCCGGGCGCCAATGTGACCCAGATGCATTACGCCAAGCGCGGCATCATCACCCCGGAGATGGAATATGTCGCGTCGCGCGAAAACCTCGGCCGCGAAGCCGCGCTGAACACCGCCCACGACGGGAAGGATTTCGGCGCCGCGATCCCCGACTTCGTCACCCCCGAGTTCGTCCGCGACGAGATCGCCCGCGGCCGCGCCATCATCCCCAACAACATCAACCACCCGGAATCGGAGCCGATGGCGATCGGCCGCAACTTTCTGGTCAAGATCAACGCCAACATCGGCAACAGCGCCGTCGCCTCCGACGTCGCGGCCGAGGTCGACAAGATGGTGTGGGCGATCCGCTGGGGCGCCGACACGGTCATGGACCTCTCGACCGGCCGCAACATCCACGACACGCGTGAATGGATCGTCCGCAACTCGCCCGTGCCCATCGGGACGGTGCCCATCTATCAGGCGCTGGAGAAGGTCGGCGGGATCGCCGAGGACCTCACCTGGGAAATCTACCGCGACACTTTGATCGAGCAGGCCGAGCAGGGCGTCGACTATTTCACGATCCATGCCGGCGTCCGCCTGCCCTACGTGCCGCTGACCGCCAAGCGCGTCACCGGCATCGTCAGCCGCGGCGGGTCAATCATGGCCAAATGGTGCCTCGCCCATCACCGCGAAAGCTTCCTCTACGAACGCTTCGAAGAGATC